>JADMIO011124115.1_pt1 | contig 75339 bp, 63 predicted proteins | sample 8958161 | NCBI WGS metagenome assembly JADMIO01 (sample SAMN16585339, study PRJNA669376) | soil metagenome | isolation source: Crop rotation soil | place: USA: Cullars Rotation, Alabama | collected 2011 | reverse complement strand
CGCGACAACTTGTCCACGTGGAATTCTAAGCTTAGGATCCCAATGTGCTGGAAAGGATACCGCCGGCCCGCACATTCACATTAATGCCATAGTTGGTCTGATTGTCAAGCGTCGTATAATTTACATTTGGCCGCTGAATGCCCTTATAAGAGCCATTCCAGGCAGTTCCAAGGTCAATAAACTGTACCAGTTGAAAGTTGCGCAAAAAGGCATTGTTCACCGGCCTGTTGAATAAGGTGCTGAATACGGGCATCCTTACTTCGCTATTTATCACTACATTATTATTACCGTTGGCCACATTTTGCTTATAGCCCCGCAGGTTTACGGCCAGCGCCTGATAAGCATAAGCCCCTTCCGGAATATTACTTTCATTGAAATAGCGGTATCCTCCGCTGTTTTTTTGGTTGTTACCCGGCATAAACCATCCATCTACGCCACCCAGGTAATATACTATTTTTTGAGGCCCCCACGAGAAATCGGCAGCGCCACGTAAAGCCCAGATCACATTGCGATAGATCGGCAGATAATAGCGGGCATCAGCGCCGGCGTTAAATAAAGAGCCCCTTTCGTTGGCTGTTTTATCCAATTGGGTAAACCAGTCAATATAAGCTTTCCAGCGAAGCCCTTTCCAGATATTTTGTGCCGGCGTGATGGCGTCATCATATACATATTCCAATCCAACCTGACCATAAACTTGTTTCCTGTCCGGCGCTTTAGCAGAAACGGGATCAATTGTGCTGAATAAAGTCCTGTCGAATCTTGGCCCTATCGTTGCTCTAAAGCTTCTGACCCGGTCAATGGCATATTTAACCCGGCCCAGATAATAATTGCTATGAAGCTTGCCCGGATAATAATTGTTGGGCGTGAGGGCTACGTCAGCATCCTGGTTGGTGCGGTAATAACTAAAACCCCAATCGAAGCGTTTTTTTAAGTTGGTGAACTCAAAAAGCACATCATTATCTTTAAAGTTAGGACCAATCCTAAAGCCGCCTGAAATTTTATAATCTTCAAATAAATCTGCCGTGCCTAACCTAACCAGTCCGTTCAGGCTGTTGCCGTTAGATGGTCTTACAGGCCCGGCCCCGCCGGCATAAGGCTGGTATTTTGCTATTCCAAAAACCGTATTATTCAAACCGGCCACTACATAATCGTTAAAGAACTTAGGCGGACGGTATTCATACAGCTTTGTTTTTTTCAGAGGCGATTCGGCTGCTGATTCCGCATTATAAATCCTTCCGGCGGCGGCAGAGTCCCGTCGCTCATTAGAAAATTCGCTCTGAAAGAAATCAGCCGGTTTTTGTGCTGTATCCTTTACCGGTTCCCTATCCAGCCCCAGTTCATTCGCTTTTATTTTTTCCTGCTCCGCAATTTTCTTTCTATACTCGGTGGGCTTGGCCGTTACATTGCGCCGGCGCAATACATTTTCATCAACCCGCAGCCGGTAAAGGAATTTCAGATCACCCTGTCTGGCCACTTCACTTACCAACGTATTATCACCGGCGGTACGGGTTTCGAGCAGGCCGCTTTGATAATTGGTTAAAGGAAAAACATAGGAAGAATCGTTGGTAACAGAAACAAACCCTACGGAGTCCACATCGGCCTTACTCCAGTCTTTCAGCAGACTGTCTACCTCCTTTCGGGCAGGATTGCGCAACACCTCATCCCCAATAAATACAAGGGTATCCAAACCAGCTCTTTCCGACCGGAAGAAGCCGGCATAGCGGTTGTTGATGCCATTTTCATCGCTTACAAAGGTAAAATGGGCTGTATTGTATTGGGATGGAAAACGGGCATTGCCAAAACGCACATTGGTTAACTGGGATATTTGTTTGGTATCCGTCTGGTTCCAGTTGTCGACCAGGAAAATATTATAATGCCGGTCTGTAATAGCCGTATCGCTGTTTTTGGCAGTACCAGACGGCCGGTTGCTGGAGAAAATAATGCCGGTTTTTCCGGGAAAAGCTACAAAGGAAGCATCCAGGTCATCATACACATCGTTGGTAACCTGTTGCAAGGAACCTTTGTCAATCTTATACACAAATATATCCGTTTGCCCACCTTTCACTGCACTGAATAATAAGGTATTGGCATCGAGCATATATTTCATATCCTGTATCTGGTCAAACATTTCCAATTCCTGTTTTACCGTTTTAAACCGGCTGACCAAATCATACACAAACAGCTTATTCTTCCCCTTTTCATTATAGGCTACAGCCAGGCGGGTACCTTTGCCATCCCAGGCAAGCAGGGGGAAATTAGGATTAATATCATTGTCTTTGGAGCGGGCGCCAAACTGCAATAGCACTTTGCGGTCGGTAAAATTAGGGTGGAGCACCACGGTGTACCGGCCCTGTTTAAATTCCACATCGGCATAGGCAAAACTGCGGGGCAGCGGATTCGCATTAAAGCGGATGTAGTCTTTTTTGCCTACTTCTTCTACCACCGACAACTGGCCTTTTGGCATTGCCCTGCGGCCGCGGATGTCCTTAAAATATTGCTGCGGCACTTCATTCATAAAGTCACGAAGCACTTCCTTGAATTTTTTACCTGCAATTTTCTGGGTAGCATTATTCAGGTTGCGATAGATGCGGGCCAGATACAGCAGGTAAGTAGTTTTGGCTACGCCATATTTATTACCTACATAGTACCAGAAAGCATGGCCGGCCAGTAAAGGCTTTTCAAAAGCAAACTGATAAAAGTTGCGATAGTCGCCGCTGAGCATGGCGCTCTTTAGCTGGTTATCCAGGTCGGTGCTCCATTGTTCGGCGGCGTAATCAATATATCCATCGGTAAGCCACCTGGGCAGATCCAAAAGGGTTTGATTAGCAGCAAACTCACCCAGATCATCTCCAAAAAGCACATTGGCCAGCAGTACGCCGGCAATGCCCTGCCGTATCTGCCGGCGCAGGTTCTGGTGATTGGCATCGAAGTAGATCATCATCTTATTATTTACCAGCTTGGTAACGCCGCCGGTATTCTGCCAGTCGAGGCCCAGCCCGATATTCGACTGCTGCATCTCATCGAAATTATTGTACACCGCAATATTAGCCCGGCGCTGCAAACCATACTCGATAAACTCTTCCAACTGCGGCAATTCCTTTTCAGCTACCTGCGCTACGTATTTGCCAATCTCCAGCCCATCCTGGCTGAAGTAAGTGTTAAAATTCTCTGTCTGGTAATATTTCCAGTTGAACTTTTGGAACTGCACCCGGTTTTTGCCGAATTCCACAGCGTTTACCTGTGCCCTGCTTTGCGAAAAAAAGAAAAAAGAAAGAAAAAAAAGAAGGCCCGAAAGACCGGTGTTTTTACTCATATAATAGTGTTCTGCTTTCTGATGAAGAGGTATTGTCATGCTTTTCAATAGTAAATTGCACTAAAAGTACAAAAAACTGATATGTTAACGGTTCAAACGTTTACTTTCAACCCGGTTAGCGAAAATACATACGTAATATATAACGAAAAAGGTGAATGCTGTATTATAGACCCGGGTTGTTATTTTGCCTCTGAAGAAATTGCGTTGAAAAGCTTTATAGAATCAGCTGATCTGAAGCCGGTTTTGCTCCTGAATACCCATTGCCACCTTGACCATGTGTTCGGCAACCGGTTTGTACAAAAAACCTACAGATTGCCGCTGCACCTGCACCCGCTTGAAAAGGCAGTTTTTGACAAAGCACCGGAGTACGGCCAGCTATGGGGCCTGCCATTTGATAATTTTGACGGCGATTTTATTTATCTGCAAGAAGAGGATACGATTACCTTAGGGAAAGATAGCTTACAAGTGATTTTTACGCCGGGCCATTCGCCGGGAAGCATTAGTTTTTATGAGCCGGCTTCGGGATTTATTATCAGCGGCGACGTATTGTTTAAAGGCAGCATAGGCCGCACGGATCTACCAATGGGAGATTTTGCTACTTTAGAAGAAAGCATTAAAACAAAACTGTATACCTTGCCTGAAGAAGTGCTTGTTTACCCAGGCCACGGCGACACGACTACCATCGGCAATGAAAAACGGAATAACCCGTTCGTGAACATGGGCCGAGAATAGTTTATAAGGCGACTGGTCAGCTTGGATTTTTTAAGTATAGGCTCCTTAGTAGGCTTTTACGGAGAATTATTTTGCTGTTAGATCAGGAACAGGACTTGTTTAATATTATTTTCTAAAGCGTTGAAAATCGGTGTATTTAACAAATACCTGATTTTCAACGCTTTAGAAGGCTTCAGGAAAGCTATAATTTGAAAAAGTTCTTGCTGAGTACGCCGTAGCTGGTTGATACTTTAAAAATATACGGGCCGGATGTCAGCGCCTGTACCGGGATAACCGCATCATTATTTCCCCCGGATAGCATTTTAACTGAAGTCCATTTTAAATTACCATAGACATCATAAACCGCTAAGGTAGCTTTCACATTATCGTAACGGCTGTAAAGCAGGGCATTCAGTTGTACGACAGCAGGATTAGGATACAATTCCACGATCCTAATAGCGTCGCCGCCCGGTGTTGTTGAGGCAGTATCTTCTAACTTAACGGTTGTGCAGAATGAGCTTTCGCAACCCTTAGCCGTTTTAATGCGCAGGCACACATTATAGGTTCCGTAAGCCTTAAACTCGTGAGCCGGATTATACTCATTGCCGCTCAGGGCTGTATTGTCGCTAAACTCCCACCGGCGTTGTACGATGCTGTCGCCCGCCTGGATGAAACTGGCGCCGGAGTTGACCCGTATCTTTTTCGGGCTAAGGCGTTCCCAGGTAAACCTCGACAGGCAGGAAACCGGTCCCGGTGCGGTAACGGCAGCGCAGAATTTATATTCACAGCCGTGCAGGGTTTTCAGCACAAGACAGGCTGTATAGGTGCCGCCCAGTTTATAACGATGTTCGACCTGTGCGGCGGTTCCGCTCTGCCCGGTGCCATCGCCAAAATCCCAGCGGTAATAACCCACTGAATCATGGGCGGGCAGCTGCAAGTCATCAACGGTAAACTTTAGGGTAGAAATATTGGCCGTAGGCGCTGTTTTGAACTTGGCACGACAAGAGACAGGTTCAGCAGGCTTAGGTACGATCACTGTATTGCAGAGGCTGCTTTCGCAACCGGCGGCGGTTTTAATTTTTAAACAAACGGTGTAATTGCCTGCTGTTGTATATGCATGGTGCGGATCTTTGTCATTCCCTGTTAAAGACGTGCCATCACCAAAAGTCCATGTCCGGGATATGATATCCGTACCTTCCGAAGCACTGCTGTTAAAATGAAAGCTGCGTTCGCTGTTGTCCTTTTCATAGGTAAAAGCAGCTTTACAGACCTGCGGACTGCAACTCAGGCTGAAATTGATTTCTACAATGCCGGAGGCCGGCACCTGCGGATCTTTCTGTAAAAAACTGCCACCGCAATCTTCTGTTTTTACCTTCACTTTTGCAATGGCATTGGTGCATTTTAAAGTATCAGTATAGACGCCGCTAGCATTGGTGTAAACGGTGTGGTGTGCATCACAGCGGGGAACAACGAGGCTGTCGGTCATTGTATAAACCGCCCTGTTGGCAGCCGGAGCTCCGTTGCTGTACCTTACAGTGCCTTTTATAATAGCCTGCTGTGCAAGAGCAGGTAAGGAAAGAAAAAGAACAGCTGTGATAAGGATAGAAGGTATAATTCTGTACATATACAAGATTTAAAAAATAATCCGAAAATGACTGTAAACAAATGAAGAAAAAGCAAGCCTGCCGCCAATCCAGCCGCACTATCCGTATAGCAAATATAAAAAATTAATACAAATGTTAAAAATCAGGCCTAATTCTGGAGGAATTCTGGAGAAACAGGCTGGCGAAATGTTACCCTATTATTCTGTGAGCAGGTTTCTTGCTTAGAAAGCAGGCAAAGAACAATATCCCGGATCCAAAAGCTTGCAGGATTGCTTAGTCCGATTGTCCTAAAATGCGATAATAGCAAACAATATATTAATTATCAGATACTTAGGAAAATTTACCTGCTTTTTATAAACGCATAAAACAGCGGAAACTCTGCCCGCCAGGCAGCTTCGTTATGCTTATTTTCTGCCCGGATAACCATTGTCATCCGGGCTTTGGTTAAGCCGTGCAGCTGGTTAAAGACGGACATCATATCAGGCACCATTGATTCGCTTTCGCTGCCGCCGCAATAAAAATATAGCCTGCTTTTCAGGTTTTTGCCTTTGGCTGCAATCGTTGCTTTAAATGAAGGTGCTATCCAGAAAGAGGGTGAAAAAATCCCGGCGCTGCCAAACACTTTCGGATACTTGAGCACGGCATAAAAAGAGATCAATCCACCCATAGAGCTGCCGGCAATAGACGTGTTTTCCCAATTTCTTCTGGTACGGTAGTGCCTGTTAACATAAGGCCGGAGTGTCTTTACAATAAAATCTACATACGCATCGCCCTCACCCCTGCCATATTTTGCCATATCGTAGGGCGAGTATTCATTCAGCCTTTTATCGCCGCCATGGTCAATGCCTACCACAATGCTTTCGCCTAACCGGCTACCCAGGGAATCCAGCGCCTCATCTACTCCCCATTCTCCGTAGCCCGAGGTCGCCCTGTCAAAAAGGTTCTGGCCGTCGTGCATATACAATACCGGATAACGTTTTCCGGCTGAAGTATAGCTCGCCGGTAAATAGATCCAGATGCGGCGGTAGCGGCCTAGCTGCGGCAGGTAAAACGCAGTATCGATTATATGTACCTGCGCCGATGCGGTGTGAACTTTTGGAGATTTGGGAAAATGGTTCGTCCAGCCGGCAACTGACCATTCAATGGTTGTATCGCTGTTAACCTGAAAATTCCTGTTTCCGGCAGGGACCCCATCGGCAGCAGCTTCCGATGCTTCCCAGCTGCCACAGGTTAGTTTGGCGCTATAGGGGCCCGCCGGCAGCTGTAAAGTAAGCGTTTGACCGGGAGAAAAACGGTGGTTGGGGGAAGCGGGATTCCAGCCGTTAAAGTCGCCGGCCAGGTACACCGCACTGCCGGAAAGGTGGTAAGCGGGAAGATGAATGATTTTAATGACAACCTTGTATTGTGCGGATGCTGCCACCGTGATTCCTAACAAGAGCAGTAAAAACATCCATCTTCCGGGCATGAGTTTTATTTAAGCGTAGGCAGATAGCTCTTGATTTCCTCTACATACTGCTGGCTAAGCGGCACCAAAGGCAGCCGGAGGTTATTTTTAATAAGCCCCATCTCTGCTAATATGGCTTTTACGCCGGCCGGATTATTCTCTGCAAACATCAGGTCGAAGCCCTGCAGCAGCCGGTTGCTTAAGCCACGGGCTGCGGTAAAATCGTAATCCATCGCCGCCTGCACCATGGCGGATACATCTTTGGGAAAGCTGTTGGCCGCTACGCTGATAACGCCTCTCATGCCAATGGCAATATGCGCTACCGTAAGATGATCGTCGCCGCTTACCACCAAAAAATCCTGGGGCTTGTCCCGCATCAGGTGCAGCGTAGCCTCCAGATCATTACCGGCTTCTTTATAGCCATTGATGTTTTCAAAATCGTTTGCTAAGCGCAGGGCGGTTCGCGGCGCAATTTTGCTGCCTGTGCGGCCCGGCACATTGTACAGCAGTATCGGTTTAACCGTGGCCTCCGCTATTGCTTTATAATGTTGGTAAATACCCTCCTGCGAGGGTTTATTATAGTACGGGCTGGCTGAAAGAATGGCCACAGCCTTTTCAAGTGGCAGGGTTTCCAGCTCTTTTAAAACAGCGGCGGTACTGTTACTGCCTACACCCACCACCACCGGCACCCGGCCGGCTACGGCCTCGTAGGTAAAATTGATGATCTCTGTTTTTTCCTGCGTCGTAAGCGTAGGTGTTTCACCGGTAGTGCCTAGGGTAACTACGTACTGAACACCGTCATTTATAACAAAATTAATGAGGTTTTGCAGCGAATTATAATCTACTGAGCTATCTTCATTAAAGGGTGTCACCAGCGCCACACCCGTCCCTTTTAACTGATCTCTTAAAGACATATAAAAATTTCTGATTTTAAAATTTGAGATTTATCGTTCCATGGGAAACGTCGCCCTGCCCTATTCAGGAAATTAGCCTAAGCCGTTTGTTCAACCTCGCTTTGAGGAAGAGGGGCCGCCGGCTCATCCCAAAAACCCATTTTGCTAAACTTTTCGATACGCTGGGTTATGCGTTCCTGCGGGGAAATGGCTTTTATCTCTTCCAGCACCGTCAGCAACTTTTCCTTTAACACGTCGGCAGCCTGCATATAATCCCAATGGGCGCCGCCATCCGGTTCTTTTACAATATCATCTACCAGGCCAAAACCCTTCATATAAGTGGCCGTCAGCTTTAACTGCTCGGCCGCTATTTCTTTTTGCGCCCAGCTGCGCCATAAAATAGTACTGCAGTTTTCGGGAGAGATCACCGTATACCAGGAGTTTTCCATCATCAGCACCCGGTCGCCCACACCAATGCCTAAGGCGCCGCCGGAGGCGCCTTCGCCAATAATTACGCAGATGACCGGCACTTTCAACCGGATCATTTCATAAATATTGCGGGCAATGGCTTCGCCCTGTCCCCGCTCTTCTGCCTCCAGCCCCGGATAAGCTCCCGGCGTATCAATCAGGGTAATAACGGGCTTGCCAAACTTTTCTGCCAGCCGCATCAGGCGCAACGCCTTCCGGTAGCCTTCCGGGTTGGCCATACCAAAGTTGCGGAGCTGACGGGTTTTGGTGTTAATGCCTTTTTGCTGGCCGATGATCATCACCGTCTGGCCTTCCAGCGAAGCAAAGCCGCCAATCATGGCTTTATCATCTTTTACATTGCGGTCGCCAAACAATTCCACAAAGTTTGTGGTCATGTTCTGAATGTATTTCAGCGTGTAAGGCCTGTCGGGATGCCGGCTCAATTGCACCCGTTGCCAGCTTGTAAGGTTCTGCGTAATCTCTTTACGGCGCTCGTCAATTTTGGCTTCCAGACTGCGGATGGTATCTGAATAATCCAGCTTTTTCTGTTCCGCCGCATGCTTTAGCCTTTCAATCTCATCAACCAGATCCTTCAAAGGCTTCTCAAAATCGAGGAACTGTCGGTTTGCATTCGTTGGCATAAGGCGGTAAAAGTAGTGAAAAAGTACGGAAGTCGGAAAGTACAGAGGTCTGTAAGATGGCGGCTGCATGCTTATTGGCTTTCACTGTTTATGATCAGATATCGGGCTGCCAATACATTAAAACGGCGCTCCTGCTTTAAATATCTTACGCTGCGCTTTTCCATTTCCGGGCTTTTTTAACCTTCCGTACTTTTTTTCTTTACCAATTTTTCCTATTTTTGTCGGCTTAACAATTATTCTTTAACGCATTTAAAATTTCTATTTAAAATGCCAGTCAAAATCCGGTTACAAAGACACGGCTCCAAGAAGCGGCCGTTCTATTTCATTGTGGTTGCCGATGCCCGCAGCCCACGCGATGGTAAATTTGTTCAAAAGCTTGGTACGTACAACCCGCAGACACATCCTGCCACCGTGCAGTTAGATCGTCAGCGTTCGTTGGAATGGCTGCACAAAGGTGCGCAACCTACCGATACCGTGCGGAAGATCTTATCTACCAAAGGTGTTCTTTACCTCAAACACTTACTGCGTGGCGTAAAGCTGGGCTTGTTTGATGAGGCTGCTGCCATGGAAAAGTTTCAGACCTGGCATTCTGCGCATGAAGAGCAGATCAGAAAGCGCCAGGAAGAAGCCCAACGTGAAAGACGGGCCAGAAGAACCCCCGCTTACAGCCGCCAGCCGCGCCGACCAGCTGCTGATGCAGGTTCTGAAGGTTAATCACCCTCTTGCAACCTTCAAAAGTTTAAATCCCGCTTCGGCGGGATTTTTTGTTTAGGGAACAGGCGTCCAGGAATAGAAGTTTTCTATCGTAAATGATTGATTTACATAATTTTAAAAGAAAATTTTAAAAAAGGAATAAACTCAAAATGATAGCCTACAACCAATTAATCACCCTTCCGCAGCATGTAAATATGATCGATACCATCTTCTACATAAACATCGCTGATTTGCCTGAAGCCGAAAGACTCATAAAAGGCTTTTAAGTATAGTTGTGCACCAATTTTAATATCGCTTTTTCCCCACATTGCTTCGCAGGCGGTAATGGACTGTTGCATCAGCGCCTTACCGGCGCCGGTGCCTCTGGCGAAAGCGGCCGTAACTACCCTGCCGATTGATACTTGCTCATAAATAAGGCCGGCCGGCACCAGGCGTGTGGCGGCTGCCAGCCTGCCGCTTTCATATCCCAGCAGGTGAAAGCAGCCCTGGTCATAATTATCCATCTCCAGGAAAATACAGGCCTGCTCTACCACAAACACTTCGCTGCGCAGCCGTAGCAGTTCATACAATTCATAAGGTGTAAAATCGCCGAATTTTATTAGTCGCCAATCCATTGATGTTTACTATTGAAGGTAAAACGGGTGATATGCAAAGGTCTTTTACAACAATCGCATGTGCTCTTCATCTGTCTGGCCTTCCTGCGTTTCGTCATATTCAAGAATGAAGTTATTTCTACCCTCATCCGCAATGATAATGCGCAGCACATTCGACTGTACCAGCTCAAGCATGGAAAGAAAGGTGAAAATGGCATGCAACCGGTTCTCCACCCCTTCAAATATCTTTTCAAAGGAAAGCGTACGGTGCGCCTGCGCTACGGAGATCAGGTGGGTTTTGGTATGCTCAATCGTATAATTATAACGTACTACGGTATGCACAGGCTTGTTAGAAAGGTCCAGATAGCGTTGCATCACCTTTTCAAAAGCTTTCATCAGCTTGAACAGGGTAATAGTTTGCACCTCGGTGCCTTCGCTGGCTTCTTCACCAATCTGCGCCAGCTCCTTTTGAATATTGCCCCGCCTGATCAGCAGCATCCGCTCCGCTTCCAGCCGGGCCATTTCCACCGCTGCTTCCTTATATTTTTTATATTCCAGTATTTTATCGATCAGTTCCTGCCGCGGGTCAATTTCTGCGCCTTGCGCATCTACCTCTTTGCGGGGCAGTAACAATCTAGCCTTAATACGCATCAGGGTGGAAATGAACAGGATAAATTCGCTGGACAGTTCAATATTCAGCGATTCCTGGCTATGGATGTAATCCAGAAAATCGTTGATGATCCGGGTGATGGGAATATTGTAAATATCCAGCTCGTCCCGCTCTATAAAAAACAGGAGCAGATCGAAAGGCCCCTCAAACTGCGGCAGTTTTATCTGGTAAGTGGTGCTCAAGAGAAGATTTTAGGTATAAGATGGCAGATAAATACAGAGGAGCGCTACCATTTAGCGTTCCAGCTGCTCTTTAGTATTGTAAAATATTTATTTTTTGAGATTATCCCTGATTTCCATCAGCAGCTTTTCCGATAAGGTATATTCCGGTTCAGCGGCCGGCACTACCGGCTCTTCTTTGCTGCGATTGAGCATATTCATCGCTTTAATGATGCTGAATAGTACTAAGGCAATTAAAATAAAATTAATAATCGACTGCAGTAAAACCCCATAAGGGAAAACCGTTCCCCTAACCATAAAACTTAAGCCTGAAACGCCTTTTCCACTGCCTAATACCAGGCTGATCAAAGGCATAATAATGCTTTCCGTCAGTGCCGTTACAATGGCGCCAAAAGCAGCGCCCAGCACTACGGCAACAGCCAGGTCAACTACGTTGCCTTTAATGGCAAATTCTTTAAATTCTTTAACAAAGCCCATAGCAGAAGGTTTTTAGGAGATGAAAGTAAGAAAATTAAGCATCAGGCGGCCGTTCTATTTTCGGGAACCGCATATTTAGTGCTTTTAAAGCCTTTACCGTTGTCAGGGCAATCAGGTATTCCTTATACCAGTTTTGATCGGCCGGCACCAGTGTCCAGGGTATGTCGTTACAGTGTGCAAACACATCCCCGTACATTTTCATATAGTCATCCCAGTGTTTGGCTTCTTCAAAATCGGCTGCCTTATACTTCCAGCCCTTTGCCGGGTCTTCCATACGTTCTTTCAGCCGCTCCTGCTGCCCCTGGGGCGATATGTGCAGGTAAAACTTAAGAATCACCGTTCCGTTGCCTTCTGTTAATAACCGCTCAAACTGGTTAATGGCCCTGAACCTTTTTTTTGCCGTTTCTTCATCGCACCAGCCATGTACCCTTGTAATCAACACATCTTCATAGTGACTGCGGTTAAACAATTGGATCATGCCTTTTGCCGGTGCATGCTGATGGATACGCCACAAGAAATCATGGCTCTTTTCCAGCTCGGTAGGCGCTTTAAAAGACTGTACCGAAATACCCAGCGGATTAATTGCTGAAAATACATTTTTTATGGCCCCGTCCTTACCGCTGGCGTCCATGCCCTGTATAATGACCAAAAGCGAATGTTTGCCTTCGGCGTATAAGAGATTTTGCAATTCATCCAGCTGATCCAACAATCCGGCCGTCTGCTTTTTGATAGCTTCTTTGTCAAGGTCCTTCGGCGCACGGGTAGAGAGTTTTGATAGCTTAGACATAGTGAATGATAACAGACAACAGATGAATAGAGTTGATCAGTTGAATAGTGAAGAAAAGCAGTTACAGCTTCCGGCCCCCTGCGTTTAGCCCTATCCCTTTTTTATACGGCCATAATTTCTTTTTCTTTACCCGCCAGGTGCTTTTCCACAGCAGTGATGAACCGGTCCGTTACGCCTTGTATTTCTGCTTCCGCATCTTTGGCGGCATCTTCGCTGAGGCCGGCCTTCTGTGCCTTTTTTATACCTTCTATAGCATCCCGCCTGATGTTGCGAATGGCCACTTTGGACGCCTCACCTTCGCCTTGGCATCTTTTCACCAGTTCGCGGCGGCGCTCTTCGGTAAGCGGCGGCAAAAATAACCGGATAATGATACCGTCATTTTGCGGGTTTACACCCATGTTGGAAGCAATAATAGCCCGTTCGATAGGCTGCAGCATATTCTTCTCCCAGGGTTGAATGGTAAGCGTACGGGCATCTATGGCATTGATGTTGCCTACCTGGCTTAAAGGGGTAGGCGAGCCATAATAATCGACCATAATACCTTCCAGCATTTGCGGATTGGCTTTCCCGGCCCTGATCTTGCCCAACTCGGCTTCCAGGTGGCTAATGGCTTTTTTCATAGAATCTTCAGCTATTTCAAGTGTCAGCGACACGTCTTCTGATGACATATAACTTTTTATTTGGCTGCAAAGCTAAGGTTAACAAAACTAACGGCAAATAAGGATTGTCTTCCGGTTTAGCCCCGGAACCGGGGTTCTGATTGTAAAAGCTCAGGATCAGGAAAACCAGGAGAAGAGAAAAAAAAGATGGTTGTAAACCATCCTTAAAGAGGAGCAACCGGAACTTTTGCGATTGAGAAAATACCTATTAATCTGCCATGGCAGTTTCCTCCTTTCTCATAAGCCTTTTTATCTGGATAAGAGGCCGGACAGCTTTCTCCTTCCGGTCAGCCTTACGCCGTAAGGCGCCGAAGGAAGCCTTTTTAAGGTAAACCAACAGCCTTATGACGGTAAAGGCAGTGGCTATCATGCAGGAAAGCACAATAGTGGAGCCCAGCGACCTGGTAAGATAGGCAATAGCAATAAATAAGGCATTGAAAGCTACACAGCTAAATGTTACCTGTGTATGATTGAATCCTTTGTCCACCAGCAGATGGTGTACATGGTTACGATCAGGAGAAAAAGGAGAACGGCCTTTTAGCATCCGCATGCTAAACACCCGCAGGGTATCGAACAGCGGCACAAAAAGTATAGAAAATCCGATAGCAACAGAAGACTGGATAGGGAAAGTACCGGCATTAGAGTCGGCTACGGTAATAAATTTAATGACCAGCACCGAATTGATCAATCCCACCAACAGAGAGCCGGAGTCACCCATAAAAATTTTTGCCGGGTGCCGGTTGTATATAAGGAAAGCGACCAGGCTGCCGCTCATGGCAAAAGCCATCATGGCATAGGCAGGCATAGAGGCCTGGAAGAAATAGATGCCGAAACACACGGTTGTTAAAACCCCCAGGCTGCCGGCCAGGCCATCGACCCCGTCAATAAGGTTAAAGGCATTGGTAATAACAATAATAGCCGTATAGGTAAGCAGAATGCTTACCAGTTCCGGTAACTGGTAAATATTGAACATGCCATGCATACTGTCAATACGGATATGCGCAATATGGATAATGATAGCGGCAGCGGCTATTTGCCCCAAAAGCTTTTTAGAAGCGGAAATAATAAGGATATCATCCTTTAAGCCCAGAAAAAATACCACAATGGAAGCAGCCATAATAGCCTGGAACTCAGGCGCTTCTTTCATGGAAATGAAGAAGAGGGCCGAAAGGGTAAAGGCTATGAATATACCAACACCACCGAGTGAGGCGATAGGCCTGGTATGCAGCTTCCGGGCGTCCGGCTCATCGTATAGCTTCTTTTCACGGGCTATGCGTATAATTACGGGAACGGATAATAAAGCAATAAGGAAAGAAACAACAACCGTCAATACCTCATTCAACATCTTATTGGCTTTTGGGTGACAAAATTAAGCTTCATTTCTTAAGTGGAGCTTTTTTTTTAATATGATCATTCAATTTTAATGCCCAGAGCCTTTTAAAGGTAAATGGGCTGCGCACAATTAAAAAAAAGTGTGCACATTTGCAATTCAGCACTAAATTCACTATTCAAACAACATTATGGCAACACTTACAGAAACTGCATCGCAGATAAGAAGAGATATTTTACGCATGGTACATGGCGCCAACAGCGGCCATCCGGGAGGTTCTTTAGGCTGTGCCGACTTTGTAACGGCGCTTTATTTCGACATTATGAAGCATACTCCCCATCCTTTTGATATGAATGCCAGGGAGCAAGACATCTTTATTATGTCGAACGGCCATATTTCCCCGGTTTTATATTCGGCTCTGGCCCGGTCGGGTTATTTTGATATTGCTGAAATGGCCACCTTTCGAAAATTGAACTCCCGCCTGCAAGGTCATCCTACCACTCACGAGCATTTGCCGGGGGTGCGGATAGCTACCGGTTCGCTGGGCCAGGGCATGAGTGTGGCCATTGGTGCAGCTTTAGCCAAAAAACTGAATAATGATCAAACGGTGGTTTTTACCCTGCACGGCGATGGCGAGCTGCAGGAAGGCCAGAACTGGGAGGCCATTCAGTTTGCTCCTAATCATAATGTAGATAACCTGGTAGTGACCATTGACTGGAACGGCCAGCAGATTGACGGCCCTACTTATAAGGTGAACGACATGCGGGATATTAAGGCTAAGTTTGACGTGTTTGGCTGGTACACGATGGAAATGAACGGAAATGACATGGACGAAGTGGTACATACGTTAAAAGAAGCCAAATCGTTAACGGGCAAAGGCAAGCCTATCGCTATTATCATGCACACAATTATGAGCAAAGGCGTTGATTTTATGGAAAACGACCATAACTGGCATGGCGTAGCACCAAACGATGAGCAGTTGAAAGCTGCCCTGAGCCAGCTTCCGGAAACAATGGGTGACTATTAATGAATATAAAAAAGGCCTGAGTAGATCAGGCCTTTTTTATACTAAAATAATTTTAGATGCTTCATTTATCCTATTTCCGCCAGTTTAAAGCCTTCGCCCGGCCTGATGCCCCTTTCCGTTTGCTGCAGGTAGCAGCATTCGATCAACGGATCATGCTCAAAGAACAAAATGTACTTATGGGCAATCGCTTCTTCCAGAAAGCTTTGCTTTTCCTGGAGCGTAGTTAACGGAAACATATCGTAAGCCATTACATACGGCAGGGGAACATGGCCGGCAGAAGGCAGCAGGTCGGCCACAAAAACGACTGTTTTGTCACCCAGTTTTATTTGCGGCAGCATCATGCTTTCCGTATGGCCGCTAACATAGCGCATGGCCATATTTTCTGAAAATGGCACAGCCGGCAGTAAATTGTCCATTGTCCCCTTCCGGTTAGCTTTTTCCCCGTTGCTGTCAAATGGGTGTGAAATAAACTGCAGCTGCCCGCTTTCCTGTATCGGCAGGATGTTTTCTTTTAAAAAAGAAGCTTTTTCCCTGGCATTCGGATGCACCGCCCAGTTCCAATGCGCTTCGTTGCTCCAGTAAATGGCATTTTTAAAAGCCGGCACCAGGCTTTCTCCCTCCCTGACGATAGCGCCGCCGCAATGGTCGAAATGCAGGTGCGTTAAAATGACGTCTGTAATATCATCGGGATGAAAGCCATGCTTTGCCAGCGACTTATCCAAAGAGTCGTCTCCATACAAATAATAATGGCTGAAAAATTTAGCGTCCTGCTTATTACCATTGCCCGTGTCGATCAGTATCAGCCTGTCGCCGTCTTCAACCAACAGGCAGCGCAGGGCCCAGGGGCACATATTATTGTCATCCGCCGGATTGATCTTGTTCCAGATGCTTTTAGGCACTACGCCAAACATGGCGCCGCCGTCGAGCTTAAAAAAACCGGTATCTATAGTATAAAGCTTCATACAGCAAAATTCAGCTATTTGATATGAAGATATCAGGATATTTTAAAGTAAACCGGCTTGGAGCTATTTTACAAGCAGTTCAAAGTCAATCCTTTAGCTAAAATACCGGTTTTCCACAATACTGAATCCCAAGGTTTTATGAAAATCCTAAACAGCTTCTATCGTAATATCTGAATATCCTAATATCCAATATCTTCTATTTTATCCTATCGGCCTGCAAAGTGTAGAATAAAAGCAGCAAACCAATTACAAAAAACACAACCAGGGTCAGCACAGAGGAACGTTGCGAGCCGGTAAGCTGTGTAATATAGCCAAAGCTGAACATACCGATAACGATCGCTATTTTTTCCGTTACATCATAAAAAGAAAAAAAGGAAGTGGTATCCCTTGTTTCAGGCATCAGCTTGGCGTAAGTGCTGCGGCTAAGCGATTGAACGCCGCCCATCACAAAGCCCACACCCACGGCTAAGGCATAGAAAGGATAGATACCGCCTACCGGCAAAAAATAGCCGGCAATGCAAAGACCGATCCATACAGCCACGCAAACCATGAGTGCTTTTATATTGCCAAAGGCCTCGGATAGCTTTGAAATTACAAAAGCGCCGGGAATAGCAATCAACTGAATCAATACGATAGCGATTATCAGGTTGGCAGTTGGTATTTTCAGTTCGCTTTTGCCGTATAAAGCCGCCGCCAGCATGACCGTTTGCACACCCATGTTGTAGAAGAAATAGGCTGTCAGATAACGCTTCAGCACCGGAATGGCTTTTAACTGTTTCCATACTTTTCTCAATTCCAGATAGCCATTCATAATATTACCCCTGGCAGCCGTAATCGGCTCGTAGCGGGGCAACATTTTTAAAGGTATAATGGCGAAGCCGGCCCACCAAAGGCCCACCAATAAAAATGAAAACCGGTATTGAATCGTGCTGCTCTCATTACCGCCCAGCAGCTGGGGCCTGAACACGAAAACAAAGCAGATGATTTGTAATAAAACGCTCCCTACATATCCATAGGCAAAGCCCCGTGCACTCACCCGGTCACGGTCTTTGGGAGCGGCAATTTCGGGCAGGTAGGAATTATAAAAAACCAGGCTGGCCCAATAACCGATGCAGGCCACTACCATGCAGGCAATGCCTAATTCCAGATAACGGTTACCAATAACCGGCGCCGCCACATTACCGGCACTTGTTATATGCCGCAGCACGGAGCCGTAAGACTTATCAAACAGAAAAAGTACACAGCAGGCCAGGCTTCCCATGATCAGGAAAAACCCCATAAAGTTCTTTTTATTGCCCCGGACATCGGCAATTGAAGACAACAGGGGCGATATAAGGGCCACGACCAGAAAAGCTACAGCCAGGGCATAATTATATAAAGAAGTGTTCATGAAGGTGCGGCCTAAAAAAGATATTTTGTCACCGGTGGCTTTATTGGCGGTCACGGCTTCAAAATACGCAGGAAAAATGGTAGAAGTGATGACCAGGTTGTACGAGCTGTTGGCCCAGTCGTACATAGCCCAGGCATTGATTACTTTTTTAGGCGCTGTTGTTTGCATCGGTAAATATAATTGATATAAAAAAGACATCATCAGCTGATGCCTTATACCGTTTTAATTCAAGAAAGCTGCTCAGGGTCATTTTACCTATAGCTTGAAATCAAACGTTTCCAATAAAGCCGGATTTCTTCAAAATGATGAATATCAATCATTTACGAAGTTTTATACAGCTTTAAGAGTTAAAAGTAATAAGAAGCAGGAAAATGGCCCATTTCTTATTTTTTCCTTTGTCGCCTGGCCCTGACATTACTTGCATGGGTGATCCCTAAAATTACGGTTTTAGGCTATTTGCCCCAGAAAAACCACAGCACAAGGGTACCGGCAATAATGCGGTAGATGCCGAACAGCCGGAAGCCGTGCTTTTGCAGATAAGTAATGAAAAATTTAATGGCGGCAAGGGACACAATAAATGATACCAGGCATCCTACCAGCAGCATACTGATGTTGGAGCTATGAAAGGCTTCCGGTGTTCCCTTATAAGTATCATATATCTCTTTTACCGTAGCCGCCGACATAGTAGGCACGGCCAGAAAGAAAGAAAATTCGGCAGCCAGCCTTCGTGTATGTCCGCAGGACAAACCGCCAATGATAGTGGCAGCACTCCGGCTAAGGCCGGGAAAAAGAATAGAAAATATCTGGAAAAAGCCAACTTTCAGTGCCTGTTTGTTCGTAATCTCCTCTTCCCGGTCGATATAGGCGGCCTTAAAGAATTTATCAACAAAAAGCAGCAAAATGCCGCCGGCCACCATGATGATAGCGATGGCGGTGATATTTTCCAGCATGGCGTCTATATGCTTCTTCAGCAGCAGCCCCGCCACCAGGCTGGGAATGACAGCGATAAGAAGCTTAAGGTAAAAATTCCAGGATTTAAAATTGACGAATTTTTTCCAGTAAAGCACAATAACGGCCAATATAGCCGCCAACTGAATGACGATATCGAACATTTTAGTAAAGCTATCAGCCGCATCTATATGCATAATAGCGTTGGCAATCTCGATATGCGCCGTGGACGATATAGGTAAAAACTCGGTAAGCCCTTCTACAATGGCAATAATAATGGCTTGAATAAAGGTCATAAGCAGCGAGAGAAAGTAAGTTAGGAAATTGGTTCTGAAGTTTTTGGTTGGCGGAAAATAGCAATAATTTCGATAACAAGGCCGGCCAGTATAAGGATAGGGGCGATCGTAATACGTCTGGCTCCGTATACTTCATTCGGATTGAATACATTGGGGTCCTTGCTGGCGCCGCCGGCCATTAGCAGAAAGCCGACTACCATTACCCCAATACCGATCAGCATCCACAGCTTGTTGGATTTTCCGAATAAGGAGCCTATGCCGGCGGGCTGCTTTTTTGTAGTGGAAGTGGAAGCTTTTGCGGCGGCGGTGGGAATTTTTGCAGTTGATTTCATCCGTATATTTTAATTTTTATCAAGTACCGGATGTAACTACCTTTCTGTTCTTTTCTCTATCCGGCAGCAGATAAAGGCAATAGCGAAAGGACGTTTCGTGATAGTACTTAACAGCGCAAAATAAAGAAAGTTTTACTGTCAACGGCTGCCAAACAGCTAACATATTCTTAAATGCAGGTTAATACAGCTCATCAAGCTTCATACGCAGGTATTTAAGCGCACTGCGGTAAGTGCTGAACAGCGTAATGGTAATCCCGATCAGTATCAAAACAATGAACAGCAGAATGATCAGCTTTTGATCCTGTATGGCAGAAAGCTCCGGAAGAAAATGCTCCGCGGCAATAATGCCGCTATACAGCAATATACTGGCGATAATACCACTCACCGCACCGTTGATAATGGCCCGTACACTCAGCGGGCGGGCAATAAACCAGCGGGTAGCGCCTACCATCTGCATGGTTTTTATCAGAAAACGGTTGCTGAACATAGCCAGCCGGATGGTGTTATCGATTAAGATAATCACTACAATAGCTAATACAATGGCCAGTCCGAGCAGCACCAGGCTCAGGTTCCTCAGGTTTTTATTCAGTTTGGAAACCAGGTCTTTCTCATAGTGAACATCAGAAACCAGTACGCTCTGGTCTGCCTGGATGGCCGCCACTATTTTTTCAAGGCTGTCGGTATTGGCATATTCTTTATTCAAATGAAAGAAAATACCGTTCGGCAAAGGATTATAATCCAGTATTTTATCCCAGCTTTCGTTGTTATTGTCCTTCAGGTATCTTTCCCTGGCCAGGGCCTTGTTGATGTAGCTGTAGGTTTTTATATAAGGCCGGGTAGCCATGTATTGCATAATAGCCGTGCTGTCCTTTGGCCTTACATCGCCCCGCAGGTAAACCTGCACCTCTATATTCTCCCGGAAATAATCGCTTAATTTATTGGCATTAATAACGAACCAACCTACGATACCCAGGAAAAAAAGCACCAGCGTTACACCAACGATTGACATAAAATAAGAAGGTTTGCCACGTCTTGCTGCCGATTTGCTCGTTTGTGCCATACTGGTAATCTGTTTTAAGAAGTGGGCAAAAATAATGGTTTGCTGAATTACACCGCCGGCCGCCTTTTCTTTTCATCGCAATTAAACAGCCGAAACTGTTATTTTTGCCTTCCTCTAACGGTTACCCATCGTTAAATATTGTTATAACAGAGGAACCACAAAGGCACAAAGGACATAAAGAGCCAGGAAGAATAAATATTTAAAGTTTCTTGCTGCCTTAGTGCTTCAAAAAAGATCAAATGGAGTATAATTTCAGGGATATTGAACGAAAATGGCAGCAACAGTGGGCGGAACAGGGAACGTACACCGTAAGTAATGATTCGGATAAGCCCAAATATTATGTGCTGGATATGTTTCCTTACCCAAGCGGTGCCGGACTTCATGTGGGCCACCCGCTGGGCTATATCGCTTCCGATATTTTTGCCCGCTATAAAAGGTTAAAGGGTTTTAACGTGCTGCACCCGATGGGTTACGATGCCTTTGGCCTGCCGGCCGAGCAGTATGCTATCGAACATGGCGTACATCCTGCGGTAAGCACCGCCAAAAACATCAGCACCTTCCGCAGCCAGCTGGATAAGATCGGCTTTTGCTTCGACTGGAGCCGGGAGGTGAACACTTCCCAGCCCGGCTATTATAAGTGGACGCAATGGATCTTCCTGCAATTGTTCAAAAGCTGGTATAACCGCCAAACGCAAAGGGCGGAAAGCATAACAGCTTTGGTTCAATTGTTCAAAGCGGCCGGTAATGCCCTGCATCCTTGTCCGGGTGATGCAGCCATCCGCTTTACGGCCGATGAGTGGAAAGCTTTCCCGGAAAAAGAGCAGCAGGATATTTTAATGAATTACCGCCTGGCCTACTGCGGCTATGGCGAAGTGAACTGGTGTGAAGCCTTAGGCACCGTACTGGCTAACGATGAGGTGGTGAACGGCGTAAGTGAGCGGGGCGGCTATCCTGTGGTAAAAAAGAAGCTGCGCCAGTGGTACCTGCGCATTACCGAATATGCCGACCGCCTGCTGGATGGCCTGCAAACGGTAGATTTCAGCGATGCGATGAAGGAAATGCAGGGCAACTGGATCGGCAAGAGTGTAGGGGCTGAAATAGAGTTCAACCTCACCCCCGGCCCCTCTCCATCAGAGATGGAGAGGGGAGTCGGGCCGTCTATAGTGGAAGAACCCTACCCTAAATATGGAGTAAAAGATAAAATACAGTATGAGAATGCAAGAAGAAACAGAAAGGAGCATACAGAGGCCGAAGCAATATTGTGGGAACAGTTAAGGGATAAGAAGTTGGGTGTAAAATTTAGAAGGCAACACCCTGTTGACGGCTTTATCGCCGATTTTGCCTGCCTGCAGGAAGGATTGATCATAGAAGTAGACGGCGGCTATCATGAAACAGCAGAACAACAGCAATATGACGAGCAAAGAACTCAAATCTTACAGCAAAAGGGCTTTACTATTCTACGCTTCACAAACCAGGAAATAACAGAAAATGTCTATCTCATCAGAGATAAAATAAAACAAGCTCTCACAGCTCAAAAAGAATCTAATTCCATAAGCGACCCAACTCCCCTCTCCATCTCCGATGGAGAGGGGCCGGGGGTGAGGTGCTACACCACCCGCCCCGATACCATCTTCGGCGTTGACTTTCTGGTAATTGCTCCCGAACACGAACTGGTGGAACGGCTTACCACGCCGGAACAAAAAGCGGCCGTGGAAGCGTACATTGCTTATGTAAAAAGCCGCAGCGAGCGGGAACGCATGGCGGAAAAGAAGATCACCGGGGTTTTCACCGGCGCTTATGTCTCCAATCCGTTTGACGAAGAGAAGCAGATCCCGGTCTGGATATCGGAATATGTGCTGGCGGGTTATGGTACCGGCGCTATCATGGCGGTGCCCTGCGGCGATGAGCGGGATTTTAAGTTTGCGAAGCATTTTAATTTACCGATCACCAATATTTTGGGTGCCGCCTTCAACGGCGAGCAGGCCAATGCAACAAAAGAAGCGACACTGCAAAACAGCGGCTTTCTGACCGGCACACCCATGCGGGAGGCAATTGATCTGGTAGTGGAAGAACTGGAAGAGCGGGGCGCCGGGCAGCGAAAAGTAAACTACAAAATGCGGGATGCGGCCTTTAGCCGGCAGCGCTATTGGGGTGAGCCTTTCCCGATAAAATGGATGGACGGTATTGCCTACCCGCTGGAGGAAAGTGAGCTGCCGCTGGAGTTGCCGCATGTGGAAAGCTACGGTCCCGGCCCGGATGGCGAAGGGCCGCTGGCGAATATACCGGAATGGACAGCGCAGCATCTGGAAACGAACACCATGCCCGGATATGCAGGCAGCAGCTGGTATTTTCTGCGCTATATGGATCCGCACAATGACGCCGCTTTCTGCGATAAGAAGGTATCGGATTACTGGAACCAGGTGGATTTGTATGTAGGCGGTACCGAACACGCCGTCGGGCATTTACTGTACAGCCGTATGTGGACGAAGGCGTTATGTGATCTGGGCCTGATTTCTTTTGACGAGCCGTTTAAAAAGCTGTTGAATCAGGGGATGATTCAGGGAAGTTCCAGGTTTATTTACAGGGTAGAAGTACTAGGTCTTCCAGGTCTGGATCCGGAAGGAAAATCCGTCGTTCGCACCTCTCCTACCTTTATTTCTTCGGGCTTTAAAGAAAGGTACCAAAACGGCAGTTTGTCGGCTGTAGAACTGCTAAAAATAATTGACGACCAGGTTTATACTTACGGGCCTATTGATGAAGGGAAAGACTATAGTATCCTGATTTCTCCGATACATGTAGATGTAAACTTTGTAGATGGGGTTGAACTCGATATGGAAGCCCTTAAGCAATGGCGGAACGGTGAATATGCCAATGCAGAATTTATCCTGGAAGATGGCAAATACATCTGCGGCGCGGAAGTGGAGAAAATGTCCAAATCGAAGTTCAACACCGTTAATCCGGATATGCTGGTGGAAAAATACGGCGCCGACACCTTCCGGATGTACGAAATGTTCCTCGGTCCGGTAGAAATGAGCAAACCCTGGGATACCAAAGGCATTGAAGGCGTTCACCGGTTTTTAAAGAAATTGTGGCGCTTGTTTGCCGATGAGCAGAAAGGATGGATGGTAAGGGACGAAAAAGCCACGCCGGCCGAACTGAAAGTGCTACACCGGACCATTAAAAAGATTGAAGACGACACCGAACGTTTTTCGTTCAATACGGCGGTCAGCGCCTTTATGGTTTGTGTTAACGAATTGTTAGAACTAAAATGCAGCAAACGGGAAATCTTGGAGCCCCTGGTTATCCTGTTAGCGCCTTATGCACCGCACATTGCAGAAGAATTGTATGCGCAGCTACGAAAAGTCTCCCCCACCGGGGGAGATTTAGAGGGGGCCGGAGCGGTTTCTGTGCTGGATGCGGCTTTCCCCCGTTTCAATGCGCAATATTTAACCGAAACCACCAAAGAGTATCCTATTTCTGTTAACGGCAAGATGCGTACGCAGATCAACATTGACCTGAACGCCACGCCGGAAGAAGTGGAACAGATTGTATTGGGCAATGAAGTGGTCCGGAAATGGACGGAAGGCAAGCCGCCCAAAAAAGTTATTTATGTAAAGAATAAAATGGTGAACATCGTTATTTAAGATCGCCGGGAACTACGCAGATCCATTCTGATTCGTGCTATTCCTGATTAAAAACCTTTGCTGTATGAAAAAGCTGCTTTTTTTTACCTTATCATTTACTTCTATGTACGCCGGAGCGCAGGCCTACCTGAATATCATGACTTTCAATATCAGGCTGAATATAAAGGTAGACAGCCTGGACGCCTGGCCTTACCGTAAGGATAAAGTGGCTTCGCAGATCCTGTTTCACGAGGCGGCCATCGTGGGTGTGCAGGAAGCGCTGCCGGAGCAAATGGATGACTTGCGGGCCTCCTTAAAAGGGTATCGATCCTTAGGCGTGGGCCGGGAGGATGGTATGAATAAGGGAGAGTTTTCCGCCATCTTTTACGATACGGCAAGGCTGAAAGTATTGGATTCAAAAACATTCTGGCTCTCGCAGACGCCGGACGTAGCCGGCAGCAAAGGCTGGGATGCGGCTTTACCACGCATCGTCACCTGGGCAAAATTTAAGGACAAAAAAACAGGCAGGGTGTTCTTTCATTTCAATACCCATTTCGATCACATAGGAAAAATAGCCAGAAGGGAAAGCGCTCTGTTGTTGTTGCAGAAAGTAGCTGCCATTGCCGGCAACACGCCTGTCATTATCAGCGGCGACTTTAACGCTACGCCTGACGATGAGCCGATAAAGGTCATTACGGATCCTTCCAATCCGCTGCACCTTACCGATACAGAAGCTTTATCCGCCACACCACACTACGGCCCTGCAGGCACTTTTAACGGATGGAAGATCAGGGACGAAGGCAATACGCACATCGATTATATCTTTACCAGGAAGGGTGTAAAGGTGTTGCAACACGCCACCTTATCCCAAATCTGGGGTACTCATTTTTCTTCCGATCATTTTCCGGTGCTGGCGAGGGTGCTGGTGCAGTAAATAGGTTCAGTTTAGGTTCTTCCGCTTAGCTTCTTAAAATAAAGCCCTTAAAGCCGCTCTTCCCACATGTACCGTCCGGGCATTGCCGGGCTTGCGGCCTTCGTACTGAAAATTCAGCTCTACACTGCTGAACAGGCGCTTGGTAAAATCTACCGACCATAAATAGTTGCCGCCGGGCAGCAGGCCATCCAGCATCACATAACTAACAGCGGTATTCAGCTTGCCATCTTTTGAAAGATAGTTGATGTTGTTATACGTTATCCTGGCACTGACAGCGCTGTTCTGCAGCACATTATATTTGGTCTCCAATGTAACGGCGTTGGAAGCGGCCTTTTCATAACCCTCTATTGTATTTTTCTTGGTTTCCAGCCTGTAGCTGCCCTGCAGCCTGAAAACCGTTCCCCTGATATAAGAAATCCGTGGCTCGGTACTGTAAATATTAAGGTTATAATTCCTGTTGTCAATAGCGGAGGTGCCCAGACTGGTTTTGCCTTTGCGGCTGATCACATCAAGCGATAGCCGCTCTGTCAGGCTCCACCGCAGCTTCAGGATCAAATCCCTGGTCAGCCGGCTTTCATAGCCATAGGTCAGCAAGGCCTTGCCGCTGTTTTGTATATGGCTGATATCAAAACCCCAATCGGCAGAACTGCGGTTATAGGACAGATTATTTAATAAAGCGGTGTTCAGGGTCAGCAATGCCGTATCCGTAAGGCCATATTTAAAGGGATTAGCTTCAAAATCGCCCCTGGCTAGCGATTTTTTGCTTTTTTGCAGAGAAGATTGCAGGATGAATCTGGATAAGAGCTGTTGGCTTTTAGACAATTTACCCTTGCCGAAGAGCAGTTTTGGACTAAAAGTAAAATTGTAGTTCAGCGTTGTAAAATTAGCCTTGATGTATTGCGCCGATGGCACGAAAATACGGATAAACTTCGCCTGGTCGCGGTAAATGGCCACCTCGAACTCGTTCAACTGCTGTATACCATCCCCGTTATAATCGTTCCAGGTGTACTGGCCCTGGCCTGCCGGTACTTCAAGATAGGTAAAATCACGGCGCTGCTCCTGCCCGGTTCCCAGCTCATACAAAACATTAGCAGTCAGGGCGCCATGCCACTCATTTACCAAGTATTCGGCCCGGCCCAGGACGGTTTTATCGTTCTGCTGGTGCGAAACCGCCGTATCATACACCTTCAAGATACGGTAAGTGGCATTCAGCACCAATTGATGCCTGGCGCTGCGCAATAACTGCATGTCACCGCTATAATTGTAGCTTCTGTCGCCCCGGACCAACCCTTTTGCCCCCGGGTATTTATCCGACCGGGTAAAAAAGGTTAGGCCGTAACGGTTCTTCTTCCGGTCGTCCGTTTTTATATAAGCAGTATACGTATCAAAGGAAAAAGACGTTGGCAATACCGTATCGTGTACCGCATCGTTGATGATGTTCCTTTCCAACGAGTATTTCAGGCCAAAACGCAGGTTGTCCAGCTTTTTTAACGCTTTGGCGATGTCAATCACCGGACGCAGGTAGCTGCCCTTTCCGTAACCGCTGCTGAAAGTAGTAAGGGAAAACTGGTTGTTGAGCTGCCAGCCGCCGTAAGTCCCCCTTTGCTGCACCAGGCTTTGATAACCTTTGTAATTATCGCTACGCTGGTAGGTCATAAACTGGTAGGAAAGGCTTTGGCGCTTGTCCTGCACACCGGTGGAGGCCCGGATGATGTTTTCTGTGGCCGGCAGCAGCACCAGCGGCAATCCCCAGTCCCGTGTAAACTCCACATACCGCAACCGCTCCAGCGGCTTGAATTTTTGCTCCACATGCTCGTAATCGAAAGAAGAAACCAGTTGCAGGCCGCTACTTTTGGCCAGATCCGCCACATTGTTAAACTGCACTTTAGCTGCCAACCCCGCATCATCGCCGCCGTTCTTACCGGAAAAGGTATTTACATCGTAATTGCTCAGGGCCAATTCTGTTTTTAACGTACTGGTCCCGTTTATAGCATACTCCGCTCCTACGCTGAGCAATTGCTGCTTTTTGGGTGTTACCAGCAGCTGTACCGGCTCGTACTGACCAGTTTTTACACCAGCCACCGTGGCTACATATTTAAAAACCTTACCGTTGGCGCCGGTAAAATCTTCCGTATAGTTGCCATTGCCGGCGCCTACATTGCTAAAGCCCAGGGCAAACCTGGCCAGCGAAGGATCTGTTGAATATCGGTAAAAAGAATCCTGCCCGTTGGCAACATAAATTTTCTGATACAGGATTTTGTTGCCCGTAAGCGTATCCATCACCGCCGTAGGATAAAATGCCCGGTTAATGCTATCGCCTATATCATATAGAAGCTGCTTTTGCTTTACGTCCAGCGTTTGATTGATGGGTGAGTTTTTGGCGTCGCTGTTGTTAAAAGCGCCTACTTTCAGCTTCAGCTTTTTGTTAACCGTCAGTTCTTCATTCAGGTAAAGATTGGCGTTCAGGTAATTACGGTCGGCGTATTCAAATTCGATCTGTATGCGGGAATCCTTCGTAATCATACGCCGCGGCATAAAGGTTACTTCCGCCGTGTTGTAATTGATGATATAATCCTGATCCTCGCCACGCTGCAGCAGTTCACCGTCGAGGTATACCCTTTCGGTATTGGGCAATACAATAAAAAACAGCTCATTATTGGCGCCGGTGAGCCGGTAAGGGCCCTGATTGCCTTCCAGCCCCTGCAATACATTGCGGGTAAATTTGCCTTTGGCGATGGATCCGCTTACCAGTGTTGACGATTGCAGCGTCGGCGACAGTTTATTCTGAACCTGGAAAGAAACGCCCTGTAATCTTTTATAAAAATTCAGGAAGTACATATTATTCTGCCTGATGTCGATATCGCCGAGATTAAGCTGCCAGTTCTTTTTCCTGAACTGCAGAAATACCTGGTCAAACTCGTTGAGCTGCTGCGTAGTGCCGTCGGGCTGCACCGGCAGGTTATTATCGGTTAAGGCAGCGGCAATTTCGATGCTGTCCTTGAGCATACCATTAATCTGCAGTTGAAAATTGGAATTGACCACGGCATTCTGGCTGTTGCCAAAGGAAAGCTCCCGGCCAAAACTGCCGTTGTATTGAATATTGCCGAAATTAAAGAGACTTTTCGGGCCCTCGTTCTTAGCATCTTCCTCTTTCAAAGGACTGAAATAGGTATAGTTGACGACCGACTCATAGCTGATATTTTGCACCAGGGAAGTCAGCTTTAACGGAAAAACCCGGTACGAAAGGGTAATGCTGTCAACCGGAGGCTTAACCTTCCAGTATAAAACCGCCGCTACGTAATCCAGCCTGTAGGCGGAGGTATCGATATTTTTAATGGAAAAAGAAGAAGGCAGAATGCTGAGCGTATCTAAAAGAATACTGTCCCGCACCGCTACCGTTTTACTGCGTAAATTAGAGCCGGCCGCCCCCCGGAACGGCTGCTGGGCGAAACCCTGCCGGGTGCAGCAGGCAGTTATTATAAAAAGAAATATAGGCAGAGCTCGCTTCAACAGCAGTCAATTTGTGGAACCATACAAAGTTGAAGCTTTTAACGGTGCAGCAGGAAGGAAAATTGCTCAGAAGGCGAAAGGTCAAAAAAGTCAAAGGAAGTCATACTAGAGAATATGACTTCCTTTAACCCTATTTGACTCTTTGACTATTTCTCGCTTGAAAGGCCGGCCACCAGGTATTCCCTGTGCATCCTGGAGATATTAGTAATAGCAATTTCCTTAGGGCAAACCGCTTCGCAGGCTCCGGTAAAGGTACAACTGCCGAATCCTTCCTTATCCATCTGCGCCACCATGCTTAAGGCCCGGTTCTTGCGTTCCGGTCCGCCTTGCGGCAACAGTGCCAGGTGTGCTATTTTAGCAGCGGTAAATAAGGAAGCTGAAGCATTTTTACAGGCGGCCACACAGGCGCCGCAACCAATGCAACTGGCAGCGCCGAAAGAAGCGTCGGCCTTGTCCTTTTCAATAGGCAGGGCGTTACCATCTACCGCATTGCCGGTATTGACCGATATAAAGCCGCCGGCTTGAATGATCCGGTCGAAAGCGGTGCGATCTACCACCAGGTCTTTAATTACCGGGAAGGCTGCGGCCCTCCACGGTTCAATGACAATGGTATCGCCGTTTTTAAAGGCCCGCATGTGCAACTGGCAGGTGGTGGTGGCGTGCCAGGGTCCGTGCGGCCGGCCATTGATGTGCATGGAGCAGCTGCCGCAAATGCCTTCGCGGCAGTCGTGGTCGAAAGCGATGGGCTCACCGCCTTCGCTGATCAGGCGTTCGTTCAGCACGTCAATCATTTCCAGAAAAGACATTTCCGAGGAAATATCCTGTACGGAGTAGGTTTCAAACTTCCCTTTGCTGTCCGCATTTTGCTGGCGCCATACTTTCAGCGTCAGGTTCATATTGTAATGTTCCATCTTACTATTTATATATTATCACTATGCCGTTTTCTTATTCTTTAAATAACTCAGGTAATCCTTATGTCTGATCTTCTGCTACAGACTTCAGTTGTACCAATAAAATCCATTAAACAGGCTCCTTTACTATAAATCCAATCAAACCGGAGTACGGGAACGCCTACTTATAATTCCGCTGGGTGGGTTTGATCACTTCATATTCCAAAGGTTCTTTGTTCAGTTCCCAGTTCCCCTCGCCATTGTATTTCCAGGCCGCTACATACATAAACTGGTCATCATGGCGCATAGCCTCGCCTTCTTTTGTCTGCGATTCTTCCCTGAAATGGCCGCCGCAGCTTTCAGCCCGGTTCAGCGCATCCAGGCACATCAGCTCGCCCAGCTCAATAAAATCAGCCACCCGGTTCGCTTTGTCCAGTTCCGGATTGTATTCATTAATCTGTCCCGGAATTTTTACATTGCTCCAGAATTCTCTCCTCAACTGCTGTATTTCACTAATTGCTTCTTTCAAACCTTCTGCATTGCGGGCCATGCCGCATTTATCCCACATAATCTTACCAAGGCGCTTGTGCAGGCTTTCCACCGTATACTCACCCTTAATATTCATCAGGTGCTCAATGCGGCTGCGTACTTCGGCTTCGGCTTCTTCAAAAGCAGGATGCGAAAGCGGAATTGGCTTTACAGCAATTTCACTCGCCAGGTAATTACCAATGGTGTACGGAATAACAAAATATCCATCCGCCAGGCCCTGCATCAGCGCAGAGGCACCCAGGCGGTTGGCGCCGTGATCGGAGAAATTGCATTCGCCCAAAGCATACAACCCCGGAATGGTGGTCATCAGTTCGTAATTAACCCAAAGCCCGCCCATAGTATAATGTACCGCCGGGTAAATGCGCATCGGCACTTCGTATGGGTTTTCACCGGTGATCTTTTCATACATATCGAAAAGATTACCGTATTTTTCCTTTACCACTTCTTTGCCTAAGGCCGTTATGGTATCGGCATCTACATCGTCGAGGTCACGCTTGCTGGCCTCAATACCACCATAGCGCTTGATAGCCGAGGTATAATCGAGGTAAACAGCCTGTTTGGAAGAACCTACGCCATAACCGGCATCGCAGCGTTCTTTGGCGGCACGGGAAGCTACATCCCGGGGAACCAGGTTACCAAAAGCCGGATATCTTCTTTCCAGATAATAGTCTCTTTCTTCTTCGGGAATTTCGCCGGGCTTACGGGTATCGCCTTTGGCAGCAGGCACCCAGATGCGGCCATCGTTGCGCAACGATTCCGACATCAGTGTCAGTTTCGACTGGTGCTCACCGCTGACCGGTATGCAGGTCGGGTGAATCTGGGTAAAACAGGGATTGCCGAAGTAAGCGCCTTTTTTATGCGCCTTCCAGATCGCTGTGGTATTGCTGCCCATGGCATTGGTAGACAAATAAAATACGTTGCCGTAGCCACCACTGCACAACAATACGGCATGGCCAAAATGCCTTTCCAGCTCGCCGCTCACCAGGTTGCGGGCAATAATGCCGCGGGCCTTTCCTTCAATAGTAACCACTTCCAGCATTTCGTGGCGACTGTACATTTTTACATTACCTAAAGCAACCTGCCGCTCCAGCGCCTGGTAAGCGCCGATAAGCAGTTGCTGACCGGTTTGCCCGGCGGCATAAAACGTACGTTGCACCTGCGTACCGCCGAAAGACCGGTTGCTCAGCAGGCCGCCGTACTCACGGGCAAAAGGTACGCCCTGCGCTACACACTGGTCAATAATATTGACGCTTACCTCGGCCAGCCGGTGCACATTGGCTTCCCGGGAACGATAATCGCCGCCTTTTATCGTATCGTAAAACAGACGGAAAACCGAGTCGCCGTCGTTCTGATAATTTTTAGCCGCATTGATGCCGCCCTGCGCCGCAATGGAGTGTGCCCGGCGGGGCGAATCCTGGAAGCAAAAAGCCTTCACTTTATAGCCCAGTTCGCCCAGCGCCGCCGCTGCCGAAGCGCCGGCCAGCCCGGTACCGACAATTACTATTTCGAGTTTACGCTTGTTGGTCGGATTAATCAGTTTTACACTGCCTTTGTAATCCTTCCATTTTTGATCTAATGCCCCTACAGGAATTTTTGCGTCAAGCATAGTTTACTTCTGATTTGAAGGCCCCTGTTCCCCGGCGGGGAACAGGGGCACATATTGTATTTAATTTTTTAACAGTTTTAGTCGTAGTTTCTAAATCAGCATTGCTGCTTCTATATCCACATTTCCGTTTCTCTTCTCCGCCGGAGAAAACGGCCAATGAGACTGCCAAACACCAGGTTAGCCGATAATTTCATTGCGTACTCAGCACTACAGTTATCTGTCAGACTATAAGAACGTAAAGTTTTTCGTTTTTAAGCGGCTTATCCTTCGCCTTCCACCTGATTGCTATTCGAAAGACTATTTGGCCTGAGCCCCTCCACCGGAGGGGTTGGGGAGGCCTTCCCCACCAGGGGACAGGGGCCTTTACACACTAAACTGCCGCAGGTGATGATCCAGGTGCTTCCACTGCAGCTTGTCCCAGTCGGCATTATTCATTTTACCAAAAAAAGGATGATCTCCGAACGTTTCACCCTTTTTACCCTTTTCCGAAAACTCATCCAGCGCCTTTATCAACTCAGCCTTTTCAGCTTCAAAGTTGCGTTCATCTGTAATTTTAAAGGTCTTATCGGTTGGCTTATTCAAACCGAAAGGCTTATCATCTTTTAATAGGCTCTTCTTAACCATTCTTCCAATGGCCCGCAGCAGAAAATTATATTTAGGCAACTGGTGTCTGCCAAGACCCACCTTTAAAACCGTTGCGCAATGGGCCAGCATTTGCGCCACATTCATTTTACCCCATTGCGGCTGCGAAGCGGCACTCAGGTTCTGTATTCTTGCTTTTAGAGCCCCGGATCCGGTTGTTGTAAAAATGCTATCCATAAAAGGTTTAAAGTGGTTAAGCCAATACTAATTTAAAGGACTAACCCAGCCAAAATACATACTAATGGGCATCAGGGCAAACAAGGTACAAACGATAACCGTAAAGCCGTAACCCAGCCCTTTGAGCATGGATAAATATTTCTTATTGTGCACCCCCATCGACCGGAAGGAACTGTGAAAGCCGTGAAACAGGTGAAAAGTGAGTGACAGGACACCCAAGAGATATAAAACTACAATCCAGCCGCTCTGAAAAGTATTGAACATCTTAAGATAAAGGTCATGTACTTCTACCCCCCTGTAATTGGCTGGTTCCAGTGTATGGGTAATACGGGATGGCACCCAGAAATGCGAAATGTGCATAATCAGGAACAGAAAGATCAGCGTACCCAAAATAGCCATGCTGCGACTGTACCAGGTGCTGCCGCTCCTGCTGCCCGGACTGATGGCATATTTGGTGGCGCCCCTGCGGCTCAGGTTTTTGGTTTCAATAACATAGCCCTGTACAATATGAATAATAAAGCCGGCAAACAGCCCGATCTCCATGATGCGGATAACCAGCGAAGAACCCATAAAGTGGGCCGCCCGGTTGAACATGGAACCGTTATCATTGGCATCAAATAAGGGGAGATCATAAAAAATGCAGGAGTTGAGCCCTGCATGAACCGCCAGAAATAAAATAAGGGAAATACCTGTAAACGCCATCACTATCTTTCTGCCAACCGGGGAAGTAAAAAATTGCGACCATTTCATATTGCAACAGTGGAGGTTGAAAATTTACGGGCAAAGGTAAGCTGCGTTTGGAAACCTGTAAGAAAATAATTCATACCACCGCGGTTTTTGCCGGTACTAAGGCCATTTACAATGATTTGCCGGCCAGGTGCACCGGCTGTTCTTTTAGACAAAATATAAAAGATTGATCAGGTAACAGAAAACAGCAAATTGGCAGGGAGTTATATCTTTTCGCTCCAGACTTGTGGCTTTTGCACCGATGCTACACCTTTTTGGTGGTCCGTTAGCCAAAACAGAGCGACACCGAAGCTGATAAGGGTAATCTGCTCATTTTGCGTTGGGGTGCCGGCAAAAATGCAATACGGGTTTTGAACGCCTAAAACCAAACTAAAGAAGAGAGAAAAGGCTTTATCCTTTTTCAGCTTTCCGCCCTGACCGCTTTTAAGGGCTGTCCGTTACCTGATTTTCTAAGGGCAGCAGCACAAAAAAACCAGTTCCCTTTCCTGTTTCGCTTTCGAACCAGATGCGGCCGCCGGCCGATTCGACAATGCTTTTACACATGGCCAGTCCCAAACCGGTTCCGGAGTTTTTAGTGGTAAAATTGGGCGTGAAGATTTTTGACCGCATCTCTTCCGGTATGCCTTCGCCATTATCGTGAATGCTGATAATCACATAATCTGCTTGCCTGTCTTCTTTGATCCGGATTTTACAGCCGGAGGCCCCGGAGCAGGCTTCTACGGCATTGGCCAATAAGTTGGTAAACAAGCGGGTCATGTGCGATTTATCGCCCTGAATAATTACCTTTTCTTCCGGTTTATGCCAGGTTATATTTACGGTGCTGTTGCTGCTGTATAAGTTAATTAAGGAGCTGATAACCGCATGAAGGTCAATACGTTCCACCTTTTTGTAACCAATATTGGCAAACTGCGAAAAATCGGAAGCAATCTTTGACAGGTGGTCTATCTGTTCGATCAGGGTTTGGGCTACGCTTTGCGTTAGCTGTTCTATATTAGCCTGTCCGCCCGCTATCGACTTCTGCAGGTACTGAATGCTCAGTTTCATCGGCGTCAGCGGATTTTTGATCTCATGCGCCACTTGTCTCGCCATTTCCCGCCAGGCGCCTTCTCTTTCACTTTTAGCCAGGGCTTCAGCGCTTTGTTCCAGTTGCTGCACCATGCGGTTGTACTGCTCCACCAGCTCTCCGATTTCGTCTTTCCTGCCCCATTCTATCTCTTCATTATGCTGGCCTAAGGTAATTTCCCGCATTTTATTGCCAATCACCGAGAAAGACCGGGTAATCCGATTGGTAATAAAAAGCGCTATGATGCCGGCCATCAGAAAAATAAAGGCATTGAGGATAATGATGGTTACCAGAAAATTAGAAATTTCCTGCTTCAGATCAAGCTGCGAAGAAAAATAAGGCACATGCAGATAAGCCAACGGTCTTCCTTTGTTATCTGTCACCGCTGCATAAATACTTAAATATTTTAGCGAACTGAGCTCTTCATCCTGTACCCATTGCGCTTCTTTCAGCCAATATAAATGATGCCAGGCAACCGGGTGCATACGGTTGCTTAAAATCCCTTTTTTATAAATTTCCCACTGCGAGGCTACTTTTAAATCCCCCTCCGGGCTGTAAATATTCACATCAGCATTATGAACGACAGCCACTTCTTCCACCAGCTTCTGCAGGCTGTTTTCGCCGGAATCGACTGAAAGGTTATTAAAGAAATCAGGGGTCTCGCTGTTATGTTTACGCAGCTCTTTTACCATAATATCTGCCGTACGGCTCAGCTTCTCGATATTATTGCTCTTGTACCGCCGTATAAAAAAAGGAATAGTGGCAGCGCCGATAATAAGGAAAGAAAGAATGCTGATAAAAATAACCGTACCGTGAATTTGTCTACGGATATTTAAATTCAGGACAAAAGACAATGGCCGGCGGGTACTGATCATCCGCAGCAGGAGCGACAGGGCCTGCAGCAATCCCGCCAAAAAAAGAAAAGAGCAGAACAGGTAAGAAAACAGGGTAATAATTTCTATGACCGAGTCCGTTTTGCGGGCCACGATTACGATCCTGTTATTGCCGGCTTTATACCAAAACTCGTTATAGCCGCTCTTTCTTATCATCTGCGATCCGGTAAAGGAAGCCTGGCCCTTGGATAGCAGGGTTTTAAAAGGATATTTTCCGGAGGATACCGTTAATATACCGTTATTGTAAACGCCATAAACATAAGCATCAGACACTTCCGGGTCGGCATGGCTGAATTGCCGTAAGAGTTCAGGGAATAAAGCATCGGAGTTGGCATATTGCCGGGGAGACGAGATGATAAAAAAACTGCCCCTGCGCCCGTTACTGTCGCTAATGATTCGCCTGGTGATATAGTTGAACTTATCGAAGGCCGTTTCGTGATACCGGGTATCTGCCAGATTTGTGGTGTCGCTTTGCAGATAAGTTGTGGCCAATCGGGGAAAACTTACCGGATCTTTGTTGTTAATACCCCTGTTAAGCGAATCGAATAAATAAATGCTGGTTTCATACTGGGTGGTGTAGGAGGCAAAGTTGGCATTGATGATGCTGTCGCGTAACTGCTGACCCTCCTTCTTATCCTTAAACCGTTCAAAATTTTTACACAAAAACCGGTTATCAATACCGGTCACCGCAATATTAATCGTCCGTTCGCCTGAAGAATCGGTAGCGCTGCTGTACTTCTGCGCTATTTTTTCCTGTATCGCTCTTTTACTCTCCCGGTTGCCATCCAGGATCAATACGGCCAGGGAGACGGAGAAAAAGAAAATCCAGAAAAGCATGCCGGCCGCTGTTATCCTAAACCGGTTGATCAACGCCTGCTGCTGGCTTATCAGTAAGGTATATATCACCAGCCAAAGCAAAACCGGCAAGTGAAAAAGCACGATGACATTACCGGTGCGGAAGGTAAGGATGAGCAGGCCTGTAAGGGCTATATAGAAATAAATATATACATAGCGGTCTTTAAAGGCAGGGAAAATAAAACGGAAAAGTGTACGGCTGAAATAGTAATAGCATACGCAGGCCAGCGCCAGTGCCAGAAAGCCAATTACGCTGAAATAGTTAAGGCTGAAAAAATCGGTAACCTGAAATGAAATCTTGGAATCCAAGATCAGGCTGCGGGTAACATTGGCCAGGCCAAAAGTAGAAACAATCAAAAAGAACAGAGCGACGAGGCCGGCTACGTACATGCGGGGTCCCCTTAAAAAAGAGGGAATTTTTTTAAGGGGACCTATATGGCTCCAGGCAAACAATATAATCCAGCATAGAAACAGCCCGTTGATCAGCAAATCGCCGAGCGACCAGTTGAGCCAGTTGGCGGCATTTTCGCTTTTATCGAACAAGCCGGTCTGGCTAAAAGAGAAAGCCTGCGGCAGGGCAAAAAACAAGGTCCGCAGTAGCGCAAGCGATACAATCAGAAATAAAAGACCGGCAAGCGAACCGCTCCTTTTAGTGATAAAGCCGGCCACCAGGTGCAGGTAAATCAGAAAACAGATCAGCGAGGCGATTCTGAGCAGTGTGGTAAGCCAATCGGCAGGTGCCGTTGCCGCTTTAGCAATTTCCCTTATGTAAAAAAGCGGCCTGTTACTGCCGGCAGCCGTAATAGGATAAGCTGTTTCCGCAGTGGTTAAAGCAATGGTATTAACCGCTTTCCTGTCGTGCGGAAACTGCGTTTGCAAATGCCTGGTTGACAAATAATACTCAAATAGTACCGGAATCAGCGCATAGGCGGTTATATTTTGGTGATGGCTATTCGAAAGCCGGAGCTTTGTTTTATTAACCAGGTAATAGCCATTGACCAGTTTTTGAAAATAAGTGCCCTCCGGCAAGCCAAAATCGGTATCGGGCGGCAATATTTGCTGTGTATTCCAGAATAAAATCCTGGTGCTGCCCGGTACGGGTTCTTCGTAAAGAAATAAGCCGTACGGCTTATTTGTCAAGCGTTCAAGTGCTGCTTCCGGCTCTGTGCCCGTTATCAGCCTCCTTAGCAATCCGGTATCCTGTAACTGCGCTGCCGCATCCTGCTGCTGCTGCGACAGGTAGGCCTGTAATTTTTTCTGCTGATACGGGGTAGAAGGCCGGCTTTTAAAGAAAAAAGAAGAAACCAGCGAAAGCACTAACAGCAATGCCGACAACCCAGCAACAACCCGGCTTCGCAGATGACTGTATAGCAATAATGATTTCAACCTTTATTCTGTTTGATCCTGTTCCAGAGTCCGTCCATTTCTTCCAGGTTCATTTCATGCAGGCCCTTGCCCATTTCTGCCGCCATGGTTTCCATCTCCTTAAAGCGATACATAAATTTTTTGTTGGTGCCTTCCAAAGCGGCTTCCGCGTCAATTTTTAAAAACCGGGAATAGTTAACAAGGGAAAAAAGCAGATCGCCGAATTCTCCTTCCACTTCTTTGGGCTCACCGGCGGCAATCGCCTGCTGCAGTTCAGCTTCCTCTTCCTTTACTTTTTCCCATACCTGTTCTGTGGTTTCCCACACAAAACCCACCTGCGCCGCTTTTTCGTTCAGCCGCATGGCTTTTATCAGCGCCGGCAGGGCCTTAGGCACCCCTTCTAAAACAGAACGCTTTCCTTCCCCCATTTTTATCTGCTCCCAGTTCTTTTTCACCTCCTGGTCACTCTCCACTTTCACATCGCCGTAAATATGCGGGTGCCGCCGGATCAGCTTTTCACAAATACCATCGATCACTTCTTCCAGCGTAAATTTTGCCTTTTCCGTACCAATTTTCGTGTAAAAAACAATATGCAGTAAAAGGTCGCCCAGTTCTTCCTTAATACCTTTCCAATCTTCATCTGTGATAGCATCTGTCAACTCGTAGGTTTCTTCTATGGTTTGCTGACGAAGGGTATGGATGGTTTGCTTTTGGTCCCAGGGGCAGCGTTCCCTGAGCTCATCCATAATCCCTACAAGCCTTTCAAATTGTTTAGCAGCTGAATTCATTTAAATAAATAAAAAGGAAATAAATAAGGTAATAAGAAAAATAAGTGTCGTACAGATGCCGGCCAATAGGTTAAGCAGCAAAAACTTGATAAAGGTCCTGACATAACCCTGATTATAAAATCGCTTCATGCCCAGGAAAAGAGAAAGGACCCAGAAACCGATGAAAAGAAGGAAAAGCCATCCCGGTGCTGACCAGTGTAAATAACGACAGAGCTGCTGCACACCAATCAGGATCAGCAGGATGATAAAGCTAAGTATATAGTAGTATAAAGTAAAAACAGCATGGTCGCTGTAATACAGTTCCTTGTTCTTTCTATAAAGAAGTTTTAATATCAGGGCGAAAAAAGGAAGTGAGATAAATAAAACATAGGGGAAGCGATGATATAATTTTTCTGAAAAGGCTTCTGAAGCTTCGTTCAGATCATTACCGTATTTCGTTTTTACACTATGCATGATATGGAACAGGAATTTCTGTATCCAGCTTACCCTCACTTTTTCTTTTATCATCAATTCCGTGGAATCATTGGATTCACTTTCAAACTTGTACTTTTCATGCCCGATTTCAATAACGGAATCCTGCAAACTTTTATCAGCCTGTTCTTTCGGATCAAGTTTACGTACAAAAATAAGATTAGACGAATCGAGCAGCACCTTCAGCTGGCTGTTTAAAACCGGATTTTGAGGCGCTCCCTGTAATTTTTCGTGTACCGTCATAGCTGCTTCAAGCCGGTCTTCCGTGGAAAGTAACTTATCGTTACCGGTCATATGAAAGGCTTTATTGCCCAAAAAGTAAGAGGAAACGATAAAAAATAAGGCAGAGGTAAAAAGATACATCCTGATCGGCTCCAGATACTTTATCCTTTTTCCCCAAACATACTCTTTGGCCACAAGGCCGGGTTTTAAAAAAAGGGGTTTCAGCGTCTCAAAGAACTTGCCGTCAAAGTGAAAGATATCATAAATAAAGTGACGGATAATTCCCCAGAAGCTTTGTTTGGTGATCACATTTTCCTGACCACAAACCGGGCAGAAGCGAACAGGGACAAGGGAACCGCAGTTGAGGCAATTGTTCTCTTTTCGTAATGGTTGGTGCGACACGTAAAAAATTTCTTAAAAATAGCTACAAATCAGTTAATCCTACCCACCCGCATTTTATTGTACCCTAAAGAGGGATGAAACAGTGAGACTAAAAAGGAAGGGGTATTAATCTTGCTTTTCTGTTGTGCCGAAGGAAAAGAAAATAAGCAAAATAGTGATCAGATAAGCCCCCGTTCTCGAAGAAACTTAGAAAGCTGCCTGATATTTTCAAAGCTTATATGAAAAATATCTTCGGCTTTTACCAGAATTCTTTTTTTGTGTGTGGTGATCGTACTTTCCTTTACTTTAAAGGACTGCGCTATTTCGGCAACTGAAATGTCTGGCATATAAGCATATTTACGCAGTATTCTTAGCTCCTGAAAGCTAAAGAATTTCCCTTTCTGGAAAGCCAGCTTTGTTCTTTGCAGCACATCATTCATCCAGGGCAGTCTGCTGCCTTTGTCATCAGTGAGGTCACTGCGGTATGTTTCCTCATTGTATTCGCCGATCAGCGTAAATTCATTCATATATTCGAGCAGTTGATGTTTGTCGCTGTACTGAAACACCGATGCGAGCCTTTTGCACAAAAAATAGCGGCCATCGCTATGCTGAAGCGCTATGGTTGTAATATAGCGGTGTTTCATAAATTCTATCTTCCAATCCCCACGCATCAGACCGGTAACCACTTCAGTTGCGGTAAGGTGATGTACCTCTGCCTGTACGGGATGCATGATCTGCATAAACTTTAAAAATGTAAAATCCCTGTCCGGGTAGCCTAACCATTTTTCCACGCCGTGAGCCTGCTCGATACGTAAATCATAAAGGTTGATGACAAAGAAGAAGCGATCGTAATGAAGGGTTTCTGACAATAGTTGTATTTCATGATTTTGTTGTTCTTCAGAAACCATTTTCGAGTAAACCGGCTCAGGCAACAGTTTTTGACAGAGCGCTTTGTACCAATCGTAATAAGCTTTGGCGTTGCTGTATACCTTATTTTGCATTATTTAATACATTAGTTAAAAGGGTTTTGGGCTAATCTTAGCATAGTAAAGAAAAAATTATATCTTTTTACAACATCTATATCCAATCTTTTGTTTTCTTCAAGTCCTGCTACCGCAAAATTTTTCTTAAAAATAGCTACAAATCAGTTAATCCTACCCACCCGCATTTTATTGAGCAAAGCTTTGTTTAATTTTGAACGAATGAACCTTTACAGAAAATCGCTCCTTGCCCTTCTTCTCCTGTCCATAACAGCTGCAGCCGGCGCTCAGTATTATTACAGAGACATTATCGGCGCCAGGGAGTCGGCTGAGCTGATCCGGAATATGAAAAAAGCAAAAGTAAGTACGGTAAAGCTGGCCAGTTTTAATGAGCGGAATGTGCCGATTGAAGATTTTTATGTAGAGCAGCAGTTCTTTGCCCAAAAAGGCCTGTTGGTTACTTCCAGCAGTTCCGGCGCTACGGAAGCTTCCCAATTATTTTCTTATACAGATGCGGCAGGCCATATTATCAGGACGGTGGACAGTACAGAGAATACCGTGAGCGTTACCACCTATACCTATAATGCAGACGGCAGTTTGGCGGCTACCATCAGCAACACCGGCGATTCGTCTGCCCTTGAGCAGGAGGTGCATCTGTGGCAATATACAGCCGGCAAGCCTTACCGGATGCTGCGGATTAAAAACAGGAAGGATACGACTTTTGTCAATTTTGTACTGGATGACAAAGGCCTTGTATCTGAAGAAAGAGAAGTGCACAAAGGCATCACCTCCGAGCCGGTTTATTATTATTATAATGATAAGGGACAGCTTACCGACATCGTCCGGTATAATAAAAGAGCAGCCCGGCTGCTGCCTGAATATATGTTCGAATACTCAGACAAAGGGCAGGTTATACAAAAGATCACGGTTCCGGCCAATAACTCTGATTATACCATCTGGCGCTACCAGTATAACGGCTGGGGCCTGAAAACAAAGGAGGCGGTTTACAATAAGCAAAAAAAGCTGACCGGCAAGGTAGAGTATCAGTATACCTTTTCGGAAGAAAAGTGAAAATAAGCTATAGATTGATCTTTCTGCTTTGATGTCTGCGCTTTTGATATTGTAAACGATTGATTTACAGCTATTTTAAGCTAATTCCGAAGATATTTATTCGAATATCCACAGTAAAACCGGCTTTTTTGAGTGATCAATGAACGGTTGCAGGGTTTCCAGGAAATGGTAGGATACCATTGGGCAGCCCAGGCTGTTGCAGATCGGGTGCGGGTAGGTTTCTTCATCCGGCACACAACCGTAAGGGTGCAGCACAATAAACCGCTCAAAAGCATGAGCATTAGAGGCCTGCAGGCCATATAGCTTGTAGGATTTTCCAAAACGGCCCCCATAAGCAGAACCCACTTTATATTTCCCCGCAGCGCTGCAGCCGCTTTCCACGGTATTGGAAAACCGGGCCGCTTCAAGATATTGGGTATGGCAACTGCCATGCGCTACCAGGCCGGCGGTAAGAATGGTATCTTTTTGCAGATCGTACACAAAAAACCGCTTCCGGCCACTGGGCAGGCTCATATCGATCAGAAAACAAACCCCGCCGGAAAGCTTCCGGGCTTTACAGAAGGCTCTTGCGGCTGTGGCTTTTAGCTGTAGCTTCACAAAAGGCTCAGCTTTTACAATTTTGACAGGAATTTTTGCAGCGGCGGGCCTTTGCTTTGGGGGATGATGGCTGTACCAGTAATAAGCGCTGAAGCCGGTCAGCAGCAGGCAAACAGTTAATAGCACCCTTTTGATCATAAGGGCTTGGATGCCGGTTGCTTAAAATTCCATAAGGATGATAAAAAAAGGGCAGCCAGCGCCACCCTTTTTCAATTGCTGCTTCCTATTTCAGTTCTGAACGAATACCGGCCTGGTTTCCGGGTTGTTTTTCCTTCCGGCCATCGCCAGTATGGCGTCCTTAATGCCTTCCGCATCATAGCCGCATTCCCGGTGAAGCTCTTTCAGGGTGCCGTGTTCTATAATCCTGTCGGGAATACCTAATATAACGATTTCATTTTTGTACTGGTGCCTTGCCATAAATTCGGTAACAGCGCTGCCAACGCCGCCTGCCACCGCACCATCTTCCACGGTTATAATTTTTGGATATTGTTGCAAAGCCTCATGGAGTAAGGTTTCATCTAAAGGTTTTACAAAGCGCAGGTCATAATGGGCAATGGTTAAACCCTGTTCGGCTTTCAGATCCCTGATGGCAGCCGCAGCAAAATTACCCGGATGCCCTAAAGACAGCACCGCAACGTCTTTACCTTCTTTCAGCTTTCTGCCCTTACCGATCTGGACCGGTTCAAAAGGTTTTCTCCAGTCGGGCATTACGCCTTCGCCGCGGGGATAACGTATGACAAACGGAGCCGCCGTGCTGTCCAGCTGCGCCGTGTACATCAGGTTACGCAGTTCCTGCTCATTCATCGGCGCACTGATGATCATATTGGGTATGCAGCGGAAATAAGGAATATCGTAAGCGCCGTGGTGTGTAGGGCCGTCCTCACCTACCAGGCCGGCACGATCCAGACAAAAAATAACCGGCAGCTTTTGAATAGCCACATCATGCACAGCCTGGTCGAAGGCCCGCTGCATAAAAGAAGAATAAATGTTACAGAACACCTTCATGCCCTGCGTAGCCATGCCGGCGCTGAGCGTTACCGCATGCTGTTCGCAAATGCCCACATCAAAGGCACGGTCGGGCATCTGATCCATCATTATTTTGAGCGATGAGCCGCTGGGCATAGCCGGTGTAATACCTAATATCTTAGGGTTCTGCGCTGCCAGTTCGGTTATGGTATGCCCAAAAACATCCTGGTATTTCGGCGGCTGCGGCAGGTCGTATTTTTTCTTAAATATTTCACCGGTAATTTTATCGAACAAACCCGGCGCATGCCATTTCGTCTGGTCTTTTTCGGCCAGCGCATAGCCCTTGCCTTTGGTGGTAATAATATGCAGCAGCTTAGGGCCGGGCATGCTCCTCAGGTCTTTCAGCGTCTCTACCAGTTTTGAAATATTATGCCCGTCGATAGGTCCAAAGTAGCGGATATTCAAAGCCTCAAACAGATTGCTGCTTTTGGTAAGAAGGCCCTTTACACTGCTTTGCAGCTTACTGGCCATTTGCCGGGTAAAATGCCTGCCTACCGGCAGCTTTCCCAGCATTTTCCATACATCGTCACGTAGTTTGTTGTAAGTATGGGAAGTAGTAATATCGGTCAGGTATTCCTTCAGGGCGCCCACGTTCGGGTCAATGCTCATACAGTTATCGTTCAGGATAATCAGCATGTCGGCGCCGGCCACACCCGCATGGTTCATCGCTTCGAAGGCCATGCCGGCCGTCATGGAGCCATCGCCGATAACGGCAACGCTTTTCCGGTCAGTTTCGCCTTTGATCCTTGCCGCCATCGCCATACCCAGGGCGGCTGAGATGGAAGTAGAGGAGTGACCTACGCCAAAAGTGTCGTATTCACTTTCGCTGCGCTTGGGAAAGCCGCTGAGGCCGCCGTATTTACGGTTGGTAATAAAGCTGTCACGCCGGCCGGTCAGTATTTTATGTCCGTAAGCCTGGTGGCCTACGTCCCACACCAGCTGATCGTAAGGTGTATTGTAAACATAGTGCAGGGCTACGCTTAGCTCTACTACGCCGAGGCTGGCTGCAAAGTGGCCGCCATGAACACTCACCACATCCACTATAAATTGCCTCAACTCATCGCACACCTGGTACAGTTGCTCCTTAGGTACGGTCTTAAGGTCGGCGGGTGAATTGATATGCTGAAGCAACGGTCCGGCGGTTATTTGCATAGATTTATTTAAAAATGTAAAATTAAGGGGTATGAAATTCGAAAAACACAATTTATCGTTTGATTATGGCGTATGGGGCCAATTTCAAGCTATCAACGCCTGATTATTACTACAGCGTTAATTAAATAAGTATAAGGCCTGTTGATATGGGGATATTTTGGTTGTGTATCTAAATGTATGATGGTTGGTTATTTCTGTGAAAGACAGCCAGTTTAATCATGCTATAATGATTAAGCAGTTTTTTAGAGAAACATACGGTTCTTCTTACCAATCTTCTGAGCCTTGTCCTAAACCAGGTGTTCATCCCTTCAATGGCTTTTGTATATTTTTTACCTATAACATGCTGATAATAAGGCAATACCGATCTGAAAGCCGCCCATTCATCTGTGAGATAAAAATCAATTTCCAGGCCTTTTAGCTTTACCATCAGGTGCCTGAGGGTTTTTGCATTACGCTTACCCATTGAAAAAGCAAGAATTTCACCACTTTCATGACAGTAGGCATACAGCAGCCACACCTTCTTTTCTTTTTTCTTCACATAGGACCACTGCTCATCTATCTGTACTTTATGGTAGTGTTTCTCCTTAGGCTTTACCACTATTTTAGCTGCTTCACTCACCAGATGGCGAAGCACCACCCCGGTGCTGATACCCAGTACACAGGCAGTGTCCCTTACACCACTGCCTCTAAGCAGCATCAATGGTATTTTATCCTTTATCTCTTTACTGCAACCCCAATATAAATACACATCCTGAAACTGCCTGCCGCAATTTTTACACCGATAATTCTGAGCGCCGGTACGCTTCACTCCGTTCTTTACTACCTTTGAACAGTGGCAGTAAGGACAGCTCTGCACTTTGTTTGACTTCACAATTAACAAAGCTAAAAGCACTCACTGCCACTTTCTTTAGTTTAACACCCATCATACATTTGGATACACAACCGATATTTTAATATCTTAATATCCAATATCCCCATATCTTGATTCTAAACTTATTTAACTGACACGGTACTTACTCCTTGCTAAACCTGATCTCCTTTACCACCTGCTGGCCGTCTTTATCTTTCATAAAAACAGTAATCCGGTAGACGCCGGTAGTGGTTTGCAGCCTGCCTATGCAAAATTGATTGCCGCCCTTCTCTCCTTTAAACTGAATATCAAGGCTTTTTACCGTATTGGAGGAAAAAAATTCCTGCAGGATGTCCGTTGCCTTTATTTTACTGAAGCTACCTGTTTTATCCGGCAGCGATAAACTGACAGGGTCATCCAGGTTTTTTCCTATTTCGGCGGCATTGCCGGTGCGGATAGCGCTAATCACCTCATCGAGGCTGGTAGCTGATAGCCTGGCGATAGCCGCAAAAGCTATCAGTAAAAAGGTGATTATAAAGAATCTACGCATACAGGAAGAGCTGGTTTTATAAGCAGTGTAAAAGACGTCGTGACAAAGCAATCAGCCGATTAAGCAACTATAATATGGCGCCTGAAAGCAAATATTCTTAAACCATACAGTATGATCAGGGATTATTCTCTGTTTAACCCGCAGTAGGGAATTTTACCCTATTTTCACTCTTAAGTTACCTTTTTCCGGCTAATCTTCTACTAAAGTTAGCAAAACCTTTCCATTTTAATAGATTTGCACGGCAGAATCAAAAATTACTATGGCAAAAAAGAAAGTTATACTCATCATTATGGATGGCTGGGGACTAGGCAAAGTGCCGGCATCCGACGCCATTCAGGCGGCGCATCCTCCTTTCGTATCTTCTTTATACGCAAAATACCCCAACAGCACCTTAGTTACGTTTGGCGAACTGGTAGGCTTGCCGGAAGGACAAATGGGCAATTCGGAAGTAGGGCACCTGAACCTGGGCGCCGGCCGTATCGTGTACCAGGAGCTTCAGCGCATTAATGTAGCCATCCGGGAAGGGGAACTGGCTAAAAATGAGGTATTGCTCCAATCTATTGCCTATGCGAAAACAAATAACAAGCCGCTGCATCTGCTGGGGCTGGTGAGCAATGGCGGCGTACATTCCCATATCAACCATTTAAAAGCCCTGCTGGATGTTTGTAAGGAGAACGGTTTGCAAAAAGTCTTCGTTCATGCCTTTACCGACGGCCGGGACTGCGACCCGAAGAGCGGCCTGGATTTCATCCGGGAGCTGGAAGCCCATATGCAGACTTCGGTAGGTAAGATCGCTTCTGTAAGCGGCCGCTATTTTGCCATGGACCGAGACAACCGCTGGGAGCGGGTAAAGCTGGCCTATGATGCCATGGTAAAAGGCGCAGGTGAGTACCATACCAGTGCCGTTCAGGCCATTGAACGAGCCTATGCCGCCAATATTACCGATGAATTTATTAAGCCAACCGTTATTGTTACAGAAAACGGGAAGCCGCTTGCTACCTTACAAGACGGCGATGCCGCTTTATGCTTCAACTTCCGCACCGACAGGCCCCGTGAGATCACCAAGGCCCTGACGCAGACCGAGTTTCCAACCTATGATATGCACCCGCTCCGGTTACATTATACCACCATGACGGAGTACGACGCTACTTTTAAGGATATGCATGTGATGTTTGAAACGGATAACCTGAACCATACGATCGGAGAAGTCGTTTCGAGGGCCGGACTGAAGCAGATCCGCATTGCTGAAACGGAAAAATATCCGCATGTTACCTTCTTCTTCAGCGGCGGCCGGGAAAAGGAATTTGAAGGGGAGACCCGTATTTTAAGGGCTTCTCCAAAAGTGGCTACTTACGATCTGCAGCCGGAGATGAGTGCCAATGAACTGACCGAAGCCCTGCTGCCGGAGATAGAAAAAGGAGAAGTAAGCTTTGTTTGCCTCAATTTTGCCAATACCGACATGGTGGGCCATACCGGCGTGTTTGAAGCGGCTGTGAAAGCGGTGCTAACCGTTGATAGCTGCGTAGAAAGAATTGTCACCGCTGCCCTGGCTAACGGCTATACCGTTTTCCTGACTGCCGACCACGGCAACTCCGACTATATGATTAATGAGGACGGATCGCCCAATACGGCACATACAGTGAACCTGGTGCCGCTGTTTGTAATTGACAAGGAATGGAGGGGCCACCTGAAGCCGGGTAAGCTGGGCGATATTGCCCCCAGCATTCTGACCATGATGGAACTACCCATACCAAAGGAAATGATGGGAGAAGTGCTGGTGGTAGATAAAGAGTAGCTTCTGGGTTTGGGGTTCTTCTATTCCTGTAAATGAAGATCTTCATTTACAGGAATCCATTGCTTTTCGTCAAGTTTAGCCGGCTTTACCATTTTTACTGTCTGGAAATAGAGTAAAAAGGGTTTTAGCTGTACAATTCTATCATTCCCATATCCTAATGCGCCGAGATCAAAGCGTTGATAATTGATGGTTATATCCTTATTGTTTTGATTTCTATATAGAATTTCTTCATTTTTCCAGGCGCCAAAACCGGTAAAGAGCAACGTATTTATTCCTGCAACATAGCTGAGCAATGCTAATATAATTGTTGCAATTGTTAGGAGCCGGTTTTTTAATCTTTTGTTCTCCTTTTTAATTGTTCTGAAAATTGTCAGTAAAATAGCAATTGGTAAACCTGTAAAAGCGAAGGAATAGTAACGATTGTGGAGTTGGTGAGTTTTGAATTCAATTGGCAATAGCTGCCCAATGGTTAACGAGAAAATGATTACTGTAATTAAAATCACTGCCAGCCAGAAAATTACCAGAGACAGGCAATTTAATATTTTATGCTTCATTAAATTAATTCCAGGCGTTTTCACCCATAAATTCTGAAACTCCGCTTTAGTACGCCCATTTTATCAAGGTGGCGCCCCAGGTAAAGCCGCCGCCAAAGGCAGCCAGCACAATCTTATCGCCTTTGTTCAGCTGCTGCCGCCACTCCCACAGGCAAAGCGGTATGGTAGCCGCCGTGGTATTGCCGTAGCGCTGAATATTCACCATTACCTTTTCCATCGGCATGCCCATACGGTCGGCGGTGGCTTTTATAATCCGCATATTGGCCTGGTGCGGCACCAGCCAGGCGATGTCTTCGCCGGTAAGGCCATTGCGCTCCAGCAGCTCGGCGCCTACGTCGGCCATGCCTTTCACGGCAAATTTAAAAACGGTCTGGCCTTCCTGGTAAATATAATGTTCCTTGGCGGCCACCGTTTCGGCGGAAGCCGGCTTTACAGAGCCGCCGGCCTTCATGTGCAGGTAAGTAACCCCGCTGCCGTCGCTGCGCAAAATGCTGTCCTGAACGCCGGCCCCTTCGGTATTGGGCTCCAGCAGCACGCCGCCGGCGCCATCGCCGAAGATAATGCAGGTCTGGCGGTCGCTGTAGTCTACAATCGAGCTCATCTTATCCACCCCTATCACGACTACTTTTTTATAGCGCCGGCTTTCAACCAGGGCGGCACCGGTGGTTAAACCATACAAAAAGCCGGAGCAGGCCGCTTCCAGATCAAAACCCCAGGCGTTTTTAGCACCCGATTTGGCCGCAATAATATTCGCTGTAGCCGGGAATAGCATATCCGGCGTAACGGTGGCGCAAATAATACAATCAATTTCTTCAGGAGAAATACCCCGCTTTTCACAAATCTGTCTGATCACCGGCACCGCCATATCCGAGGCGCCCAGGCCCTCGCCCTTCAAGATCCTTCTTTCCTCAACGCCGGTACGGGTTCGTATCCATTCATCGTTGGTGTCTACCATCTTTTCCAGATCGAAATTGGTGAGTTTGGTTTCGGGCACATATCCTCCAACAGCGGTGATAGCGGCATTGATCTTTTGATACATAGTCGGTTATTATAATTGAAAAGGTGGACAAAGTAAAGGGAAAAGTCCGAAAGTCCAAGAGTCAGGAAGTCCGGAGCAATAGGCCGGTAGATTAAACTTAGGGTAAAATTCAATATCTGGTTGAATAGATTTCCGGACAATGAATGCCGGAACGGCGCTATCGTAACAGCCCGTATATCTTCAGAATAAGTACTCCAGATTTTCCGACTTCCCCACTTCCGGACTTTTCCCTTTACTTTGTAGCATGATCGCTTTTTTAAAGGGCAGCTTTGTAAAAAAAAGTCCGTCTTATGTGCATATAGATGTAGGCGGCGTGGGTTATGAAGTACAGATCAGTCTGAATACCTATTCAAGGATCAGCGATCAGGAAAGCGGTACGCTGCAAACCCACCTGATCGTACGGGAAGACGCCCAGATCCTGTTCGGTTTCTGGGATGGCGCGGAGAAGGAAATGTTCCTGCATCTGATAGGGGTTTCCGGTATCGGGGCCAATACGGCACGGGTGATGCTGTCGTACATGAAGCCGGACGATGTGAGCCGGGCCATCCTTACCGGAAATGTAAAACTGCTGGAGAGCATAAAAGGGATAGGCAAAAAAACCGCCGAGCGGGTGATACTGGAACTGCGTGACAAGCTATCGAAGCAACCGGTAGATGCCGGCCTTAATATTTCGGCCGGGCCGGGCAATACTTTACAGGCTGATGCGTTAAATGCGCTGATAGCTTTAGGCATTAACCGCGGGGCGGCAGATATGGCTATTCAAAAGGTGCTGGAGAAAGATAGTGAAGCAACGGTGGAAACCCTGATTAAAAAGGCCTTACAGATCATTTAATATAGTGTCAGCGAAATTAATTTAGAATGAAGATATTAGCTATTGGATATTTTAAATTTCAAATAGCTGATATCCCAATATCTAATAGAGATTAACTAACGTGTAGAGAAGACATATTTTGACTGCAACAACTGCCTATAAGTTTTATGTGCTGGTAGCAAGCGTCGTTATGACTGCCCTGTTTTGCGGGGCCGGGGCGCAGACAGCACCTAAACCGCCTGCTTCCGATACGACACGTTATCCGCTGGCCGACCGCTACGGCGATCCTTATACTTACCGCAACCGCCAGACCTTCGATTTTATGGATACCGGCTTTGTGAAACGTACCGTTGAGTACGATCCGAAGACGAACCAATATTATATCATTGAAAAGATCGGATCGCATTTCTACCGGTCGCCATCGCCTCTCTCCGCCAGGGAGTTTTTGGCGCTGCAGGGCGCCAGGGATGAACAAGCTTATTTCCGGCAGCGGGCCGATTTGCTATCCAACCTGAACCGCCGCGGCTTTAAGCCGCAATTTGGCTTTTCCGATGCCTGGGTGAACCGCATTACCGGCGGGCTGGGTAATATTGGCACCCTGGGCAATATCGATTCCATTAAAAATAAGATCAACAGTGTAAAAAAAACCGTAAAAGGGCTGGATTCCACCGGCAAAAAATTGCTGAAGGATCCAAAGCAGGCCCTGCCCAAAATCGACATCCGGCCCACCGGATCTATTACACTGCTGGCGGGTTATCAGGGACAAAATATAAAAAACCCTACCCTTCCGGAGCGGGCCCGCAAAACCGGCGGCTTCGACTTTGACCAGCAGACCCAGATACAATTGGATGCCAACATCGGCGACAAGATCAAACTGCCCATTAATTTTAATACACAGGCGACCTTCGACTTTGAAAACCAGCTCAAGCTGGATTACCACGGCAAGAATGACGAGATCTTAAAAACCTTTCAGGCAGGCAATATCAGCTTTGCCTCAAAAGGAACGCTGATACCGGGTGTGCAGTCGCTTTTTGGCTTAAAATCGCAGTTGCAGTTCGGAAAGCTATTTGTTACAGCCGTATTGGGCAACCAGCGGTCGCAGCGCCAATCCTTAGGTCTCCAGGGCGGGTCTTCCACCCAGAATTTTTCTATACGGGCTTCTGAATACGAGGAGAACCGGCATTTTCTAATGGGCCAGTATTTCCGAAAAAATTACAATAAGGCCATGCGGGACCTGCCGGTCGTACGGTCTAACGTACAAATATTGCGGGTAGAAGTATGGGTTACCAACCGGAACGGCGTTGATACCAATGTACGGGACGTGGTCGCCTTTATGGATCTGGGTGAAAGAGTGCCTTTTAACCCGGCCTGGGGCGGCATCGGCGATTCATTGCCCCGCAATGATGCCAATGGACTATATGCGTCACTGAAAGCCAACGGAGCGGCCCGCAATTCTACCCAGGTGCAAAGTGCGCTGACCGGCTTTAACGGCATGCAGCCGGTACAGGATTTCGAAAAAACCTATGCCCGTAAATTAGCGTCTACGGATTATTATTTTAATCCGCAGATCGGCTTCTTATCGCTGAACCAGCCCCTGCAGCCCGATGAAGTGCTGGGCGTGGCGTATCAATATACCTATAACAGCAGGGTATATCAGGTAGGCGAGTTCTCGCAGGATGTGCCGCCGGACAGCACCGGCAACAGCACCAAGGTGTTATTTCTTAAATTATTAAAGGCCACCTCGCAGCGTACCAACCTGCCGCTGTGGGACCTGATGATGAAGAACGTATATGGCGTTGGCTACGGCCAGCTGCAGCGTCAGGATTTTAAGCTGGACATTACCTATGAAGAGCCCAGCGCCGGCGATAAAAGATACCTGCCGCCGGCAGAGGTGCTGCCGCAATATAAAGGATTACCGATCCTGCAACTGGATAACCTGGACCGGCTGAACAACCAGAACGATCCGCAGCCGGACGGCGTATTTGATTATGTGGAGAATTTTACGGTCATTTCTTCCCAAAGCCGCATTATTTTCCCGGTGCTGGAGCCTTTCGGCCATGATCTGGATTATGTGTACCCCGATCAGGCCACAAGGGACAAGTATCTTTTTTATCCCTTATATGATACCATCAAGGCGATCGCCCAGAACTTTACTAATCTGGACCGGTTTAAGCTAACCGGTCGCTCCAGGTCGGCGTCCGTGTCTTCCGATTATCAGTTGGGATTTAATATCCCCCGTGGCTCCGTATCGGTAACGGCCAACGGAAGAATTTTGCAGGAGAATGTGGATTACGAAATTAACTATGATCTGGGTACTTTACGGGTAACCAATACAGCGATTATCAGTTCCGGCATACCCGTGCAGATACAGTACGAGAACAATGCCACCTTTGGCCTGCAGCAACGCAACTATACCGCCCTTCGGTTCGATTATCTGGCTAATAAGCACCTGACGGTTGGCGCCACCGCGGTACAGTTGGGCGAACGGCCTTTCTTTACCAAGCAAAGCTACGGCGATGACCCTATCCGCAACCGGATGTACGGGATTGACTTTGATTACCGCAATAATGCGCCGGGGATTACCAAACTGCTGAATAAGCTGCCGTTCTACCAGACCAAAGCCATGTCTTCCGTTGCGGCTTATGGCGAGGCTGCCGTGCTGAAGCCCGGCCACTCCAAGCTCATCGGTAAGAATGGGGACGGTATCATCTACTTAGATGATTTTGAAGGCACCCGCAGCGCTATCGACCTTCGCTTCCCGATCACCGGCTGGTCCCTTGCCTCCGTGCCGCAGTCTTCGCCTGACAAAAACGGAGCTATTTTATTTCCGGAAGCCGCCTTGCAGAATAACCTGGCCAGCGGCTACAACCGGGCCAAGCTGGCCTGGTACAATATTGAGCCGGTACTGCAGGAGCGCAGAAATACGTCCAATCCTTTACAGAACCAGCCGAATTTTTTACAGGAAATATCGAAGCCCCAAACCCGGCAGGTGTATTCCTCAGAAATATTTCCCCAGCGTACCAACGATTTTGGTCAGGGATTGCTGACCACTTTCGACCTGGCTTATTATCCAAAGGAAAAAGGACCTTATAATTTTCAAACGGCGGTTTCTCCATCCAATGGTGCCCTGCTGCAGCCCAAAAAGGCCTGGGGCGGCATCCAGCGCAGCATTGACCAGACCGACTTTGAAACCGGCAATGTAGAGTTTATCGAGTTCTGGGTACAGGATCCTTTTATTAATAAACCGGCGAGCACCGGCGGTGAACTGTACTTTGACCTGGGTAATATTTCGGAAGATGTGCTGCGGGATGGCAAGCGGCAGTATGAGAATGGTCTGCCAACACCCAGTTCTCCCAATAATCCGGTAGACGAAACCGTTTGGGGGAAAGTACCCCGCAATCCGATCCAGATCACCAACGCCTTCAGCAATGATGCCGGAGACCGGCCTTTTCAGGATGTAGGGTTTGACGGCCTTACCGATACAGCCGAACAGCGCAAATTTGCGCCGTACCTGGCGGGCCTTGCGACCACAGTAGGCGTCAGCTCACCGGTTTACCAGCGGGCACAGGCCGATCCGTCCGCCGATAACTTTAAGCCTTACCGGGATGAATCGTACGATGCCGCCAAGGCAGGCATTTTACAGCGTTACAAAGACATCAACAACCCGCATGGCAACTCGCCGGTGGCCAACACGAATAACAGCACCCTTAACGCCTTTACCTTATACCCCGATCAGGAAGAGCTGAACCGGGACAATACCTTAAATGAAGTAGAAGAATACTTTCAGTACCGGGTAGAGCTAAGGCCCGGCATGAATGCCCTGAATAACCCTTATATTACGGATCAGCGGATCGTGCCGGTGCGGCTGGCAGACGGTTCCTCTCGCAATGAAAGCTGGTACCTTTTCCGGCTGCCTATCCGGGAGTACCAGGCCAAGGTGGGCAATATTCCCGATTTTAAGTCTATCCGGTTCGTCCGCATGTTCCTGACCAATTTTGAGGATACGGCGGTACTGCGTTTTGCCAAGCTGGAACTGGTGAGAAACCAATGGCGGAAATTCAATTATGAAACAGATACGACCGGCATCTTCAAGCCGTTGCCGGCCAGCGATCCGGTAAGCGTAGGCGTGCTGGCCGTAAACCTGGAGGAGAATGATCAGCGGATGCCTATCCCCTACCGCCAGCCGCCGGGCATTGAGCGGCAGCAGCAGATCAGCAATAATAATGTACAATTATTCCTGAACGAACAGGCACTCAGCCTGAGGCTATGCGGCCTGGAAAAGGGTAAAACCCGTGGTGTGTTCAAAACCATGAGCCTTGACCTCCGCCAGTACGGCAGCCTGTCGATGTTCGTGCATGCGGAATCGCAACGGACAGGCGGCACCGATATTAAAAACGGCGAGCTGAACGCCGTCATACGGATCGGGGAAGATAATGTCAGTAATTATTATGAAATCAAGATCCCGCTGAAAATAACACCCTGGGGCGCCAAGGACTCGCTGAGCATCTGGCCGGCGCAGAATAACCTGGATTTTGACCTGGACCGGTTGATCCGTTTGAAGATCAGCCGGAACAGCAGCAGCATATCGCCTTCCAAATATTACCGGGAAAGGGATACAAGCGGAAAGAGCTTTGCCATTATCGGTAATCCGAATCTGGGTGAGGTAAGGGTAATGCTTCTTGGTGTGGAAAATGTGCTGAATGAAAGTGCCTGCGCCGAAGTATGGTTTAACGAGCTGCGGCTGTCGAAATTGAATGAAAAAGGCGGCTATGCGGCCCAGGGCCGTATAGACCTCCGGTTTGCCGATCTGGGCAATGCCAGCATCAACACCAGCTACCGCAGCGTGGGCTTTGGCACTCTGGAGCAAAGGGTGAATGAAAGAAGCCTGGAAGATTTTCTGCAGGTAGATGCCAGCACCAATCTGGATCTGGGCAAGCTGGTTCCCAAAAAAGCAGCCATCCAGATACCCGTATTTGCCTCCGTTAATAAGATCATCAGCAAGCCCAAATACGATCCTTTTGACCTGGATATTGAACGGAAAGAAAAACTAAAGCTGGCCGATCCAAAGCAGCGGGATTCGATAAAAGCCCAGGCAATAGACGAAACAACGATCAAAACCGTCAATTTTACCAACGTAAAAAAGAACAAGACCAATGGCAAAAAGCCGATGCCCTGGGATATTTCCAACATCGACGTCAATTATTCCTACACCCACCAGCAACGGGCCAACCCGGTTATCGAGCTGGAAGATATCAAGCGGACAAGGGGCGCCGTATCGTATAACTTTTCACCGCAGCCGCGGTTTATTGAGCCCTTGAAAGGCCTGATCAGGTCGAAGTCGCCCTGGCTGTCGCTGATCCGTGATTTTAATTTCAATTACAAACCTTCTCTCCTTTCCTTCAGGGCCGACGTGTTCCGGCAGTTTGGCGTAACCCGCTCCCGCAATGTAGGCACTTCCTTTAAGCTGCCCGAAACCTTCGATAAGTTCTTTTACTTTGATCGGTATTATAACCTGCGCTGGGATCTTACCAAGTCGCTGACGCTTGATTTTAACGCGGTTAATAATGCACGGGTAGACGAGCCTTTCGGACATATTGATACCAGGGGCAAGAAAGATTCTGTAAGGTCCAATTTCCTGAACGGCGGCCGCAACACGCATTACCACCAGGAAGCAACGCTTTCTTATACCTTGCCTACGGCCAAGCTGCCGCTGCTCGACTGGACGAACCTCAGGGCCAGCTACACGGCCAAGTACGACTGGATTGCCGCTTCGCTGGTAGATCGGGGCTTGGGCAATACGCTGGTGAACGGGCAAACCCGCAATATTACCGGCGACCTCGATTTTGAAAGGCTTTATCAGAAATGGAAGTTCCTGAGGGCTGTTTACAATCCAACACCAAAGCCTCCTGTGCAGAACAATGCCCCGAAGGATACAGCGGCTAAAAAGCGGAAGCGTAATCCGAACGAGCTGCCGCAGGTGGGCACCGTGCCGCGTTTCTTTGCCAGACTGGCCACTTCCGTTAAAAAGGTCGGCATACAATATACGGAAGATATGGGCACTTTGCTGCCCGGCTACCTCGACAGCACCAAAGTACTGGGTATGAACCTGCGCAGCGGCAATCCGGGCTGGCGCTATGTGCTGGGCTATCAGCCGGATACAACTGACATTAACCGCTTTGCCGGTAAAGGGCTACTGAGCCGGGACTCCCTGTTTAATATGCTGATACAGCAGCGTTACAACCAGCACATCTACCTTACAGCACAGGTGTCGCCTTTACGGGACCTGAACATTGATCTTACCCTTGACCGCACTTACGACAAGCAATATTCTGAGCTGGATAAAGACACCGGCAATAACTCCGGCATCCGCCGCTTTAACCCTTATGCTACGGGTAGCTTCAGCATGAGCTATATTTCTTATCAAACCCTGTTCGAAAGATTCGATCCCACGGAAGTTTCTGCCACTTTCCAGCGTTTTCAGGCCAACCGCACCATTCTGTCGCAGCGCATTGCGCAGCAGAACGTGTATTCTGCCAAAACACCCAATGCCGACGGCTACGTGGAAGGCTACGGCCGCTATGCGCAGGATGTGCTGATCCCGGCCTTCCTGGCCGCTTATACCAAGAAAGATCCGGGCAGCATTCAGCTGATCAAGAATTCCAACCCTAACCTGCGGGCCAATCCTTTTTCCAGGCTGCTGCCCAAGCCCAATTGGAATATCACCTACAGCGGTCTGACAAGGATAAAAGGGGTGGAAAAGCTATTTACGGCTTTTACCATCCGGCACGGCTATACCAGCACCCTGAGCATGAACAGCTTTACCACGGCGCTGCTGTTCCAGGATCCCCTGCGGGTGGGTTTCCCTTCTTTCCGCGATACATCTACCGGCAATTATATTCCTTACTTCCTGGTGCCCAACATCAGCATTATTGAGAGCTTCAGCCCGCTGATTGCTGCCGATATGACCTTTACCAACCAGCTGGGCGCCCGTTTCGAATACAAGAAAAGCCGGCAGCTCAGCCTGAGCCTTTTGGATTACCAGCTGGCGGAAATGCACTCCACCGAATATACGCTGGGCATGGACTGGCGCAAACGCGGTGTGCCGCTGATCCGGCATATCAGGTTCCGGGGTAAAACCATCAAGCTGGATAATGATATTACCTTTCGCCTCGATTACAGCCTGCGTGACGATGCTACTGCCAATACCAAGCTCGATCAGAACACTTCCTTTGGCACCTCCGGTCAAAAGGTAGTGCGCCTGGCGCCCAGCATTGACTATGTGATCAATAACCGGGTGAACCTGAAGTTCTACTTCGAGCAGAATAAGGTAGAGCCGAAGATCGCTACGACGGCGCCGATCACTACCACCAGGGCTGGTGTGCAGGTAAGGATCTCGCTATCGCAGTAGAATACGCCTGGGTCGATCCATCAAATAACTTGTCGTTATCAGAGTATAACACAGTGTTATCCAACCTTTACATTTACTGCTAAAACTATAAGGCGTGGTTTCCAGAAAATCAGTCTACGGCTTTAGTATATCATAATGATTGATTCCGAATTTATAGACACGCTTGATTATATGAGCTGTACTGACATGTATATTATATAGTATCTTTAGCATATCATTAGTACGTATCAGTATATCATATATACTTAGCCCACTGTAATGTATACTGATCTACATATAACCATTACATCTATGCTTACACTTTATCTTTCCCCACTATTGAATGCCCGTGGTATTGAGAGGCCCTTTGCCTGGCTGCGCAAGCAGGGCTTTACCCACAATACGGCCCACCGCCTGCTGAAACAGCCGGTTGTGATGAACCTGGCTTACCTGGAAAAGCTGTGCAGCCTGCTGCAGTGCACACCCAACGACCTGCTGCTGTTTACGCCTTCAGCCCATACGCCGCTTCCGGCTGCTCATCCCCTGAACGGGCTTGTAAAAAAAGCGGAAAAGGAGAATGTTGCGCAGCAGCTACGCAGCTTGCCGCTGCCACAGTTGGATAAAGTGCTGGATCTGATCCATCAGCTGCAAAGCGGTGCTAATGACAAGGAGCAGGCCGCTCCCTGACTTTATTTGCTTTGTACGTTACTTGTAGGAACAGGCGGCTTTTAAATCATTGCTGGCAATATTACTGGAAACGCTTACAACAGAACAGACTTTTCGTCTTATTCCGCCGGAAGATACTAATTCAGGTCTATTTTCAGAATATGGTATTGCCGTAATTGTAAAGCGGTTGCGGCAATTTTTTTAAGGTATTATGGATGGGCTTTGAGGAAATGCCACCATACAAATAATTGAAACACCGGCATCAATTTACAGGTTAGCAGTAAGCTGCTTTTGCATCCGGAATTTCAAGAAACGTTTTATGTTGTAACTTTATAAGTAAACAAAAGCAGCAGAGGATGAAATATGGCGCTATCAGTATTGATCCCGAAACAATGGGCGGAACACCGGTTTTTATTGGGACACGGGTTCCTATTCAAACACTTTTCGACTATATGGAAGGCGGTGACGATCTGAACGAATTTTTGGATGACTATCCAACCGTTTCAAAAGAACTCGCTATCCAGGTACTGGAAATGGCAAAAAAATCATTGACTGTTGAAAAGACGCTTCATGAAAATTTTGCTTGATGAAAACTTACCCAAACAGGGTAAAGCAGATTTTGGATTCGATTATGATGTAACAACTGTTCGTGATATGGGTTGGTTGGGTAAAAAGAATGGCGAACTTTTAGGACTTATTGTTTTTAATGGCTTTGATATCTTTATTACAATTGACAAAAATCTGCGCCATCAACAAAACCTTGACCGTATAGAATTAAAAATATTTATACTGTTAGCTATTAATAATCGCAGAGAAACCTTACAAGTGCTTGTTGAAAAAATAGAAGACAAGATAAAAGAAGGCAACTTGCAAAAAATAAATGAAATCTCCTGATTTTACCACTTATCGCTAACAGTTGTGGCAGTTTCACAACTCCTACCGTTAGTAAATACATAATTTCCGCCCTGCAGGTGCTCTCTTACGCCGTTACTGCTTCTTTTGACCGACAACCGGGATTGGAGAAAAGTTTCTTTTTCTTTAGTAACGGTCTAGTTTGTAATTCAGGATCCCGGTGAAACACCAACATCGGTATAAAACAAGAGAATTTTAAAATATTTACCGGAAGGCAACCCTTATCCATCTTTTGCGTTTCTTTTTAAGTAGTAGAAGTTATAGTATTCGCTCTACCGGCATCTTCGGGCTCTTTGCCTGAAGCCAGGCTCTTTGAATTAGCATCGAAGTCTGATAGCGCTTTATGCTCTGATCTTATTTGCAGTGTCTTCAAATTATCGTGTAACTCATTCTAAAAATTATGGTTATGCAAACAGCAACATTCCCAATGAGAAGGTTTTTCACCGTATTATCTTCTTTACTTCTTTTCCAGCTTGCTCTGTTTTTACAAAGTTGTCAAAAAACGATGGAGTCTTCAGCAACCAAAGGAACTGCGGCAGCGGCAAAAAAGGGAAAGCCTAATCCGCCACCGCCGCCACCGCCGACTTTTTATTTCTTCAATTGCAACAATCCTACTTACTCAGCATCATTTAGTGCAGGTGTGCCGGTGAACACTCCTATTACAAAGAATTATGTAAACAGCCCCGGTGGCAGCTATGCTGCTTTTACCAGCGCCACGGTGAATGGGATCAGCATCTCGGCTCCGGCCGGAACATTTAATGTAGGAAGCGGATCGGTTGTATTCACTGCAACCGGCACACCGATCAATACCGGCTTTTATTCAGTTTGGATCAGTGTTGGCAACATTCAACCTTGTATGATGTACTTTACAGTAACCAATGCACCGGTTTCCGGACCAACTGTCGATCCCGGTCCCACTCCCGGTTCAACAGGTGTTGTCAATTTCACTTATAAAGGACAGGCAGTGGCTTATAAAACAGTAAGGGCTAAAGACGGCAAGACCTGGCTACAACAAAACCTGGGTTCCCCTCAGGTTGCATTTCATACAAACGATGAGGCCTCCTATGGGGATTATTTTCAATGGGGACGCTGGGACGATGGTCACCAGGTTCCGAACAGCCCGACAACCACAGGAGGGCCTTCGCTATTAAACCCATCTCATATTTCCTCGGGGAATCCTAATTTCATTTCAGGGACAACTGCCGGTACCCGTTGGTGGGGTACGGGTGGTTTGGCCAGTGATACCTGGAGTGGGTCTTCGGCTACGTCTACCAACGGAAAGGATCCCTGTGCTGCGTTGGGTGCCGGCTGGCGATTACCTACTGCAGCTGACTGGCAGAATGTGAAAAATTATGAAGATCTTGAGGGTGCAATGACGGCTTTCATGTCAAACCTGAAGCTTCCTGCGTCAGGGTTTAGGGATGGATATGGCGGATTTGTTTTCAGGAATGGAGAGAGTTTTTACTGGTCCGCTACCGCCTCTGGTAACAGTTATGCCACAGGTTTGTTCATTAGTGATAACACGTACACTGCAACGCTTCAGGCAACCGAGCGTGGGCAGGGATATAGCTGCCGTTGTGTGAAAAATTAACTGATCAGGATATCTATTGTAAGAGAAGGCACCTTTCGGGATGGCATTGTATGAAAGAATAGTGATTGCAAGAAAGAAAAAGGGACTGAGGCAGGAACAATTAGCCGGTTTAACCAATGTTACGGTTCGTACCATTCAGCACAGAGAATGAACTGTGTAAAAACCAAATAAAAATTGGGCCATTGCTGTAGCTGGCTTCCCGCCGACCGCTTTTATAAACGATAAAGCCGCTGATAAGCAATCAGCGGCTTTATCGTTTATGCTGTAAATATCAGTTCAGCACACTTTTTTCCTTCTCCTGCTCAATACCTGACTGCTCCTTGATCTTTGCCCAGCCGCCGGTAATATTCCTCAGGTTATGAATGCCCTGCCTTTTTAATAATGACACCGCCACGACGCTGCGGTAGCCGCCGGCGCAGTGCACATAAATATTCTGGTCGTCCTCCAGCGCCGACATATTCAGCGGATCAACCAGGTCGTTCAGGGGAATGTTCAACGCATCTTTTACATGGCCGTCTGCGAACTCGGTTGGGCGGCGTACATCCAGCACCACCAGCTTATCATCGAAAGGAAGGTCCATAGCCAGCTCGTCGGCTTCTATATCAATAATTAAATCTATTTCTTCACCAGCCGCCTTCCATGCATCAAACCCGCCGGCTAAGTAGCCCGTCACTTTGTCAAAACCGACTCTTGCCAGCCGGACAATGGTTTCTTTCTCCTTGCCTTCTTCCGTAACCAGTATCATCTCCTGCGAAAAAGATAAAAGGCTGCCGGCCCATTCGGCAAACCTGCCTTCCAGGCCAATAAATACCGAACCCGGAACAAATCCCTGGGAGAATACCTCCGCCGGGCGGGTATCCAGCAAAAGCACATCGGCTTTTATCTTTGCCTTTACTTCTTCTACAGATAAGGGTTTTAATCCCTGCTCTAATATCAGGTCCATGCTGCCGTATCCTTCTTTGTTAATCTGCGCATTCACCGGGAAATATTGCGGCGGCGCCGACAGGCCGTCCGTCACTTCCTTTATAAAGTCTTCCCTGTTTTTCGCCTGCAGGGCATAGTTGGTTCGCTTTTCCTGGCCTATAGTGCTATGTGTCTGAGGACCCAGGTTTTTGCCGCAGGCACTGCCGGGACCGTGGCCGGGGTAAACAATGACATCATCATCCAGCGGTAGTAATTTTTGCTGGATGCTGTCGTACAACAGGGCGGCCAGGTCGTTTATCGTCATCCCTTCTTCCTGCTGCGCCAGATCGGGCCGGCCCACATCGCCCACAAACAGGGTATCGCCGGTAAAAATGCAATGATCTTTACCGGTTTCATCTTTTAGTAAATAGCAGCAGGACTCCAGGGTATGGCCCGGCGTATGAAGCGCCGAAACCGATATTTTGCCTAAGTTAAATATTTCGCCGTCTGCGGCTACGTGTATATCAAAAAGGGTTTCTGTTCCGGGGCCATAGATGATAGTAGCGCCGGTAGCCTTAGCCAGTTCCAGGTGACCGCTTACAAAATCGGCATGAAAATGCGTTTCAAAAATAAATTTAATGGTAGTCTTCCGCTCTCTGGCCAGCTGAAGGTAAGCATCTATATCACGAAGGGGATCTATAATGGCAGCCTCGCCTTCACTTTCTATGTAATAAGCGGCTTCGCTGATGCAGCCGGTATACAGTTGCTGAACATACATAAAAATCTCTTTGGCGGCAAAATTACTCTATTTACAGTCAAAGAAATGGTAAGATAAGGAGGCTTATTTGGTTAATAATTCGTTTACAAGCCGGTGTATCTGCTCCAGGCGATTGTGGCCTACAGAATAATAAATGTATTTACCCTCCCTTGTTGTGGTTACATAACCGGCTTTGCGCAATATAGCCAGGTGTTGCGATGCGACGGACTGCTCCAGGTTTAACTTGCTGTAGATTTCGGTAACCGTAATTTTACCGGCCTGATAAATTAACTTTATGATCTGTTGGCGCAACTTATGATTGATGGCCCTCAAAATAAGGGATGCCTTCTTCAATTGAATGGTATCAATTTTTAAAGGTGTGCCGGCTACGGCGCCATCCGTTTTTTGGTTCATAGTGTACTTTTTTAACTTTGCAAATATATAATCCAAAATTATTTAAATTAAATTATTATTTGTTCATTTTTGCAGTGGTATAAAATGCTTTCCCGTAAAAGGGTTCTGCATACGCCAGGTCGGCTGGCAGCCCTTGTAAAAGCTGACTCCAGGCTATCGGTATCATGTGCCGTGCCGTGGTAGTAATATTTGCAAATGCGGCATTGGGATGGTTTATCACCTGAGCCGTTTTACCGCTGCCGTTACCAAAAAACACCAGTTTATTCTGGTCCAGCCTTTCAGTAAAACTGGCTTCTTCAACGACTATGTTAAAAGGCGCCTGCACTACGGTAAGGGTGGTGTTATAAATAGCGGTAAACACTTCCATGCGGCGGGCATCTATCAGAGGGCAAAGCAGCGCTTCCGGCGCCTGGGGCAGGGCAGACGCCGCCATCTGCTGTAACGTATTAACCGTTAGTAAGGGAATACGCAGGGCATAACACAAGCCTTTGGCGGCAGACATTCCTACCCGCAGACCTGTATAAGAGCCGGGCCCGGCACTTACGGCTACGGCTTTCAATTGCTGTACGGTTATGTTGCTCTCCCTTAACAGATCATTAACAGCTACGTGCAGCCAGGAAGCGCTGTCTTTTTGGGAAGGATTTACTTTTTCCGCTATCAGCACGTCACCATTGCTAAGGCAAACCGATGCCGTTTCCACGGCTGTGTCAATATGTAAAAGAAAGCTCACAGCGCAAAGATAACCCGAAGCAGAACTGATAAAGCCGGATAATGGGTAGAAGTATAATCGTTTTGTGTTACTGAATACATCTAACTAAAAGAGCTGGCGTAAGGCCAGCTCTTTTATAATTATAAGATAAGCTATTGACACTCATCATTAACAATCAACCTTACTGCCCTAAACCGCCGCTGCTTTCGGTACGTTTATTTTCTTCATCGGTGGCGGTAGTTCTCTGGCGGGCCGCTTTTACCTGCATATTACCAAAGCGATAAGTAAAGAATAACTTGAACATGCGGCTTTCCGAATACCCGTTAACATGTAAAACCTGGCCTGCAAAATTGCTTTCACCTGCAAATCGTAAAGTATGGAAAACATCACTTACAGATGCTTTCAGCGTACCCTTACCGGCCAATACGGCTTTCTGAACACCCATGTCTACGCTGCCGATTGACTTGCTTTTAAAAGTTCCCTGCCAGATAGAAGGCGAGGTAAAGAAGCCGCTTACTTCTGCCGTCCAGGTTTTGCCGATCTTCAGGCTGTTTTGCATGTATATATTAGCAGAAAAAACATTCAGGTTCACCCGGCGGCCTTCTGCACCAAAATTGGCTTTGTACTTGGAGTAAAAGGTATTCAGGTTCATGAAAGAAGTAAATTTCTTATACATGAACGGATAGCTGACATTCAGGCTGACAATATCCTGTGTTGCCAGGTTAGACTTGGTCAGGAAAGCCTTCGACTTCTCAATTGTATCCGGCAATTGCGTAAAAATGTCCTTTACATGGCTGTAGTTCAGGGTAGAGGTGAGCTTATACTTGTAAGTATTGGTAAAGCCAACACTATTGGTGTATTGCGGCCGCAGCCGGGTATTGCCTTTCATATAAGTGTACTCATTCAGCCTGAATTCAAAAGGATTCAGATCCTGGTAAGCCGGACGGTCAATACGGCGGCTGTACGTAATGCCGTACTGGTTCATCGGGTTTTTGTTGAAGGTAAGAGCGGCGCTGGGGAAGAAATCTATATAGTTTCTCCTAAAGGTGGAGTCATAAGGCATATAAACAGTTCCCGATTTTTTTTGCCCTTTGGAAGTGCCTTCCAAATTCGTATGCTCTGCCCGCAGGCCCAGCTGGAACATGATTCCCTTTTTTCCCTGCTTATTAAAGTTGACATAAGCGGCATTGATGTTTTCCTTATAGTAAAAACGATTGCTGCGGTCGTTATCTATAACTTTAGTAGTTGCGGAAGGGATGTTATAATGCTGAAAATCATTGTCGGTTTTGGTATAAGACGATTTAAAACCAAGGCCTAATTTCCCGCCCATGGAGTTCTGCTCGTAGTCGCCTTTCAGCGCATATATGGCAATCTTTGAAGGCGAAATCATTTCATAAGTGTTATGATAGAGTTCAACGCCTGTAGGGCTATAGTAATAATTAGGCTGCCATTGGTCGTTATTAATATCATAATGGCCGTAGTCGGCATTCAGCACCAGGCTTTTACCATTGGCTTCGGTATAGGTGTAATTGAGATTAGAATTGATATTTTTCCGGCTTTGCCTGCTGCTGTTATCTGCAATCAGCGTACGGTTCAGCGTATTGGTTGGCGCATAGGTAATTTCAGTAGGACTATAGTTTCTTATTTGAGACGGCTCGGTAAAATTGCCGCTGATGATAGCACCCAGTATGCTTTTCTTACTTAAGGTATAATCGGCGCCTACTTTGAAGCTATGTGTGGTGCCCTTGTATAAAAAGAAACCCGGTGAGTTAAAAGTCGTATCCAATACCTTACGGTAAAGGTTCATATGAGTAATATTTTTAGACTGGTTAATATTATAATTGCCGAAAAGATTAAGGTTCTTGTCGCGGTTATTAAGAGACAGGCCGGCATTGTATTTGGCAAAGGTTCCTATATTCCAGCCGGCGTTAACAGATCCGTTGGTACCGAAAGATTTGTTCTTCTTCAGGCGGATATTGATAATACCGGCATTACCGGCCGCATCGTACTTGGCGGAAGGGTTGGTGATAATTTCAATCGACTCAATATTGCTGGACTGTAATGTTTTTAAAAAAGCGCTAAGGTCGGTGCCGGATAGCGGCGTTTGCCGGCCATCAATATAAACCTGAACGCCATTTTTGCCGCTCAGGCTCAGGTTATCGTCCTTATCTACCAGCACACCCGGCGATTTGCGGAGCAGTTCCAGCGCATCCTGACCCACCGCATTAATGGTGCCTTCCACATTCAGTATGGTTTTGTCCGCCTTTACTTCAATAACAGGTCTGGTAGCAGTTACTTTAACCTCCTGCAAGGCTCCAACTCCCTTTCCGAGCACTATAGCCGGAACAGTAATATTTCCTGTACCTGTTACTTCAAAAGGGGCCGAATACCGGGGCTTATACCCTACGTGGGTAGCTGAAATCAAGTATTTCGCAGTTTTCAGGCCGGTAAAAGAAAATTGTCCGTCGTCTTTACTGATCGCCGATTTTACGATAGCGGAATCTTTAAAGGCCAGGAGCACTACAGTAGTGCCAGCTAAGGGTTTACCATCTTCTCCGTTAGTAATGCCTGTAACCTGTTGGGCAAAAAGGATGGTTGAAAGCAGGAGCGCTGTCAACAAAAAAGAAATTTTTCTCATTGTGTCAATTTTGTGTAAGCAAAAATACAATTTCGTGACGATTTCATGACAATAATAGTTTAAATGGCGAAATCAATGGTTTAAACGGAGAGTTGATTTATCAAAAGACCCGGCCTTTGGTTTGACAGGGTTATCTAAAATCGCTTTATGCCAATTACAAAAAGAAAAACGTACAGAAAGGCGAAGATTCCTGCCGGAAAAACCAGGAGCAGGCTGGCACCAGGAGAAAAGGGAGGTAAAACCATACCTGATGGCGTACCGGAAAAGGCAAGAAAAGTAAATAACAGGTTAAGCCTATCCGATAAGGGTCTGATTAGAAGCTAATTAGCCGTTCAGCAGCCTGTTTTTCATCTATATTACCATAAGGGACGTTTGGTCAGGATTTCTTATAGTAACACCATACTTCATTGGTTAACTTGATGCCGGTTTGAGCATTTTCGGCAACCGGCAACACAATAGCAGGCGCATTGTTACTGATTAAGATCTTGGCAAACACATCTTTTAACGGGCCTGATGTAAAAAAGATGCGTTGGGCAGTAGCGCTAAACCTGTATTCTCCCTTATCATCAGCAGTAGACAATTTATAAGTATTGTCATTCAGCAGGATAATGTCGCCACGATCCCAGGTATTTTTGTTCTTTTTGTCTGCCGAAACGTATTTACCCTGCGGCAGGTCAGGCACCTGTGCTTTTACCAATATGCCACTGATTAAAAAAAGGGTAAATAGTAAAAAATACTTCATAAGTGAGTGGTTTACAGCCTCTAAGTTAAATGTTTTTAACTTATGGTCAGATAATGACGCAAAAGAGACGCTTCTGGTTGCTTTATAGTTATAAGCTTAGAATTTGAAGCGCCGGTATATAAATGCCGGACAAGCCCTATTTTCTTCAGGACAAACACATTTTAAGACCTGCCCGGCAGCAGAACTTCTATTACTATTATAAAAGATTAATAATCAGTTCTTTTCAACCGTTCCTTATTCGCAATCGGGAAATAAGCTGCACCCTTTATCGGAGAAAACCGGGAGGAGCTATTTTTTCTGCTAATAATACTTTCTTTCCAGCTTCAGAGCAGCCAAAAAATCAAAGGCTTCAGTACTCAGCACCATTCTTTTACGTACAGATCCCTCTGTGTATTCAAATACCTTACAATCTGTAAGGCTAAAGCTAACCGTGGCAATTTCAGCATCGTCCTTTTTAAAAATAGCCTGACCATCTCTTCCGCAACCCGAATTGCTAACCGTTTTGCCTGTAATGTAGCCGGCCAGTTGCGCAATAGCATCAGGGTTGTTGGTTTTCACAATTTTATAAATCGAATCGCTCCTGCTGTCGTTATAAAACTGTATGGTTACCTCATCCGCCCGGCTCAGACTTTTCTGAAAAGCGCTTTGGCGGCAGGCAGTACACAGGCTCACCATCAGTAAAAAGCTTATCCTTTGTTTCATCTGTCAAACATAAATCAATTACGGGTGTGACGGCCAACCGGTATCCAGCCATCCTTTCTTCCATTTCTGTCATTGAAAAATTGCTTTCTTTTGCAGTTAAATAGAAATGTATGACGCCTGAAGCTGTTCTCCATACCATTAGTCCCAAGTATAATTTCAACGCCGGCCCTTCTATCCTGCCCAGGGAAGTGCTGGAAGAAGCCAGCCGGGCACTGCTTGACTTTAATGGCACCGGTCTTTCTATTTTAGAGATTGGCCACCGCACGAAAATTTTCGGCGCTGTGGTGGATGAAGCAGTAGCGCTGCTGAAAGAGCTGATGGAGCTGGATGCAGAACATGAGGTATTATTTCTCCATGGCGGCGCTTCCACACAGTTTTTCCAGGTGCCGATGAACCTGCTGGATGACAAAGCGACCGCCGCCTACACCGATACCGGTATCTGGGCCAGTAAGGCGGCCAAAGAAGCAAAGCTGTACGGAACCGTAGATATAGTATGCAGTTCTAAAGAGGCCACTTACGCTTACCTTCCCAAAGCGTTTACGGTAAAAAGCGACGTAGCTTACCTGCACCTGACTACCAACAATACCGTATATGGTACACAATGGCAGGACCTCAGTCCTTTTTACGAAAAAGGGGTGCCCCTGGTAGCTGATATGAGCAGCGATATCCTAAGCCGGGATCTGGACTTTAATGCATTTGACCTTATTTATGCCGGCGCCCAAAAAAATATCGGCGCTGCCGGTACCAATGTCGTTATTGTTAACAAAAGATGCCTGGGTAAGGTGCAGCGCAGCCTGCCGGTGATGATGGATTACCAGGCTCATATTGAAGCCGGCTCCCTGTTAAATACGCCGCCGGTGTTTGCTATCTACGTTTGTATGCTTACCCTGCGCTGGCTGAAAAAAACCGGTGGCGTAGCAGCGGCAGAACAGCGCAATAATGCCAAGGCCGCCCTGCTGTATAATGCCATTGATGCCCTACCGGTTTACCAGGGCACGGTAGCGAAGGAAGACCGCAGTAAAATGAATGCCTGCTTTGTTATTAAGGATGAAGCCCTGGAGAAAGAGTTTGGAGCGCTTTGCGAGGCGGAGGGCATGGTAGGCATAAAAGGGCATCGTACGACGGGTGGCTTCCGGATATCTATGTATAACGCCTTGCCGCTGGAAAGCGTTGAGGTGCTTACCGATCTGATGAAGCATTTTGCCATGCAGAAAGGATAGCCAAGTATGGTTTGGTATACGGTGCGGGCAGGAGTTTTAAGCACAAAGGGCCATTTGTTTGGCTCTTTGTGGTGCTTCCGGGGTAGTTTTTAACACATTAAAATACTAACTAACAATTCATAATCGACAAAAAATGGAAATGACTAAAAACGCAATTAGTTGGATAGAAATTCCTGTAACAGACTTCGAGAGAGCTAAAGCCTTTTACAGTACCATTTATAACTATCAAATGCCTGATATGCCGATGGGCCCTGTTCGCATGGGTTTTCTACTGTATGACCAGCAAAACGGCGGCATTGGCGGAGCCATTGTTCAGGGACAAGGGTATGAACCGGCCAGCACAGGAGTGAAAATTTATTTGAACGGAGGGGCCGACTTAAATACGGTATTGAACCGTGTAGAAGCATCCGGTGGAAAAATTATTCTACCTAAGACTCAAATAACACCTGAATTAGGATTTTTCGCAACTTTTGAGGACACGGAAGGGAACCAAATATCCCTGCATTCCATGTCATAAATTAAACCTGGCTTCACGAGGACGTAGCCGCTAACCCAGCACAGTTACCCTAACAGTTTTGTGCCTTGAAGAACTTAAGAAGCCGGAAAATAAGTACCGGGTCTGAACTGATTGGAATGGCCGAACAGCATCGAAAAAACATGGCTGATGGGTTGCCACCAGGGCTTTTGATCAGGCAGTTTTACTTCGGAATACTCGGCCCTTAGCATCTTTACTTTTACCAATACGGAACCTTCGTTATCAGATGGCCGCAAGCTGTCTGTCCATAAACTTAAAGCATATATTTCTTCCGGATCGGAAACCACCCAGCCCTTTCCTGAAATCTGCAGAAAACAATTGATGCCTTTTTTAAAGAAGTCAAGGCGTACGGGAAACTCGGCTTCAAATTCTTTAAGGTTCTGCCTGGGTTTTTGCACATAGAACCAAATAAAACCATAATCATCCACCCGCAGGGTGCTAATCAGCGAAGTAGGAAGCTTTAGGACGGAATCACTGAGATTAAAAAAAATAGCGCTGCCAATTGCATGAATCTTCTCCTGCAGAAAAGCCAGTTGTTGAGTGATAGGCATATGGTTGTGTTTGTATATCAAGAAGGTTATTAATTAACTCCAAATTAAATACCACAAAATTTTGGAAGTATCCTAAAAAAGTTTTATAGCGCTATGGGTAAAATGCTCTACAGATTCACAAAATAACCAATCCTGATGCTGATTTAAATGGCATCATTTTTTAAACTGTTATAGTAATCATTAAACAAAAACCTTCTTTTTATGGCAAAAACAACAAAGGCCGCTACGCCTCTAAAAGCAGTAGCGCCGGTAAAGAGAGCAGCGAAGCCTGCCGCCGGCACCAGTGAAGCAAACGGATTAAAAGATTTATTGCTGGATGAATTAAAAGATATTTATTGGGCGGAAAAGCACATTACCAAGGCTTTACCCAAAATGAAAAAGGCAGCCTCCTCATCCGGGTTGGCTAATGCATTTGACCAGCATCTGGCAGTAACCCAAAACCAGATTGCCCGGCTTGAGCAGGTATTTGAAATACTGGGCGAGAAAGCAAGAGCCAAGAAATGCGATGCCATGGAGGGCATAGTGCAGGAAGGACAGGGATTGATGGGTGAACTGCCCAAAGGCACAGCGGTAATGGATGCCGGCCTGATTGCTGCCGGTCAGAAGGTAGAACACTACGAAATCGCTACTTACGGCACCCTGGTGCAATGGGCGAAAACCTTGGGCCTGAATGAGGTAGCGGATTTGTTAGCGCAAACACTGGCTGAAGAAAAAGAAGCGGATGTATTGTTAACAGAATTAGCGGAAAGTGCCATTAACCTGGATGCTGAAGCCGAGCCTTCGGAAGAAGAATAACTATATGCATTCCTCCAGCAATGAAAAGCCGGCCTTTTGGTCTGGCTTTTTCATTGTATACGATGAGCCCGGTTATCATCTTAAAAACAAAATTATGAACCCAGAACAATCAAAAACTTCGCAGCATCTTGAAGACTCAATTGATAAGGAGATCAAAAATAATGTACCGCCTAAAAAAGGATTCAAAATCTGGTTTGAAAAAGCTGCTGCCGCCATTACGAAAGCAGCCGGCTCTTCCACCGCATTTTTAATAGCCCTGGGCGCTATTATTATATGGGCACTAACCGGTCCGGTGTTCGGCTTCTCCAATACCTGGCAGCTGGTAATTAATACCGGCACCACCATTATCACCTTTTTAATGGTGTTCCTCATTCAGCAATCGCAGAACAAAGACTCCATGGCGATTCAGCTAAAGCTGAACGAACTGATCGCCTGCGAAGAAAGGGCCAGTAACCGGCTAATTGTAGTAGAAGACCTGACGCAGGAGGAACTGGAAACACTAAAGAACTATTATATCAAGCTATCGGAACTGGCTAAAAACGCCAATGACCTGCACAGCTCTCACTCTGTAGATGAAGCAGAAGGTGTGCATGAATACAAAAGAGATTACAGGCACAAAAGAGAGAAAAAGGTAAGTGAGCCTGTAAAACAGCCGTAATTCATTTGTGCTTTTAGATGCATCAATTATGGAATCACTGATACCGCTTTCGCATAAAGAGTTTCTAAAGATCGATAAGGACTATACCAGTGCCGCCAAAGCGGCGCACCTTATTTATGTGAGCGATAGAAGCCCGGGGATTAGCAGGATCAAACGGGGTAAAAGCTTTACCTATGTGTATGATAATAAGCCTTTAAAAGATAAAGCCGAACTGGACCGGATAAAAAGCCTGGCCATTCCGCCAGCCTGGACGCATGTATGGATCTGCCCCAAAAAGAACGGACATATACAGGCCACCGGCCTGGATCTGCGCAACCGCAAGCAATACCGGTATCATTCCCTATGGAGCAGTTTGCGGAACGAGACGAAATTTCACCATTTGTATGAGTTCGGGAAGTTGTTACCCTCTATGCGACTAAAGCTGGAAGAAGATCTGGCCAAAAAAGAGTTAGGGGAAGAAAAAGTGCTGGCTACGGTCATCAGCCTGATGGAGCGTACCTATATCCGTATCGGGAACGACGGCTATGAGAAATTATACGGCTCTTACGGATTAACCACACTAAAGGACGGGCATGTAAAAATTGAAGGGGATAGCATAAAATTTACCTTTAAAGGGAAAAAGGGCATCCAGCATAATATTACTTTAAGAAACAAAAAGCTGGCGAAGATGGTGCAGCAATGCAGGGACGTGCCGGGTAAAGAGTTATTTCAATATTACACGGCAGACGGGGAACGGAAAACCATCGATTCCGGTATGGTTAACCAGTATATAAAACAAGCTACCGGCGGCGATTTTAGTGCTAAGGATTTCAGAACCTGGGCCGGCACCCTAAATATTATCAGGGCTTTTAAGGTGATAGGTGAGGCAGAAACAGACGGAGATTGTAAGAAAAATATTTTGGCGGCGCTTGATGAGGTAAGTTCCAAACTGGGCAATACCCGTACCGTTTGTAAAAAATATTACGTTCATCCGGGCATCATCAAGCTGTACGAGGACAAAAGCCTGAATAAATACCTGAAAGAGCTGGATAATATTGAAAAGCCGGATGATCTGGCCGGTCTTACCTCGGAGGAAAGGGTGCTGATGAAGATTCTCAAAGAGTTGGTGTAAGAGGAGCTTACTAAAGGAGGCTTACATTTGATTTAGTTAGCTTTTTAGTTTTTAGCTTGCCGGGCTTTCTTTGTTTCATATCACAACCGACCCGCTAACTGTAAACCTGCCTTTTCATGCCATTTAGAAAAATTACAGCGACCCGCATATTCGACGGATACAGGTTCAGGACCGGTCATGCACTTATCTTTAATGAAAAAGGTTATATAGAAGCCCTGGTGCCTTTGGAAGAAGCCGGCGCTGATGCAGAAGTGTTGGAAGGCATTATTACGCCGGGATTCATCAATTGTCACTGTCATCTGGAATTGAGCCATATGAAAGGCCTGATCCGGGAAGGAACCGGACTCATCGATTTTGTGTTGCAGGTAATAAGCAGCCGGCATTATAGCGAAGATGCCATTAAGGAAGCCATCGGTAAAGCAGAAAGGGAAATGCAGCAAGCCGGTATTGTAGCGGTCGGCGATATCTGCAATACGGCGCTGACCATCGATCAAAAAAAGAAGGGAACACTGTCCTATTACAATTTTATAGAAGCCTTCGGCTGGCTGCCGGCGGTTGCAGCAGCAAGATTTCAGCATATCTACGGCATCTATCAGCAATTTGAAAAGAATGACCGGTGGACGATGACGGATGACAACAAGAATTCCGGAATTCAGGGCCGGTCATCCGCCATCTCTCATCTGTCATTTGCTTCTATTGTACCGCATGCACCCTATTCTGTATCCAACCCGTTATGGCAGGCGATCCGGCCCCATTTTAAGGCGAAAACGGTAAGCATTCATAACCAGGAGGCGCCTTTTGAAGACGAATTTTTTATCCAGGGCACCGGTGCTTTTCCGGCTATGTACAGCCGGATGAATATGGATAACAGCCATCATATACCCACCGGCAAAAGCAGCCTGCAAAGCTATTTCCATCAATTAGCGGAGGCTTCCAAGGTCATCTTAGTGCACAATACCTTTACCACTGAAGCGGACATCCGGTTTGTGCAGCAGGCGTCTGTGAACTATGGGCTGACAACTTTTTTCTGTCTCTGCGCCAATGCCAATATCTATATCGAAAAAGCGTTGCCGCCGGTGGAGCTGCTGCACAAGAATAAGGGTACAATGGTGCTGGGCACAGACAGCCTGGCCAGCAATCACAGCCTGAGCATTGCGGATGAAATGAAGACCATTCTCCGGCATTTTCCATCCCTTCCGTTAGAGGAAATCTTACAATGGGCCACCCTTAACGGCGCCAGGGCTTTAAACATGGATACTTTTTTAGGCTCGTTTGAAAAAGGCAAGCGGCCCGGCATCAACCTGCTGAATGAAAAAGATTTCTCTGTACAGCCTTTATTGTAAACAATTACTTACCAGCCTGCAGTATTGTCTCTAACTCATCAGTTCCCGCAATACCGGTAAGGTACGCATCGTTCCGAAATCAGGGATATGGAGAGCATAGTATTCTTCCAGCGCTGCGGTTATTCTTCTGCGGGTATCCCGGTTCAGGTGTAATTCCGCCAGGTCATCGGGCTGCAGAATCTTCAGGATATGAGAGATGGCCGCCGCTTCTTTATCGTGCAGGTAATAGCTGTGCGGCGGCTGTGCGGCTGTAAAAGTTCCTTCCTGCAGGTCGAGGTAAGGCCGCCCTTCCGAATAGGTATCGCTGATGCGGAAGCCAAAAAATACGGCGAGGTGCAGGGCAAAGAAAAGCGGAAAATTGGCCGTCACGGTATCCGTCGCCCCATCTAAATGCAGGAGCGCATCTTCGGCAAAATAGTAAAGTTCCGCATTCGCCTCAGGCTGCTTCAGGCATTTGCCCAGCAGCTCAATCATAAACAGGGCGACCGCATTTTTTCTTACATCAGAAAAAATGGCCTGGTACAGATAGGCCCACCGGTATTCTCTTAACCGCTGCAGGTTCTTAAAGTCGTTATGGTAAGCTACGAGGTCTAATATAGCGCCGGATTGAAAAAAAGCCGCTTTTACAGAACCGTTTTTCGATACCATCCGCACCCCGTTCACCAGGTAAGACTGCAAACCAAAGATTTCGGTAAAAACAGTGACCACCAGGCTGGTTTCGCCGTATTTTACGGTACGTAATACGATGCCCTTTGTTTTATGAACCATTATTTTTTATAAATTGCTTTTAGGTTTACCCGAAAGCGGCCTCAAAGCCATACTTTGAAAGCTGACGTTTAAACTTTATTTATAAATATAAAATAAAACTTACTTTCACGCCTACTTTATCTGTTATAAAAACATTCCGGAAAAATATTAGCTTAGCCTTTGTGAATTTCTTACAATCGTTTTATAAAAAACATGCGGATCCGGTTTTCAGAAAGAATCTGAAAACTGTGATCGGCTATACCCCCGCCGTTCTTTCTTTGTATAAAACGGCCCTGACGCATTGCTCTATAAAAGACAGTATTGATGAAAACAACGAACGGCTCGAGTACCTGGGCGATGCTATTCTCAGTGCCCTGGTAGCTGATTATCTGTTTAAACGGTATCCGTACAGAGGCGAGGGTTTTTTAACGGAAATGCGCAGTAAAATGGTTAACCGCCAGCAACTGAATGAGATTGCCGTAAAAATGGGCCTGAAAAAGATAACCGTATATAATAAGGCTGACGTTTCCCTGAAAACCAGCCAGATCTTTGGCAATACGCTGGAGGCGCTGGTGGGAGCGGTATATCTGGATAAAGGTTATAAAAAAACGGCCAGGTGGGTGATGAATCATATTATTACCCCGCACATGTTTGTAGATGACCTGGAAATCCTGGAAATCAACCAGAAAAACAAGCTGTATGGCTGGGCCAATAAAAACGGCAAGCAGCTGGAGTTTGAAACCCTGAAGGAGCAGCTGGAAAACGGCCGCCGCCTGTTTACCATCGGAGCGGTGCTTAACGGAAAGGTAATTTCGGAGGGCAAGGCCTTCAATAAAAAGGATGCTTCCCAGATAGCGGCCCAGTTAGCGGTAGAAAAGTTAGGCATTATTAATTCGGATTCGCCGGATGTAAGTTAAAGACAAAAAATCAGTACTCAAATGTTAGCCGACAGACAGGAAGAAAAGCCGAAAGATCAGCATTTTCTTCCCGGCCGTTAGATTTCGGATTAATTTCTAAACAAATATCTCTCCTTAACCCAGATAACTCTTTAACGCTTCTACATACTTCTCAAAAGCTTCAATGCCCGGATTTGTAATCTTGCAAATAGTTTGGGGGTAATTGTCCTTGAACTGCTTCTGCACATCGATATAGCCGGCATCTTTCAGCTTTTGCACCTGTACGCTCAGGTTACCGGCCGTAGCGCCGGTTTTTTCTTTTAAAAAAACAAACTCGGCTTCCTTTACGCTGATCAGGAGCGACATGACCCTTTCCAGCACAGTGGGATCCGAAGCTTGGAATTCACGTGACTTGAAGTCGCG
>JADMIO012763207.1_pt1 | contig 75351 bp, 67 predicted proteins | sample 8958161 | NCBI WGS metagenome assembly JADMIO01 (sample SAMN16585339, study PRJNA669376) | soil metagenome | isolation source: Crop rotation soil | place: USA: Cullars Rotation, Alabama | collected 2011 | reverse complement strand
GCCGCGACTTCAAGTCACGTGAATTCCAAGCTTCGGATCCCACTGTGCTGGAAAGTCCGATGTATTGATCGTAAGCGACGCCTTGCCCCAGATTGAGCAATACAGGGCGCGTCGAATCCCGTTCGCGAATCCGCTCATAATTCGCCACGATCGTCTCTGGCAAAATCGGCGGGCCATAGCCGCTTCGGTCGCGGCGCCTCTGTGCATTGTCGGGCTCGTCGCCGTGCATCCAGCCAACAATCACATCGGCGGAGGGCAACTTGAGCGCCTCCTCACGTTGCGCGCAAATCACCCGCACGCCGGCTGCTTTGAATGCACTGAGCTGCTCCTCGGTCGGCCCGCGATACAATCCGACGTACAGGTTAATGCCTGCGGCGCGAAACCGTACTGCATTGCGAGGCGCCTGCAGCCACACGGCGATCGGAAAGTAGCCTGGATCGCTGGATGGCCCATTCTTCCAATGCTGGTAATGTTTCAGATCCGCGTGTGTGCGATCATTGGCGACTGCCGGAGTGCTTGCCGGTTGCTGAGCATCCAATGGCAGAGCCAGAATTGCCAGAACGACACCGACTTGCAGGATGCCAATGCGCTTGGCCACGGTTTCGAAAATGCCAGCATTCTCCGTCTCGACTTGGTCACCTTCAAATGGGCGATACAGGGCTCGAACCTGTGACCCCCAGCTTGTCGAGCTGGTGCTCTAACCAACTGAGCTAATCGCCCGCTTTCGCGCACCGACCGCTCGCACGATGCGCGGATCATGACAGGAGCGGATCACGCCGTTCGAAGGCTGTGCGACGCCCGAATTCTTGTGTCGCGTAGTGCCAAGGCAGCCACGCGGCGCGCACGCCAGCCAGCGGCACGCTCAAGTTTCCCGCACTCGCCGAGTTGCGTCAAGGGTCGCGGCAACGGCCGAGAACCTGCGCGCGGACAACGTGGAAGCGACTATCTTGCTTCCGGCATGCCGCGCGAGGCCTGCTGTGGCTGGCGAATGGTTCGTGGCTGATACGACGGCTGCGGCTGCCGCACGGTCGGCGTGCGCGCCGGCTGCGACTGGCTCGTTTGCTGCGGCACCGGGCCTGCGCGATAGGGCTTTTCGCTCTTGTAGAGCTGAATGCGCGCCTGCGCTCCGGCGACGTACTGCTGGGGCATCTTGTCGAGATGACCTTGCAGAATCGCCACAGCCGAGTCGTATTGTCCTGCATTGGCATACGCGGCGGCCAGCGTTTCGATATAGCGCGGATCCTTGTCGCCGTCGAGCTCAAGCGCCTTTTGCGCGGCGCTCAGCGCCAGCTCTTCGTTGCGGTAGCGCTCGTCGGGGCAGGTGGCCATGATCCAGGCCGCGCCTTGGTAGGCCTTGCCAAGCTTCTCGTCCAATTGGAGTGCGTCGCGATAGTCGGCCGCGGCACGGCCCCAATCGCGGCTGGCCAGGTAAATCTCGGCACGGCTTACGCGCGCTTGGGCATTGTCGGGATCGAGGCGAATCGCGGCGTTGAAGTCTTCCATCGCCTCGCGCACGCGGCCCAACCGGGCGTAGGCGCGCCCTCGACCAGTGTAAAATGCTGGCTCTTTGGGCGACAGGCGGATGGCCTCGGCGTAATCGCCCACAGCGCGGCCATAATCGCCGCGGTCGGACTGCAGCTCAGCGCGGTTGAACCAGGTGTTGGCGTAGTTGCGGTTGAGCTGCAAGGCGCGCGAAAAGTCGGCCAGCGCCTCGGCCGTTTTGCCCATCGTGGCATAGCTCACGCCGCGGTTGTGAATGGCGCGCCAGTGGTTGGGATCATAACTGATTGCGGCGGCGAAGTCCTTCATCGCCTCCTGTTCGTTGCCCAGGTCGGCGAAGCGCTCGCCGCGGCGATTGTAGGCCCAGGCACAGAGCTTCCGTGCATAGGCCGCATTATCGCGCGTGGCGCCGCTTTTGATCCCTTCTTCGCACAGCGCGATAATCTCGCTATAGTCCCCCTCGTTCTTGGCACCGTCCGATTTTTTAAAGGCCTCTTTCACCAGCACGTTGCCGGGGTTGACCTCGTGCGCGGCCGGCAGCTTGCCGTCGCCTTCGACGAGAACTTCTCCGTCTTTCAACTCGACGTCGGGCGACTTTACGACGCTCGACGGCGCGCGGATCGATGGCATCGGCGCCTGTGGCAACCGCGTGACGTTGTCGCCGTCGTTGTCGTTTGTGTCGCGCGCTGCGGGCGTGCGCCCACGCGGCGCATAGCGTTGTCGGGATTGCTGGGCGTGGGCGGCATCACCCAGCAGAACGGCCAACAATGCCACCAGCGTGCCGGCGGCTGCGCAGAGGCCGCGGCCACAGAAAAGAGATCGTTTGCACTGCATAAAAACTCCTCCTTGAGTTGGTCGAAGCGCGAATATGGTTTTGAAACCGCAAGCAGTGTGCTGGCGGTACGGTTTCTTCCTTTTGGAGTTACTGGTTTGAGGTTGATTGTTTGCGACCCGGGTGATCGGGGGACGTCGCTGGGTTCGCCGGGTGATCGTGAGACTTACGTCGCCCCGCTCGCCGGCTCCGTCGGCCTACTTCTGCGGCTCGGTCATTCGCCAGGGATCAAGCGCTCGGTTTAGTTCCGCCTCGGGCAATACGTTTTGTTCACGGCACAACTGGCGGATCGTCTTGCCGGTTTTAAACGCCTCCTTGGCCAGCGCCGCGGCGCGCTCGTAGCCGATGTATGGGTTGAGGCTTGTGACCATCGAAAGACTCTTTTCGACCATCGCCTCGCATTGCTCGGCGTTGGCTTCGATGTCGGCGGCGCACAGCTCGACAAACGCGTCAGTTGCTTTTGCCAAGAGAACAATGTTTTGCAGCACCGCGTGGCCCATCATGGGCATCATGATGTTGAGCTGGAACTGGCCGCCGGCCGCGCCGGCGAGGACCACCGCCGCATCGTTACCCATCGCCCAGGTGGCCGCCTGCATCAGGCTTTCGCACAGCACAGGGTTCACTTTGCCCGGCATGATCGAGCTACCCGGTTGCAGATCGGGAACATGCACTTCAAAGAATCCGCAGCGCGGACCGCTCGATAGCCAGCGAATGTTGTTGGCCACGTTGAACAGGGTGGTCGCGATCGCGCGCAATTGGCCGCTGCATTCAACCAGACCGTCGCGCTGCGCATTGGCCTCGAAGTGGTTTTTTGCCTCGCCATAGGCGATGCCGGTTTCGTCGGCAAGCACGGCGGCAACGCGGCGACCGAAATCGGGATGCGTGTTGATACCCGTGCCGACGGCGGTGCCGCCCGCCGGCAATTCGAGGACCGAGTCGATGGCGCGTCGGGCGCGCTGGACGGAGAGCTCCAACTGCCGGACAAATCCGCCGAACTCCTGACCCAACCGCAGCGGCGTGGCGTCGGCCAGATGCGTGCGGCCAATTTTGATGATCTTGTCCCAGTCGCGTGCTTTGTCGGCAAGCGTTTGTTGGAATCGCTCAAGCGCTCTGATCAGTCGCGCCTTGATCGCCACGCCCACCGCGACATGGATCACCGTGGGGAACATGTCGTTGGTCGACTGCCCCATGTTCACGTGGTCGTTCGGATGGATTGACTTGGTTTCGCTGAAGCGGTCGCCGCCGGCAATCTCGATCGCGCGGTTGCTGATCACCTCATTGGCATTCATGTTGCTCGACGTGCCGGAACCGGTCTGAAAAACGTCGATCGGGAATTGGTCGTCGAAATTGCCTTCGGTTACTTCTCGGGCTGCTTGCAACAGTGCCGCGACTTGCGCGTCGTCGAGCGGGTTTTTGCCCGAGCCGGTCAACTTGCCGAGATCACGGTTGGCGACCGCGGCGGCGTACTTTACGAGGCCCAGCGCATGGATCAGCTCCGGCATTAGCGGCCAACCGGAGATCGGGAAATTCTCGACGGCGCGCTGCGTCTGCGCACCGTAGTAGGCGCGCGCAGGAACGCGGACATCACCCATCGAGTCGTGTTCAATGCGGAATTCGGACACTTGACCTGCAAGCGGAGAGCGTAAGCCAGCCGCTAACTTTGATTAACGAAACGACGGTACCCTACGAAGCAAGATCTGCCGCGGTGCGCGAATCGTCTGCGCGGAGCGATGCTTCGAGCACCACCGTCGGCCGACGGAGGCGACGCGGAATCATACCGCCAAGTGGGAATTTGGGGAAAGGCGGATTTCCGCGGATATAAGGGGGATTGTGCGTGTCCGATTCATGCGCCGCCTGGCAAGGATGAAAAAGGTCAATACGAGTATTCAGGATCTTTCGGTAAGCTGCCTTCGAGGGGGATGTTTGGAGAAGGGCATCTGTGGCCCAAAGACTCACGAGATAATACGAATTTGATCGATTTCCGCTTTCAGCCTGTCATTCCCCGGTGGATGGCGCAGGTGTAGCCTCCCTCTGCGCCGGCGGTGCAAAGCCGCGGCGGAGTGTATTCTCGGTGATCGTCTTGGGAATCACAAATTGCAAGAGGTATTCCGGCCCGCCCGCCTTGCTGCCGATGCCCGACATTTTGAACCCGCCAAACGGCTGCCGGCCGACCAAGGCGCCGGTGATGGGGCGGTTGATGTACAGATTGCCGACTTGCATTTCGCGCGCGGCGCGGTCGAGGTTCGCCGGGCTGCGTGAAAAGATTCCGCCTGTCAGGGCGTATTCCGTCGCATTGGCAATTGCGATCGCCTCGGTCAGATCCTGCGCGCGGATCACGGCCAACACGGGACCAAAAATTTCTTCTTGCGCCAACCGACTGTTCGGTTTCACATCGGCAAAAATATGTGGCCCGATGTAGTTTCCCTTCTTCGACAGTTCGCCGACGTCAATCGCCAATACTTCGCGTGCCTCCTTGCGGCCCAGCTCGATATAGCGCCGGATTCGCTCGACCGACTCGCGATCGATCACGGGTCCGACGCTTGTGGCCGGATCGCTGGCGGGACCGACTTTGAGGCTCCGCACTGCCTCGACCAACCGCGTAAGAAATGCGTCGTAAACCGCATCCAGCACGATCGCGCGCGAGCAGGCCGAGCATTTTTGCCCCTGATAGCCAAACGCGCTTTTCACGACGCCCAGCACCGCCTCGTCGAGGTCGGCGTCGGCATCGACGATAATGGCGTTCTTGCCTCCCATCTCGGCGATCACGCGCTTAACGTAGGGCAGGCCGGCGGCCGATACTTCGGCCGCGCGGCGGTTGATCGCCAGGCCGACGGCGCGCGATCCGGTGAAAACGACCAGCGGCACGTCAGCGTGACCGACCAATCCAGCGCCCACAACCTCGCCGCGACCAGGCAAATAATTGGCCACACCGGCCGGCAGGCCGACCTCCTGAAAAACTTCCATCAGCTTGGCGGCCACAATGCTCGACTGCTCGGCCGGCTTCATTATGACGGTGTTCCCCGTCGCCAGTGCCGCCGTCGTCATGCCGGTGAGAATCGCCAACGGAAAATTCCACGGCGCAATCACCGCCGTTACGCCGCGCGGCACGTGGACGAAGCGGTTCTCCTCGCCGGGCACGTCCACTTCCTGCGGCTCGTCGAGTTGGATTGCCCCGGCCGCGTAGTATTCGCAGAAGTCAATGGCTTCGCACACGTCGGCGTCCGACTCGCGCCATTGCTTGCCGCATTCGACGATTTCCCAGGCGGCAATCTCGAACCGCCGCCGCCGTAGCACGTCGGCCGCCGAGCGCAAATACTCCGCTCGTCCGCGGGCGCCCCGCGCCGACCACTCCGGCTGGGCATCCTTGGCGGCGCGAATGGCCTGCTCCACGTGGCGCGCTTCGCCCATCGACACGCGGCCGAGCGTCTGCACCAGATCCGCCGGGTTCCGCACGACGAGTTGCGAGCTGCTTTCGACCGGTTCGTTGTTGATCACCAACGGGCACGCGCGATCGAGCTGTTGTTGCACAGCAGCCAAGGCATTGCGCATCGCGCGGCGGTTTAGTTCCAAGTTGAAATCGGCAGGTGGTTCGTTATGGAACTGCCAGTTGGTATTGGTTGCGTTGTTCATCGCGTGACCCCCCGGCGAAGCCGAGGGCTGAGGGTCGAAATAGCCTCCGGCTCTGCCGGGGCGCTGAAGGTCAGAGTAGCCCCGGGCTATGACCGGGGATCGGTCAGACTCGTAGCCCCCGGCTATGCCGGGGGGCTGAACACGATCAGTCTCCAACGAGCTGCCAGGCGCAAGTTCCAGCGGATTTTGCAGCAACTCCTCCGCCGAGACATGCTCCATAAAACTCGCCCGCAAAAACGAATCGTTCGATGTGTTTTCCAACAACCGCCGCACGAGATACGCCATGCCGGGGATCAACTCGCCGTATGGCATATAGATGCGCATCCGATGGCCGAGCTCGACGATCGCATCCTTTTCCGCGTCGGCCATGCCATAGAGCATCTGCAGCTCGAAGTCGGTTTTCGATAAGCCGAGATGCTCGGCCACTGCCATTCCGTGCGCCATCGAGCGCAAGTTGTGGCTCCCCAGCATCGGCCGCAACCAGCGGTGGTTGCGTAACACAAATCGCGTCTGCTGCTCGAAGTTGGCGTCGGTCTGCCATTTTTTTTGGTAGACCGGCACCGGCCAGCCGATCGACAGCGCGTGGACCGTCTCATAATCCCAATACGCCCCTTTGACCAACCGCACCCACACCGGCGTGCCGCGCTGTTGGGCCCAATCGCGGAGCACCACGAGATCGTCGCCGGAGTCGCGCAAGTAACACTGAATCACGATGCCGACGTTGGGACTAGTGCGGAATTCGTGCTCCATCATCACGCTCTTGAAGATCGCCAGCGTCGTGTCCTTCGTGCGATATGACTCCATGTCGATGTGAACGTGGGCGCCGTGCTCAGCCGCCAGCCGGAGCAGGCGCCGCAACCGCGCGGCCACGCGCTTTAGCGTCCCTTCCTGATCGATCGGATCAAATTGGCTATCCAGCGCCGACAGCTTTACCGACACATTCACGCGCGGCAGCGGGCCATGCTCGTCGCGGTCGATCTCCGCCACGTCCGGCCAGCTATTGACTGTCGGTGCAATGCCGGCCACGAGATCGAGATAGGCCTGCAAGTAGCGGTCGGCCTCGATTTCGCTGGTGACCGCTTCGCCGAGGATGTCGAGCGTAAAAGCCCGCCTTTGCCGCCGCTCGCGCAACGCCGCGGCGAGCACTTCGCGCGTGTCGCGGCCGGCGATAAACCGCCGCGCGTGCGACATGGCGTTTCGCCGCGCGGCAATCGCCGCGGCAAAGCCCCCCAAGCGCGTCCGCGTGGCCACGTCGAGTCCCAACCGCGCGGCAGCCGGCAGCTTCTGACGCACTTCCTCAAAATACTCTTGCAGGTGCGCCGCAATGGCCTCATTCGTCCGCAACATCGGCAGCACGTCGATGAAGCGGAACATCTGCACCTTCACGCTCTCGTCGGCCATCGCCCACTGCATGATCCGGTCGTCCCACCAGCGGCGGTCCCAAACGCCCGGCCGCCGCGTGTCGAGACGGTCGAAGAGCAACCGGCCAATCCGTTGCGTGGCTTGTTCGATTCGGTCGAGTTCGGCGGGCGTGAAGTCGTCCATGCACAATCAGCGGTGCCGCACATCTCGTTAGAGCGGCCTGGCGTCCTGGAGCGAGCGGCCGATATCGCCGTCGCCCATCCGGCGTCCGGGCGACTGGCAAACCATTCTATGGTTTTGAAGGCCGTTTGACGAAGGGGCCCCGCTGCGGCTGCTTGAACAGTCATTCCGCGTTCGCAAGTTTCACGCGCTCTTGCCAGAATTCGCGTGCCTTGTCGTGCCAGGCCAGAACCTCCCGGCGCTCGGCTTCGTCGGCCACGTTCGCCTTGACGCGAGCGATGCGCTCATCGACCCAGTCGAGAAAGAATTGTGCCGAGCGGCGGCTGATGCGGCGCGGAGCCCCATCGGACTCCACGAACCAGGGTGCTGTCGAAGCGAAGCGAAACGTGTTTTCAACGTCGGTGAATGCACGGACCAGGAACCATCCCGGGCCTTCGGTTGTGAAATCGATCGACTGCTGCTGAGAGACCTTGTCCGCGCATGGGACCGTTTGCGTAACGACGCCGTTTTGAATCACTTCGAGCCGAGGCACTCGATCATTCGACGTGAGCTGAATTTCAAGATGGACCGACGTGCTCTTCCCGTCTCCCATTTTGAATGTCGCTCCTGGAAAGCGGTCGTTGGCTTTGACCAGAAGCAGCGGCCCATTGGTGACAAAACATTGCCCGCGCGATAGACCCGCAAACCAGTGATCGACAGTCAATGGTTCATCCAGATGCACATAAACGCGGTTGTAGCCGACCGGGTTGGGGAGCACACCCGAGGCGCTGCCGGCCGACGGCGGAATCCGTAGCCCGCAATTTAGGATGTGATAGTAGATTTCCTGGGTCCAGAAGCCGTTTCCACGCGGGTTGGGCAATCGTTTAATATCCCGCGGCTTGCCCCAGGCTTCATCTAGATACATGCGGCTGCGGCACATGTGATTGTTGGCTATACCAATCGAATTCATTTGGCCACTGGCCAACCACACCGGCACATCCCACCAGAATGGTTTTTCGATATCAATCCAGACGTTTTTATTGCGACGCCGAGCTTCTTCGACAAAGCGCATCGGCGAGGGAACCTCACGCTTGCTTTCGGACAGCGCGAGCGGCTGATCGAGCCGGTAGAACATGAGTGCCCCGCCTTCGCGTTCGTCCTCGCCGGCCATCACGCCATAAAACCGATGAGCATCAAACGAACGTATAAGCTGTTGCGGTATCGGTTGATCTTTCCAAAGGTTGCGGTTGTTCCACCACGTAATGACCGGCGCGAAATCGAGATCTTCCGCTGCAATGAGCCGCTCGATTTCATCCAACGGACGATGGACGTGCAAGTCGGCGGAGTACCATCCGGCCTGCCACAAATTGGAAATTCGCGAGAGCACCAGACGAAGCTCGGCTGTCTTTCCCACTGTGCCCTCGATCGCACCCGATTTGCGCTCGAACTCCGGCCCGTGTTCGATTTCGTAGAAGTATTTTCCGGGATTGAAATCGGCCGCCACATGGCCGTCGCAGACGAAATGGTCGTTCCAGAACGGTTGCCCCGGAATGATTTGCGGTTCGCCCGCCCGGTTTCGCAGATGGATACGACACGAGAGCGGATTGCCTTGCGGATCATCGACTTTGATCTCGAGCCGAAAAGTCGGCACGTCCGCAGCGTGAATTGGGAACGTACAGAGCAGCAATGCGAATTGCCAGGCAACTGCTGTGAGATCGTGTTTCATAGGCGAACTGAGATGGATGCGTCGAGTTGATGTCGCGGCCGCAGGTTCCCGGCCGAGCCGGGGGCGAAGAGAAGCCACAAAACCACCGGCAGAGCCGGGGCCTACGGGAAGCCACAGGCGCTCCGGTAGAGCCGCGGGCTAATGGCAGGTATACCACGCGGAATGCGCGATTGCACGATGTACAGGTCAAATCGACGCGCCGCGCGATGACTCGGCGATATTGACCAGTTCATCATTGCTTGCTCGGCGGACCGACGATGAGCTTGACCGGCTGATTGTCAAAGGTCAGCTTCGACTCCAGCTCAAAGCCCTTGTCGGTCGCTCGATATTCGAACGGGCCGTCGCCGAAGGGATCGCGCGATTGCTGGATCTTCTCGGCGCCGCCTTGGACCACATTGATGGCGGAGGCAAGCATCGCGCGCCGCGCCTGTAGCCGCCGCTCCTTTGCCAGAAACTTGTCCACGGCCGGGAGCAGGACGCCAGCCATCGGGTTGGCCGCCTCAGTCTTTTTCTTGAATGCGGGATATTGGCGATCAAACTGCTCCTTCGGCAGTGCGGCGACCTTGGCCAGCTCGTCGTATACAGGCAACAGCTCTTGTGTCAGCTTGATGACCTCTTCGGCGGAGCCGACATTCCGCACCGCGTCGGGGATGTAGGATCCCTCGAGCATGCTTTTCCAAAGGTCGCGCCAGGAGCCGGGCTTCTTCTGCTCGGCTTCGCGAACTTTGCGGATCGTCCACTCCGCCATGAATTTCTTCTCGACCGCCAGCGTTTGCTCGATCGTTGCTCCCTGCGGCAGAGCTTTCAACTGGGGCGCCACAGCGGCGAATTCGGCCTTGTATTTGGGAATGTACTGGCCGGCCAGCTCGATTGTCATGTCCTCGATTGCATAACCCACCAGGACCGAAATCATGATTGGCTCGCGCTCGATATGGCGCGCGAGCTTCATCATCGACATGACATCTTCGATCGCCGTTTTGGAGTCGCCCTGCTCGAATTTCTGCCGGGCATCTAAAGCAGCCAGCCGGGCCAACGAGCGGGCTTTCGTCAGATGCGGAAGCAACAGGCTGACACCGTCGTTGTAATCGAGGCCCCAATCGCAGCGGTCGAGTTTGGCCGCGCGGTGCAAATACATCAAACTGGCCTCGCACGCGGCTGTCATCTTTCGCACCGCGGCATCGAGGGGCACTTTATTCCAGTCCTCGACCTTTTTCTCCTCGTCCTTGTCCAACGTTGGCAACAGCGCAAACGCCTGCCAGTATTGCACCGCCGCATTGCCCGTCGTCGCGCCAGCGGCATCGGGCTGTTGAGCGGTGGCAGGACACAGCGGCACTCCAAGTCCGAGCAGCAAGCCGATCATCGTCAGGCAGCGCATTTTGTTTCTCCGGATTAAGGTGGGTTTAGATCTCAAAACTGAGACGGCAGGCCCGACATCGCGCCGGGCAAACGGGACGACGCTTGCGGATTGTCTTTCCTCGCGACTATCAGGTCCGCAGCTCCAGACGTACTGGCGAACTTTTTCAGCGATATCGCTCGACGTCCGACCGTTGAAACGCGCGCGGTGGCCTTGCAGACGTCGGCGCCAGCGTCGAGGCGTTCTGCCGGTCGAGCAGGGCATTCAAATCCTGTGGCGCGTAATTCATCACGTGCCGGTAGGCCAGCACGGTAGGGTCCAAATCTTGGAGTCGTATCTGCTGCCCGAGCGGCGATCCATTCTCCGTCGTCGGCCGATTTCCCACACGGCCGCTCGACCAAAGCATAATCGCAGCCAGGCACGCGGCGGCCAGTGCACCTGCCGCCCACGTGGACCAGCCGGTCGCTGCTGACACAGACTGTTCGCGCAGCCTTTCCAAGGTGCTTCGCTTGAATTCGCGGGAAGCCCTGCGCGGCTGGAGTCTGTGTAGTTCTGCTTCGAGTAGATTTGGCTCATTCATAGGATCGATTCCTCCGCCAGCTCTTCGTGCAGCTTGGCCAGTGCATAGCGATAGCGCGACGCCGCGGTCTCGATTGGGATAGCTAGCGCCACGGAAATCTGCGGGAACGACAGGCCGCCCCAAATTCGCATCACCAGCACCTCGCGCTGCTTCTCGGGCAAAGTCACGAGCGCTTCCTCCACCGCCAGCCGACGCTCGTCATTCTCGGATGCGCCAACAAACAACGATTCGGCTTCAGGGCGGGCGGAGGCTTCTTCGCGCCTCAAGCGCCGGCTGCGGCCGCGCCGCCACTCGAGCGCACAGCGTTTAACGCACGCGTACAGGTAGGCCGCCGGCTCTGCAACGCGCAGCCGTGAGCGCCAAAAGCGGACGAACGCCTCCTGCACCACGTCTTCGGCGTCTGCATGGCTGGGCACCCACTGCCGCGCAAAAAGCAGCAATGCGGCACTGTGCTGGTCGAGCCACTGGTCAGGTCCATCGGCCATGGGTCACCTGGGCTAACGGCGTCTGTCTGTAAGTAAGATGCCGGCAAGGGGTCAATCCGTTTAGACTTTGCGAAAAAAAGAGCGTCCGCCCAGATTGGCCCGAGCGTGTCCATTGTGGCATATAGGCAAATGACGCGCTGGAACGCTAATTCACAACAGCTTGCCGCCAATACGCAAACGTGGTGGCGCTAATGGCTGAGGGATGCCGCTTGTACAGCTCTGCCAGTGCGGCGAAGAACGCATCGGCGTATTGCCCCAGTCCCAACAGGCGAAGCGACGTAAGCATCCGTGTGATGCGCAAGTAGTTGTGATCGCCCGGCGCCAGCCAATCGCGTCGTTTGCCGCCGGGCGCGCTGACGATCGGCATGTCATCGCCAGACAGCTCGTCGAGACCACAGCCATAGAACGCCAGCATTCGCCGAAATGCACGCAGCATGTTCGCACGCAACTCCGATCGGCGGTCAAACTCGGCGCAATCGGCCGGCGTCAACAGCGGCGCATGCGGATTGAAGCGACTTGGCTCAGGCAATGGAAAAAGCCACTGGATGTAGTCGTGCGTATCTTCCAACCGCGCCTCGTCCCAGGCGAGAATCTGGTCGAGCTTCCGGCCGCGATGGTCGGCGCCGTTTCCGGTATAGAAATCGATGATTTGTGACATGATGTAGCGGAACTATCGGATTGAAAGCGACGTCACATCACCCGGGGTGATTGGCTTTCCGGCGTCTGCGCTTCGCACTGCAGCAAAGCACAGAGCCAGCGAGTTCAGATTGTCGCGCGCGTTGTTGAGCGGCTGGCGGTTGTCCTCGATGGCCGCCAACAACTCGCCCATCGTCCCTTGAAAGCCCTCGGCAAACCAGGTGCCTTCGAGCTTAGGCGAAAACCAGCCTGCGCTCGTGAAAAACCGGACTTGCTGGTCCGACAGTGACGGCCCAACACTGCGGGCGGTCGCCTGCGTGCCGACGATGGTCGTGCAATCTTCGGCGCCGAATTTCGCGTCGCCGTCAAAGATCAGCGATGCATGCGCACCATCGTAGTCGACGAGCGCCTGGCCCAGCAGCGCAGGCGTGGCGGTCTGCCCGGCGGATCGCGTGACATGGGCATACACTCCGCGCGCCGCCTTGTCGCCGAATATGCTCGCCGTGAAATCAAACCAATGGATGGCAAAATCGTAAAGGATGACGTGATGAATCTTGTCGAACGCTAGCTCTTTGATCCAATTGTGGTCCCACTGGATGGCGATGCGCACGCTCAGCGGCGTCCCCAGAATTCCTGCCCGCACCGCTTCGCGCAGATAGCTCAAATGAGGCGCCCAGCGGCCATTTTGGTTTACGGCCAGCATGACGCCTTGCTTATCGGCCAGATCGCACAACCGCCGGCCGAGCTCCAAGTCGACAACAAACGGCTTTTGGCTCAGCACGTGCTTGCCAGCGGCAAGCGCCCGCTCGATCAACGCCGCGCGCTGCTCGGGATGCGGCACCAGGTCGAGCACTTCGATATCGCCGCGCTGCAAGAGCGCGGCATAGTCCGTGAAAACCTCGGCGCCCGGGTAAAACTCTTTCTGCCGGGCACGCGCCGTTTCCGCATTGCGGCTGCACAATGCGGCCACGTCAAAACCAGCCTTCTGGTAGGCAGCCAAATGTGTGGCGCCGATTCCGCCACAGCCCACCACACCGATCTTGGGCCGGTAGCGGCGCGGCATCGGTGGACGGTAGGGCAGGTCGGGCGCCTCGATCTGCCGATCTATCTGCTTTGCATCGAGTGCGTAGTTCGGTTCGCTCATGTCCGCTAAGATCGCGATAAATCTGCCCGCAATCCGCTGCATACGAGTGCGATGCGCAGTGACCTATTTGCCCAGCCGACCGACGATCTCGGCTATCTCGTTAGAATTGAACGCGCGCGCCGTTTGAGTGTGCACATTGCCTTGAGCTGCGAGTTGAAGCATCGCGGCGGTGACCGACTGTTCGTCGTTTGCATCCATGACGAGCAAACCGTCGAATCGACCGAGAGTCCAATAAATGCCCGTCACCTTGACACCGAGTTTCTTTGCCGCGGCCTTGAAGTCATTCGATCGCTTGACGGTATTCTTGATTGCGGCGACTCCTTGTGGCGTGAACTTGACAGTCGCGACATACGTGGCCATGACTTACCTCCGCGGAATAGGGAAATGCCATAAACGATTGGATTATAACCATTTCGACTGTCTGAACACCTGATGTCGTTCAATCTGCCGATTTTAGCCGGCAGCGGTGGATTGGCGGGTTTTTCGACCATAACGCTGGGCAGTTGAGAACGGTGGACATCGGTTGTCGAGCGTCTAGCGGCGCAAGGCTTTGCGTCGGTCGGCGTGATACGGGCGCCGCTCGGCGTCGTTCCCAGCAGAGTCCTGACGGTGGCGGAATCTCCGCTCGGCATAGTGTTTGCCCTCAAACTTTGCCGTTAATGCGATAGAATTGCCGCAGCGGCGCAAACCCGGTCACGCGCGCCAACAAATCTAGATGCACGGCAGCGGAACTTCACGATGAAATCGATCAATCCTGCCACGGGCGAACCGACACGCGAATATTCGGAGCACAGCGACGCGGAGGTCGCACAGCGAATCTCGCTGGCCGAGCGTGGCTTTGCTGACTGGCGGAAAAAGTCTTTCGGCGATCGCGCCGCGCTCGTGAAGCGCGCCGCGGCACTGCTGCGCCAAAAGCGCGGCACCTACGCCCGGTTGATGACCGACGAAATGGGTAAAACGATCGCTTCGGCCGAGGCCGAAATCGACAAATGCGCGATCGGCTGCGAATTCTACGCGGAGCACGCGCAACGATTTCTTGCCGACGATTCGGTGACGACCGACGCACACAAGAGCTACGTGCGATATGATCCGCTGGGGCCGGTATTGGCCATAATGCCGTGGAATTTTCCCTTCTGGCAAGTATTTCGCTTCGCCGCGCCCGCGTTGATGGCGGGCAACGTCGCACTGCTGAAACACTCGGCCAATGTTTGCGGTTGCGCGCTGGCGATCGAAGACATCTTTCGCCGCGCCGGTTTTCCGGACGGTGTCTTTTCGATCCTGCTTGTGTCATCGGATCGAGTGACGCCGTTGATCGCTCATCCCGCAATCCGCGCCGTCACACTGACCGGCAGCGACCGGGCAGGAGAGTCCGTGGCCGCGGCCGCCGGCAAGATGCTCAAAAAAACCGTTTTGGAGCTTGGCGGCTCCGACCCGTTTATTGTTCTGGCCGATGCGGACCCGAGGGCAGTCGCGCAAGCGGCGGCCAAGGCGCGCACGATCAACAGCGGCCAGAGCTGCATCGCCGCCAAGCGGTTCATCGTCGAAGAGCCGATCGCCGGGCGCTTTGAAGACGCGTTTGCCGAGCAGATGAAGAGTCTTAAGGTCGGAGATCCTCTCGACCGCGGGACGGATATCGGCCCGTTGGCTCGCGAGGACCTGTTGGAAAGTTTGCACGACCAGGTGAAGCGGACAATCGCAGCGGGCGCCAAGCTGCTGGCCGGCGGCGAGCGACTCGCGCGGAAGGGGTTTTTTTATCCGCCGACGGTACTTTCAGGTGTCAAACCTGGGATGCCGGCATTCGACGAGGAGACATTTGGCCCGGCTGCTGCGATTACTCGCGCCCGCAGCCCGGAACACGCCGTTGAACTGGCGAATCTTTCGCCGTTTGGATTGGCCGGCAGCATTTGGACGGCGGACACCGCGCGCGGCGAAGCACTGGCCGCGCAAATCGAATCGGGTGCGGTCTTTATCAACGAGATTTCGAAATCCGACCCGCGAGTTCCATTCGGCGGCGTGAAGCGCTCGGGCTACGGCCGCGAGCTGGCCGAGTTTGGCATCCGCGAGTTCGTGAACATCAAAACTGTTTGGATTAAATAGCAGGGGGGCCGGTCGGCAGCGATTGCGACGACCGGTCAAAAATCGGTGAAGTTGCCCCAGCCGGAAGCAGCAGCCGCGGCCGGAAGGCCGGGGTTCAGTCGCGCAAGTTTAAGCTTCATACGTCCTGGGGACTTAATTGTGGCTACAGTCGAACGCGAGTCTCTTTCAACCCAAGCGACACATCGGCCGCCGAAAACGGTCGTCACCTGTTATTCGGTCATCGACGACTTCTTTTCCATTTGCGGCATCTATGACTTGACCGAGGGGATGTTCTTCGGCGACTCGAACCTATCGCTGGAGGATGCGCAAGCGAATCAGATTGAGTTTTTGCTCGACCGGGTGGGCTGCGAGCCGGGAAGCCGGCTGTTGGACGTTGGCTGCGGCTATGGAACGCTTGTCGAGCGCGCCCAGCGTCGCGGAGCAAGGGCCGCCGGCATCACGCTGTCGCCCGAGCAAGTTCGCCATGGCCGATCGCTCGGCCTGGATATTCGCCGGCTCGACTACCGCGACATCGCAGCAGAGTGGGAGCAGCAATTCGACGGCATCATTGCCAATGGCTCGTTGGAGCATTACGTGCAGCCGCGCGACGCGGCGGAAGGCCATGCCGACGACATTTACCGCGATTTCTTCCGCCGGATGCACACGGCGCTCGTTCCACAGTCGCCCGGCAAACTGGTCACGACGGCAATTCATTTTGTGCGCGAGCCAGATCCAAGCGATTTGCTACGGCATCCGCTGTCGTTTCCGCGCGTGTCCGACCGATTTCACTACGCGCTGTTGGCGCGCAGCTTCGGCGGCTGGTACCCCGCCATGGGGCAATTAGAACGCTGCGCCGAAGGGTACTTTAAGCTGGTGGACGAGACCGACGGGACCGACGACTATCGCAGGACGTCCGAGGAGTGGCTCGTTCGCGTGCGGCGGGCGCTTCGATCGCGCGCGGCGATCCGGGTTTCCGCCGCATGCCTGCCGACGTTGCTCTTGCATCCCGTTCAATTGACCACGATGCTGGTGTGCATGTTAGTGACTGAATCATGGAATTGGCAGTTCCGGCCACCCAACCCGCCGACGCGGCTTTTGCGTCAGTGTTGGCAGTACGTTTGGTAATGTGCAGGGCAGTTTACCGCCGAGGCGATCCGAAGAACCTACACCGAGACAACTCATGGCCGAACCGCAGCTCAAACTTACTCATCCTTGGCTTGTCGCGGCCTGGCCGGGCATGGGCGCCGTCGCGCTGAATGCGGGCGTTTACCTCTTGGCCAAGCTACGAATGACGTTGATTGCCGAATTTGAAGCCAACGACCTTTTCGACATCGAGCACGTTGAGGTGAAAGACGGCATTATTCAGAACGGCCGGCGACCGCGGAATCGTTTCTTCGTGTGGACCGACCCGCACGAACGGCACGATCTCGTGGTGTTTCTCGGCGAAGCGCAGCCGCCGCTGGGAAAGTATCCATTTTGCCGGCAGCTCATTGCATATGCGCGGCAGTTGGGAGTCGAGCGCGTATTCACCTTTGCCGCAATGGCCACGCAGATGCACCCGGAGCACGAATCACGGGCTTTCGCCGCGGCAACCGACCTGGAAATGCTCGAAGAGTTGAAGGGCCTGAATTTAGAAATCCTGGAGAGCGGCAATATCAGCGGACTGAACGGGGTTTTACTGGGCGCCGCTGCCGAAAATGGTCTGCGCGGCGCATGCCTGTTGGGCGAAATGCCTCACATCTTTAGCCAGCTTCCGTTTCCCAAGGCATCGCTGGCGATACTCGAGATTTTTACCGGCATGGCGCGGATTGAGCTTGATTTCAGTGAGCTGTCGGAACAGGCCCAGGCGATGCAGGAGCAGTTGGGCGAACTGTTGGCGCGCGTCGAGGAGACTTATGGCCAGCAATTGTCGCCGGAAGAGGAGAGTTCGATCCCCGAGCCGGTCGAAGAAGAGCAACTTAGCGCCGCGGATACACAGCGTATCGAGCGGCTCTTTGAGGAGGCGACCAAAGATCGTTCGAAGGCCTTCGAGCTCAAGCGGGAGCTCGACCGCTTGGACGTCTTCAAAGATTTTGAAGATCGATTTTTGGACCTTTTCAAGAAGTGAAGGACGTGGTGCATGACCACTCGTGCCACGCGTCGGCATGTAACGACGGACTTCCGATACCTTGTCAGTCGTAATACGGCGCATCGGCAAACCGCAAACCTCGCTTGTCCTTTTCGGCCAAAATGGGATCTGCAGAAGGCCAGCGAATCCCAAGCGCCGCATCGTTCCAAACAATCGTGCGCTCGCCGGCCGGATAATACATGTCGGTGCATTTGTAAACGACTTCGGCAGACTCCGAAAGTGCGCAAAACCCGTGTGCAAAGCCCGGAGGAATATAGATCTGCTTGCGATTTTCGTCCGAAAGCTCAATGCCCAACCATCGCCCGAACGTCGGCGACTTGCGGCGCAGGTCCACCGCCACGTCGAGCACTTTGCCGCGAATCGCGCGCACCAGCTTTCCCTGCGGACGCTCGAGTTGATAGTGCAATCCTCGAATCACATGCTGCCGCGAGCGCGAATGATTGTCCTGAACAAAATTCGTCGGCAGACCGGCCGCGGCAAAGCGGTCGCGATGGTATGTCTCCATAAAGAAGCCGCGCGCGTCCTCAAAGGCGCGCGGCTCGATGACGACAAGACCGGCGAATTCGGTGCGCAGAATAGAAAGCGGCTCAGGTGCCGGTGCCACCGCCGCGCCGTTCGCGACAACGGGAACGCCTGGCGGTACACGGGCGGCGATTGACCAGCCGCTGGCGATCGGTTGCACGAGAGTCTCTTCTCCAGATGCCTTATTGCGGCATGTTGAGCAACTGCAGCAAGTACTGCCCGTATTCGTTCTTCATGCCGCGGCCAAGTTGCTCGAGCTGTTCGCGCGTGATGAACCGCTGGTGATACGCGACTTCTTCGATGCAGGCGATTTTCAAACCTTGCCGCTGCTCAATGGTTTGCACAAAGCTGGCCGCCTGGATCAGCGACTCGTGCGTGCCGGTGTCGAGCCAGGCGAAGCCGCGCGTAAACCGCTCGATGTTGAGCTGCGCGCGGCGGAGGTATTCGCGGTTGACGTCGGTGATCTCCAGCTCGCCCCGTGCCGAGGGCTTTAGCCGCGCCGCGATATCGACGACCTGCTTGTCATAAAAATATAGTCCCGTGACCGCCAGGTTCGATTTCGGAGCCTGGGGTTTCTCTTCCAGCGAAAGCACCTTGCCGTCGTGATCGATCTCGGCCACTCCATAGCGCTCGGGATCTTTCACCGGATAGCCGAAGATCGTCGCCCCCGTTTGCCGCGTCGCGGCGCGATACAGCATTTGCTGAAGACCCACGCCATAGAAAATGTTGTCGCCTAGCACGAGCGCCACATTGTCGCCGCCCACGAAATCGCGGCCAATGATAAACGCTTGCGCTAGCCCCTCGGGCTTGGGTTGCACGGCGTATTGAATGCTGATGCCGACGTTGCTGCCGTCGCCCAAGAGCCGCCGGAAATGGCCGATGTCTTCCGGCGTCGAAATCACCAGCACATTCCGAATGCCCGCCAGCATTAAGGTCGAAAGCGGGTAATAGATCATCGGCTTGTCGTAGATCGGCAAGAGCTGTTTGCTCATCGCACGCGTGACCGGATAGAGCCGCGTGCCCGATCCACCAGCCAGAATAATTCCCTTGTGGAAGTGCCGTGCCATCGTGCTCTCCAAACCAGCGCTCATGCCGCCATTGTACGACGCCACACGCTCGGCCGCATGCACGGAGCCGAGCGCCAGCAAAAACGGGCCGTAGTGTAGCGGCAGCCACGATCCGGGCAAAGGCGGTTTTGCAGATGCTAGCAGGCACGCTGCGGCCCCTGAGTCAGGTGAACTAAAGCTGTCTGACGCAAACCAGCCGGCCCCGCTGTCCCCCGCTTGTTACCGTGGCGCTGTGAATGATAATCTGCTCATGGGACCAGCTTGGACCAGAAACGCGAGGTCCGCCATGCAATTGATCCGTTTTGTTGTGCTCGTGGGATTCATCCTGACATCCATGGCCGAAGCCGCCGACAAGCCGATGACCAACGTCGTTTTCGCCGTTCACGGCGGCGCGGGAGTGATTGAGCGCGCTAAGTTGACCAAAGAGGTGGAGGCCGACGTGCGCGCGAGTCTGCATCAGGCGCTCGACGAAGGCTACGCCATTTTGAAACGCGGCGGCACCAGCCTCGACGCCGTCGAGGCGGCGCTGCGAACGATGGAGGACGCGCCGGTCTTCAATGCCGGCCGCGGCGCGGCATTTACACGCGACAAGACGATCGAGCTGGACGCATCGATCATGTCGGGCGAAAACCGCCGTGCCGGCGCGGTCGCCGCCGTGTCGCGGATCAAGAACCCCATTTCCGCGGCGCGCGCGGTGATGGACAAATCCGGCCATGTGCTCCTCGTCGGCGGAGGCGCTGAGAAATTCGCCGCCGAAGTTGGCCTGGAAATGAAGGAGCCCGATTACTTCAAAACACCCAGCCGCTTGCGAGCGCTCGAGGAAAAACTCCGCCTCGAACGGCAAAAACCTGCGGATCAAAAAAACGCTTCCATTGTGCCCAATCCAAACAGTGACACGCCACCGGCTGAAGATCATCGCTTCGGCACCGTCGGAGCGGTCGCCGTTGATGTAAATGGAACTCTCGCGGCGGGCACATCGACCGGCGGCATTACCGGCAAGCGCGCGGGCCGCGTGGGGGATTCGCCGATCATCGGCGCCGGCACCTACGCCGATAACAAGACCTGCGCCGTTTCGGCGACCGGCGACGGCGAATACTTCATCCGCACAAGCTGCGCACGCACAATCGCCGCGTTAATCGAATACAAAGGCATGTCGCTCACCCAGGCGAGCCACGCCGTACTCTTCGACCAGATCAAGCCATTGGGCGGCGAGGGAGGCGTCATTGTGCTCAACACGCGCGGCGAGTTGGCTTTCACCTTTACGACTGAAGGCATGTACCGGGCATACGTCACCAAGGATGGGGAAAAGCGAGTGATGATTTATGGCGACGAGTGACGCGAGGGTGGCCGTGTTCCGCTTGCGCAATTAGAGCGATGGAGAGTTGAAATGTCGTGGGTCGTCGGGCTAGGCGAGGTGCTTTGGGACATCCTGCCCGACGGGAGCCGGCACCTTGGCGGCGCACCGATCAACGTGGCAGTCCACGCTCGATCGTTGGGCTGCACCGCATCGGTCATCAGCGCCGTGGGCAACGACGAACTTGGCCGGGAAGCCATCGAGCTATTGACCCGGCGACACGGTCTCGATGCCGCCGCAGTGCAGGTTTTGCCTGACCGGCCGACCGGCGCGGTCGATGTCCGGTTCGAGGGCGGTCAGCCGACCTACTGGTTTCGGGCCGACGTTGCCTGGGATTTTCTGGAGCCGACGGCCGCTGCTCGTGCAAAAGCACAACAGGCCGACGCAATTGTCTTTGGCACACTCGCTCAACGTAACCGCGTGTCACGCGAAACCGTTCATGAGCTACTATCAATCACACAGCCGCAATGCCTGCGCGTCTTCGACGTGAACCTCCGTCCGCCGTTCTACGACGATGAAGTTATCCGCCAGTCACTGTCCCTGGCCAGTGTGCTGAAATTAAATGACGACGAGCTGCCGGTGGTGCTGGCTGCGATCGGCGCGAGTGATCCGTCGGTCGAGCATCTCTTCGCCCAATCGCCGCAGCTTCAAATCATTGCTCTGACGCGCGGCGCGCAAGGCAGCACACTGTATACACGGCAACGGCCAGACGGCCACTGGCTGTCGGCCAGACGCGTGTCTGTGAAAGATACGGTCGGCGCCGGAGACGCCTTTGCCGCGGCACTGATCGCAGGCCTGTTGCACGCCAGCAGCCTGGAGACGATTCACGAGCACGCAGTCGCCGCGGCCGCGTATGTTTGTACGCAAACCGGCGCTACGCCTGACTTGCCGGCCGCTTTGATTTAGAAACTTGGTAACCCGACACGTAAGTGAGGGCGTGAGTTGAAGTCCCCTCGCTTACGCGTCGGGTTACCATAGCGCGTTGGAGGATCTCTCGCACAGCCACCTACTGGGCTATGTGCGTGTTAGCCAATGGCTTTTGCAGGTAGGCAATCAGGTCGGCCAACTGCTGGCGGCTGAGGTCTTTTTCGAACCCTTCGGGCATCAACGATTTATCGCTGCTCGACAGCTCCTCAAGTTCGCTCCGCGGAATGACGTGTCGGCGATCCTCCTGCTCGACCAGCTCGATTTGTCCGCTCGTTTCGGCAGCGAGAATTCCGGTGTACGAACGGCCGTCGCGCGTGACGGCCTGATAAACCGCGTATTTCGGCTCGATGGCGCGGCTGGGGTCGAGAATTGCCGCCAGCAGGCCCTGCGTCGAGCGATCGGAGAGCGCCTCGAGGTTGGGCCCTACGGCGTGTCCTTGGCCTTCGACAGCATGGCACGCCGCGCATTTTTGTGCAAACACCACACGCCCACGAGCGACGTCGGCCGCCAGGTCGCTGATGCTTTGAAAATCGCGGACCACCGCTTGCCGATCGCCGGTGGCCGGCTCACCGAAAACGAGCTTGGCGCGATGGCGAAACTGATCGCTCTTGCTGTTCAAAAGGCGCTGCCGCGAGGGAGCGTCGATTTCACCTGGTCGGATGGCGCCCTGTTCGAGTCGAGACAATAGCTCTTCAATCAATGCCGGCCGAGGCAACACGGCCGCAAGCATTTCTTGGCGGACGCTCGGCGAATAGCTTCTCCAGCGATCCAACAGCCGCGCGCCGGCGTCCGCGGTGTTGAAAGCCGCCAACTCCTGTACGGCAATCCGCTGCAGATCCTGCGGCGTCTGCAGCTCGAGCGCGGCCAGTGCCAGCGCCACGGCGGCATCGCGCGAAGGAGCGTTCCTCAGCGAAATTCGCAGGCAGGCGGCGCGCAACGCGGCGTCGGCCGATGGGTCGGCCGCGCGCTGGCGCGCCCAAGCCAGCAAATGCTCAACGTTGCGCATGGCTGTTTGCTTTGAGTCGGAGTCGACCGACTCAGCACGATTGGTTTTCGCCGCGGCAGACTGTGCTTGATCGACTTTTGGATGATTCCTGTCCCGCAGCCAATGCTCGGCCGCGTCGATTTGCCAAACGCGATAACCGCTCGCCCCGGGTTCCATGCCGGCAAATAGTTCCAGTACAAGTTCGTTGCGCCCCAGTGCCGTGCAAAGCGAAACAAGCTCGATGGTTTTTCGCGACGTCTGCTGATCGCTGTTGGCACCCAAAATTGCGGTGCGGAAGCAGGGATCAATATTGTCCTTCCGCAACGAGCTGAAAATGCCCGCGGTGATGTAAGGATCGCGGTCTCCGCTCGCGAGAATGCGCGCAAGCGCGTCGGCAGCTTTGGGATTCGCATAGGCGCCCAGCGTGCACGCCACTTGCAATCGGACGCTTGCCGACATATCGGTGGCCAAACGCGCTACCTCGTCCAACAGCGCCACGTCGTCTGTGAGCTCTTCCGACATTCGGACCGCGGCGCGGCGGACGGCCGGATGATCGTCGCGCAACCCGCGAAGCAAGTCTTCACGATCAACTCGATCGAGCAGCCCGAGCGTATGCAACGCTTGCAATCGTGATTTCGGTTTCGTTGCATCATGTGCGATTGCCTTTAGTCGTGTGGCGGTGGCGTCGTAATCGCGGTCGTCGCTAATCCGCCATACAAGCGCTTGCTCGGCGATATCTCGCTGCCATCCGTTCGGGCTCTCGAGTGCGGAATAGAGCGTCTCGGAATTCTCTGTGCTTATGGAGTTCCAGCGCCGCGGCGGCCGATCCTCGTGAAAGATGCGATAAATCCGTCCCCGGTCCTCGCCCGCGCGAAAGTGCGGCTCAAGCTCGCGCTTGCCTTCGTCCGGAAGCCACTCGGGATGCTCGATCATATAGCGATACATGTCCACTACCCACAGCGCACCGTCGGGGCCGGTCCGCAGATTCACGGGACGAAACCAGGGATCGGTGGACGTCAGGAAGTCTCGTTGCTCTCGATGTTCGGGCAATTCGGCGACGAAGCTGCTGGCGTTCGGCGTCAGCCGAAGGTGCTGCACCAAATTGTGGACCGGCTCGCAAACGAACAGATGCTGTCCCGGCGCACCGGGATCGTCAAAAAGCAACTCATCGCGATACGGAGTCACGGCGCAAGCCGACGTAAAGCGATCGGCATGTTCAAACGAGTGATAGCGCTTTTGCAACTGGCTGCGCGCAAAAACATGCGGATTCGGCGGCAGCAGTTGTTTGCGCGCATCGGGCGACGAGACGTACGGATTGCGGCGCAAATAGCGGTCGTCGAGAACAAAGTGCCACGCCGGGTTGCTGTTGTCACAGCCAAACCAATTGCCCCAGTCGTCGCGGTTGCGGCCGAATTCGGTGATGCCCGAAATCAGTTCCAGCTCTCCGGTGTCGGGCCGGAACCGGAAATCGTAACGTTTGAGATCGATCGTTTTGCCCGTACGCAGGCAGTGAACCTCGCCGCCGCTCCAACCGTTGGCACAATAAACCCACCCGTCGAGCCCCCATTGCAGTCCGTTGACGCGGAGTTGTGGATTGCCTTCTTTAAAGCCGGTAAAGAGCGTCTTCCGCAGGTCTGCTTTGCCGTCGCCGTCGGTGTCTTCAGCGTAAAAGATTTCCGGCGCGGCAGTCACTAAAGTGCCTTTTCGCCAGGGAAGAACGCCCGTCGGGAAATTGATGTGATCGAGAAACACGGTCGAGCGATCGGGCTTGCCGTCGCCGTCGGTGTCTTCCAACACGCGGACGCGGCCGCCGGGACTCATCTTCCCATCGAGCCCATACGGGTAATCCGCCATCTCGGCCACCCACAGCTTTCCGTCGGCGCCCCATTGGATGGCGACAGGGTCCCGGACGAGCGGTTCGGCCGCCATGAGTTCGATGCGGAACCCGTCAGGCAGCGCGAACGACTTGAGTGCTTCGGTGGGTTCTTGAGGCTGCGAAGTGAGCGGAGGCGCCGCGTGTGTACCCGTATCCTCTTGGCCATGTTCTTGCGCGACTGGTTGTTGTGCAGCATCGGTACAGACGGCCATTTGTGGAGTCAACACCACCACAAGAAGAACGGCCAAACGAATCCAAAAACCGACAAGGGCATGTGCAAAGCGCGCTCGCGCCGCGGAGCGGCGAACAGGACATTCCCACGCAGAGCGTGGGAACGAGCGTAAAGTGGATGCGTGGCGATTCATGAGCGTACGCCGATTTTCTCGGTTCTTGCAGGCGCCGTCAACCGACGGCCGATGTGTGCCATGCGACTTGAATGTTTCACGTGAAACATTGCGAGGAGCTGCGGATTGGCGGAATTGGACGTGGAATATTGTTTTTGTACCGGTCGTATTCCGCAAGAATCACGGGGGGTTTTGAAACAATAATCCGGAACACGGAGCCAGCAGCGGTGGAAAGCGTGCGGCGAAGTGAAGTATAAATGGGTCGCTCGACGGATTGTTCTTGCGAAACATTGTCCGCAGCTTTCTGTGTTGTCTTTTGCCGGGTTTAGAAAGGCTCAGTTCCATGCCAGACGTCACGAGCGGGGAGACAAGACGGGATTTTATGAAGCGAGCGACGCTGCTCTCGGCTGCCGCCGGTCTATCGGGAACGCTGACCAATTCGATCCAGCGAGCTTTAGCCATCGAACCGAATGAGGGTAGCACATTTTGGGACGCCGAGCATGTCGTGATTCTTATGCAAGAGAATCGTTCGTTCGACCATGCTTTTGGAGCCTTGCGCGGCGTGCGCGGCTTTAACGATCCCCGTGCAATCAGCTTGACCAATGGCAACCCGGTCTGGGTGCAATCGAATGCCAAAGGCGAAAGCTACGTACCTTTTCGGCTGGACATTAAGAACACGAGGGCCACATGGATGGGCTCGCTTCCCCATAGTTGGCCGGACCAGGTGGATGCTCGAAACGCCGGAAGACATGACGGGTGGTTGGAGGCCAAACGTTCGGGAGATAAGAACTTCGCCGACATGCCCCTGACGCTCGGCTACTACAACCGACAGGATATCCCGTTCTACTACGAGCTGGCCGATGCGTTCACAATTTGCGATCAACACTTTTGTTCTTGTCTGACCGGGACCACGCCCAACCGACTGTATCTCTGGACCGGGACCATTCGCGCTCAACAAAATGCCGAATCCCCCGCTCTCGTTCTCAATTCCGATGCGGATCACGCTTCCGAGGTTAAATGGACGACCTTTCCCGAACGGTTAGAAGATTTAGGCATATCGTGGAAGATATATCAGAACGAGTTAGGCATCGACGTCGGGTTCACCGAGGAAGAGCGAGCGTGGTTGTCCAACTTTGACGACAATCCGATCGAGTATTTCACTCAGTTCAATGTCCGGTTCTGCCCAGCGCATCGCGACTATCTGGAAGCTGCCTCCAAGACTCTGCCGATGGAGATTGCGGCTCTCAAGCGCGAGATTGCGGCGACCGAATTGTCAGCTCGGGCAGCCAAAAAAATTGCCGAACAGATTCAACAAAAAACCGCGCTGCTCGATCAGGTCCAACGACGGCACAAGTGGAGTCGACAAAACTTTCTTCAATTGTCACCGCGTGACAGAAACTTGCACGAGAAGGCCTTCTCCACAAACGTCGAGGATGCGTTTTACCATCACCTCTCCGAATTGACCTATCGCGACGGAGATGCCACCCGTCACGTCAAAGTCCCCAAGGGGGACTTGCTACACCAATTCCGACGAGACGTGGCGCGTGGCACCCTGCCGACCGTCTCGTGGGTCGTACCTCCCGAGAAGCTTTCTGACCATCCCAGTTCGGCCTGGTACGGGGCCTGGTACGTTGCGGAAATGCTCGACATCCTCACCCAGAACCCCGCGGTATGGAAGAAGACGATCTTCATTCTCACGTACGACGAGAACGATGGCTATTTTGACCACGTACCTCCATTTGCCGCACCTCATCCGCATCGGCCTGAAGCAGGGAAGGTTTCCAAGGGGATCGACACGGGACTTGAATACGTCGAACTTGAGCAAGAATTAAAGCGGAAGTCCGTGGACGAAGCCCGTGACAGTCCGATCGGGCTCGGTTTCCGCGTTCCCTTGATCGTCGCCTCGCCGTGGAGCCGTGGTGGTTGCGTTTGTTCCCAAGTTTTTGACCACACATCGCCGCTTCAGTTTCTCGAACGATTGTTGACGCGCAAAACGGGAAAAGAAGTCAAAGAAACGAATATCAACCTCTGGCGCCGGACGGTTTGCGGTGACCTGACTTCTGTCTTTCAGAACCGAGCCGCGGACGAAACAAAGGCGCCTCGCTTTCCTCCCAGAAACGCGTTCATCGAAGGAATCCATCGGGCGCAATTCAAGGACTTGCCGTCCGGGTATAGAAAACTAACAACCGATGAGGTGCAACACATTCGCAGCGCACCCCGCGACTCGATGCTAATGCCCCGCCAAGAACCAGGCGTGCGGCGTTCATGTCCGCTGCCCTATGAGCTTAGTGTCGATGGACAACTCAACAGCGACAAAGAGCGCTTCGAAATCCGTTTCGAGGCAGGCAACGCGATCTTCGGCAAGAGCGCCGCAGGGTCGCCGTTTATTGTGTTTGCACGAGTGGACGCTGGCGATTTGCGGACACGGAACTATGCCGTGGCAGCCGGCGATCGCCTTGTCGATTCCTGGGCGCTAGGGGACTTTGCACACGAGCGCTATGACCTGCTGGTGTATGGCCCAAACGGTTTTTTCCGCGGATTTCGTGGCGACGCCAGCGATCCCCAATTGGAAATCCGGTTCGCTTACGCCCACCTGGCCGATTCTCCAAAATCTCTGAACGGTGACATCGAACTACGCGCGGTGAACCGAGACAACCATCGGAGTTGTACGATCGACGTCGCCGACCATGCCTACAAAAACGGAAGTAAGCAAATAGTGCTCGCGCCGGACAAGGCCGCCACCCGTGCAATTGCCACGCACGCGAGCTTTGGTTGGTACGATTTCAGCGTGCGGGTGGCCGGAAATCCTAGGTTCGAAATACGATGCGCTGGACATGCTGAAACAGGAAAGTGGACCTTTAGCGACCCGGCTATGGGCCAGGTGGTGATCTAACAAGTGCCAGCGGTCAACGTGTCGTGGTATCGCTTTGGCGGAGGGAGACGACATCAATGAGCTGTTGTGAGAACCTCCCCGATGGAGTTTTGGCCAGGGAGTTGATTATCGCGATGCGCTGGACGCCCTGGTCAAGGCTCTCTTGGAGCACGGGACGCTCGACGAGAAAGCTATCTTCCAGGTGACAGGGCTTCCACCGGCGCCGCCGCTTCATAATAAGAAACTGCCTGGAGCCCAAGCGGGCTCGTGATCGGACGGCGGTGCCGACAAGTTGAGTCCTGCCATCAACGCCAACCATGAGCGCCGCAACGATTACGGACGGCGAACAAGCGCCTTATCGGCGGCCAGTTGACACGTCATTTCGTTTTTGGTCAGCGTGCCGGTCTTGTCTGAGGCGATGACATTGGCCGACGCCAGCGTCTCGACGGCCGCAAGGTGCCGAACAATCGCCTTCCGCTTGGCCATCCGCTGCACGCCGAGCGCCAACACGGCCGTCACGACAGCCGGCAATCCCTCGGGCACTGTGGCTGCGAGAACTGAGCAAAATCGAGATCACTTGGACAAGCGCGTCACTGACGCACACGGGAGAGGTTTCTGAGGTGCTTCAACACAATCCTTGCCCGCGCACGGTAACGGCGGTTCGCGACGCGGTTGTAATAATTTGGCCACAAGGCCGGTCCAGCCGGTCTGATGCGAGGCGCCCAGGCCGCGGCCGTTGTCGCCATGAAAATACTCATGGAACGACAGGTAGTCGCGAAAATGGGGATCGGTCTGCAGCTTTTCCTTCTGGCCAAACACCGGCCGCCGGCCCGTCGGGTCGCGCAGAAAAATCCGCTCCAGTCGCCTGCCAAGTTCCTGGGCCACGCCGTTGATGGTCAAATATTGGCCGGACCCGGTGGGGCATTCGATCTTAAAATCGTCGCCGTAATAGTGGTGGAATTTTTGCAGCGACTCGATGATCAGGTAGTTCACAGGAAACCAAATTGGCCCGCGCCAGTTGCTGTTGCCGCCAAAAAGTTCGGAATTCGACTCGGCCGGCTCGTATTCCACTTTCAGCGTCTGGCCGTCGCAGTTGAACCTGTAGGGCTGCTCTGAGTGATGACGCGAAAGGGCGCGCACGCCAAACTCGGACAAGAACTCGGTTTCGTCCAGCATTCGCTTCAAGAGCATCTTCATGCGATGACCGCGCAACAGCGATAATAGCCTGCGCTCGCCGGAGCCCGGCTCCTGCCAACGCGAGACGAGCCTGGCCAGATCGGGGCGATACTTGAGAAACCACTTGAGCCGCCGGTTAAACCCCGGTAACCGCGCGAGCATCTCTGGCTCCAAGGTTTCGACGGCAAACAGCGGAATGAGCCCCACCATCGAACGAATCTTGAGCATGGTGATTCGGCCGTCGGGCAATTGCATTTCGTCGTAGTAAAACTCATCCTCTTCGTCCCACAGGCCCAGACCTTGGCCGCCGATATTGGTCATCGCCCCGGCGATGTTTAAGAAATGCTCGAAAAACTTCGTGGCAATGTCCTCATAAACAGGATTGTGCAGGGCCAATTCCAGGGCGATGCGCATCAGATTGAGCGAATACATCGCCATCCAGCTCGTGCCGTCGGCCTGGTTGATGAACCCGCCGTGCGGCAAGGGTGTGCTGCGGTCGAAGACTCCGATGTTGTCGAGGCCCAAGAATCCGCCTTGAAAGATGTTTCGCCCGTCGGGGTCCTTGCGGTTCACCCACCAGGTGAAGTTGAGCAGGAGTTTGTGCAGAACGCGTTCGAGAAACGCAAGGTCGCCCGAGTCGCCGCGCTGTTTGCGATCAATCTGAAACACGCGCCACGTCGCCCAGGCGTGCACCGGCGGATTTACATCGCCGAACGCCCATTCGTAGGCCGGCAATTCACCATTGGGGTGCATATACCACTCGCGCGCAAGCAGCACCAACTGCGACTTGGCGAATTCGGCGTCAATGAGTGCCAGCGGAATACAGTGAAACGCCAAGTCCCAGGCGGCGTACCAGGGGAACTCCCACTTGTCGGGCATCGAGATCACGTCGGCATTATTCAGGTGCAGCCAATCCCGGTTGCGCCCCTGCTTTCGCTCTTGTGGCGGTGCCGGTTGCGCGGGGTCGCCGTCAAGCCATTGCGGAATGTCGAAATAATAAAACTGCTTGCTCCAAATCATGCCGGCCAGCGCCTGCCGTTGAACTAGGCGCGCGTCCGGATCGGCGAGTTCGGCTTGCAGCTCGGCATAGAATTCGTCCGCTTCCCGCCGGCGGCTGCCAATGATCTGGACGAAATCTGCAAATGGAACGGCCGGTTCTTCGGTCGTTAGCCGCAGTCGCACTTGGCGGCTGGATCGGCCAGGAATAACAAGCACGTGATGGAATGCCGCTTTCGTGCCGAGCTGTTCGCGAGCCACGGCGGAGTGATCATCATGCACGAGGAATTCGTGGAATCCATCCTTGAACGGGCCGGGCGCATCCGCTCCAAACAACCTTCGTACGTTTGTTTCGTTCTCGCAGAACAGTGCCGGCGGCGAATGTTCCGCATAGAACCTGCGCAGGGCGAGAGATTGACTACTTGCTTCGATCACTCCGTCGCGTGTGAGCTTTAGGGTCGGTTTCTTTGAGTCTCTACTCCACGACCATGTGTTTCGGTACCACAATTGTGGTAGCAGGTGGAGCACGGCTTCGTCTGGGCCGCGATTGTGTGCCGTCACACGCATCAGGATGTCGTCGGGCGAGGCTTTGGCGTACTCGACGAATACGTCGAAGTAGTGGTCGTCGTCGAAAATGCCTGTGTCCAGCAGTTCGAACTCCCGCTGATCTCTTCCACGACGCCGGTTTTCTTCGACGAGCCGATTGTAAGGAAACTCCCCCTGCGGATACTTGTAGAGCATTTTTAAATGCCTCCTCAGCAGAATTCGTGGGTGAATTCTGGTTCTGGGAGTGCGCCGAGCGTGTGATATAAGGCGATTTCCACCGCTTCAAAGGTGCGAAAACCATAAGCTTTTCTGGTGGTCAGTTTTACCTTGTTGTTTAAGCCCTCGACAGTGCCTGCTGAAATGGTCCCTTTGGCCCGGAACCAGTTGAGGATTAAGGTGCGGTGAGCGCGCAGGCTGGCGGCGATTTTCTTCATCGGCCTCAGTCGCGAACGCATGGCCCGCCCGCACCACTCGTCGAGGAACCGGGCTGCCCAACCGGTGCTGTGATACTCCCAGAACCGTTGGAAGTCTTCGCGCAACAGATAGCCACGTACCGTTTGGAGGTTGTACTTCAACAGTTCGTCGAGTTTCACCGTCTGTTTGTCGGTCAGGTTTTCGGGGCGCTTCAACAGACACCAGCGGGAATGCTTCAATACCGGCTGGTAGCCGTCGTGCTTCAGCCGGGCCGCTTCCTCGCGGCGGATCTGATCGATTGCCTCGTTCATCTTCTTCATGATGTGGAAGCGGTCCAGCACATGCACCGCTTGGTCGAGTCGCTCACGCGTCACCGTGAGATAGGGCTGCCACATGTCGCTCGCCACGAAGCGGACACCTTGGCGGACCCGGTCGGTGAGGATCTCAAAGAATCCGCGCAGGCTCTCCTCCGTCCGTTCCGGGGCGATCCACAACAAACGCTTCAGGCCATCTTCAATCTGATAGACCAAGGTCAGGTATTTGTGTCCGCGTTGCCACTGGACTTCATCGATGCCGAGGGCTTTCACCGCATCGAGCTGGCGGTGCAGGATGCCCCAACGGACGGCGTGTTTTACGGATCGAAACACGTGATCCCAGGTGGTGCGAAAGGCTTCTGCAACCTCCTGCCATGACAGCCGTCGGGCCCAGCGCGCCAAGAACCAGCGATAGCTATGGGTGAGTTGGCATTTTCCGTCGCCCCAGGGGACGGCTTCCACCGTCACGCCGCACGACGGGCAGTTCACGCGCCGCATGGCATACAAGAAAAACACCGCAATGCCCCACAAGGGCACGAACTCGAATCGCCGCAGCGGCAAGCGATCGTAGCCCGGCCGCGGCTGCTGGCAGCCCGAGCAGATGGCTTTGCCATTGGCGCGCGGCTGGATCGTAACTTCGATCACCGGCTTCCCCGCTTCCTCAGTCAGGCGGAAATTAGCATACACAAAGGACTTTTGCTTCTCGACGCGGTTGAGGATAGTCTTGAGTTGCATCCCGTGGGCTCCGGGGGAAGACAAGTTCTTGCAAACTCATCTTTACCGGACTCGCCGCGGGATGCACTTCTCTCGATCCGCAAACTTCTCCGCTATACTGGTCACGCTTGGTGAAACAGAGTCGGGCTCTGCTGGCGAGCAACCCGACGAGGGATAACCAAGCCGAGGGCGCGTCAATGACGCGGTGCTGTCCGGGCGGCCCATCCCGTCAGGACAGCCCTTGCTTCAAGCAACCCATTGAACGCCCGAGCCATGCCTCAGAAAACGCACGCCTCCATCGCCAACACGCCCAGCCTACTTGAAAACCGCCCACAGATTCTGCGGAAGAACCTTTTAAATAGGAGTGAGTCGGCGTGGCGTCCAGGTAGTAATACAGCTCCTTGACGTCCTCGCCGTGGCTACCCTCGCGGTTGGTCAGGCCGAAAAGGCGTTCCTTCAGGATGGGATCGCGCCCGTTCCACAGCACGAGAGCCAGGCATAAACGGGATTGATCATCGCTGATGCCGGCAATTCCGTCCTCGCCCCAACGGTATGCCCGGCTGCGCGCATGATCGTGCGATAAGTAATCCCAAGCGTTGCCATCGGCGCTGAAATCCTCGCGCACGGTGCCCCACTGCCGATCGGAAAGATAAGGACTCCAGCGACGCCATTTCTCTTCACCGCGATTGGACCGTTCGAGGCGAGTCTTCTCGGCGGTTGGTTTTGCGGTACTGCTCGACATCGATCGCTGTTCCTTTATCCGCGGGATTCAACTTCATTTCCTCGAATCGTGCTGACGTTGGCGCATTTTGGCCAAAGTCACTCGGAGATAGCGCACGTATCCGGCTGGGCTCATCCAACCCTTCGGACACTCCGCTCGGTTCAGGTCCCCAGCCGCAAACATTAGGAATTGGTGCGTAGCGCTGGTTGTCCGCCTCACACGCACGCGATATTTTCCGTTGGAAACTTCGCGAATGCGGCCGATACGACCATCCGGGATCCGGACGCAATCGCCCACGCGAAATGTTCGAGCCATGATCAACTCACTTTTACTTGGCACGACTGGCCCGTAGCGTTTTTGTGGACGTTGTTACAATTGGCCGTTCGACCAGATTACCAGCCGTCGCCAGGCGATCCAGCAGAAGATGAAAGTAAACGAGCCCTGCGTACGTGTCCCAGCGAGATAGCACTCGCTGGACCCCTTGGTAATCGAGCGGTTCGGTCAGTCGCAGCCAACGCTGAAGGCTCTTGCGAGCACCCACGTCATCGCCGGGAAAGACATGCGTTCGCCCCAGCCCGCGCAGGAGAACATACTCTGCGCTCCAGCGTCCCATTCCCCGAAGTTCACAGAGTCGAATCAGCGCCTCGTCATCGGAGAGGCCGGTGAAACTTTCCAACTCCAGATTTCCTCCGACAACCGACTGGGCCAACTCGATCATGGCGCGGCCCTTCTGGTGGCTGAACCCGAGTTGTCGTAGTTCCGCGGGGACGAGGCCGACGAAATCGATCGGACGGGGGAAGGCGTGAGCGGCTTGACGGGACTCGTCCAGTGCCGCGCCATAGGCCGCGGTCAGGCGATTAAGGAGGTGGATGCCCAAGGTTAGCGACATTTGTTGGCAAGCGATCGCATTGATCGCGCTCTCAAAGACCGTGGGGAACCGCGGCGGCCTCATGCCTCGAAAGCGATTGGCAAGCGGCTTCAGCCGCCGATGGTGCGCGGCGAACTGGTAGAACTCGCTCAGATGAATGCGCAGGCCCAGCAGCCGCTCCAAAGCCGTCGTCACCGCGGCCCGAACTGCGGCGCTGGCCGGTCGACCCACGATGGTAACTTGCAGTCGCGCCTTTTCGCTGGGAGTTAACTGGGTGACTACCACCTCCACAGGCCCGGCAGGTAGTGGCAATACGCGACGATACGTTGTGCCATCCCACCGATCGAGGATGTTGTGCGGTCGACGGCGCAGCGTCCAGACCGTCAAATCCAGGCGGAAGGGCGATACCGGCGTAAGTTCAAAGGTGCTGCGGGCCATTTTATATGCACTCGCTTCCTGCACGAACGCTATGCCGGCAGCCTGCCTCGAAGATCCTCAGCGCGGAACGGTCCGACCTCAGAGATGAGCTTTCGAGCGGCATCCACCTGGTCCCAAACATTCCAGAGCAGTACACCCCGCACGCGGCCATTTCGCAAATAATAGACGACGCCCTCTCGGAATGGCTCTTTCCAGTCGTCAATCGTTTCCAATCGCGAGTCCACCTCACCGACTGCCTCGAATCCCAGCTCGAACAGGTCTGAATAGAACGAAGGAAGATGATCGTAGGAAACCGTCCGGCCAGCCATGGCCTGGCCTGCGAGCCGCCCCATGGTGTTGGAGTTATCCTCGTGCTCGACGCGTAGTCGCTGGTCCAAAGCGACGTTGTAAAAACTGGCGACATCTCCCGCCGCGTAGATGTCAGGATGGCTCGTGCGCAGGCCGCGGTCTACGCGAATGCCGTCGTCGACCTCTAGTCCGGCTGCCTGGGCGAGTTGGACGTTGGGCTCAATCCCAATACCCGCTACCACGGCGTCGGCGACGATTTCTCGATCGACCTTGGTTTGCTCGTTGCGAGCTTTCAGGACGGGCTTCACCTGGCGCATCTCCCAGCCGATTACTTGTTCACCGGTCAATACTTCGACTCCCTTCTGGCGGTAAACCTCGTTCAGGAACGCGGACAGGTCAGCCGGAAAAAGACGACTGCCGATGCCGTCTCCAGGGAAGGCCATTACGACGTTCTTTCCGTTCATCGTTAGTGCGGCCGCCACTTCCGATCCGATGAACCCGCCGCCAATGATTGCGAACCGCTGGCTCTGAGCGGTCAGCGCCCGCAACCGCTCGTAATCGTCCAGCGTGCGGTAGTAGATGATGTCATCGCCGCCAAACGGCAGCCGCCGTGGCGTCCCGCCGGTGGCAAGGAGCAACTTGTCGTAGGTATAGATCGTGCCCAGATCATCGCCGACTCGTTTGTTTGAAGGATCCAGTGTGCGTGCCTGCCTGCCGAGGTGGAGGGTCACGCCTTCAGGCTCGAATTTGCGCCAGATAGTATCGAGCGGTTTGCCTTTCCAGAGTCCTTTGGACAACGGTGGGCGATCATACGGAGGATGAGAGTCGGCGCCGATTAGGCCAACCGAGCCCGTCGGGTCTGCTTCGGCAATGCCTTCGACGGCAGCGGCGGCAGTCATTCCGCCGCCAACGATCAGGTACGTGTAATGCGGCATGGTTCTCTCCTTTTACGTGTGGTCTTCAGTTCGAGGCACCGTGGATGGCTTCATCGTCGGGCCAGTCAAAAGCAATCAATTGCCCGCTGCGTAAATAGTGCGGCCGCCATCCACTGGAAGGCACGCACCCGTGACAAACTCATTTTCCACGAAAAAGAGAACCGCCGCGGCGACGTTTTCAGGCTGACCCTCGCGCTGCACCAAGGTCGAGCGGATCGCTTCCTCGCGCTCAGCTTTAGGCATGTTGGGGGGAAATAGGACGGGGCCCGGATGGACGCAGTTAACTCGTACCCGCGGGTTTCGCGTGCCGAATTCGACCGCCAGACAGCGAGTCAATGCCGGAATGGCCCCCTTGCTGGCGAAGTAGGGGGCATAGTTCAGGTACGGCCGCGCTACCGCCCAGTCGCCGATGTTTACGATGCAGCCGCCTTCCGGTTGTCGCACCATTGCCAATCCAGCCTGCTGCGCGCAAAGGAAGGTGCCAAGTAAATTGGCCTCAAAATTGTGGCGCATGTCCGCCGCTGTGACTTCCTCCAACCGCATTGCCTTGTAAACAGCGGCGCAGTTGACCAGCACATCCAGCCGTCCGAAATGGTCATGCGTGCCTCGAACGAGACTGACGACCGCAGACTCGTCGGCCAGGTCGGCCTGGAACGCAAATGCCTCGACTCCGCGGCTGCGCAAGTGTTCGACCGTTTCAGCCGCTTCCTTAGCAGATGTGCGATAATGAACAGCAATGCCGAATCCGCGACCGGCCAGAGCATCAGCAACATGCCACCCGATGCGCTTCTTACCGCTGCCGGTCACCAGCGCCACTCGCTTCACTGAAGTTGACATTTACGCGCCTGTCGAAGGATTTGTCGGTATTCCAGGGTCATGGCGTAGAGTTACTCGTGCGTGGGCACGGTCGATCCGATGGGGCTTCAAGAAAGATGAGGGTAGATTGGGCTTCCTGGCTCTGGCGACGGTTGGACCTGATGTTCACGGCTTGAATGGGGAAACAGGATGGTCAGCAGAACCGAGGAGTCCTCGATTGCGCGGAGCGAATGCGGCTCATTGCCCAGGAGGAAAAGCCAGTGACCAGCCGTCAGGTCGTGGGTTTGGCCCCGTGCGGTGAAAGCGATCTGCCCGTCTAGACAATAAATCGTGATCGGTCCGTCAACCTGGTGACCGGCCATCTCATGGTCCTTGCGGAGCACCATCCGGATGGCCTCGAATGCGTCTTCTTTCACCAGCGGGAAGGTAGTGGCCGTGGCGCGCGACGCTCGCTCGGGTTGCAGATCGATGGGCCTGCCTGGGTACGCGTGCTGCGGTGGGTGGATGGCTGCCATGATTAATTTCCTTGATGGGGCTCCTTGTAAAACGTACTTTGGTTCTCGACTCGCTTTGGCGACATACACGCCTCAATTTTGGGGCGGTCGCACAAGCAGAACTTTCGTGACCAGCACCGTCGAATCTTCCAAGCCGACAATCGAGTGAGGCTCTCCAGCGGCGAGGGCGATCAGTTGGCCTGCGCTCAACTCGCGCGTCTCCCCGTTGGCGGTGAACGCGACCCGCCCGTCCAGACAATGGACGGTAATTTCCCCTGGTGCATGGTGGGTGGGAATCGCGCGGCCCTTTGGCAGCGTCAGTCGGCGAACTTCAAGCGTCTGGGTCTTCACAAGGGAGCGCGGTGATGCACCCGGTTCGGGGCCGCCGGCGGCGCGCACGTCAATGACTTCGCTGAGTTTAGGCTGACCAGCAATATCTCGGTCGATGAAGGCGTTGACGTCGGCGATTGCGCGTTGGACCGGCGCGCGGTGCAAAGGATCGGAAACCGCGCTGAGGTTGGACTCCAGGCGGGTAGCGAGTCCATCCACTGCTCGATCCAGAGAGTCGCCGCTAATTCGCATTTCGGGGAAGCTCTGATGATGAACATCGACCCGAGGCGCACCACAGGCGTTGCAAAACTCCTCTGTCACTACAACCATTTTGGGATCACCAGTCATAAGCAGTCCTTTTCAAAACAAATTCCTGTAAGCAGTTGCACGATCGTGTCATTGCATGGCTTACGCGCTGGGGCCAACGGCATTGAGTGCCTTTACAAGGTCGTCGGCATCGAAGTCGCCAGTAACCAAAATCGTCTCCCGGCGTTTGGCTGTGTTCCGAGGTAGCTGCCGGCAGTTGAATCACGACAGATTCTTTCCTTCACAGCCCCAAAAACCTCGGCGAATTCGCGTCAGACTACCCTTTGCCCGCCGATATGGCCTCTCGGACCATCTGATTTGCATAGCCCCGCTCGTTGTCGTACCAGCTCATGACTTTGACCAGATCCCCGTCGATAACCTTGGTAAGTTCAAGATCGACGATGGATGCTCGTGGATCGCCCACGATGTCGGACGAAACAAGCGGGTCACGTGATACACCGAGCACCCCGGTATAGCGCTTCGTCTGGGCCTCTTCCGTGAGGATTTGGTTCACTTCGTCAACGGTCGTCTTTCGTGACGTGACGAACGTGATGTCCGCGATCGACCCGACCGGAACTGGCGCCCGGATCGCGATTCCGTCGAAGCGACCCACGTATTCTGGCAGCGCCCGTGTTGTTGCATGCGCGGCGCCCGTCGTCGCCGGCACCAGGTTCACGGCGGCGGCCCGGCCGCGGCGGAAGCGTTTGTTCGGTCGATCGACGATCGATTGGGAAGCGGTATAGGCGTGCACGGTCGTCATCGCCGCCTTCTGAAAACCGATACGGCGGCCGATGACTTCGACGACCGGCGTAATGCAGTTTGTCGTGCAGCTTGCGCACGAGATGATGGCGGAAGTACCTCCGCGGACGTTCGCGCCATGGATAACCGTTTCCACTTCATCACTCTTCGACGGCGCTGACAAAAGGACAGTGCGGGCGCCAGCGTGAATGTGTCTCTCTAGATCCTCCCGCCGCGTGAGCGCCCCGGTGCACTCGAAAACAAGCTCAACTTCCAGCTCCTTCCAGGGAAGTTCCGACGGATTTCGGTGGCTAAGCGTCAGCAGCTTTCGGCCGCCGACCACCAAGTCGTCTCCGATAACCTCCACGCACTTCGAATATCGCCCGTACACCGTGTCGAAACGCAATAGGTAGGCCAAGTTCTCGGCGTCGACCAAGTCATTGACCGCCACAAGCTCGATCGAGGGCTCATCCATCACCAACTTCAGGATGGCGCGTCCAATTCGTCCCAATCCGTTAATGGCAACTTTGATGCTCATCTCGCACTCCGTTGATTTATCGATCGTTTTTTTCCGAACCACAGACGGCACTCACTGTCGGCCGCGATCGCTGCCCTCTTGGCCGATCGTATCGATGCGCCAAGCCTGAAGGCGAGGGTCTTTGAGAAAGTTAGTTAACGCAATCCTCGTGCCTGATCCATCAGGGGATTGACCTTCCCGCGCGCAGAGGAGCAACGGTCGCGGAAAAACTTCGGCAAGGACCTACAAATGTGGCAAGCGCTTTCGAGCCTCGAAGACGGACGATCGTCGTTGTCGCGTCAACGGACATCGACACCGTCAACATACGGAGACTCTAGGAGCATTTCCAAGTGCTGATTTGCCGTTCGTGCTGCTCCGCTTTGCGGTACTTTGGCAGTGCGGCGCTTAGAGCGTCAATGGCGCGCCGATTGCTTTTAGAACAGTTACTGCCGCACGATAAACGGCGAACTCGGTTTAGAGTCCGTCCGGATACTTCAATGGGCCGGCAAGCAATTCAACAGCCGCGGAAGGGAGCAACCATGTTCAAGTCACTGCTTCGGTTTTTGGGTCTCGCCAAGAAGAGTTCGGAGCCGGACAACTTCGATCCACTCTACGGCCTGCCAAAACACTCGCTTGACGAATGGCTCTCACATAATCCCAAGCTCAAAAGAGAGTACGCGTCCCAACTAGCGGCCCGATCATGGCATAACCATCGAAGAGTCGCTAGCGGCAGCCGCAGGAATGATACGGTTGTTTGCTGAGGACGCTTGCACATTTCCCGGCAACAAATTGTCACGCACGGACGCTACCGAGTCGAGTCTTTTCACGAGGTTGGCGAACGGATTGCGCATTTTACATCACCGTGAGGGCTCGCAATGGCACAATGCAATCAATTAAACGACCGGGCGCCTGACGTTTCAGACCAGATTGCTATTACGGTGGCACACTTAGCCAAGCATTTGCGCGGCCGGCTGCGCGACGTACGTCTAACAGTGCAAGGGGAGGCTGTGGTTATACATGGACGCACAAGCTCTTATTACGTCAAGCAACTGGCTCAACATGCCGTTATGAAGCGAGTCTCACTGCCGATTGCAGCAAATGAGATCGAAGTTCAACAGATAGGGCAGCGACGCGCGGGCGCTAGCGGGGCGCGAGCGCGGTAGCGTCCTCATCCCGGACCCTTTACACCGAGTAGTCGATCGTCGCGTTTTCGACAAGTGCTGCAGACGCTCGTGATCGAGATGCAGTCTTTTGCGCCCCAAGCGGCAGATCGTGACGCGTTAGACTTTGTTGCTCGCGTCAGCGAGATCGAATTGCAGCCGGATTGCTGTTCACGTGAATGACTTGCCCGCTCGGCCGAGGATGAGTGTTCCGTTCGCTGGCCCCTTCCCACAAGCGGAATCCTCCGCGCAACGCATTCGCGTTGTCGCCTAGGCGACATTTTGGAGGTAGATCCTTTAGCCGATGGATGTTGCCGCCGCCTAACACCACATAATCGGGTTCCAGCGCGGCGCTCAGCCGGGTCACAACATCCTCCACATAGTGACGCCACTTCCCTATCCCAAATCGCTTTAAGCCGCGGAGCCCGACATAATCCTCAAAGGTGTCTTTTCGATATGGGAGATGGCCAAGTTCCATTGGCTCGATTACGCCATCCACAATCATGGCGGACCCGAGACCGGTTCCGAGTCCCAAAAAGAGCATCCGCCCTCGCTCGTAGCTACCCAAGGCTTGCATGGCTGCGTCATTGATCAGCTTGACGGGCGAACCGAACGCAGCCTCGAAGTCAAATCCAACCCATCCCAGTCCCAGATTATGCGGTTCTGCAACTGCCTTGCCTTGCAGTACCGGGCCTGGATAGCCGATCGATATCGCATCGTAACTCCAACCCGCCGCCGCCATCCGAACCTTGCGGACCATTTCCACCGGCGTTAGCCGCGACCCCGAGGGAAATTCTCGATGATGGTCCTGACCGGTCGCCAGAATCTTGACATGTGTCCCGCCTACATCAATGACCAGGACTTGCCTGACATGCGACTCGTACGACACACCGGCGCCCTGCTCGTGCAATGCAGGCGTTGATTCAGCCGCGTGTTGAAAAATTGGGACAGGCGCCGAGCCACGACGGTTTTTGTCGGTTTTTGGTTTACTCTGCTCGGAGCCAGTCTCGCTTTTCAACGGACTCTTAGCCCCTGTATTGCCTGACTGAGCGGCGGCAATCAGGCCGGACAGATCAAGGCCCAGCAGATCGCCAATCCGCGAGATTGTAAGGTCCGCCTGTGGATAATCGGCTAACACCTGCGGGTCGTGGGCATAGTGCCCTTGTCGCGCAAAGACGGACGTCAAGCGAGATCCCCAGACCTGCTTCACCGCATTCAGGACTCGCAGCTTATCGTCCACGAATACATAATGCTCGGCTGGGTAAGCCCTCTCGATGTCGTCTAACTGCTGTTCCTTGTGGATGCAGATCAACACGCGACCGTCCACCGCATCGTACAGTCCAGATTGCTGTATCTTCCGCGGTTGAAAAACCATGTCACCATCGGACATGATTACGGTTGGCCCCCAGCGACCGAGATGCCTGATCACTTCTAGCGAGTCGGGAAAGAGGCGGTTGCGAAACGGGTAGTCCAAGAGGTAATAGGCGATGTGCAAGCAATGCGGATCGTTCGAGTTTTCGACCCGGAAACGCTCAAGCGCGGCAAAGTAGTCGGCATAGCCCAAAAGACCGCGTAAGTTGTCGAAGGTCGTCCAATACCGCGTTTGTTGCTCGGGTCCGAAAACTTGCGTCAGGTATTGTCTCAGGTCAGTCACGACCTCGTCATTATCCAGCAAGGTATTGTCGACATCGAGAAGAAAGACCGCCGGGACAACAGAAGTCATCTGGAGATCTCCTGTGGCTCGGGATTATGCCAACCTCCTTCGGGTTTCACCGATCGGTCAGCCTCCGGCGGTCCCCAAGTATCTGGTTGGTACTCGTAGAGCGGCGTCACGTCGCCCAGGATTGGATCCACGATGCGCCAGGAAGCCTCGACCGAATCCTCGCGGGCAAAGAGCGTCGCGTCATCTTCGGCGGCATCGCCCAGCAGTCGCTCATAGGGAAGCATCTCACCGGGAGGTTGGTGGTGAGCGATTAGTTCGATTCTTTCGCCCGCCAATTGTTCACCGGCTGTTTTTACATTTGTGCCAAGTGCGAGCACGGTTTCCGGAGTGAGTCGGAAGCGGCAGTAGTTGGCCAGTGGAGGTTTGGATTCGTCGAGTATTGGCAGCATGGGACGTTTGAAGCGCACCAGCACTTCGGTCGCTGTGACCGGAAGGCATTTACCTACGCGCACGAAGAACGGCACGCCGCGCCAGCGGTCGTTGTCGATGTGAAAACGGATCGCGGCAAACGTTTCGACGTGTGAATCGGAGGCTACGCCTGTCTCTCGCCTGTAGCCGACGAATTGGCCGCGTACGACATCCGAGGGTTCGAGCGTCCGGACCGACTTGAGCAGTTTTCCGCGCTCGTCGCGGCGGTCTTCGTTGTCCTTCGCGGCCGGGCATTCCATGCCAAGACAGGCTACTACAGCAAGCATGTGGTTTTGTACGACATCGCGGATGGCGCCGGCCTCTTCATAAAACTTGCCGCGCCCCTCGATACCGAAACTTTCGGCCATCGTGATCTGCACACTTTCGATGTGCGAGCGGTTCCAGTTGTCTTCGAGGACCGGATTGGCAAAACGAAAGTAGATGAGGTTCTGAACCGGCTCTTTGCCAAGATAATGATCGATTCGAAAGATCGATTGTTCAGGAAAGATGCGATGCAGCGTACGGTTCAGTTCCTCGGCCGAAGCAAGGTCGCGGCCAAACGGCTTTTCCAGGACAACTCGTGCATTCTCGGCGCAACCCGATTGTCCCAACCCTTCGGCGACCGTCGAGAACAAGCTCGGTGGAATCGCCAGGTAGTGCAGGGGCCGCCGGGCGACGCCAAGCTCCCGTCGCAGCTTCTTAAATGTTGTCGCGTCACCGTAATCTCCATCGACATAACGCAACAGCGAACATAACTTTGCAAAAGCAGCCGGATCCAGAGTGCTATTGTTTTCGAGGCTATCCTTGGCGCGCGCCTTGAATTGATCGAGATTCCATCCGGATTTGGCCACACCGATGATCGGCACGTCCAGACTTCCGAGCCGGATCATCGCTTGCAGCGCCGGGAAGATCTTCTTGTAGGCCAAATCGCCTGTGGCGCCAAAGAAGACAATCGCATCCGAAGCGGAAGCCGCCATCCATCACCTCATTTTTCGGCAGCGGTCTTTGCCTCGTGGCCGCCGAACTCGTAACGCAGCGCGGATAATACTTTGTCGGCGAACTCGCTCTCGCCGCGCGACGTGAAGCGGGCATACAGCGCCGCGCTAAGCACGGGCGCCGGAACCGCTTCGTCGATCGCCGCCATCAACGTCCAGCGCCCTTCGCCCGAGTCCGCAACGCGATCGGAGAACTTCACCAGGTCCGGGCTGGTGACCAGCGCGATGGCGGCCAAATCGAGCAACCACGAGGCGATGACGCTGCCGCGGCGCCACACTTCGACGATATCCACTAAGTTCAGGTCGAAGGAGTATTGTTCAGGATGGCGCATCGGCGTGGTTTCCGCATCGGCGGTGCGCCTTGTTTTGCCGGCGTTGGCATGATGCAGGATATTCAAACCCTCGGCATAGGCCGCCATGATGCCATACTCGATTCCATTGTGGATCATTTTCACAAAATGGCCGGCGCCGCTTGGACCGCAGTGAAGGTAGCCGTGTTCCGCGGTACCGCCGCTTTTCTCCCGGCCGGGCGTGAGCGGCGCCGCCTCAACCCCGGGCGCCAGCGCAGCAAAGACCGGGTCGAGCCGCCGCACGATCGTTTCATCTCCGCCGATCATCAGGCAGTATCCACGCTTCGCGCCCCACACCCCGCCGCTCGTTCCAACATCGGTGTAGTGAATGCCCAACGACTTCAGTTCGGCGGCGCGGCGAATATCGTCGTGATAGTAAGAGTTGCCGCCATCGATTACCACGTCATCCGCTTCGAGCAGCGGGGCGAGCGTCTTCAGAGTCGAATCCACCACCGCTGAGGGCAGCATCATCCAAACGACGCGAGGTTTTTTCAGCTTTCGCACAAAGTCTTCGATAGATGTTGCCCCAGTCGCTCCCTCTTGGATGAGTACTTGCGCGGCCTCCGGATGAATATCGTAAACGACGCACCGGTGACCGGCCTGAATTAGGCGACGCACCATACTGGACCCCATGCGGCCAAGTCCAATCATGCCCAGTTCCACTTGATTGTCCTTTCGTTCTCAATCGACGAATTTTAATGAGGTTCGCTTTTCTTGACTTGAGCCTGCGAGATCGTATCCAGCGCCAATGCCGAGTGTGCGTAGGCGCCGCCGGCACGCATCTCGGCGGCTACCCAGATGGCTTCCATGATTTCTTCCGCGGTCGCCCCGTGCTGTAAAGCGGCACTGGTATGCCCGCGGATGCAGTAGGGACATTGCGTTACATGGGCCACCGCCACGGCGATCAACTGCTTAGTCTTCGTGGGAAGCGCTCCCGCGGCAAACACGCTATGACTAAAGGCTTTGAACGCGCCGGCGATGTGAGGGGCCAAACGATTGCGTTGTTCGGCGAGTTCCCTGGTCGCCTTCGGGTAAAACTGATCTTGCCCGCCCATGGTAATCTCCTCTCACGACTCGTTATCGACGACTGGCGGACGCCCTCTTTTCTGCGATGAGCGTGAGCAGTGCCCTTTGCGGCTCGGCAAACTTCTTGATGCCTTCTTCCATCAGCACGCGCTCCATCGTCATCATGTTTACCTTCGCATCGATCTCGCTGACGATGCTCGGCGATGGCATCTGTTCGATTTGTCGCGTATAGGTCTTCGGCGACTTCTCCACAGCTTCATTCGTAGCTGGCGGGTTCGTCTGGATGTCGCCGCCAGCGAACGCCGCCACATACTTGTCCGGGGGGTCGTCCTTCTTTTTGACGCCGGTGCTGGCAAAGACGATCTCCTGTCGGAGCCGGAGCTCTTTGTCTTTCCAAAACTCCTGGTTTTCCCGCCAGATCCGTTTGGCGTTCACAATTCCGACCATTCCCTGTGCGGCAGGGCTCAGGTCGGAAATATGTTTCTCCGTGTAAACGTCCACGCGGGACACAAAAATGCTATACACGCTCTTGAAATCATCCAGCCCAGCCTTGCGACGCCGCGCTCCGCGCCAAATCGCATCGCGGGCGAGTTGGTACTGTCGCCCGGTAAACATCAATGTCACGTTGATCGTGACGCCGGCGGCGGCAAGCGATTCCAACGCCTCGAGGCCGGCGGCAGACGCCGGAACTTTGATCATGCGGTTCTTGTGCCCGGCCGACCATTTCTGACCGAGTTCGAGGTATCGCCTTACGCGCGCCGAGCGGTCCATTCCTGCGACTTCGTCCTCGATGAGCGGGTCCAGCTCAAAGCTCACATACCCGTCGTTCCCTTTTGTTCGTTCCCAAGCGGGTAAAAACGCCCTTTGGGCCGATTGAACCAGTTCGTCGGTCAGCGCCCATGCGATTCGCTCGTCGCTCAGCCCTTGATCGACCAGTTCGCTGATTCGGCCGTCGAAGTGCCCTCTGCTGATAATCTTCGAGACGATGGCCGGATTTGAGGTGGCGCCGGTGATCCCCCAGGCAAGGTTCTTTTTGATTTCGTCGGGTTCAACGCCATCCAACCAAACCTTCGTGCCGGTCGCGATGAGAGACGAGAGAGACATGATTGACTCCGGCTGATATTCTCCATCAAACCATTGGCCGATCGTACAGCCGGAGAAACGGCGCCTTGTCGAGACGCCGCTTCTCATGGCCGCATCGGAGCCTCGATGGCCACGCAGTTAACAACACTGCGCCGAGGCCACACCATCCGCTTCCTGCCATGCCGCGGCACCACCGGTGTATCGAGACACATCGGTGAAGCCGACCGATTCCAGTTTCCGGGCCGCCTTTTCAGACGCGTTACATTGCGAGCTAGCACAGTAAACGACGACCGGCTTGTTCTTGCCACCCGCCTCTTTCTCCACGCGGGCAGTGAAGTCGCTGCTATCCAGCGGAACATTGATCGCACCGGGAATTTTTGTCTTCTCAAATGCGTCGGCGGCCAGCGTGTTGACCAACGTTAGATCTCCGTTTCGGTCTTTCAGGGCCTTAAGATCTTCTGTGGTGATCGTTTTCACGGCAAGTCTCCTTCCAGAGTATGGACCTTCCTGACGACTGCGCGTTGCAGGCGATTCAACGATTGCATGCAATGCACAGGTCGTACCATTCGACTGCAAGCGGAAAAAGGTCGTGAAAAAACGGCAAAAGCCGGTGTTGATCAAGCGAGGGACCCCAGCATCAGATATTGATGACCACGCCAGGCGCAAAGTGCGCCAACATGCGGTGACACTGACGCCACCCCTTTGCGCGTGAGATTTGGCCTGGCACCCTCACAGCTAGCATCGAACTCGAGCCGGCTCCAATCCGTGGCTATGGATTGCGCCGCATGTTTGGTGGTCCTTCACACTCTGGAGGCGGGCATGGTAACATACGGCACTTGTACAAGGCGCTTCTCCGCCGGGGACAATCGCTGCGTGATGTTTGCTGATCGCCGGGGTGGCACCAAGCTATGAGGTGTGGCTATGGCCGTCATTCAATGCGTGGAGAGCGGCGCTTCAGTCTCGCTCGAATCAATCCTGTGCACCGACGAATTGGATCGACGCTCCAAGCGTCGGCCGGATTACGAAACCGAAAACCGCGCGTTGGTAGCGCTCGCTCAGGCGATGGCCGACTCGCCGCGAACCATACTCCAGACGTTGGCTGACACGATCCTGGAGATATTCAAATGCGACTCAGCGGGCATTAGTCTGTTGACGAAGGATGAAAGGAGATTCTACTGGCCCGCGATCGCCGGCGTTTGGAAACCGCACGTCGGCGGCGGCACGCCTCGCGATTTCGGTCCTTGCGGCGATGTGCTCGACCGCAACTGCGCCCTGATGATGAAGCACGTCGAGCGGCGTTACGACTACTTTCAACCGGTCACGCCTTTGATCGAAGAGTGCCTGCTGGTTCCGTTTTACGTCGCGGGGAAGGCAGTGGGCACGATCTGGGCCATCGCCCACGATCAGCGCCGCAAATTCGACGCCGAAGACAGGCGGCAGCTCGCCAGCCTGGCTCGGTTTGCGTCATCCGCATATCAAGTCGTGGAGTCCTTGGATCTCTTGGAAAAGCAAGTCGACGCGGTGCGCGAAAGCGAGGAACGCTTCCACACGCTGGCCGACAACATTTCACAGCTCACGTGGATGGCCGACGCTCAGGGTTCGATCTACTGGTACAACCAGCGGTGGTTCGACTACACCGGAACCACGCTCGATGAAATACAAGGCTGGGGATGGAAACAGGTGCATCATCCCGACCACGTCGATCGCGTCGTTCAGCGGATCCAGCAGTCGTGGGACAGTGGCAAGGCGTGGGAGGATACGTTTCCGCTGCGCGGTAAAGATGGCGAGTACCGCTGGTTCCTCTCCCGCGCGATGCCCATCTGCGACGCCGATGGCCAAATCGTCCGCTGGTTTGGCACCAACACGGACATTACCGATTTCCGCGCCGCTCAGCAGGCCCTCAGAGACTCAGAGCTGCGATACCGCCGGCTGTTCCAGTCCGCCCAGGACGGTGTCATCATTCTCGACGCCCAAACCGGCCAGATCATCGACGCCAACGCCCGCATGTCCGCACTGGCGGGCCAGGACTACGGTGGACTGGTTGGCAAACAGCTCTGCGAAATCGGTCTGTTCGAAGACGCTGAAACGAACAAGCAGGCATTCCGCACGCTGCAAGAAACAGGCTACGTCCGATATGAAAACCTGCCTTTCCTGAACCGGCGCGGCGAAGTGGTGCCCGTCGAGTTCGTCAGCAATGTGTACCATGAGGGTGAGCGACCCCTGGCACAGTGCAACGTCCGCGACATATCCGAGCGTAATCGTCTGGAGCAGCAGATCGCCCGTCAGGCGGAGGCGCTGGCGGAGGAATCGCGCCGTAAGGACGAGTTCCTGGCTATGCTCAGTCATGAGCTGCGGAACCCATTGGCCCCCATCCGTGGGGCGGTCCATTTGCTGAAGCTCGAGGAACGCGGAAGCGAAAACCTGAGCCAGCGGGAAGTCCGCGAAATCATCGAACGGCAGGTCGCCAACCTTACCAAGCTGATTAACGACCTCTTGGAAGTCTCGCGCGTTGTCAGTGGCCGGATCCGGCTCAACCAGCACGCCGTGGATCTAAACCGCGTTGTCCGGAACGCGCTCGAAACCGCGCAGCCGCTGGTCGAGCAGCAACGGCACAAATTGCTTGTAAACCTGGGCTCCGAACTGGTCTGGGCCCGTGCCGACGCCGCGCGGCTGGAAGAAGTCTTCGTCAACCTGCTCGACAACGCCGCCAAGTACACTGACCCAGAGGGCTGCATCGAGATCTGGTGCGAACACGCTGTCGAGCAAAACCATGCCCAGGTCCGCGTGCGCGATAATGGCGTGGGGATCGATGAAACGCTCTTGCCGCAGATCTTCGACCTGTTCACGCAAGCCGATCGCTCGCTGGACCACGCCGCGGGGGGCCTAGGTATCGGACTCTCGCTCGCGAAGCGGCTAGTCGTCTTGCACGGCGGCTCGATTGACGCGCACAGCCCACCCGATGGGCAATCCCGTGGCAGTGAGTTTGTGGTTCGATTGCCACTCATCCCTACGCCAAAGCAACTTACACCACAAAAGCCAGTGGCCGAACAGCAGAAGTCGGAAGGTGTGCGAGTGTTATTGGTGGATGACAACAGGGACTTCATAATGGTGCTCGGCCGCACGCTGCGGTGCCTAGGATACAGTGTGCAGAATGCATACACCGGCCCGGACGGCCTGGCGGCCGCGGTCGAGTGGCGGGCAGACATCGTGATCATGGATATCGGCCTTCCCGGACTGGATGGCTACGAAGTGGCCCGACGCTTGCGCAGCGACCCGAACTTACGCAACAGAGGTGAGAAAATGAGACTAATCGCCTTGACCGGTTATGGCCAGCTCACCGATATCGCCTTGACACGCGAAGCTGGGTTCGACGCCCACTTGACTAAGCCGTACGAGCCCGACGACTTGGAGAAGCTGCTGTTGAGCTTGCGACCAACGTAGATCTTCATTTCGTGCGGCGAATCCCATCTCGCCGCAGTGCGGGACGCCAGCCTTTCAGAATCAAATATTCGCCAACTCGCCAAAATACTCATAATCCTCAGCAAAACCACCTTCGCCGTTGCCAACCGACTCGATGTCCTCAACAAACTCGATCGCCCGGATCCACTTGACCATTTTGAAGCCGAGTTGATTCTCGACACGCAATCGCAGCGGCGCGCCGTGAAGATGAGTGAGCGGGTGGTAATTCATCTCGTACGCCAGCAACGTTTGGGGGTTCATGGCGTTCTTGATTGAGAGGTTGTCGTAATAATGAACCCCCTCGACGCCCTCGTGGAGCGCGACGCCGTCGCCGAACGAGTAGAAGACGATCGCTTTTGCATCGGGACTTGGCCGGACCAGTCGAATCAGTGCCGCTACCGGAAGCCCACCCCACGCGGCGATGCCGGACCAGCCTTGGATGCAGTGGTGCAGAGTGATTTGCTCCTTTTTGCCTAGTGCGCGCAGGTCGTCCAGCGACAACTCGACCGGGTTCTCTACCAGGCCGTACACCTTCAGCCGGTAGTCCTTGAAGTTGTCGGCTGCTAGCGCATTCCATTCGTCACCGGTGGGGAGCTTGCCGTTGGCCCAGAGGAATGGAGAAATATCCTCGCGGCGAAACTCGGCCTGCGGAGCGGCGCGGTTAAGAAGTAGCGACATCACTGGTGTAACGATCGCCCTGGCCACGTGCTGTACGAGCCGCGGCCGGCGCCACGCCAACCAATTGGCCAGCACGTTCACGGCCACGATTACAATCACGCCCGCCAGACCGACGAATACGCCGCTCATGCTGCTATCATCAGTGCCCACGACGATGTGGTTCATATTCCGCACGAAGCCCGTGATCGCGACTAGGGTCACGTGGCTGACGAGGAAAATGACGAAGGCGCACATGACGAGGAAATGAAGCGACCGGCCGATCTGCCGGTTGCCCGGCAGCTTCGGATACCACTTGAACCGGTTCGTCAGTGCCGGCGACATCGAGGGTCCGCTTAAGATCGCCAGCGGCGCAAGAACGAACGCCACCCCGAAGTACGCCAGTTGCTGGAGAGCGTTGTAGTGATAAAAGCCGTTTGGTTCCGGCGGCAGGTGGAACGTGGCGTAATGGACGAAGACTGCCCAGGCGTTGGGAACGATTTGCCAGGAGTCGGGCACCAGGCGCTTCCACTGGTCGGTCGCGAACAGCAGTATCACAAAGAGCGCACCATTACCAAGCCAGAACAGCACGCTGAGGAAGTGCCAGTGGCGGGCCATGCCGATGGTATGCCGGTAGCCGGGTAATCCGATCCAGGGGGAGAGGTAGCGGGAGTCGTCTTTGGCGGTCCATACGCGATCTTTCGGGACCTCGAGCGGAGTGAGCCGGAGCCACTCCGTTCCCGGCGTGCAATGGACGTTCCAGTACAGCCGGGGATGGTCCATAAGAATCTGCAGACCGCTACGGACGAGCAGAATGAGGAAAAAGAAATTGACATAGTGAGTGAGACGTAGCCAGGCCGGAAAACCGTAAGGCTCCACCGCTGTCTCTGGTATCATCGTGGGGCTTGTGGGCAGCGCCGGGAGACCGAGAGCGCCCCATTGAATATAAGCCGCCGCAACCACCAGCAGCAGCGGTGAGTTAATTAGCAGGATTGTCTTGAGGTTGATTCGCATGATGATCACTCACCTGCGGAGCATGGACTCTTGCGGTGTGCTGCCACGTCGATGAGCGATGCTGATGGCCAACTGCTACCGATGGCGAGTTGAATTGGGTTGTCCTCGACTTCTTCCTCGATGCCTACCTGGAAATCCCGCCCTTCCCAGCGCGCCACAGAGTTCCAGTAAAAGGTAAAGCGAACGGGCGCCCTCTGCGCCTGCGCCACCTGAATGTCCACGAATTCATGGCCAGTCCCGACGGACGCAGAGTCCGTTTCATGCGATTGCTTCCACTCGTCGCAGCTCCAATGCAATCGAAATGAGGAAGCCGCTTGAATCCGCAGGATTCCTCCGCGGCGTATCGATCGCACCTGCCGGTTAAACTTCCAGATCTCCATCGCCGGCGCCTCGCGTCGGTTGCGGTAGCGGTCAGTGACGTCGGAGATCAGATCAAAGACCCGGCCATCCGCCGCGGAGCGCACGAGCTTGATGTACTCGGCATGCGCCCAGGCCAGGGGCATCGCGCCGCCGGTTGGACGTCCCAAATACATGTGCGATTCGGGCCGGTCCGCCAAGGCCCAGACTTGCTCCGGTAACAGTTTGGTCGAAGTTGCAAGACTCTCCATTGTCCGGATAAAGGGCTGCACATCGCGCCCCGCTGCCAACTCGTAATGTCCGCGCTCCCCAGTCAGCAATGGCCAGGCATGCCCGTACCCCCAACCCTGGTATGGCCCGCCATCCTGCCGCTGCCCATAGCCGTCATGGTTGTACCGCCGCCAGCAGGGACCGCAGGGCGTGTTCACTTTCAGCACCGCGTCCACCACGCGGAGCGAATCTTCGATGAGCGGGTCTCCCGGCCTGCGTATGCCGTAGCGGACCAACTCAAGGAATCCCGCATCCACGATTTCCTTGCCCGGAAATGCGGCCGGCATCCCCGGCGGTTGGTTTCGCAGTTCCAAGAAACCTTGATTCGCATCTTCATTGGGTTGGGGATCTTTGGCGTCGGCTGGATGAATGCGGATGAAGTGGCGGCGAATCCCGGCGACCAGTGAGCCTTCCGTGGTGACCGTCCACGATTCGAGGTGTGACTCGAGAAAGTCGGCGTATTCTTCGAGGTATTGTGCAGTGGCCAACTGGCGTCGCTCGCGCGCGAAGGCAGCGGCGCAGATTAGGGCGGCAATGTGCGCTGCCAACGTCGAGGGGGAGTAACCGCCGTTTTCTTCCCAACGTTCCTGAGGAGTGACCGGTCCCTGGTCGATGAGATAGCCGGCGGCTTTCAACACCATCGAGTAAGGGTCAAATTCTTGTAACGCCTTGGCCTGATGCATATGCCAGGCGAGCAGAATGGGGAAGGCGGTCTCATCCAGTTGAGTGCCGCGCCAGTAGGGTTCACCGTCGATCCAGAAATTCTGGTAGAAGCCTCCATCCTCCTTCTGGGCGCACGCCAAATAGATCAGGGCCCGTAGCGGCGCCTCCGTACTTCCGGCCGCGAGCAAGCCGGTGGCACTGTGGCACATGTCCCGCGTCCAGACCAAATGGTAGCCGCCGAGGTTGTCGCCACTGGCGAACTCACCCCACGGAGTACTGAGCGACGCGATCATGGCGCCGTCGTAGGTTTTGTCTTCATGCGCGAGAATTAGCCCATGGCTGAATTGGTAGAGAGCGCCGCCATCGCCTGTCGTCTGTTCCTTCACCGGTAGCAAATGCTGGCCGGCGCGCTGCCACTGCTCAATAAATCGCTTCCGGTGACTGCCGAAGGAAGTGCCCAGGGCTTGGGCGACCGTGACCATGGCATGGTGGAGGCTAGTGCTGAAGGCCAGCGCCAGCACAAACTCTTGGCTCTGCCTGATATCGAGTTCCCCGGTCAGGGCGATGTTCCCGTCCGGCGCACTGTCAAATTCCCAGTCGAACCGAAAATCGTGGGCCAGGTCTTGCCAGCCGTCGGTCGTGCCCACATAACCGCAGGAGCATCGCAAGAACGGGACGGACGCTGCCAGCACGAGCCAGGTTCCGCCTTTATGCGCCGTCAGGACTTTCCCCCAGTTGGTCTGGACGACGTTCCCGTTATTGCCGCGGCCGCCTACTTCCAAGTGCGGCGCGAGCAACGCGAAGAGCCGCAGCTTGCGGAGCACGTCGGCGTCGGCCTGCAGGCGGGTGTGGACCAGTACACAGTCCTGGTGGGGGTCGGTGATAACTTCCTTGACGATCCGATAGCGACCGTCCGGATCGACATTGGTGATTCGATAACCCAGCGCGTTCGGCGTCAGGCATTCGTGGGTGTTGTCCAGATGTCGTTCATCACGAAAAAACGTCTCTCCATCCGTGATGAGATACTGCAAATCGCGAATCTGCGGCCGATCGACGGTCGGATAGTAAACCTCGTTGAGGATGCCTTTGGAGATCGTAAACCAAACCCGACTCAAATCCGAATACGCGGTTCCCACACCGTCCTTGTCACTCCGCGTCCAGCGGGGTTCGATTCCAGTGCCGCCGGTAGCTGGGTGCCTTTTCAAGACGGTCGCCATATGAGCTCCATGACATGCGGATTAAGTTGGGCGCCTTCAAGATTCCAGACATTGTCCGACCTTGAGGTGCATCAATGCGTCGTAAGCCGCCCGTGGCACGCAAACACCCGGTTCTGATCCAACCAAGACAACGAGCACCGGTGCGATGGCTTCCCTTGCCATCTCGCGAGCATCCGTACAAAGTGTGATGAGAGCTGCGGACTTAATTGAGAGCCACAATCGAGTGCTGCCTAATATCATTTATTTGGGCGTTCGAGGACTTTTTTCAGTACCAACGCCTCGTTATGCTCTTCGTCTCGCGCGCCGTAGACCAAGGTGACGGTGCGCCCCGTAGCTTTTTGTTTCAGATCGCCGAGCGCCTCCTCCTTCTCCTGGAGCTCCTTTCGATAACGGATCTGAAACTGCTCCCATTTGGCAGGATCGTGTCCGAACCACTTGCGCAGCTCCGTACTCGGGGCCACGTCCTTCATCCACAAGTCGACGGCGGCGCGCTGCTTCGTGAGGCCGCGGGGCCACAGACGATCCACCAGGATGCGCAAACCATCCTCGGGCGATGGACTTTCGTAAACACGTTTGAGCTTGATCATGGCCGCGCACCGGGTCTAAAAAATACTGAGATGACAGACGGGACAACTGCACCTTGCCAATCGTAAGGGGCACAGGTTGCAATGCATGGCGCGTCGCAAGAAACGCCCTAGAATCCAAAAGGCTTCGCGTCAAATTCCCGGCTAAGCCGGGCCAAAGCTAATGCGCCGACTGACAATCCGAAATCGCGCAGTGCGATATCGTAGAACCCTGGTATGAGCAATAGATTGATAATGATGCCCCAGAGCCACAGGGCAACGACGTAGGCTCCAATCTGTGGCCGTAAAGCTACGAGCAGTCCGGCCGCAATTTCGATCACACCCACCGCGAGCATGAACGTATGCCCCGACACAGGTAAAACCTGCGTAGCCTGCGGAGCGAGGTACTGCTCCCAATTCACCAGAAGATGAAAGAATTTGTCGAGACCCGCAACGATCGGCAAGACCGCGAAACCGGTGAGCAACATCAAGTACGACTGATAGGCCGGTCGTGCCGTTACAGATGAAACACGTAAACCTGCAGACGTCGGAAGCATTTGGGAATTCGATGCACTAGACATGTCAGTGTCCTTTGATAGGGGCAGGAGATTGTGGCTTTGTGGTCTGGTGGTCCTGAATCCGCTCCACACGCAATCGGCGGGCCACCGCCCGAAGACGGCCGAGCAAAGTGCAGAGCATAAGTCGCTATAATAATCGGCCTGAAAGCATGCAGGAGGGAACCGTCGCGTCTCTCTCAGTTGACAATGTCGCTATCCGTTGACTCGATAGCCAAATTGCGCTTGGCCCGGGACTTTTTATGCGCCTGGCGCGTAGACTAGAACCGCAGGCGCGATTGCTTATCGATCAGCGGAAAGCGGTGAACCATTACGCTCGTATACCCTGATCACCGTGACCTGCTGCTAAGAATGCTTTCATCCTACGCCGCTGGGCATGGTCCTTCTCGGCCCAAAAGTAGTCGAGGTGGTACAATGCACGGCGAGAAGAGGGCGTTGCTTCCGCGCTGTCGAAATGACCTATCCGCCCCCGGCAGGCGGGCCTTGCGGCGATGATTCGCCGGATTTTCGGCCGGCCCAGCTTGCTGTTTAATCCTCTTTCGAATTGCAATGCAGTTGCCTAAAACCCCCGATAGCTCGAAGCAGTTTCCCGATGACATTCCATCGGCTTCCGCCATTATGGCCGGCGACGAAAGGTGGTTTCGTGCCGTGGCCGAGTACACCATCGACTGGGAAAGCTGGCATGGGCCAGACGGACGACTACTTTGGGTCAATCCGGCTGTCGAGCGAGTCACGGGCTATTCCGTCGAAGAGTGTCTCGCTATGCCCGATTATCCCCTGCCTATCGTTGTCCCCGAAGATTGGACGAGAATTGAAAACGTACTTCGCGCTGCACGCGACCGAAAAGCCGGCGAAAATCTAGACTTCCGCAGCATATCGCCCCAAGGCGAATCGCGTTGGATGTCGCTTGCCTGGCAGTCCATGTACGGAGCTTGTGGCAGCTATTTGGGTTTTCGAACCAGCGTGCGAGACGTTACGGAGGGCCGCGCGCTCCGCGAGCAGCTTCGACTCCACGCCGAACATTTGGAACAACTCGTTGGGGAGCGAACGGAGCGACTACGGCAACTTGAACAGCGTCATCGGCAAATGGAGAAGCTGGCTGCTCTCGGACAGCTTGCCGCAGGGGTCGCACACGAGATCAATAACCCTCTGGCTGGAATGCGGAACGCCTTCGAGTTGATTAAATCATCGCTGCCACCGGAACATGAGCACTACGAATTGCTGGGCCTTGTAGACAAGGAGTTTGAGCGTATCAGCGAAATTACTCATCAGATGTACCAGCTCTACAAGCGCGCGCCCCAAAAACCTGGCGAGTTCGCCATTGCTAAAACGGTTCAGGAGGTGATTCATTTGCTCGCGAGCACCGCCGGGAAGCGCCACGTTGGACTCACGTTCAAATCGTCGGGCGATTTGCCTCAAGTGATGCTCGTGGAAGGTGAAGTTAAACAGATTCTCTACAACCTGGTTCGTAATGCGATCCAAGCCTCGCTGCCCGGCACAGAAGTGTCTGTCGAGATTTGTCGCCACGCGCGAGAAATTGCTGTATGCGTGGAGGATCAAGGGCCAGGAATTCCGGAGCACATCCTGGCGCGCATTTTCGACCCATTTTTCAGCACCAAAAAAGGCGACGCGGAGAGCGGAATGGGCCTCGGTTTGTCCGTCTCGCAGAGCCTGGCAGAAGCCATGGGGGGACGGATCGAGGTGACCAGCAAAACGGGAAAGGGGAGTCGTTTTTCGGCAATTTTCCCGCTACAGATTGATTCGCCAGCGGAGGCAGGTGATGGCTAAGACACCCGCCGCCCGTATCTTAATCGCAGACGACGAGCCACTGTTCCTGAGAACCACAGCCGAATTGTTGCGCAAAGCCGGCTATGAATGCAGTTGCGCTGCCGATGGAAACGCCGCCCTTGAAGCCCTGGCGCGGAATCCGTTTGACCTGATCATTTCCGATCTGAACATGCCCGGAAATCTTAAGTTGGAACTATTGCGCGAAGGACGGCGGCAGTGGCCTGAGATCCCGTTGATCGTGGTCACGGGCGCCCCATCGCTTCCCACGGCGATCGAAAGCGTGCGCCTGGGAATCGCCGATTATTTGTTGAAGCCCGTGAAGTTTGATGATCTGCTTTCCAGCGTAAAACGCGCTTTATCCCACCGCGCGCGAGAGTCCCCGCGGCCGGCAGCTTCACAACAAACCAGCCGGTTTCCAGAGCTGGTCGGCGATAGCCCGCCAATGTGTGAGCTATTCGAAATCATTGAGCGAGTGGCGGCCAGCGACGCCAACATTCTGATCACCGGAGAGAGCGGGACTGGTAAAGAGGCCGTGGCAGCGGCCATTCATCGTACTAGCGCGCGTGCAAAAGGACCTTTCCAGGTAGTAGATTGCACCGCCATTCCGGAATCACTCTTTGAATCATTGTTGTTCGGCCATGTGAAAGGTTCCTTCACTGGCGCGGTGAAAGATCAGGCGGGGCTCCTCAGCCAGGCCGACGGCGGAATCGCTTTCATTGACGAAATCGGCGAATTGCCTGCTCCGCTACAGGCGAAGCTGCTTCGCCTGATCCAGGAGCAGACATTCACGCCTCTGGGAAAGTCCGAATCACAACGAATCGACGTTCGTTTTATTTGCGCCACGAACCGCAATTTGGAAATGGAAGTCAATGCGGGACGGTTTCGGCGCGATTTGTTTTATCGACTCGCGGTGCTGCACATCGACTTGCCGCCGCTGCGCCAACGTGGTGAGGATGTTACTCGGTTGGCGAATCATTTCTTAGAACAACTCCAAGCGCCGAACCATCGTGTAACGGGATTCTCCCAGGAAACCATCAAGCTTTTCAAAGGGCATTCTTGGCCGGGCAATATTCGCGAACTGCGCAATGCTGTCGAGCATGGGCTGGCGATGGCCCAGTCGAAGACAATCGCCCCGGCCGATCTCCCTGCCGCGCTCCAACGCGCGTCGTTGAACGCTACGGCAACGTCCGAGCCGCGTATGCACGCGTCTGGGTCTCGCGCAGACGCTTTGGGTAGTGCGGAGCGCGACTATCTCGTCGCTCTCTTGAAAGAAAATGCAGGCAATGTCGCCCAATCTGCCAGTCAAGCGGGAATGTCCCGGCAAGGACTGCATAAACTCCTCAAGAAGCATGCTGTCGACGCGGCTGACTATCGCGGATAGGCGAACTTGCGCGTCTACAATCGGCGACACTGTCAGCGCGCCGTACCGTAGCGATGCATGTGTGCCCTCTGTCGTTTCCCATGGGCCCAAATGATGGGACAACGGCGGCGTCCATTGGGCTAAGAATACGCAGCAGGCAGAAATAGCGGGGCCTTCGCGATTGGCTCGGGAGTTGCATTTGGCGTTCGGCAGATCAGTGTGGGTCCTCATCAAATCAATGAAATGGAACGAGAGTTTCGAGAGGTCGGTTATGACAGGCAGGCAGATCCGGATTACTGCCGCAGACTATCAGCAACTGAAAGCGATACTGGCTTCGAGCGTAGCCCGAGTGGTTAATGGCTCCGATCGGCTGGACGAATTGCAGGCAAAACTGCAGAGGGCGCAGATCATGCCACAGGATGACTTACCTGGCGATGTTGTCACCATGAATTCAACGGTTTCGATTCGCGACCTTGGCACGGATGAAATCGAGACTTATACGCTCGTGTATCCCGAATCTGCCGATATTGCAAACCAAAAACTCTCGGTGCTGTCGCCGATTGGAACCGCCGTTCTCGGCGATCGGGTTGGCGACGAGTTCCGTTGGCGCGCCCCTGACGGATGGCGGAAGTTCAAGATCGAGCAAGTTGTTTTCCAGCCTGAGCGCGACGGTGCACTTCGCTTTTAGGCGCGGAGGCAGGGTGCGCAGAAAGACTGGCAAACTCAGAAGGTACGATCCGACTCGGCCAAGAGTTACGGCCGCCAAGAGCGGTCGGAAGAATTGGCGATCACAACATGGAGGGAGATGAACGATGAACTGTGTCGTTAATTTGGACAGCAAGCCGTTCCACAACAAGCCGCTCGCCGAAGAACGCGTTTCGCGTGGAATCGATCCCGACTGTGTGGCCACGCTAGCGCACGAGATTCGTAACATCCTCTCTCCGCTGGGTAGCTCGTTGGAGCTACTGAACAGAGCAGAGATCGACGAACCGTCGGCCCATCGAGCTAGAGGAGTCATTGGCCGGCAAGTGCTGCAACTCCACCGCCTCGTCAATGACTTGCTCGATGCCTACCGCTTTGAACATCAACAGATTCGAATCATTCCCAGCCTAACCGACGTCTCCGCCGCGTTGGAGGCGATTTGCCAAGACCATCGCCCCGTCTTTGTATCGCGAGGACTCACACTGAATCTCAATGTGATGACGCGGCCTCTCTGGCTCAATATCGACGTCGATCGGCTTGATCAGGTGGTGAGTAATTTACTCGCCAACAGCTTGAAGTTCACCGATCGCGGTGGCAGCGTGCATGTCGGCTTGTCCGTCGATGCTACGCGTCAATGCGCCGTGATCTCTGTCACTGACACTGGCAGCGGCATTGAGCCGGCAATGATGCATGCCATTTTCGATCCGCATGCGCACGAGAGTTCGCCGCGTAACGCCTCCGGCCTTGGCCTGGGGCTGCCGCTCGTCAAGCGCCTCGTCGAATTGCACGGTGGACATCTTTCGGCGCGCAGTGAAGGTCGTGGCAAGGGCGCTGAATTCCGTATTCTGCTGCCGCTTCCCGATTGACCTTTCCTTGGTGGGACTTTCTGACCGGGGATCGACGCCTTTTTCCTCCGGCGCAACTTGCCCCCCACGGATTCTTACGACGATACCGATCGGTCAACAGTGATTTCCAATTTGCGGATTTCGTTACGCAGCGTGCTGCGAGTGATGCCCAGTATTTTGGCAGCCTGCACCTGGTTTCCATTTGCGTGCCGTAACGCGCAAAGGAATAACTGTCGTTTGACTTGAGCAATGACGTTCTCGAAGATTTGTGGTGCGCCGAGCTCGATCTGCTTGTCGATGAACCGCTTCAGATCAACAACGTTGTCGGAAGATCCGTGGCCATCGCTTTCAACGCGTTGCAATGCAGCAGGCAAATCCTGCACCATTAGAATTGGCGCCGTCGCTCGAAGCATCGCTTGCCTGATCGTGCTTTCGAGTTCACGAACGTTTCCGGGCCAGGCGTAAGCTTGTAATAGAGACAGTGCTTCGGGCGTGATCTGCTGAATGGGTTTATTCAACTGGGCGGAGAAGCGATTCAAGAAATATTGCAGTAGAAGCTCGATGTCGCCTGCCCGCTCGCGACGCGGCGGCAATTGAATCGTGAAGCCGCTCAGGCGGTAGTACAGGTCGCTGCGAAATCGTTCTTCGGCCATGAGCTTTTCCAGCGGCCGATTCGTGGCGGCGATCACGCGCACGTTCGCCTGAATGGTTTCATTTCCGCCGACACGTTCGAACTTCTGGTCTTGCAGCACGCGGAGGATCTTCGCCTGGGTCAACGGCGTCATGTCGCCAATCTCATCGAGGAACAATGTGCCGCCGGCGCATTGCTCGAACTTGCCGATGCGGCGGCGGTCGGCGCCCGTGAAGGCGCCTTTCTCATGGCCGAACAGCTCGCTTTCCAGCAGAGCCTCAGGGATGGCAGCGCAATTCACCGCTTGAAACGGCGCCTTCGATCGGTGGCTGTGATGGTAGATCGCCCGCGCCACCAGCTCTTTTCCCGTGCCGGTTTCGCCGAGGATCAGCACCGTGATGTCCTGTGGCGCTGCGCGGCCGATCGCTTTGTAAACCTCCTGCATCTTTGCAGAGCGGCCGATCAATAAATCCGCATTCTGCGGCGCTGGTTCGCTCTCGACGATGGCCGGCACGCGCATCAGCCGGCTCACTTCGAACGCATGCTCCACAACTTCTTCAAGCTGCGACAGCTCCAGCGGCTTGAAAAGATAGTCGAACGCCCCGCGCTTCATGGCCTCAATGGCTGTGTCGGTCGTACCGTGTCCGGTGATAAAGATCACCGGAGTGCGCGCGTCGGACTCATGCAGCTGGCGAAACACGTCCATCCCGGACATGTCGGGTAGATTAATATCGAGCACGATCACATCGGGGCGCGACTGCTCGGCAAGGTCCAATCCTTCCTTGCCGCTGGCAGCGGTTAGCACCGATACGTCTGGCCGGGCAAACGCTCGGCGGAAGGCATGCAGGATTGCGGATTCGTCGTCGACAACAAGCAAGGAAGGCATGATGAATGGTGGTAATATGCTCAGGTTAGCGGCCGGGGCGCCGGCCCGCGGTTTCGCGCGCATTATCCTGCTACTAGAACCAAACGCTACCGCGTGTTGGCTGACGTAAGCGGAGGCATGGCTTTAGCCGCAGCCAGTTGCAAAACGAAACAAGCGCCGCCGCCCGTCTCGTTATGCGCCGAGAGCGTGCCACCGTGCCGTTCGGCAATCCGGTGCGACACTGCCAGGCCAAGTCCGATGCCCGTCTCTTTTGTGCTCATAAACGGATCGAACAGCCGCGGCAATAACGCGGCCGGTATTCCCGGCCCCGTATCGCGCACGCGCAACTCTGCATGACCGATCGGCAAGCGGGCAAGCTCTACGGTCAGCGAGCCCCCGTCGGGCATAACATCCAGCGAGTTAAGCATCAGATTCAACAGCAGTTGTTGAATCTGATCTTCGTCGGCCTCGACAAAAACTGGTTCGGCAGGAGGAGCGAAGTTCAACCGCACTCGCTGTTTTCCCGCCCGCCCCTCGACGAGGGCCAAGACCCTTTCGACGACGCCAGCGAGGTTCAAGGGCCGCCGCTCGGGGTGCGGAGGACGAGCGAAATCCAAAAACCGCTGCAGTGACCGTTCCAAGCGGCGGATTTCGTGCTCAATAATCGCCAGGTCGTCCGCCGCGAGGGCTGGGGCGCCCTCTTTTTGCCCCGACTGCACCAACAGCTTGATGGAGGTCAATGGATTACGGAGCTCGTGGGCGACGCCCGCCGCCAACTGACCCACCATGGCGAGCTGGTCGGCGCGCAGCACTTCGCGCTCGCGCTGCCGGCGCTCGTCAACCAGCACATCAATACCGCGTACCAGGCCAGCGAGCCGCTCCACGAGCGAATCGAGCGTGGCGGGTGACCGCGAATCGGCACGAGGCGGCGCTTCGAGGATCGCTGCCGCGCTGTCGAGGACTGCATGTGCGGCCTGGAGGCTGCGGTTTTGGGCCGTACGCCGGCGATGCTCGATGACTGCCGCCACGACTGCCACGACTACAGATAGCGAGAAGCCTCCGACGGCAATGGCGATCGGAAGCCCCCGTCCGAAAGTATCCTCGGGGAACGAAAGCAGCAATCCGAGCGCAACGGCATACACCAGCGCTAGCGTTGCTCCAACCACTGCCGTTGTATTGCGCGGTGCTTGTGTCATAGCGTGCGGCTGCGTTTCCAAGTTGCGCCTCGCGGAATTGGCTATCCCATGGCCAGTTGGCCATTTTAGTGCACGCACTGGAAGGTTCCGCAAGAACTCGAGCCGCCTGCTTGCGCTCGAATTGGCTGTTTGTTGCGTTGTTCGCGTTATTACTGCCGGAATCGCGGGTGGCACGCTATCTGCTAAGTAGGTAGGTGCAAAGCACAAGAAATACCAAAACGGACAAGCGGACATGAACACTCGAACGATCAACGGCCTCCTTCGAACGACGGTTGGCACTCTCGACCAGGTCGATTTGCTCAATCGTACGGTCCAGATGCACATGGGCCCAATGCGTTTGACGTTCGACGTGCCGCCGCCGTGCGCGATTTCTCTCAACGGTGAGCGCGTGAAGTTGCACGTTTTGCAATCCGGCGACACCGTGGCAGTCGTCCACGGTCCAGGCGCGAGCGACTGCACGGCAAAGCGAATTGACGTCGTGAGTCACGCCGGCAGTCATCGCCAGAAAACTCCCGCTCAGGCCGTGTAGGCAGGGCTGGCAAGCCGGACGATGCGATCCGGAGTTCTTCTCTTCTGTGGCGCGGCTGCTTGACTGGTCGTCCAGGCAAGGACCGGCGAAGCAAGTGGTCGCGTCTTAGCAAAAGATTAAGGAGGATAGGAAATGAACGGCACCACGTATACGGAAGCGAATAATCGTCTGGTTTTGTTGGCAAAATCTGCTGAGGATCTGATGACGGTCAATCCCGTCTCGATCCGCGACGACGCCACCATCCACGAAGCGATTGCCTTCCTCACCACGGCGGGTTTTAGTGCCGCGCCGGTTATCAACGAGGCGGGCCAGCCGGTGGGCGTAGTCAGTAAAACCGATCTTTTGCGCCACGCGATCGGCGCAGCGCTTGAGCCGGCGGTAATTCAAGCCGGCTATGACGGCGCCGCGCTAATGTGCGATCCGCAGTCGGGTCGGCATGGTCCCTCCTGCAATCGCGCCGCAACGGTCAGCGACATTATGACGCCCTCGATTGTGGCGGTGCCGCGGAACGCGTCATTAGCGCAGGTGGCCGCCAAGATGACCGCGCGCCGCGTGCACCGAGTCTTCGTCATCGACAAAACCGGTGTCCTGGTGGGCGTGATCAGCAGTTTGGATATTCTGCGTGCGCTTTGTGCGTGACACATGGGGCCTGTTTAAGGAGTCAATGCTATGAGAATTACGATCCGAGCGAATCACGACTTGTTAACCGACGACATGCGCCGACAGTTAGAGCGTCAGCTATACATCGCGCTACATGCATTCAACCGCTACATCGATGAGGTGCTGCTCACGCTGCGCGACGTGAACGGGCCGCGCGGTGGCCGCGATAAGCAGGGACAGGTGGTGGTTCGCCTCCGCCGCGGCACGCCGCTCGTCGTGCGAGCGACGGATGACAATGCCTTAGCGCTTGGCGCGCCGTTGGCGGCCAGCACGCGCCGCGCAGTTAAATCCAGGATCCGCCGGCGGCGTACGTTGGCCATTCGCCATCTGCGCCGGCGAATTCGGAACGGATTGTGGGGCGCATGGTCGAGCAGTGCTCAATCGCACGCGTCGCAAGCAGCCTAGCGTTCCCTTCGATTCAAAGAATTGCTATCCGACACTTCAATACCTAGGAGAGTTAACCATGGCTACAACCATTTTCATCACCGCAGCCGATCTGCGCGAACTTCGCGAAATGGTCTATCAGGCTCGAAAGCACGAAGACGTTGAATCCGCTAATCTGGCCAGGCTACAAGCCGAGTTAGAGCGCGCGAGAATTGTTTCGCCAGATGACGTACCGCGGGACGTTGTCACCATGAACTCAAAGGTGCTGCTGTATGATCTGGACACTCGCGAGCGGGAGATCTTCACGCTGGTATATCCATGGCAGGCCGATGCGGAGAACAATCGGGTTTCAGTTCTTGCGCCGATCGGCACGGCATTGATCGGTGCCCGCGTCGGAGATGTCATGAGATGGCCAGTCCCCGCGGGTATCTTGCGGTTCCGGATCGAAGAGTTGATTTACCAACCCGAGCGAGAGGGAATATTGACTTCCTGATCATTTCAATCGTCACTATTCAAGCCTCTCAATCGTCACTATTCAAGCCTCTTTAAGGAGTTTCACAATGAACGCAACGAAGACGGACAACGCTTTTTCGACAAGTATCGACCTCGCCCCCAACGTGCGTAGCGAAATCGTCGCGCTAGCCAATCAGCAATTGGCAAACGTGTTTGACCTTTACAGTCAAACGAAGCAATCGCACTGGAACGTCAAGGGCGCCCAGTTTTATGCACTTCACGAGGTGTTCGACAAGTTGGCCGCCGAGCTGGAGGGGTACGCGGATCTGTTGGCTGAACGTGTCACCACACTGGGCGGCTTAGCTAAGGGCACGGTGCGCCTGGCGGCCGGAAATTCGGAGCTGTCGGAATACCCTCTGGAGGTGATAGACAGCCTGTCGACGGTCGAGGCGCTGGTGGAGCGATTTGCAGCGCTGGCTGCCAGTATGCGAAACGCGATCGAAACCGCCGCCGAACTCGGCGACGCGGGAACCCAAGACTTGCTTACGGAGGTGTCGCGCGGTTTGGATAAGGCCTTGTGGTTCCTTGAGGCACATCTACAACGTAGCGACTGAACCTTTCCGGCGGCCGTTCCAGTTGGCCGCCAAAGCAGGACATTATCATGGCAGACTTGATCCACAGCGTATCGATCGCGGCACCCAGCCGCGCGGTTAACGGCATTCGGCCGGCGCAGCATGTCATCGCGCAAGCGAGCATGTTCTCGCACCGGCCCGACATCCCTGGTGCACTGCGTGGCGGCTGGTTTCTGAATCGCCTTGTGTGCGTTCTGAGAGGTCATCGTCAACTGGTGGCAACGGGTGCCGCCAAAGTTCTTCAAAGCGAAGCCCGCCGGGATCTATTTTTGTGCCATGCATGTGGAGCCTATTCTTGGGGGGAATCGGTTCGCAACAGTCCGCAAAGCAGTTGGGGCAATCTAGCCGTGTGATCGAGCAGGGAGTTTAGGAGAGTTGTCATGTATCGCGTTATACAAGTCGCGCTGGATGGATCATCGTTCGCTGAACAAGCGATACCGTTCGCAATAGGTCTTGCACAGCGAAATAGGGCGAGGCTCGAAATCATACGAGTACACGAACCGATCGCGGGAGCTTACGTGGATCGGCCGGGCACATCGGAATGGGCGCTGGACCGTGAGCTGATAGATCGGTGCCGGGAGTATCTCGATGCCATTGTGGGACGTCTCAAGAAAGTCGCAGACCTCCATGTAATCTCCACGCTGGTGAAAGGACCGATTGCTGAATCAATCGTCGGGCAAGTGGCAGGCAGCGGGATTGATCTGTTAGTGATGACCACCCATGCGCGTGGCCCCGTGGGTCGCTTCTGGTTTGGCAGCATCGCAGACGCGCTCGTCCGACAATTGCCAATCCCAATCCTAATTGTGCCACCGCAAAATGCTGCTCCGGAGGTCACCCAAGCAGCAGCGCTTCGGCATGTGTTGATTCCACTGGATGGATCGCAACTTGCAGAGCAGGCTGTTGAACCGGCGTTGGCCCTCGGTGGAGGGACTCAAACCCATTACACACTTTTGCGCTCGGTGGCGCGAGTCATCGCGGTGACCGCTGATCCTACGAGCGGCCTGGTAAGTGAACTAAACGCTTCGCTATGGCAAGCGTTAGACGAACTGCACCGCCGACAACAGATCGAAGCGACCGAGTATCTGGAGCAGCTTGCGAACAGACTCCGCGCCCGCTCATTAAGTGTCGATACACAAGTCGTGTTGGATGATCGGCCAGCCAACGCTGTTCTCGAATGTGCTGCGGCGATCGGTGCAGACGCCATCGCCATGACCACGCGCGGGCATGGAGGCCTCAAGCGGCTGTACTTGGGAAGCGTCGCCGATAAGGTGTTGCGCGGCGCAACTACGCCGGTACTGGTCTGCCCACCGGCTGAATGATCGGTTCGAGTTCAAGAAAAGGAGAAAGCCATGGCACTGCGGCCGAGCAAAACCATTTTGAATCACGTTCTCAACCTCCAGCGGTTTTCGCTGGCCAATTACCTGCGCTTTGCCAGGCCTTGGACGCACGAGGCGGACCACGTTCTATTAGCGATCGTGTTTGGCATTGCGGATACACAGCAGAAGCATGCCTCACGAGTCGGAGAACTGCTTATCGAACGGCATGCCAGCACCGAGTTGGGGACTTTTCCCGTGAGGTTTACGGGATTGAACGACCTTTCCATCCGGTATCTGGCGCCCTTCGTGGTAGAGGATCTAAAAGGGATCATCCATGATTTGCGCTGGTGCGACGACGCAGTCCGGGACGACCGTCCCTCCTGGGAACTGGTGCAAGCGATCCTTGCTGATGAGCAGCGGCACCTGCGGATTCTGCTGGAAGAGCTTGATCACCTCAAAGAATCCGGGCCGGCCGATCAAGATTTGGTTCCATTGTTGAATCACGGTACGGAAAAAGCGAGCGAAAAGTGGCGCCGCATCTCCGAGCGCAGCGGAGAACTCGTTCTCGCGTAATCCATTCACCATTAGAGAGGCAGACATCATGGAGAACCACAAGCTTTCGAATTATTTGGATCCAGCGGTACGACAAGTGCCGTCGGGCGACCACGAACAGCGTGATTGCACGCACCATCGGGCACTCCTCGAATTGCGCCGAATGGTTTACGGCGACGCGCTCGATCGATGGGCGAACGAAGGAGGCGCGATCGACCGGCGTTGCCATCTTATCGGATCTGCTTGCGAGTACTGTTGCCGTCCATGATTTTTTCCTTGAGCCCTACTCGAAATTCGGAGGTCATTATGTCTGCGACGCGGCGCCATTTAAGCGAAGTCGAAAGCCAAGTCCGCCCTGAAGTGACGCCGCGGCAGACCGATGCCGCTAAGCGGCGCGGATCTGCATCGTCGGATCGACGAGTCCCATACTATCCTGCAATGCGGCCGATTGACCGCGTCGATATGGCTGCAATAGATGCAGTTCAAGAGAGCGATCCTCGCCAGGCAGAATCCGATCAGTATATTAGCGATCGGCGGATGCAGCCCCAATCAGGCCAGAACGTTAACAAGGAAAGGAGAACCGCTTTGCAACCGCGACTCGACTTTGCCGCGATCGCTCCCGACGCCGCCAAAGCCATGTGGGAGCTGGAGAAGTACGTTAGAAAATGCAGCCTGGAGCGGCCACTGTTGGAACTCGTTAAGTTCCGCGCTTCGCAGATCAACGGCTGCGCTTATTGTATTGACATGCATACCAAGGACGCCCGCGCCGGCGGCGAGACCGAGCAACGGCTTTACGCCCTAACGGCGTGGCGTGAGGCGCCATTTTTCACTGACCGCGAGCGGGCCGCGCTGGCATGGACCGAAGCAGTCACCAAAATCTCGAAGACGCACGTTCCCGACGAGGTCTACGAACTGGCCAGCCAACACTTTAGCGAGAAGGAGTTGGCCGATCTGACGGTGGCGATTGTGGCTATCAACGGCTGGAACCGGCTCGCTATCAGTTTTCGCAAGGTGCCGGGAGCGTATCAGGCGGCAACTCATTGACGGTTTTCAACGGCCGTCCTGAATTGTTGAATGGAGTTTCAATGGTGCGCGAGCAAATCGATCGGGAGTACCTTTTGCAGAGAAGATCGCCCGACGACAAGCCGTTTTAAAAATGAGGGAGAGGCCGAACGTGCTTGATCCCCCTGTCGATCCAGGCCGCGACCATGTTCTGGGGCCGCCCGACGCCGAAATGACTCTGGTCGAATACGGCAGCTATGCGTGCTCGCGCTGTCATGCCGTTCACGAGGTCATTGAAGCGCTGCGAAGCCGGTTCGGCGACCAGATGCGGTACGTGTTTCGGCACCTGCCCGTAGGCGGTAGCGAGGACGCAACCCGCGCCTCCGAGCTAGCAGAATACGCGGCCCAAACTTCCGGAAAGTTCTGGGAGGTCCACGAGGCGCTGATGGAGCGCGGCCCGGCGTTCTCTGCGGGGGATTTCGAGCGAATTGCCCAGGAGTTCAACCTACCGTTGCACGACGCAAGTCACGAGCCCGCACTGGCGGCGGCGCACGAGCGCGTTCGAGAGGACGTCGATAGCGCCCAACGGAGCGACGCGCGCGTGACGCCGACCTTCTTCATCAACGGCCGCCGCTATGCCGGCACTTGGGATGAAAGTTCGCTGGCCGACGCCATGCTCGCCCCACTTGGCCATCGCATCCAGTCCGCCGCGTTCGAGTTCGTCCGCTGGGGGCCATCGTCGGGGTTGCTGTTGGGTCTGGCGACGGTGCTTGCACTTGCGCTAAGCAACTCGCCCCTTGGCTCGGCTTTCACGGCGTGGTGGAACACGCCCGTTGGTTTCCAGTGGGATACGAGCACCTTTGCCCATTCGCTGCTCCACTGGGTCAACCACGGGCTCTTGACCGTATTCTTCTTCGTCGTGGGACTCGAGATCAAGCGCGAGTTCACCGTCGGCCATCTGGCCACGTTTCGATCAGGGGCGCTTCCGGTGCTCGCCGCTTTTGGCGGGATCCTTCTGCCGGCGGTCATTTATGCATCGATCGCACCGCCGGAACTCAGGCACGGATGGGGAGTTCCGATCGGGACCGACACGGCCTTTGCGGTGGCGCTGATCGTGTTGCTCGGCCAGCGCGTCCCGGTCGAGTTGCGCGTGTTTCTGACCGCAGCGGTCATCATCGACGACATCGTGGCGATCGCCGTCATTGCCCTGTTCTACAGCGGCGAGATACAGGCGGGCTATTTGATTGCCGGCGGCGCCGTTAGCGCGCTGCTGCTCCTGCTCAACCGGACCGGCATATACAGTGTACTGCCGTACGCGATCGGCGGCGTCGCGCTCTGGTATTTCCTTCACGAGGCGGGACTGCACGCTACATTGGCGGGCGTGATCCTCGCGGTGCTCATTCCCACGCGACCGCCGGCTAACCTGAACGCGCTGTTGGCACAGGCGGCAACTGTGATTCACCTGGAGGACAGTCATACGGGCGAAGCGATGCGACCTGGGCCGTCGGAGCCTGCGCTGCGGACGCTGGATGCAATCCACGCCCGGATCGAATCGCCCGCCGATAAGCTGCTGCGATCGGTCGAGCCGTGGTCAAGCTACCTGGTGCTGCCCATCTTTGCGTTGGCAAATGCCGGCGTCGCGTGGTCGCTCGGCGCATTCGAAGGACAGGGAAGATTAATCTGCGCCATCGCGCTGGGGCTTGTCGTTGGGAAGCCGATCGGGATAGTGGCGGCCGCCTGGCTCGCGGTGCGTAGCGGCATTGCCGCGAAGCCCGACGCATATTCATGGCGTCAATTGTGCGGCGCCGGTGCACTTGGGGGAATCGGATTTACCATGTCGTTGTTTATCGCTGGCGTTGCATTCTCCGACCCCGCGGATCATTCGGCTGCCAAGATCGCCATCTTCGTTGCCTCGTTAATAGCTGGGTCGGTAGGTGTCTTGATCCTCTGGCCGAAGCAGAAAACGAACGACGAGCCTGCGAGCGGCTCAGGCTTTTTCACAAATTGAGGATGAGGAAGTGCACTCATGGTCCTTGTACTGATGGGTGTCTCAGGCAGCGGGAAAACGACCGTCGGCAAGATCCTCGCCGCCGAGTTGGGCTGGGCTTTCGTCGAGGGAGACAATTATCACCCGGTTGCGAACGTCGAAAAGATGAAGGCTGGAATTCCTCTGAACGACGAGGACCGCTGCCCCTGGCTGCAGGCTCTGCGGAGGCGAATCGAGGAGGCGTGCCACGGGGGAGAGAACATCGTCTTGGCCTGCTCCGCGCTGAAACGCGATTACCGGCAGTACCTGGAACGGCACGACCTGGAGTGCGTGTACTACGTCTTCCTGCACGGTTCGGTGGAGCTGATCAGCCGCCGCCTGGCGGCGCGCAAGGGGCACTTCATGGACCCGAACCTGCTTGCGAGCCAGTTTGAGGCGCTGGAGGTTCCCGAGGGTACCCTGCAAGTCGATATCACCCCTTCGCCCGAGGTGATCGCGGCCGAGATCCGGCATAAACTTGGCCTCTGACCTTTTGAAACAGCCAATTTTCAAGAGGGCTTTTTTCTCTTGTCGCGCAGCTACAAGACCGTTCCTCGCAGCAACAGCACCGCCGCAGTGAAGTAGATGACCAGGCCCGTCACGTCCACTAAAGTAGCCACCAACGGCGCTGACGCGGTCGCGGGGTCGAGACCTATCCGCCGCAAAATAAATGGAAGCATGCTTCCGACCGTTGAACCCAAGATCACTACACCGATTAGGCTGGACCACACCGTCAACGCAATTAGGTACGGATGCCCTTCGTAATGATGCCAGCCAAGCTGATACCAGAGGACAACACGCGCAAACCCGATTGCCCCCAGAAACGCGCCTAACGCGAGGCCGGTGCAAAGCTCCTTTACAAAGACCCGCCACCAGTCTCGCAACATCAGTTCCCGCAACGCGAGCGAGCGGATGATGATCGTCGTGGCCTGTCCGCCGCTATTGCCGCCGCTGCTGATGATCAACGGGATGAATAGCGCCAGGACCGCCGCCCTCTGGATCTCATGTTCGAAATGTCCCATGGCAGAAGCGGTTAACGTTTCGCCGAGGAACAAGGCGGCCAGCCATCCGCCGCGCTTGCGTATCATTTGCCAGAAGTTTACTTGCTTGTAAGGCCCGTCCAGGGCCTCGGTTCCGCCGATTTTTTGAATGTCCTCCGTGGTTTCGTGCTGCAACACGTCCAGCACATCATCAACCGTGATGATACCGAGCATGATTCCTTGATCATCGACTACGGGGGGCCTCGCGGTCGTATTTTTCGAACTGCCGTGCCACGTCTTCCCGGTCCATCGTTACCGGAACCGATACCAGCGGCCGATCGCTCAGCTTACTCACGATTTCATTTTGGTCCGCCAACACCAACTCAGCGAGCCGCAGGTCCTGAATTAGCCGGCCGTGCCCGTCGACGACATACAATATGCTCAACGTCTCTTTGTTGTGGCCGCTCCGTCGGACGTGATCGAGCGATTCGCGCGCTGTCATGTCAGGACACAGTGCCACGTACTCCGGAGTCATGTACCGACCGGCGCTCTGGGGCGGATAGCCGAGAAGATCGCTAGCGGCTTTCATTTGCTCCAGCGGCAGCAACTCCACGAGTTGGCGGCGATCGCGGACGCTCAGCCCTTCGAATAGTCGCGTCCGGTCATCCGGTGTCATCCGTTCCAACAATGAAGTTAGCCATTCGCTATTCCAGAGGGGCAATAGGGCTTGTTGATCATCGCGCCGCAGATGTGAAAAGACTTGAGCGGCCAGATCCAATGGCAGGATGCCGAAGATGGCCGTACCGTCCTCAATGGGCAGCGCCTCGAGGATCTCTGCTATATCGGAGGGGTCAAAGCCGGTGAGCGCCTCGCACAGCTCATTCCATCGCTCTGCGCGGATGATCTCTTCTAGCTGTGCCCGCAATAGACGTTGGCTAACCATGCGCTGTACCTTTCTTGGGACCAGAGAAGACAGCAAATCGAGATACCTCAGAAGGATCCGGCTTCCTCGTCAGTCAGCGTTCTTTCTGCTATTTACGTAGGGTCCATCATTTTTGGTTTCACCGCCACTTTGCAATTGGCCAAGTTGACTCCATCTTGGCCGGGCGGGCCGCTCGGTGGAACCGGGCAACACGATGTAAAACACTGCCAACCTTTCCGAACGTGGCCTGCGGTATATGTACGCTGGACGCCGGGTGGCGGGTTTTCGCGTTCGTCGTTTTGTTGCTGATCCTGGTTCTATTGCCGGACCGCCAGTATGATGCCCGAGGCAGTCGTTGTCCGTACGTATTCGGACCATCCGCTATCACTCCGCCACTAGCCCTCGGCGCAGCACAGACGAGATGAGGTTCGATGAACCGCACGACCTGCTGGCCGGAATTGGCGATGTGTCGGTCTGTGAATGGAGAACTGATAAGTGCCCATAGATCCCATTTGTGGAATGACGGTCGATGAATCGTCGCCGGTTCGTGCCACGCGCGGTGGACAGACTTTTTACTTTTGCAGCGAACACTGCCGAAAGAAGTTCATCGCGCAGACGGAATCCACGGAGTCGGCGGGCACGTTGGCAGAGGCGCCCGGCGGGCTTGTCCAAATTGGCGAGTATACGAAGGATCATTCTCGTTTTCAGGACACGTCGCAATCAGTCATACCGGGCGATTCACAATTCGAAATTGCGCATCACGACCATGCGCCAAACGATCACGCCCATCTCGTTCACGCGCATCACAATCACGCCGCCGTGGCGGTAAAGCCATCGGCCGCGGCAAAGTATTTTTGCCCAATGTGTCCTGGTGTTGGGTCGGATAATCCGGGGGATTGTCCGAAATGCGGCATGGCATTGGAGCGAAATCCGGCATGGGTCGCAGTCGCTACCAGCAAGACCGTCTACACTTGCCCAATGCACCCCGAAGTGCGACAAGACCAGCCTGGCGATTGCCCCATCTGCGGCATGCCGCTGGAGCCGGCGACAAGTGCATCGGGCACGGACGACGAAGAAAACGCCGAATTGCGCGATATGACCAAGCGCTTTTGGATCGGCGTCGCCCTCACGTTGCCCGTGTTCATCCTGGCCATGGCTCACTTGTTTCCGTCCGCGCAATCTTGGGCCGATAGTCATGTGTCGCGCTGGATCCAGTTCGCGCTTACCAGCCCCGTGGTTGCCTGGGCGGGCTGGCCGTTTTTCCGCCGCGGCTGGCGCTCGATGTTGAGCGGGCATCTGAACATGTTTACGCTAATTTCAATCGGCGTGGGCGCGGCGTACATCTTCAGCGCCGTAGCTATGCTCGCGCCGGACATCTTTCCCCATAGTATGCAACACAGCGGCAAGGTCGCAATTTATTTTGAGGCCGCGGCGGTGATCGTGGTCCTGGTGCTCCTGGGCCAGGTGCTTGAACTCCGCGCCCGCAGCCGCACCGGAAGCGCCATCAAGGCGCTGCTCAATCTCGCACCACCTACAGCCCGTAAGGTTGTGCCTGGCGGGGATCGTGAAATCCCGCTCGCGCACGTGAAGGTCGGCGACTTGTTGCGCGTTGTGCCCGGCGACAAGGTGCCTGTTGACGGCATTGTCATTGAGGGCCGATCCCACGTCGAAGAATCGATGATCACCGGCGAGCCGCTTCCCGTGGAAAAAGTGGTCGGCGACCAGGTTACCGGCGGCACCGTGAACGGCACCGGCAGTTTTGTCATGCGGGCAGAGCGAATCGGCAGCGACACGTTGCTCGGCCAGATCGTCGCCATGGTGGCCGAAGCCCAACGAAGTCGCGCGCCGATTCAAGGTCTGGCCGACAAGGTTTCGGCCGTTTTCGTGCCGACGGTCCTTGTCGTCTCGATGATTACGTTCGTCCTTTGGATGGGTCTGGGCCCGGAGCCGAAACTCGCCTACGCAATTGTCAACGCGGTCGCCGTGCTCATCATTGCCTGCCCTTGTGCGCTCGGTCTTGCCACGCCTATGTCGATCATGGTCGGCGTGGGGCGCGGCGCGCAAGAAGGCGTGCTTGTAAAGAACGCCGAAGCACTCGAACGGTTGGAGAAAGTCAGCACACTTGTCGTGGATAAGACCGGCACGCTCACCGAGGGCAAACCAAAGTTGATGGATGTGCTGCCTGTCGCCGGTTTCGATGCCAACGAGTTTCTGCGCCTTGTGGCTTCGTTGGAACAAGCCAGCGAGCACCCGCTGGCAGCCGCCATTGTGCGCGGTGCAAAAGAGCGAGGTCTCGACATGCGGCCCGTCCAGGACTTTCGCTCGGTGACGGCCGGGGGAGTGATGGGCACCGTTGACGGTCGCGCTGTGATGATCGGCAAGCCTGCCTTTCTGCGTAATGAAGGTATCGCCGGCTCGGAGCCGCTCGAAGCCTCGGCGGCGAAGCTTCAACAAGACGGTAAGACCGCAATGTTTGTCGCTATTGACGGCAAGCCCGCGGGCGTCGTCGCCGTGGCCGACCCCATTAAACCAACGACCGCGCAAGCCATCCGGGATCTCCATGCGCTCGGTCTAACCATTGTGATGCTCACCGGCGACAACCGTCGCACCGCTGCCGCGGTGGCAAAACAACTCGGTATCGACGTAGTTGAGGCGGAAGTTGAGCCTGCGGAAAAGGTGGCCTACGTTAAGAATCTGCATTCAAAAGGCCAGCGTGTCGCAATGGCCGGCGACGGCATCAATGACGCACCCGCCTTAAGCGAAGCCGACGTAGGCATCGCGATGGGCACAGGCACCGACGTGGCCATGCAAAGCGCGGGCATCACGCTTGTGAAAGGCGACCTCCGCGGCATTACCAAGGCGATTCGCCTCAGCCATGCGACGCTGTCGAACATTCGGCAGAATCTGTTCTTCGCTTTTGTATACAACGCGCTGGGCATTCCGGTGGCGGCGGGCCTGCTTTATCCCTTTTTCGGCGTGCTCCTCAGCCCCATCATTGCCGGCGCCGCAATGAGCCTGAGCTCCGTCTCGGTCATCGCGAACGCGCTGCGGCTTCGGAACATGAAACTCTGAGCACGAGTTAACGAGAATGACACCCGAGCAAACAAACGTCTACGGCTCCGGCGTGATCGATCCGAAGGTCCGGATTGGTCACGTTCATCTGAAGGTCGCCGATCTGAAACGCGCGATCGATTTTTATCGCGGCGTTCTTGGGTTCGAGATTACACAGCTTTACGGCGACGCGGCGGCATTCCTTTCGGCAGGCGGATACCATCATCACATCGGGCTGAATACCTGGGAAAGCTTTGGCGGCTCAGCGCCACCAGCCGGCACGACAGGGCTTTATCACTTTGCCATCTTGTACCCGACTCGGGCTGCGCTTGCCGTTGCTCTTCGCCGGTTGTTGGCCGCGGGGATCGCATTGGAAGGGGCAAGTGACCACGGAGTGAGTGAGGCCTTGTACCTGCGCGATCCGGATGGCAACGGCCTGGAACTTTATTGGGATCGCCCTCAAGACTCATGGCCGAGGGGAATCGACGGAAGGCCGGAGATGTTCACAAGGCCGCTCAATTTGAAGGCCCTGCTTGAGGAAGCTGAGACCGCTAATTAAGTAACCCTCCGCGTAAGCGAAGTTGAAGCACCTGCAAACTCTTCGCTGTAATTCCGGGCTTCTAGTGCGAGGATCTGTTAGCGTGCCTAGTCTGATTCCAATGCATAGACTGCTTGACAAAATTCGAGAATCATGACCTCCCTTGCGTCACATCAATCCAATAGCCGAAGCGAGCTATTGGAAAACGGCACTTCTGACGACAAGGGGAAGCGGGACTGTAGCTTCATCGAAGTTCACCTTCGGGAGCTGAACCAGTTGTTCGATGGCCTCGACCCCTCACCGTTTCGTGAAAAGGATCTGGACGGAAATGCCGAGGAGTACATCGTTGAGAGCGTTAAGGAACTCCCCGCAAGAGGGCCTTGCCGGCTTTTGATTCACGTCGACCGGCCGACAAGCCTTTCCGACGAACGCGTGGTTGGGGATGCGATCCGCGTTCACTTCGCGCGGCGATCGAAACTCTTGCGACGCGATTTGCGCAGGCTTCTTCGCCGCGGCTTAATCAGTCTCGGCATCGGCGTGGCGTTTCTGGCGGTGTTCTTTATCCTCGCACAGGTGTTGAATCGATTGATGGGCGACAGCGGCTTGGCCACACTGTTCCGAGAGGGGTTGATCATTGTCGGCTGGGTTGCGATGTGGCGACCGCTAGAAATCTTCCTCTACGACTGGTGGCCGATCGTCGGCCAGCGTCGCCTATATGACCGATTGAGCCGAGTGGGAGTCCGGATCGTCCAAGCGGGCTTGGCATCGATCAGCACGCCAGCGGCACCGGACCAAACGACGGCGGAGGCCGCCGCGGCACTGGCGAGGTGGGAAGGCGAGGGTGGACGCGTCTTGCCATTCGATCAACAGCTAGCCAAGACCGCGGATTGGTTCGCCTATCGAAACTGATCCCGCGGGAATGGCAATTGCAATTGCGGGCACAGCGGCGTTCGGAGTGGTAATGCGTACTTTCGCTATTCCACCTGCCCGCAGGGGAGGCAAGAGCAAGCGGGGTGAGTTACGCTGACTGCGACTTACTCAAATCATAGAAGGAGCGAAACATGCTCAAGTTGGCCATCATCCTTGGCAGCACCCGTCCAGGGCGCGTCGGCGAGGCCGTCGCACGGTGGGTATATGATCTCGCGAAAAAACGCAGCGATGCGGAGTTCGAGCTAGTCCTTTCCAGCACATTGGGATCCTAAGCTTAGAATTCCACGTGGACAAGTTGTCGC
>JADMIO010921750.1_pt1 | contig 75355 bp, 63 predicted proteins | sample 8958161 | NCBI WGS metagenome assembly JADMIO01 (sample SAMN16585339, study PRJNA669376) | soil metagenome | isolation source: Crop rotation soil | place: USA: Cullars Rotation, Alabama | collected 2011 | reverse complement strand
AACGAAAGGCCCAGTCTTTCGACTGAGCCTTTCGTTTTATTTGACCATGTTGGTATGATTTAAATTAATACGACTCACTATAGGGTCAGTGCGGCCGCGACTTCAAGTCACGTGAATTCCAAGCTTCGGATCCCACTGTGCTGGAAAGACGCCTACCTTGGTGCGCATCACGACACCAAGCTCAGCTTCGAGGAAGAAGAGAAGATCATCGCCGCGGCGCACCAGGAAGCCGAGGCTGAGCAGGAAGAGGTCGAAGAGGATGTCTGAGGAACCCACCACGACGACGACAACGCCGGAGCGCGAAGCGCATCTGGCCGCCGCCGATGGAGCCGTCCTCCGAGCCGATGACCTGATCGCGGGCTACCTGCCTGGCGTCAACATCCTGAACGGCGCGGACCTCTACTGCCAAGACGGCGAGCTCGTCGGCATCATCGGCCCGAACGGCGCCGGCAAGTCGACGCTGCTGAAGGCGTTGTTCGGGCTCGTCAAGATCCACACAGGCACCGTCGTGCTCAACGGGCAGGACATCACCAACCAGCGAGCCGACGTCCTTGTAACCGCTGGAATCGGCTTCGTACCGCAGACCAACAACGTCTTTCCCTCGCTCACGATCGAGGAGAACCTCGAGATGGGCGCCTACCAGAAGCCGAAGAAGTTCAAGGAGCGCTTCGAGTTCGTCGCGAGCCTGTTCCCGGCGCTGAAGGACCGGCGCGGCCAGCGCGCTGGCTCGCTGTCCGGCGGTGAGCGGCAGATGGTGGCGATGGGTCGCGCGCTCATGATGGAGCCGTCGGTGCTGCTGCTGGACGAGCCGTCAGCGGGTCTGTCCCCCGTCATGCAAGACGAGGTCTTCGTGCAGACCCGGCGGATCAACCGGGCCGGCGTCTCAGTCGTCATGGTCGAGCAGAACGCCGCCCGCTGCCTGCAGATCTGCGATCGCGCCTACGTGCTCGACCAGGGCCGCAACGCCTACACCGGCACCGGCAAGGCCCTCGCCAACGACCCCAAGGTGATCGAGCTCTACCTGGGAACCCTCGCCAAGAACTAGGCCGCTCAGTCTCCCAGCCGCTGGTCGCCGTGGTCACCTGTGGTCGGCGGATCGATCCGAGTTGTTCTGATCTCCCGACACGCTCGGTCGAGTCGAGAGTGGCCGGTCGGACCCTGGTCCCCCGACATCTGATCCTTGGCAGGCGGCGCATCGATGTGGTCGCCCGTGTGATGGCCCACCCACAGTGGCTGGGAGGGCCGGACGTCGCCCTTTCTACGCCTACCGTGCGGGACAGCAGAAGGGCCCGGCCAGTTGCCTGGCCGGGCCCTTCCGTTTGACTGTCGCGTCGACAGGTCAGGGAGTGATCAGATCACGCCCGTCACGTAGTCGATGTTCGAGTACTTGTTGCTGGCGTCGTACTGGAAGATACCGATCGTCGCCTTCGACGGGCTACCGGTGTCGTTCAGGTCGACCGGACCGGAGACACCTTCGTAGTCGATGTCGGCGCTCGGGTCGTCCTTCAGCAGGTCGGCGCAAGCCTGGAACGAGTCGCACTTCGTGCCGCCGGCGGAGATCGCGACCAGCTGCTTCGAGATCGCCTCACCGGAGTCGTCCTGAGCGGCGATGGCTGCCAGGGCAGACATCACGGTTGCGTCGTAGGACTCCGGACCGTAGGTGAAGTCCTTGAGCTTCGGGTCGGTCGCCAGCAGGCGAGCCTTGAAGTCGTCCGTCAGCTCGGCACCCGGGTAGGTGGCCTTGACGCCGGTCAGCGTGCCCTTGTCGAAGTCTCCGGAGTAGTCGGCGGTGTTGCCGTCGACGAAGTAGACCTGGAGGTCCTTCGGGCCGATGCCCTTGCCGATCATCGTCGGGATGATCTTGGTCGTCTCGTTGAAGGCGATCAGCACGACTGCGTCGGGCTTCTTACCAGCGATCGAGGTGACCTCGGCGGTGAAGTTGGAAGCGTCAGCGGAGTAGAGCTCCTTGGCGACGACGTTGGCGCCGGCGTCCTTGATGCCCTTCTCGACCTGGTCGGCCAGAGCCTCACCGTAGGAGTCCTGACGGGCGAGGATCGCGACGTTCTTGAAACCGTCACCGGTCACCAGGTTGGCCATCACGGCACCCTGGAGGACATCCGAGGGAGCGGTACGGAAGTACAGGCCCTTGTCGTCGTAGGTGTCGAAGGCCGTCGAGGTGTTGGCGGGCGAGAACTCGACCACGCCGGCGTCGATGATCTTGTCGATGACGCTCAGCGACACGCTCGAGGAGGCCGCACCGACGATGACGTCGGAGTTCTGGCTCAGCAGCTTGTCGACCGAGGTCGGCGCGATGTTGGGGGTGCCGTCACCTGAGTCGGCCTCAACGTGAGTCACTTGGGCTCCGTTGACACCGCCGGCTGCGTTGATGTCGGCGATAGCGGTGTTGACGCCTGCGATCTCGGGCGGGCCGAGGAAGGCGAGGTCACCGGTGGTCGGAAGCAGCGAGCCGATGACGAGAGTGCCATCGCCGGTCTTCGCGACGTCGGGAGCTTCGCTCGACGACGGGCTTTCGCCTGCGGTGTCGTCGCCACCGTCGTCGTCGCTGCCGCAGGAGGACAGCACCAAAGCAGCCGCAGCCGCAACGACTGCCAACCGCGCAGTGCGCGTGGAGCGGATCATAGAGTCTCCGTATCGGGTATTCAGCCGGACAAGATGTGCCGGCGGAGGGGTGAATTCAGTGCAACCTAGCGCGGAATCTGCCTCAAAACAGGGATCTACCCCTACCGAAAGTGAGGCGTTGTCATTTCGTGACATCGATGCCGTGAGTGACGACCCCTTCCGCCACATCCCGCATCGAAAGCCGCAAATCCATTGCGGTCTTCTGGATCCATCGGAACGCGTCCGGCTCGCTGACACTGAGCGTCTGCTGCAGTATCCCCTTGGCTCGGTCGACCAGCTTGCGCGTCTCGAGCCGCTCGGTCAGGTCCGCGACCTCCGCCTCAAGCATCTGAAGCTCGGCGAAGCGTGACCGGGCCATCTCGATGGCGGGCACCAGGTCATCCTTGCCGAACGGCTTCACGACGTAGGCCATCGCGCCCGCGTCCCTAGCTCGCTCCACCAGGTCGCGTTGGCTGAACGCCGTCAGGATCACGACCGGCGCGATCCGCTGCTCTGCGATCTGGGCAGCTGCGGAGATGCCGTCGAGCTTGGGCATCTTCACGTCGAGCACGACGAGGTCGGGGCGATGCTCGGTGACGAGCTCGACGGCTCGCTCTCCGTCGCCCGCCTGGCCCACTACGGTGTAGCCCTCCTCAGCCAGCATCTCCGCCAGGTCGAGCCGGATCAGCGCCTCGTCCTCGGCGATCACTGCAGTGGGAGTGGATGAACCCGATTTCTGCTCTGTCTCGCTCACATGAGAAGGTTATCGGCGCTGGTCGACAGCACGATCACCACGGTGGTTCGGTGAGATCGAGACCGATATCGTGATGCGGCCGCCCTGGTAGCCCAACGGCAGAGGCAACGGATTCAAAACCCGTCCAGTGTGGGTTCGAATCCCACCCAGGGCACAATCTTGTCCGAATTATCGGCAGCCACATCGACACTGGCTCCATGTCTGACGCACGCACTCGGAAACGCGCACTCGCCCTCCTCGATGCCGGCGTCTCGCTCAGCGCCTCAGGCCGACGGCTTCGGCGCGGGAGCCGGTTTCGTCTCGGCTTCGAGCCTGCGGTAGGCGGGAGCAGCGCCGTTGATGGCGTCTCCCATCCGGTGAATTCGCAGCGCGTTGGTCGAGCCGGGGATGCCAGGCGGACTGCCCGCGACGATCACGACCTCGTCTCCCTCCTTGCACCGGCCGATCTCGAGCAGCGCCTTGTCGACCTGAAGCACCATCTCGTCGGTGTGGTCCACGAGCGGGCCGAGGAAGGTCTCGATCCCCCACGTCATCGCCAGCTGCGACCTGACGACCGCCTCCGGGGTGAAGGCGAGCACGGGGATGACCGAGCGATATCGCGACAGCCGCTTGGGTGTATCACCGGAGACGCTGAACGCGACCAGGTACTTGGCTCCGATCCGCTCGGCGACCTCGGCAGCGGCCTTCGCGATCACACCGCCTCTGGTGTGGGGCTGCCAGTCGATCGCGGCCATCCGGGCGAGCCCGTGGTCCTCGGTGGACTCGATGATCCGTGCCATCGTCTCGACCGTCTCGATCGGGAACTCCCCCACACTGGTCTCGCCCGAGAGCATGACCGCGTCAGCGCCGTCGAGGACCGCGTTGGCGACGTCGGACGCCTCGGCCCGGGTGGGTCGGGGCGCGGAGATCATGGACTCGAGCATCTGGGTGGCCACGATGGCGGGCTTCGCGTTGCGGCGGGCCGCCTCGATGATGTGCTTCTGCAGGAACGGGACGTCCTCGAGCGGCATCTCCACCCCGAGGTCGCCACGCGCGACCATCACGCCGTCGAACGCGGCGATGATGTCGTCGATGTGGTCGATTGCCTGCGGCTTCTCGACCTTGGCGATGACCGGAATCCATTCCTTCTCCTCGGCCATCACGCGACGTACGTCGGCAGCGTCCTCGCCTGAGCGCACGAACGACAGCGCGATCATGTCAGCGCGCAGATGCAGCGCCCACCGCAGATCCTCGATGTCCTTCTCGCTCAGCGCTGGCACGCTGACCGCGACACCCGGCAGGTTGATGCCCTTGTTGTTGCTGAGCACCCCGGGGACCTCGACGCGAGTCTTCACGTCTGTTTCGCTGACCTCGATCGCCGTCAGCCTGACCCGGCCATCGTCGATCAGGATCTCGTCGCCTGGGCGGACGTCGCCGCACAGGCCCTTGTAGGTGGTCGAGCAGATCTGCTGGTCGCCGGGGATGTCTCGGGTCGTGATCGTGAACTCGTCGCCCGGATGGACGCTGATCGGGCCGTCAGCGAAGCGGCCTAGCCGGATCTTGGGGCCCTGAAGGTCCACCAGGATGCCCACGGCCTTGCCCGTGTCGTCAGAAGCCTGACGCACCATCTTGTAGACCTTCTCGTGGTCTTCATAGCTGCCGTGGCTCAGATTGAGGCGGGCGACGTTCATGCCGGCCTCGACGAGCTGACGGATCTTCTCTGGGGTGGATGTGGCGGGCCCGAGGGTGCACACGATCTTTGCTCTACGCACGAGGGAGAACCCTATCTCTGGACAGGACGGTCACACCATCAAGGGTCGCGCGGTAGGCGGTATCGGCGCCGGCAGCGTGGTGGACCCAGTCAAATAGCGGTCGACGGCTGCTGCCGCTGACCGTCCTTCTGCGATCGCCCACACAATGAGCGACTGCCCCCTGCCGGCGTCCCCGGAGACGAAGACACCCGGTACGGAGGACATGTAGGCCTCGTCGCGCGCCACGTTGCCACGGGCATCGAGCTCGACGCCGAGCTGCTCGACGAGGCCTTCCTGCTGCGGCCCGGTGAAGCCCATCGCCAGCAGCACGAGGCCGGCAGGGATCTCGCGCTCGCTGCCCTCGACCGGCTCGAAGCGGCCCTCGCGCATCTCCACGTCGGTCAGGCGCAACGTCGCGACGTTTCCATCGTCTCCGCCGACGAACTCCTGGGTCGAGACGGCGTACACCCGCTCGCCGCCCTCCTCGTGAGCCGAGGAGACACGGTAGATCATCGGGTAGGTCGGCCACGGCTGGCTGGCGACGCGCTCGTCACCTGGTCGAGGCATGATCTCCAGCTGAGTCACGGACGCCGCGCCCTGGCGGTGCGCGGTCCCGACGCAGTCCGCACCGGTGTCGCCGCCGCCGATCACCACAACATGCTTGCCGGTAGCGAGGATCTGACCGTCGACCGCCTTGCCTCGGGCAACGCGGTTTGCCTGCGGGAGGTACTCCATCGCCTGATGGATGCCGCCGAGCTCGCGACCCGGCATCGGCAGGTCACGGCCCAGGGTCGCCCCGATGCTGAGCACGACGGCATCGAACCGCTCGCGCAGCTCGCTCGCCGAGATGTCGCTGCCGACGTCCACTCCGGCACGGAAGACGGTGCCTTCCTTGCGCATCTGGTCGAGGCGGCGGTCGATCTGGCGCTTCTCCATCTTGAACTCAGGGATGCCGAACCGCAGGAGCCCACCGATCTCGTCGGCGCGCTCGTACACGACGACGGTATGCCCGGCGCGGGTCAGCTGCTGGGCGGTCGCGAGTCCGGCCGGCCCCGAGCCGATCACCGCTACCGTCTTGCCGGTGAGCCAGTCGACCTGCTGCGGTCGGATGAAATGGGAGTCCCAGGCACGGTCGACGATGCTGACCTCGACGTTCTTGATCGTGACCGGCTCCTGATTGATCCCGAGCACGCATGAGGTCTCACACGGAGCAGGACATAGTCGGCCGGTGAACTCGGGGAAGTTGTTCGTGGCGTGCAGCCGCTCGATGGCACCTTCCCAGTCATCGCGGAACACGAGGTCGTTCCACTCCGGGATGAGGTTGCCCAACGGGCAGCCCTGATGACAGAACGGGATGCCGCAGTCCATGCACCGGCCAGCCTGCTTGCTGATAATCGGCAGCAGCACACGCCCGACGTCGTCGGGGTAGACCTCGTGCCAGTCGTTGACGCGCTCCTCGACGGGGCGGCGCTGAGGAGCCTCGCGGGGCGTGGTGAGGAAGCCACGTGGATCAGCCATTGAGCGCTCCCATCATCGCGGCGGTCGTCTGCTCTTCGTCGAGGCCATCGCGTTCGGCGGCGGCCCTGGCGTCGAGCACTCGCCGGTAGTCGCGCGGCATGACCTGGGTGAACCGGGATCGCGAGGACGCCCAGTCGGCCAGCAGCGCGCCGGCGACAGGTGAGTCCGTCGCCTCATGCTGCTGAAGGACCAGGGACCGCACCAGGTCGGCAGCGTCATCATCGAGGTCATGCAAGTCGACCAGCTCGGGGTTGACCCGCTCCCGGTCGAGGTCCAGCACGTAGGCGACGCCCCCGCTCATACCGGCGGCGAAGTTGCGGCCGGTCGGTCCGAGCACCACGACCTGGCCGCCTGTCATGTACTCGCATCCGTGGTCGCCCACACCCTCGACGACCAGCGCTGCCCCGGAGTTGCGGACCGCGAAGCGCTCGCCCACCTGCCCGCGGATCAGTATCTGGCCCGCGGTGGCGCCGTAGGCGATCACGTTGCCGGCGATGATCTGGTCCTCGGCGACGAACGACGCGCCATGATCTGGCCGCACCACGATCTGCCCGCCGGACAGGCCCTTGCCCACATAGTCGTTGGCGTCGCCCTCCAGCCGCAGCGTGACGCCGCGCGGCAGGAAGGCGCCGAACGACTGACCGGCTGAGCCGGTGAACGTCAGATCGATCAGACCTTCAGGCAGACCCTCTGGATGCGCCTTGGTCACCTCGTGGCCGAGCATGGTGCCGACCGTGCGGTTCACGTTTCGAACCGTCAGCTGCGCCCGGATCGGCTCGCCTTTGGTGATCGCCGGCTGACAGAGCTCGATCAGCGCCTTGTCGAGTGCCCTATCGAGGCCGTGGTCCTGAGAGACGGTCTGGTGTCTGGACGCGCCCTCGGCGAGAACAGGGACGTGCAGGACGGGGGTGAGGTCCAGCCCGGAGGCCTTCCAATGCTCGACGGCCTTGCGGGTGTCGAGAACCTCGGCCTGGCCGATCGCCTCCTCGAGGCTGCGGAAGCCGAGCTCAGCTAGCAGCTCGCGCACCTCCTCGGCGATGAACTGGAAGAAGTTGACGACGTACTCGGCCTTCCCGCTGTACCGGTCGCGGAGCACAGGGTTCTGCGTCGCGATGCCCACCGGGCAGGTATCGAGGTGGCAGACCCGCATCATGATGCAGCCCGAGACGACCAGTGGCGCGGTGGCGAAGCCGAACTCCTCGGCCCCGAGGAGCGCCGCGATGAGCACGTCGCGGCCGGTCTTGAGCTGGCCGTCGCACTGCACGACGATCCGGTCCCGTAGGCCGTTGAGCAGCAGCGTCTGCTGAGTCTCAGCGAGACCGAGCTCCCATGGGCCGCCAGCGTGCTTCAGCGAGGTCAGCGGGGAGGCTCCGGTGCCGCCGTCGTGGCCGGAGATCAATACGACGTCGGCATGCGCCTTCGAGACGCCCGCCGCTACCGTGCCGACACCCACCTCGGAGACGAGCTTGACGTGGATACGTGCCGACGGGTTCGCGTTCTTGAGATCGTGAATCAGCTGGGCGAGATCCTCGATGGAGTAGATGTCGTGGTGCGGCGGCGGCGAGATCAGGCCGACGCCGGGGGTCGAGTGCCTGGTCTTGGCCACCCATGGGTAGACCTTGTGCCCGGGCAGCTGCCCGCCTTCGCCGGGCTTGGCTCCTTGAGCCATCTTGATCTGGATGTCGTCTGCGTTGGTGAGGTACTCGCTGGTGACGCCGAACCGCCCTGAGGCGACCTGCTTGATCGCGCTGCGCCGGGCAGGGTCCTGGAGGCGGTCGGAGTCCTCGCCGCCCTCGCCGGTGTTGGATTTCGCACCGAGGCGGTTCATCGCGATCGCGAGGGTCTCGTGTGCCTCGAGGCTGATCGACCCATAGGACATCGCACCGGTCGAGAAGCGCTTGACGATCTCCGAGACCGGCTCGACCTCGTCGATCGGCACCGGGGTGCGGCCCTCGGCGAACGAGAACAGACCACGCAGCGTCATCAGGCGGGCCGCCTGGTCGTCGACGAGCTTCGTGTACTGCTTGAAGATGTCGTAGCGACCCGATCGGGTCGAGTGCTGAAGACGGAAGACGGTGTCGGGGTCGAACAGGTGCGGCTCACCCTCGCGCCGCCACTGGTACTCGCCGCCGATGTCGAGCTTGCGGTGGGCCGGTGGGATCCCGTCGACCGGGTAGGCGCGCTGGTGCCGCTGAGCGACCTCCTCGGCGATCACGTCGAGCCCGATGCCGCCGAGCTTGGACGTGGTCCCGGTGAAGTAGCGGTCGACGAGCTCCTGCGAGAGCCCGACGGCCTCGAAGATCTGCGCGCCGGTGTAGGACGCCACGGTTGAGACGCCCATCTTGCTCATCACCTTGAGCACGCCCTTGCCGAGCGCCTTCACGAGGTGCTGCACGGCGACCTCCGGCTCGACGCCGGTCAGGTGAACCTGCTGGCGGGCGAGGTCCTCGACGGACTCCATCGCGAGGTACGGGTTGACCGCGGCTGCGCCGAAGCCCATCAGCAGCGCAACATGGTGCACCTCGCGAACGTCGCCGGCCTCCACCACGAGGCCGACCTGGGTGCGGGTCTTCTCGCGCACCAGGTGGTGGTGGACCGCGCCGGTGAGGAGCAACGACGGAATGGGCGCGACATCTGCTGTGGAGTGGCGGTCGGACAGGAGGATGATGCGGGCTCCCCCGGCGATCGCCGCGGAGACATCGGCGCAGATCTCATCGATCTTGGCAGCCAGGGCCTGACCGCCGCCGGCCACCTCGTAGAGGCCGCGGACTACGTGGGTCATGTAGCCGGGAAGGTCGCCGTCGCGGTTGATGTGCACGATCTTCGACAGCTCGTCGTTGTTGAGCACCGGGAACGGCACCACGAGCTGGCGGCACGAGCGCGGACCAGGGTCGAGGATGTTGGCCTCAGGGCCGATCATGCCGGCCAGCGAGGTGACGAGCTCCTCGCGGATCGCGTCCAACGGCGGGTTGGTGACTTGTGCGAAGAGCTGACTGAAGTAGTCGAAGAGCAGCCGCGGACGAGCCGACAGCGCGGCGATCGGACTGTCGGTGCCCATGGAGCCGATCGGCTCGGCGCCCGATCGCGCCATCGGGGCGAGGAGCACCCGCAGCTCCTCCTCGGTGTAGCCGAAGACCTGCTGGCGACGCGTGACCGACTGGTGCGTGTGCACGATGTGCTCACGGGTCGGCAGATTCTCCAGACGAAGGAGACCCGCGTGCAGCCACTCGCCGTACGGCGCCTCGGCTGCGAGCTCGTCCTTGATCTCGTCGTCGTCGATGATGCGGTGCTCGTTGAGATCGATCAGGAACATCCGGCCAGGCTGCAGGCGGCCCTTGCGGACGATCGTGGCCGGATCGAGGTCGAGCACCCCGACCTCCGACGCCAGCACGACGAGACCGTCGTCGGTGACCCAGTAGCGCCCGGGGCGCAGACCATTGCGGTCAAGGACGGCGCCGACCTTCGTGCCGTCGGTGAACACCACGCAGGCAGGCCCGTCCCAGGGTTCCATCAAGGACGAGTGGTACTCGTAGAAGGCCTTGCGGGTCTCACTCATCTCGGCGTGGTTCTCCCACGCCTCCGGGATCATCATCAACACGGCGTGCGGAAGGGAGCGGCCGCCCAAGTGGAGCAGCTCGAGCACCTCATCGAAGGACGCGGAGTCCGATGCGTCGGTCGTGCAGATCGGGTAGATGCGGCTCAGGTCGCCGGGGATGATCTCGCTGTCGAGCATCGCCTCGCGAGCGCGCATCCAGTTGCGGTTCCCTTTCACTGTGTTGATCTCGCCGTTGTGCGCGATGAAGCGGTACGGGTGGGCCAACGGCCAGGAGGGGAACGTGTTGGTCGAGAAGCGCGAGTGCACGACGGCCATCGCGGAGGCGATCCGGGGGTCAACGAGGTCGGGGAAGAAGTTGTCCAGCTGATCCGTGGTCAGCATCCCCTTGTAGGCAAGGGTTCGCGAGGACAGCGACGGAAAATAGACGCCGGTCTCGTGCTCGGCTCGCTTGCGGAGGCAGAAGGCCATCCGCTCGAGCGCCATGCCGAGCACCCGGCCGCTCTCGCCCGCGACGAAGAGCTGGACGAAGGTCGGCATGCAGGTGCGGGCGGTCTCGCCCAGAAGCTCTGGCCGGGTGGGAACGTCGCGCCAGCCGAGGACCTTGAGCCCTTCCTCAGCGGCGAGGTCGGCGATGTGGGCCTTGGTCTTGGCGACCGCGTCGGTGTTGCCGGGGATGAAGGCTGTGCCGACGGCGTAGCTGCTGTAGGACGGCAACTCGAAGTCGCAGACGGCGCGGAAGAACTTGTGCGGTACCTGCATCAAGATGCCGGCACCGTCACCGGAGTCCGGCTCGGCGCCGGACGCACCACGGTGCTCGAGGTTGCGCAGCGCAGTGAGGGCCTTGGCGACGATGTCGTGTGAGGCCTCGCCGGTCAGCGTCGCGACGAAGGCGACTCCACAGGCATCGTGCTCGTGTTGTCCGTCGTACAGCCCCTGGGGCGGCGGGACAGCTCGCATGTGCCTATCTCCCGTCGTCGTGCGCCGGTCTCAGGAAGGTCAAGCCTGACCGGCGAAAGTGTTGCGCAAGGGACGACTTTGGCCCAGCGGAGTAACGCGGTGAGCCTACACGAACACGCCCGGTCAGCCGAGCATGCGCTCACCGGTCGAAACACGGATCATCGGGGCGCTGGGTGCGTCCCGAACGACTACCTCCGCGCCACCACCTGCGCGTCGCCGCCGCCTCGGCGGACTGGCTCGGCCACGGCAACCAGCCGGCCCCGAGGCAGGAACTCGATGGCCGTGGCGGCGCCGATCTCAGCGATCGGCGTGAAGGCCTGTCCTCTCGCGGCGAGCGCCGTGCCGTAGCGATCGATGAACGACTGCTCAGCCGTGGTCGTCGCCGAGTTGTCCTGCTGAGCTCGCGGTGCGGCGACTGCATCAAGCAGGCTCATCCGCAGGTCGATGCGGTTGACCAGGGTCTGCAGCACGGTGGTGATGATCGTCGAGCCACCCGGTGAGCCCACCGTCAGCCAGGGCCGGTCATGCCGCATCACGATCGTCGGCGACATCGAGGAGCGCGGGCGCTTGCCTGGCTGAATACGGTTCGGGTCGGTAGCGACGTACGTCGCGGAGAAGTCGGTCAACTCGTTGTTCAGGATGAAGCCGCGTCCTGGCACCGTGATAGCGCTGCCGCCGGTCTGCTCGATGGTCAGGGTGTAGCTGGCGATGTTGCCCCAGCGGTCGACGACGCTCAGATGGCTCGTGGATAGGCCCTCGTGGTCGTCGGCGACAGTTGCGCCTGAGTCGGCCGGGCAGGTCGCGTCGTAGTGCCCGTCAGGTGTCCCCGCAGGAACGGGTTTGCCAGCAGCCCGATCGGGGTCAATCTCGCAGGCCCGCTCGGCTGCGAAGCCCTTGGACAGCAGCTCGCTGACGGGCACGTCGACGAAGTCGGGGTCCCCGAGGTTGGCTGCCCGGTCTGCGTAGGCGAGGGCCGACGCCTCCAGGTACTTGTGCATGATGTCGACGCGGCTGTCATCTCGGTCCCGCACCCTCTCAAGGATGTTGAGGGCCTCGCCGATGGTGGTGCCGCCGCTGGATGGCGGCGCCATCCCGTAGATGTCGAGGCCGCGGTAGGTGCTGTGCGTGGGACGACGGACCTTCGCCGTGTACGAGGAGAGGTCGCTGGCCCTCATGTAACCCGCGGGAACGGGGAGAGTGGCGTCGTCGGCCACGGGCGGGCGGCGCACGGCGTGCACGATCTCTCGACCGAGCGTGCCGTGATAGATCGTGTCTGTGCCCTTCTTGGCCAGCAGCCGATAGGTAGACGCGAGCTCAGGATTGCGGAACACGGACCCGACGGCCGGAGGCTGTCCATCGGGGAGGAACAGCTCCGCGGTCGGCGTGATCGCCGCGAACCGCGCAGCGTTGGCGGCGGTCTGGTCGTAGAAGGTCTGGTCCACGACGAACCCCCGCTGCGCGAGCCGGGTGGCGGGTCGCAGTGCATCACCCAGCGAGAGACTCCCCCACTTCCGCAGCGCTTTGGCCCACGTTGCGGGAGACCCCGGCACGCCCACGGAGACGCCGCTGGTCACAAGCTCGGGCGTGAAGTTGTACGGCTCGCCGGTGGCGGGGTCGATGAAGGCATCGTTGGGCATAGCCATCGGGGCCGTCTCGCGGCCATCGATGGTGCTGACCTTGCCCGTCTTGGCGTCGTAGTACACGAAGAAACCGCCGCCGCCGATCCCTGCGCTGTACGGCTCGGACACTCCCAACGCAGCTGCGGCGGCCACGGCGGCGTCGGCGGCATTTCCGCCCCGCCTGAGTACTTGAATGCCGATCGAGGTGGCGTTCGGGTCAACCGAGCTGACCGCCCCTCCCCGGCCGACGGCGATCGCGCTGCGGTCGGGCTCAGGCGCAGGCTGGGTCTGCGTGCTCGACGCTGCGGCTACAGCCGCAGTAGAGGACGACGCGATTCCGGCCGCGCCTGCGCCGAATAGTGCGAACGCGGCAGCGAGCGCCGTCGCAGATCGGACCGCTCGACGGACATGGATGGGCATGAGGCCTCCTCGTGGGTGCACTCTTCCCCTACCCCATCGGTGGCAGAGCATGCTGTGCGGCACCGGGGGATGCCATGGAAGTGGCAATCGACCGGCCACGCGTCCATAGGTGAGCACGCAACCGACGGCTGAGGATGGGCTAGTCGGTCAGGTGATCCAGACGCGGGGCGCCGACCGGCCACCTCGGTACCTCGCCCGTGGTCGGGCGACTTGTGGCAGGGAGGGCGCGGGTTCCGGTGTGGTCGACGAGGTAGGTGCGGCCGTGGGGTGTGCGCCAGAGGTAGATGCCGGGGAACGGCTGTCTGACTTCCCAGTCGGCGAAGGTTTGATGCGGTGGTGGTGTCTGGTCATCGGGCCGAGGTTCCCGATCGCCGTCTGGCCCGGCGGGCCGGTGTCGTCGAATGGCCCTGGATCGAAGGGGACGGTGTGGTCGATGTCCTTGCGCCGGGTCTGGTTGGTGGCAAACGGGAAGCAGTCGGTGGGGGTGATGAGGTGGACGGCCTCGCGGAGCCGGTCGGGGACCTCGTAGGCGTCGACGGGGGCCTGCTGGTTGAGGTCGATGACGGGCTTGACGGTGACCCGGGTGTGGCCGAGCCAGCTGCGGACCTGGTCGACGGTGACCGGCCCGTCCCCCTCGACCCTGGCGACGCCCTGGTTGGACCTGAAGGCGTGGTCGGTGAGGTGGACGTAGAGGACGGCCTTGGACTGCGACAGCGCCGTGACCCTGGTCTCGGGGTCGGTACTCAGGTCGAGGGTGGCCGAGCCGATCATCCCGACCGCCGCCGCGCGGCGGGCGTCCTTCGGGGACTGGTCGCCGCAGATGGCGAGGTCGTCGGCGATCCGGTCGATGCGGGCGTCGAAGAACGCGGCGCTGGCGGCGGTGGTGCGGATCAGGATCTCCCGGGTCCCGTGGTCCGTCGACGGGGACAGCCACACTCCCTGCTCGGCCTCCGATGCCTCGGCGGCCTGCTCGGCGGCGGCGGGGTCGAGCCGGATCAGGTGGGCCTCGACGATCCGCTCCAGCTGCCCGGCGGTCTTCCGGTCGGCGTACGGGGCGACCAGCGCGTCGACCTGGAGGGCGAGGTCGAGGCTGTGGTGGCGGGCGGCCTGCACGATACGGCGGGCGACCCAGGCCTTCACCTCGCCGTCCAGCACCCGCCGCCACAACACCGGGTGGCGGTGCCGGAGGTCGAGGGCGTCCCCGATCAGGGCCCGGGCGGAGTGTGCGGACTCCCCGAGGGCCGTGCCGAGCTCGGCCGGTGCGAACTCCGCGACCAGCGGCGTCCCGTCGCCGCCGAGCCGGACCGCCCGCTCGCAGCCGGGCAGGGCGCGCTCGCCGGCCACGACCGCGTTGGCGTCGGCCCAGCAGCAGACGATCTCCAGCCGGCCGGCCTCGAGGAGGTTGAGCGACCGCGTGATGTCGTGGGCGGCGTCGAGGATGACGGCCGGGTCGAGGGCAGCAGGGTCACTGTCGAACATACGTTCGATTCTACTATGAAACCGGACAGAAGGGAACCCGGTTTGCCCTTACACACAAGGGAAAACGAAAGGTTCTCGGCGCCACCAACCCGGGAACAAGCGGCCAGCCGACCGAGCCGGCGCCACAAGAGAACCCGCCGCCATCGCTGCCGCCCTAGACCGGACCCCCACGAGAACAGGCAGCCAGCCGACCAGCCAGCACCACAAGAGAACTCGCCGCCCTCGCTGCCGCTCTAAACCCGACCCGTCGAGAACGTCCATCCAGCCGACCTAGCCGGCACCACACGAGAACTCGCCGCCATCGCAGCCGCTCTAGACCCGACCCGTCGTTAACAGGCAGCCAGCAGACCAAGCCGGCGCCACACGAGAACTCGCCGCCATCGCTGCCGCTCTCAACCCGGCCCCGCGCGAACAGGCAGCCAGCAGACCAGGCTGGCACCACAAGAGAACTCGCCCAACCGCCACTCGCCGCCCCCCTGCCAGCAGACAGGCAAGAGCCGACTGCGCCCGTCGACCCGGCCCCGCCTAGCCCAGACTGGCGCCGACGAGGTCGCCGATGAAGTACGTGAGTGCCGCGGCTGCGGCTCCGAGGATGAGCTGGCGCAGTCCCCCATACCACCAGCTGCGGGTCGTCACCCTTGAGACGATCGCCCCGCAGGCGAACAGCGCAACGAGGCTCAGCACCATCGCCACCCAGAGGGTCTCGGCGCCGAGCAGATACGGGAGCACAGGGATAGCGGCTCCCAGTGCGAAGGACACGAACGACGAGCCAGCCGCCACCATCGGGGACGGCAGGTTGCCGGCATCGACCCCCAGCTCCTCCCGGGTGTGCACCTCGAGCGCGAGACGGGGGTCGGCATGCACTTGCTCGGCGATCGCGAGAGCCAGCTCCTTGTCGATGCCGCGGTCGACGTACATCTGCGCCAGCTCGGCCTGCTCGGCGTGCGGCTTGAGCTCGATCTCGCGGCGCTCGACCTCGATCTCGGCCTGAGCGTGCTCCGCCTGGCTGGCAACCGAGGTGTACTCCCCCGCCGCCATCGAGAACGCGCCGGCGGCGAGCCCCGCCATCCCGGCGAGCACCACCTCGGAGTTGTGATCAGCGCCGACCCCGCCCGCGACTCCCGCAATCAGCGCGAAGTTGGATACGAGGCCGTCCATGGCACCGAAGACTGCTGGGCGCAGCCAGCCACCGGTGACATCAGCGTGCTCGTGGCCGATCTCGTCGGCGCTGCGGTCGGCCGGCTCTGGGGCCGACCGGGTCGGGGTATCAGTCATACCTCGATTGTGGCGCTGGAAGGGAGGTCCGCGAAAGCGAGGGGAGGCTTACCTCAGGGGCGTTCGGCCGCTCCGTCATCGACGGGCTCGTCGGAGGCACCAAGGTCGTCAGACTCGTCGGACTCGTAGGGCGAATCAGAGTCGTCAGGGTCGCCAGCCAGATCGTCGTCATCGTCATCGCCGGGGTGGTAGTTCTCGATCTTGGGCTCGCGACCGGGATGACGCCTGCCGACGATCACGAAGTAGGCGCTGGACAGCACGAACAAGACGATCGAGGTCCATACGTTGAGCCGGAGGCCGAAGATGTGGTTGACGGTGTCGATCCGCATGTACTCGATCCAGCCTCGGCCGGCGGTGTACGCCATCACGTACAGCGCGAAGGCACGGCCGTAGCCGAGCTTGAACCTGCGGTCGGCCCAGATGACGAGCCCAGCGACGCCCAGGTCCCAGATGCATTCATAGAGGAAGGTCGGGTGGAAGGTCGCATCCTGCTCGTAACCCGCAGGGCGGTTCTCTCGGCTGATCTCCAGACCCCACGGCAAATCGGTCGGCTTGCCGAACAGCTCCTGGTTGAACCAGTTCCCCCAGCGGCCGATCGCCTGGGCTACGGCGATGCCTGGAGCAAGCGCGTCAGCGAACGCGGAGAACCGCGCGCCTCGGCGACGACAGCCGATGTAGGCGCCGACCCCTCCCAGCGCGATCGCGCCCCAGATGCCGAGCCCACCGCGCCAGATGTACAGCGCGGTGATGGGGTCCTTGCCCGACCCGAAGTACAGCTCAGGGTCAGTCAGGACGTGGTAGAGCCGGCCGCCGACCAGGCCGAAGGGCACCGCCCACACAGCCACGTCGCCGACCACGCCAGGCGAGCCCCCGCGCTGAATCCAGCGACGTTCGCCGATCCAGACTGCCGCGATGACGCCGGCGATGATGCAGAGGGCGTAACCGCGGACCGGGAAGTCGCCGATATGCCAGACACCCTGACTGGGGCTCGGAATGGAAGCAAGGATCATCGCGCAGCAACCTACCCCGAGCGCGGCGACGTCATCGTCACCGCCCCGCGAGTTCGGCGATGTCGCTGGCCATCACGTCAGGAGGCGTGCCCTCGGTCCAGATGACCGGCGCCTGATTGTCATGGAAGCCGATCACCTGGGCGCCGTGGCCGACGTTGTAGCCGCCGCTTGGGAGCCGTTTCATGCCCTCGATTGCCACCCCCATCGCCTTAGCAGCGGTGGTGATCTGGCCGAGGTCGCCGGTCAGACCGACGAAGTCGGGATCGTAGTGGTCGAGATACTCCGCCAACACCGGCACCGTGTCGCGCGCGGGATCGGTGGTGATGAACAGCACCTGGGTCTCGTCGCGCACGTCGTCGGGCAGCCGGAGGTAGGCGGCCGTGAGGTCGCTCATCACCAGCGGGCAAACCTCCGTGCAGTGCGTGTATCCGTAGAAGACCAGGGTGTTCGGGTAGCCCGTGTCGACGATCAGGTTGAAGGGCTCCCCGTTCGTGGCCGTCAATGTGACATCCGGCATCGCGTACGGCGCGACAGGCTCGGCCCCGAGATAGGTCCCGCCCGCATCGTCGGAGGCGAACGCGCTACCCGGGGTCTCGGCCATCGTCGACGCGTTATCGTCGCAGCCGGCCGCAGCGATGCAGAGCATCACGGTGGCAAGCCCGGCGAGGGCGCGCTGTGGATGGAGGGCAGAGATCATCTCCCTGCCAACGTTAGCCAACGGCCTCAGAGTTCCCGACGAACTCCGGCAGCCAGGTCCTGGGTGAGCGTCGCGACCGCCTTGACGGCCTCGTCGAGGTCGGAGGCATCGGCGATCGCGCGGACGAAGGCGCTGCCCACGATCACGGCGTCCGCGAACTCGGCAACCTCGGCGGCCTGCTGCCCCGTGGACACCCCGACGCCGACGCCGATGGGCAGGTCAGTCACCTGCCGGGTCCGCCCGACGAGCTCCGAGGCAACGCCGCTCACCTCGTCGCGGGCACCCGTCACCCCCATCACGGCAGTGGCGTACACGAAGCCGCGGCAGGCGGCGGTCGTGCTCGCCAGCCGGGCCGGTGTCGACGACGGGGCGACGAGGAAGACCTTGTCCAACGCATGCGCGTCAGCTGCATCGATCCACGGCCCGGCCTCGTCGGGGATCAGGTCCGGCGTGATCAGACCTGCCCCGCCCGCGGTGGCGAGGTCGCCTGCGAACCGCTCCACGCCGTACCGCTCGACAGGGTTCCAGTAGGTCATCACGAGCGACGGGACGTTGGCCGCGCTCGCCGACACGACGCCGAAGACGTCGGTGATCCGAAGCCCCTGAGACAACGCGAGCTCGGCGGCAGCCTGGATGGTGGGGCCATCCATCACGGGATCGGAGTACGGGAGCCCGATCTCGATCACGTCGCAGCCCTCGTCGGCCATCACCTTGAGCAGCTGGATAGAGCCCTCGATGGTCGGGAAGCCGGCAGGCAGGTAGCCCACGAGGGCCGCGCGGCCCTCGGCGCGGGCGGCGGCTATCGCTGGTTGAACACTCATGCGGTGACCTTCCCTGCTGCGCCGTCGCCGTCCACGAGGTCGAACCACGTCGCGGCGGTGTCCATGTCCTTGTCGCCACGGCCCGACAGGCAGACCAGAAGAGTGGAGTCGGGTCCGTGCACGGCCGCGATCTCCGGCAGTGCGGCAAGGGCGTGCGCGCTCTCGATCGCGGGGATGATGCCCTCGGTCCGCGCCAGCAGCGCCATCGCGTCCATCGCCTGTGCGTCGGTGATCGGCCGGTAGGACGCCCGGCCCGTCTCGGCGAGCCACGAGTGCTCCGGCCCGACACCGGGATAGTCGAGGCCGGCGGAGATCGAGTGCGACTCGATGGTCTGGCCGTCGTCATCTTGCAGCAGATAGGACCGCGCGCCATGCAGGACGCCGACCTGCCCAGCCGAGATGGTCGACGCGTGCCTGCCGGTCTCGAAGCCATCACCGCCTGCCTCCAGCCCATACAGCGCGACGTCCGGGTCGTCGATGAAGGCCGTAAACAGGCCGATCGCGTTGGACCCACCGCCGACACACGCCAAGGCGGCATCGGGCAATCTGCCGATGAGGTCGAGCGTCTGAGCCCGGGCCTCGTCGCCGATGCCGCGGGTGAAGTCGCGCACCATCGCCGGGAACGGGTGCGCCCCCGCAGCTGTGCCGAGCAGATAGTGCGTGGTGTCGACATTGGCGACCCAGTCGCGGAGCGCCTCGTTGATGGCGTCCTTGAGAGTCCGGCTGCCCGTCGTCACCGGGATGACCTCGGCGCCGAGCATCTTCATCCTGGCGACGTTCAGCGCCTGCCGCTCGGTGTCGACCTCGCCCATGTAGACGACGCAGTCAAGACCGAAGTACGCGCACGCAGTGGCCGTCGCGACACCATGCTGGCCGGCGCCGGTCTCGGCGATCACCCGCTGCTTGCCCATCTTGGTGGTGAGCAGCGCCTGCCCGAGCACGTTGCGGATCTTGTGTGCCCCGGTGTGGTTGAGATCCTCGCGCTTCAACAGGACCTTCGCGCCGATCACCTCAGAGAGCCGGTCGGCTTCATACAGCAGGCTCGGGAGTCCGGCGTACTGCGCCTGAAGGCGGGCGAACTCGGAGGTGAACTCCTCGTCGGCCATCGCCTTGCGCCAGTGCGCGTCCAGCTCGTCGAGTGGCGCGATCAGCGCCTCGGGCATGAAGCGGCCGCCGAAACGGCCGAAGTGCCCGGCAGAGTCGGGCCTCGGGTCGGTTGTCATGGGGTTCTCAGTGCCTTTGCTTGAGTGCCGGATGTGCTCCGGCTGCCACCAGGTCGGCGACCGCGGTCCGCGGGTCCTTGCCGGTGACGAGGGATTCACCTACGAGCACGACATCCGCTCCATCGCGGGCGTACTCGAGGACGTCATGGGGACCGCGCACGCCGGACTCAGCGACCCTGACCACACCGTCAGGGATCCGCGGGGCGAGTCGGGCGAACGTGGAGCGGTCGACTTCGAGCGTCTTGAGGTTGCGGGCGTTGACACCGATCAGGTCAGCGCCAGCGTCCACGGCGCGCTGCACCTCCTCCTCGTCATGCACCTCCACCAGCGGCGTCAGGCCGATCGAGCGGGCACGCTCGATCAGGCCCTCGAGCTCATGATCGGACAGCGCGGCGACGATCAGCAGTGCGAGGTCGGCGCCGCAGGCCCTGGCCTCCCAGAGCTGGTACGACGTCACGATGAAGTCCTTGCGCAGCACCGGGACGGTAACGGCGGCCCGCACTGCGCGCAGGTCGTCAAGGCTGCCGTCGAAGCGGCGCTCCTCGGTGAGCACGCTGATCGTGGCCGCGCCACCCGACTGGTAGTCCACGGCCAGCGCCGCAGGGTCGGCGATCGTGGCGAGCTCGCCCTTGCTGGGGCTCGACCGCTTGACCTCGGCGATGACGGCCACACCGTCAGCGCGGTAGGCAGGCATCGGGTCGATCGCGGAGTCCCGGCGGTTGGCCTTCTCCTTCAGGTCGTCGAGGGAGACAGTCTCTTGCCGCTGGGCGAGATCGATCCGTACCCCCGCGATGATCTCGTCTAGTACGGACATGCCTATCGCGCACCCATGCCCATTGCCTGCATGACTTTGCCGACGATGCCGGAGACGACGAGAAGAGCGACGCCGAGCCAGAAGACTGGCCAGTTCCAGAGCATGAGTCCGGCGGCGCCTACGCAGAATGCGATGAGCGCCAACGTGACGGCTGTCCAGGCGGCTGGGGTCGACCCGTGGTGGTTGTCTGCCATGGGTTCAGGCTCCTCTCGTTCGCGTCCATTGTTGCGGGTCGGGATCAGCGGTCGACCGTTGGGTCGTCCCCTCGGTCGATCGCCCGCCACACATCGCTCTCGCTGCTCGCCTCCGCCTGCCTGTGCTCAGCGGGTGCGTCGTACCTCTCCCCCATCGTCGCCCACATCGTCGCGAACCTGACGACCAGACACCCACACCCTGCCCCGACTAACGCCCCGACGGCAACCAGCCACCGCCACCACACACTGTGCACGTCGTAGTGCCCGCCTGCCCAGCCTTTGGCTGCGAGGCCCTGCACCACCAGACCGCCGGTGGCACCGGGGAAGATCGCCGAGAACGCGACGTACGCCAGGGCGGCGATGATCAAGACGCCGACGGCTCTGCGGAACAGCCCACGCGTCGCCACCACCGCGCCGAACGCCGCCAACGCGGCAAGCCCCAGCGCCCCGGCGGCTGGGGCGATGTCGGCGCCTGATACCTCGGCCACCAGCCGGGGCATCCCCTCCACGGTTGCGGTGGCGCGCAGCCACGGCTTGTTCACCCCGACCGCAACCGCGCCAGAGGCGGCGAGCCCCAGCACCAGCGTGACCGCGTAACCGCGACTGGAGGCCCAGAACGAGGTCGGGCGACTCACGAACCGGCTTCCATGTCTGCTGGGTCTGCTGGGTCTGCTGGATCCGCGTCGAAGCACGTGGCCGCGCCGGTGTGGCATGCGGGGCCCGTCTGGTCGACCGACAGCAAGATCGTGTCTGCGTCACAGTCGAGCCTGAGGTCTCGAACATGCTGGGAGTTGCCCGACGTCTCGCCTTTCACCCAGTACTGCTGGCGGCTGCGGCTCCAGTACGTCGCGTGCCGCGTCGACAAGGTGCGCCGGATGGCCTCGGCGTCCATCCAGGCCAGCATCAGCACTGCATGGCTTGTCGCCTCCTGGACGATCGCCGGGACAAGCCCCTGATCGTTGAACCGGACTCGGTCGATCAGCGCATCGGTCGCAGGAGTGGAGAGCACGTCGCCATTGTTCCGTGTGGCTGGCTCACTGCCAAAAGGCGGGCACCTGCCCCGCCGCCTACGATGGCCACATGACCCAGGCACCCACGGGATACCCGGCGAGCAGCGACACCCAGCACCCCTCGATCGCCAAGGTCGAGCGCGCGCTGCTCTGCGACCTTCTCGACGAGGTTGGCCCGCACCACCCCACGCTGTGTGAGGGCTGGACGACCCATCATCTTGCCGCGCATCTGAAGCTTCGGGAGGGCAACCCGATCGACTTCGTCCGCAATATCCTGCCAGGTGATCAGGTCATCGAGGAGATGGTCGCGTCGCAGAGCTTCTCCGACCTCGTCGAGAAGGTGCGCCAGGGCCCCACCATCACGTCGCTGTCGTTGTTCGCGATCCCTAGGGCCGGGGAGGCCATGAACACCCTTGAGTTCCTCATCCACCATGAGGATGTTCGCCGCGGCGAGGGGGCGTGGGAGCCTCGTGAGCTCCCAACCTGGGTCGAGGACACCATCTGGGGGCAGGTGGTCAAGACCGCCAAGCTCTCTCTGCTTCGCAACCCCCGCGAGCTCACGCTGCGGCGATCTGACACCGGCGACGAGGCCAAGGTCTCCAAGGGGTCTGGTTCGCGGCTCGTCACCGGCCGACCCCTTGAGCTGGCGCTCTACGTCTCGGGGCGCAAGACCGCCTCCCGGGTCGAGCGATCCAGCTGACCGACTTGTCAGCGGACCGGGTAACCGGCTGCGGCGAGCGACTCCTTGACGTCGTCGATCGCGACAGTGCCGAAATGGAACACGCTCGCGGCCAACACCGCGTCTGCGCCGGCGGCGACGGCGGGAGCGAAATGCTCCACATGGCCCGCCCCTCCGCTGGCGATCACGGGCACGGAGACCGACGCGCGCACGGCCTCGATCAGCTCGAGGTCGAAGCCCGCCTTGGTGCCATCGGCGTCCATCGCGTTCAACAGGATCTCGCCGGCCCCCAGCTCAGCCCCGCGTCGCGCCCATTCGAGCGCGTCCATGCCGGTGCCCCGGCTCCCACCATGGGTCGTCACCTCGAAACCCGACGGCGTGCCCGGCGCCCGCCGAGCGTCGACGCTGAGTACGAGCACCTGCCGCCCGAACCTGCTCGCGATCTCCGCGATGACCCCGGGCCTGTCAATTGCACCCGTGTTGATCGCTGCCTTGTCGGCGCCGGCGCGCAGCAGCGTGTCCACGTCCTCGACCGCGCGCACCCCACCCCCCACGGTCAAGGGGATGAACACCTGCTCGGCAGTACGGCGGACAACATCCAGCACCGTGTCACGACGGTCCCGGGAGGCCGTGATGTCGAGGAAGGTCAGCTCATCCGCACCCTCGCGGTCATAGCGCCGGGCGAGGTCCACGGGGTCCCCGACATCGCGCAGTCCCTCGAAGTTGACCCCCTTGACCACCCGGCCATCGTCGACGTCCAGGCACGGGATGACGCGGACCGCGACGGTCATAGAGCCGCCTGCTGGGCCACGGCGGCTAACGCGTCCTCGAGAGTGAACGCCCCGGTATACAGCGCCGTCCCGATGATGGCGCCCTCGACTCCGATCGGCACGAGGCCTGCGATCGCGACCAGGTCGTCGATGGTCGATACCCCGCCTGAGGCGACCACCGGGGCCTTGGTGCGAGCGCACACGTCGGCGAGGAGAGCGAGGTTCGGCCCCTGAAGCATGCCGTCCTTATTGACGTCGGTGACGACGTACCGGGCGCAGCCGGCAGCATCGAGGCGCTCGAGGACCTCGTACAGCTCGCCGCCGTCCTTGGTCCACCCCCGTGCCGCGAGTGTCGTCCCTCGCACGTCGAGGCCGATCGCGACGCGGTCTGCGTGCTCGTCGATGATGCGCGCGCACCAGTCTGGGTTCTCCAGCGCCGCGGTGCCGATGTTGACCCGTCGACAGCCGGTCGACAGAGCAGAAACCAGGGTCTCGTCGTCCCGGATGCCGCCCGACATCTCGACGTCGATGTCCAGTGTCGCGACCACCTCTGCCAGCAGGTCCCGGTTGTGACCGCGGCCGAACGCGGCATCGAGATCAACGAGATGCACCCACGCAGCACCCGCGCGCTGCCACCGCAGTGCGGACTCGATCGGGTCGCCGAAGACCCGCTCGCTCCCCGCGACGCCCTGAACGAGCTGGACGGCACGACCCTCGGCGACGTCGACAGCAGGCAGCAGCTCGAGCGCGACTCCGGCGGAACCATCAGAACCAGCAGCACCTGCAGACATGACCGCAACCCTATCCGCGCCCTCGCGGCCCGTTGTTAGATGCCGGTGCGGGAGGAGGCGCGGATGACCTCGAAGGGCTCGGCGTAGCGGGTGCGCGCGCTCAGCTGACGGGCCCAGTGGCGCGCGGACTCGACGATGACCTCGGGCTTGACGTCGGAGCGCCCATCCTTGCCGCGGAAGATGCGCAGCAGATCGGCCTTGGCAGTCACGACATCGTCGATCGGCACGAGCTTCGTCGGGTTGAAGGCGGGTGTCGACGTCGGCGACTGGTAGGCGTACACCTGTGGCACCGCGCGAGCCGCGCGCAGGGTCGCCTCGTGCACGGCCCGGTGGTCGTGGTTGTCATCGTTTCGTGAGTGCACATAGACGACCGTCGGGTCCAGGGCCGCGACCACGCCGTCGATCAGCCTGCTCGTCAGTACGAGGTCGCCCAGGTCACGCATGCTCAAGTCGCCGGCAAGCAGCTGGCCACCGATCAGCCGGGCTGCCATCAGAGACTCCTTGGAGCCGGGCGCGACTGTCCCGTCCGACCCAGGGCCCAGGGTCAGCATGCTGATCCGGTCGCCTCGGCGACGGTGGCTGAACAGGGCACCGGCGCAGCCGACCTCGATGTCATCAGGGTGCGCACCGATGGCGAGTACGCGTTCGCGGCGGGCACCGGCGATCTGCAGCTGAGCCGTGATCACCTCGGCGAAGCGCACGTCGTCGGACGGGTCGACCACCTCGGTCACGCCGGCGCGCATTGCGGCCACCAGGGTAGAGCGGCCATCGTCATAGCGGTCAAACAGCAGCACGGGTGCGTACGGGCTGATCCGGCGGAAGCCGCCGACGAGCTCGCCGGAGTCGACCCCCAGCGCGTCGGACCCGATCAGCACGAACGTGCACGGACCCACCCGCTGCGGGGTGTCACGCGGCGCTGTCGGCTCGATCACCCGGGGCGTGAAGCCGAATCGCTCGAGAGTCGCCAGCGCCCGCGCACTGGGTGTCGCGGTGATCACGGCAGCGACCCGGTCGGGCCAGTTCTGGAGGACCTCGACGCCAGCCGGCAGCGACAGCGCGCCACCTGCGGCGCGGCCCAGACGTGCAGCTAGTGCATCCGAGCGCGGACCAGTCAGCAGGGTCGTGCCCTCGTGGTCACTGGCGCCGTTGTGCATGGGGAGTACCTCGTTTGGAATGGGCAGGGTGGGTGCGTCCTGCGATGCCAACGAGTATACGAAGGGTTAAGTTACAAATACGGTAAGTGACCGAAGGGATGAGGGGGCCGTCCGACCTTCGTTGTGGCCGCCGCGCTGGGCCACCGAGGCCGCAATGACTCGATCAGGACAGTTGAGTCAGCAGGTGCTCGAAGGCGCGAGGGATCGGCTCGCCGTCCACGGCGCTGAGGGTCTTGGTGGAGCCGTCGGCGAAGTCGATCTCCACGGTGAAGACGTACCGGTCGCAGCACGTGTTCACGGGCAGTGGCGGCACCTTCACACCGGTGTTCACCAGGTGCTGGGCTGCGTTGATCGCGGCAAGAACCTCGGAGTGCACAAAGCCCTTTGGCGGCGGCTCCTCGATGTCGAAGGTTCGGGTGAGCGTCTCGCCGGCCTTGCCACCGGATCTGCGCAGCGTCACGGAGGTGACGCCAGAGGCGACGTCCGCGCTGCCGCTTGTTGCCGACGGCTGAGTCGTCTCCGAGTGCGGCGGCGTGGCGGCACCGTCGTTCGGCTCGTCGGACCCGCAGCCCCCCAGCACGAGGGCGGTGACGATCACGACGACGGCGATCGCCGGTCGAAACGATCTGCTCATAGCTGTTGGACCCAGTTGCGCAGCAGAACAGCTCCCGCATCGCCCGACTTTTCTGGATGGAACTGGGTGGCCCACAGTGGACCGTTCTCCACCGCAGCCACGAACCGGTCCGTCTCGTGGGTCGACCAGCTCACCAGAGGAGGGCGGGTGCGCCCATTCGTGACGAGCTCCCAGCGACGAACACCGTAGGAGTGCACAAAGTAGAACCGCTCTCCCTCCACGCCTGCGAACATCGCCGACTCGGGGGCAGCATCGACGGTGTTCCAGCCGATGTGAGGCAGCACGTCGGCCCGCAGTGACTCGACCGTTCCCGGCCACTCTCCGCATCCCTCGGTCTCGATCCCATGCTCGACGCCGCGCTCGAACAGCACCTGGTGGCCGACACAGATGCCGAGCACCGGACGGCCACCGGCAAGCCGGCGGCCGATCACCTCCGCACCCCGCACCGACCGAAGGCCGGACATGCAGGCGGCGAAAGCGCCGACCCCCGGGACGACGAGACCGTCGCAATCGAGGGCCGCCTCGAACTCAGCCGTTACCTCGACGTCGGCGCCTGCTCGCGCCAACGCTCGCTCAGCCGACCTGAGGTTGCCCGATCCATAGTCCAATAAGGCGACCCTTGCGGTCACAGGCTGCCTTTGGTGCTGGGCACTCCGGTCTCCCGGGGGTCGAGGGCGACGGCGTCGCGCAGGGCGCGGGCCAGCGCCTTGAACTGCGCCTCGACGATGTGGTGTGGATCGCGACCTGAAAGCACCCGCATGTGCAGGCAGATCGCAGCGTGCGCGGTGATGGACTCGAACACGTGCCGGGTCAGCGACCCGATGTAGGACTGCCCGATCAGGACATACTCCTGCCCCTCCGGCTCTCCGGTGTGCACGCAGTAAGGCCGCCCGGACAGATCGACCGAGCATTGCGCGAGCGCCTCGTCGAGAGGGACCAGGGAGCTGCCGAAGCGTCGGATTCCGGCCTTGTCACCCAGGGCCTCCCGGAGCGCCTCGCCCAAGGTGATCGCGACGTCCTCCACGGTGTGGTGGGCATCGATGTGCAGGTCGCCTTCGGCGTGGACTGTGAGGTCGAAGAGCCCGTGCCGAGCCAGCGCCGTAAGCATGTGGTCGTAGAAGCCCACGCCGGTGGAGATGTCTGCGCGGCCGGAGCCGTCCAGGTCGAGCTCGACCAGGACCTTGGACTCGGATGTCGCTCGCTCGATCCGAGCGGTGCGCTGCTGGGCTGCCATCATGCTCCTGCTTCCTGCGGTTTGGAGTACTGCAGAGTATCGACGAGCGCGTCTCTGAAGACCGACATTTCCTCGGGTGTACCGACGGAGACGCGCAGCCAGCCGTCGGGACCAGTCTCGCGGATCAGCACTCCGCGGTCGAGCAGGCCCTCCCAGACCGTGCGCCGATCCTCGAAGCAGCCGAACAGCACGAAGTTGGCATCGGAGTCGACCGCAGTCAATCCCACGTCACGCAGCCAGCCCACCAGGAGGTCTCGCTCCGACCTCAGCTCGGCCACCTTGGCGAGCAGCTCGTCGGCGCTGGCCAAAGCCGCGCGGGCGACCGCCTGAGTGATGGCGGAGAGGTGGTAGGGGAGTCGCACAACGCGGAGCGCATCGATCACGTCGCTGCTCGCGGCGACGTATCCCAGTCGCCCACCTGCCAGGGCGAAGGCCTTCGACATCGTGCGTGTCACGAGCAGCCGCGGGTGGGCGGCGAGCAGCGTCAGCGCCGACGGCGTCCCCTCACGCCGAAACTCCGCATAGGCCTCGTCGACCACGACGACACCCGGAGCAGCACCCAGTACCGCCTCGATCGTGCCGATCTCCAGCGCGGTGCCCGTCGGGTTGTTCGGTGAGGCGAGGAAGACCACGTCGGGACGCTCCGTGCCGATCATGGACACGGCTTCGGCCACGTCGATCTCGAACGCGTCGTTGCGTCGCCCTGCCACCCAGCGGGTGAACGTCCCCCGGGCGTACTCCGGGTACATCGAGTAGGTGGGCGCGAAAGACAGGCAGGTGCGGCCCGGCCCTCCGAACGCCTGAAGGACCTGCACCATCACCTCATTCGACCCGTTCGCTGCCCACACCTGGTCGGCGCCTAGCCCATGGCCCAGGTAGGCCGCGAGGTCGGCTCGCAGCGCGACGGCCTCTCGATCGGGATAGCGGTTCAGGTCACTGGACGCCGCTGCGACCGCATCGGCGATCCGAGCCTGCACACGAGGTGAGGGCCCGTAGGGGTTCTCGTTGGTGTTGAGCCGCACTGCGACATCGAGCTGGGGCGCGCCGTAGGGCTCGACGCCGACCAGCTCGGGGCGAAGAGGCAGCGCGGGCTCGCGCGTCACGGCCGCTCGAGCCGAACCCGGACTGCGTCCGCGTGCCCCGGCAGGTCCTCGGCCTCAGCCAGCGTGCGCACGTCGCCCGCCACGGCGGCCAGTGCCTGCTCCGAGTAGTCGATCACCTGCACGGTCTTCAGGAACGTACGAACCGACAAGCCGCTGGAGTGACAGGCGCAGGCACCCGTGGGGAGCACGTGGTTGGAGCCCGCGGCGTAGTCGCCGAGGGACACCGGCGCGAAGGGGCCCACGAAGATGGCCCCCGCGTTGCGCACAACCAGCGCACGCTCGCGGGCATCACGCGTGTGCAGCTCGAGGTGCTCTGCGGCGTAGGCGTCGATCACAGACTGCCCCTGGTCCAGGTCGTCGACGAGGACGATCGCCGACTGCGCGCCCGACAGGGCCGCCTGCACTCGCTCGGAGTGCTTGGTGGATGCGACCTGCGCGGCCAGCTCGGCCACGACCGAGTCCGCCAGTGCCTGGTCTGCCGTGACGAGGACGCTCGCTGCATCGGGGTCGTGCTCGGCCTGGCTGATCAGGTCAGCGGCGACGAAGGACGGGTCTGCGGAGTCGTCGGCCAGGATCGCTATCTCGGTTGGGCCGGCCTCGGAGTCGATGCCGACAAGGCCGCGCAGCAGCCTCTTGGCGGCTACCCCGTAGATGTTGGCCGGGCCGGTGATCAGGTCGACGGGGGCACACCCTCCGTCCGGGTGGTGGTAGCCGTAGGCGAACATCGCCACTGCCCCGGCGCCTCCCGCGGCGTACACCTCGTCGATGCCGAGCAGCGCGCACGCAGCCAGGATGGTGGGGTGCGGCAGACCGCCGTGATCACGCTGGGCGGGACTCGCCAACGCGAGCTCCTCCACCCCCGCCACCTGGGCGGGGACGACGTTCATCACCACTGACGACACCAGTGGCGCCTTAGCCGCGGGCACGTACAGGCCAACCCGGGTGACCGGCACCTGACGCTGAACCACGCTCCCTGCGGGAACGACCTCAGTGGAGGTGGTCGGCGGGAACTCGTTCTCGCAGGTGCGCCGCAGCCGCTCGATCGACTTCTGCAGGGCCTCCCGAACATCGGCGTCGAGCTCGTCGAGGGCCTGCGACAGCGCCGACGCCGGCACCCGGACCTCGGTGATGGCCGCGCCGTCGAAGGCCGCAGCCTGCTCGATCAGGGCGCCATGGCCTTGGGTGCGGACTGCCTCGATCAGCGGGCGGACAGCCTCCATGGCCGCGTCGACGTCAAGCTCGGCACGGGGCACCAGGGACCGGTAGTCCAGACGCTCGCCGGCCGCCACGCGGCCTCGAATGTCGAGGGTACGGATCATGCGCCAAGTCTAGGAGCGCACGGCTGGACCGCGTCCACTCGTCTCAGGAGCAGGGTTTTCGCTGGCTTCGGTGTTAGGTTCACAGACGTGAGCGAACGGCTTCCGTTGTTCCCCTTGAACACAGTGCTCTTCCCGGGCATCGTGATGCCGCTGCACATCTTCGAGGACCGCTATCGATCCCTCGTCCGCGACCTGATCGCGTTGCCGCCGGAGTCCGACAGAGAGTTCGGGGTCGTCGCCATCAAGGTCGGCTATGAAGTCGGCGAACGAGGCGTGCACACCATCCAGCGCACGGGCTGCGCCGCCCTGGTCACCGAGGTGACCGCGAACCCGGACGGGACCTTCGAGATCTTGGTCGTGGGCCGGCGCCGCTTCCACGTCGAGAACCTCGATCCCTCCGAGGAGTACCTGCGAGCAGACGTCGAGTGGTTGAGCGATACCGCTGGCGGCGACTCCCCCACCGACGCCGTCCAGGCGGCAGGCGTCGCCCGCAACCTCTTTGAGGTCTACCGCGACTCGGTCGCCGCCCTGCGTGGAGACGACATCCTCGAGGGTGCCGCGCCCGATGACCCGGTCGACCTGTCGTACACGCTGGCAGCCGCGCTCGTGCTCAACCTGGCACAGCGCCAGACCATGCTCGAGGCCCCGGATGTGACAAGCCGACTGCGCCTTGGCACGTCGCTGATGCGCGGGGAGCTCCAGGCCATGAAGGCAATCCCGTCGCTCCCCGCCACCGCGATGGCCCGAACCGCCTGGTCCCCCAACTGAGGCGTCGGCGACGTGCGACGAGCCGCCTTAGTCCCGTCAGTCGTTTACCGAGAGGCGGGCGGTGGACTTGACGTACTCACCGTCGTAGCCGCCACTGATGCCGAACGCCCGCAGCGGCTTGACGTTGGCGATGTCGTCGTCGGACTCACCGCTTGACTGCATGCTCTCGACCACGGCGTCCTCGATCGCGTCGAAGTCGAGATACATCACGGCGTCCTGGGTGGCAGCGTCGTTCACGACAGACTGGAAGGTCTCTGAGTCTCCGAGGTCACCGTCGAGGTCGGCGAGGGTGTTGGCGTAGCTGTCGTTGGTCGCGATCGCCAGCCCGTTATCAAAGTCGACCTTGGACACGGGCAGCTCGACCCCGAAGCTGTCGCCCGCGAAGGAGACCAGCCGGTCATAGAGATCCTGGAGCTTCCCGCCGTCGCCAGTGAAGCGGATGCCGGCGTTCAACTGGTCGAGGTCGCCTTCCTGGACTGCCTGGGCGGACATCCCCTCAGAGTCGATCGCCATCAGGAGGTTGTCGCCCAGCAGTGTCTGAAGGTCCTCAGGCACCGCGAAGCCGGTCTCGCTCTCGAAGTCGGCGATCTCCTGCTCGACGTCGACGCCGCTCTTCTCGGCGTTCTTCATCAGCTTGTCCCAGTTGGCGTCCAGCTGCTTGGCGCCGCCGGAGGACGAGACCGCGAAGGCGGTCGAGGCCGGCAAGTCGACGACCGGGTTGGACCCGGCATCGATGGGGGCGTAGTCGCCGTACACCGAGGTCGCAAGCTCGACGCTGTCGTTGTGGAACCGGAAGGTCGCCGCATAGCGTCCCGCCACGTCCGTCAGCGGAGCGAGCTCGTCGGTGTCCCCGAACTCGCCCGTGGGAGCCAGACTCACCATCTCGCCGACGTCCATCCAGCCCGTGACGATCCCGAGGTCCCCCAGGGAGCCCATGTCTGATGAGAAGTCATCATCCTCAGCGAGCGAGGAGTCGCCTGCGCCGGCAACGGCGCTGTCGGCGATGTCCTGGGTCTCGGCCAGGACCACGTAGTCGCCGTTGAAGGCGTAGCCGGCTCCTCCGTCAGCGGCCGAGGCGCAGTCGTTGAGCTCCTTAAGGCCCTTGTCTGCTGCCCCTGCATCCGTCACCTCGATGGCGAAGACCGGAGCCGGCTCATCACCATCCCCAGGCAGCAGGGCGAATCCGAGCTTGTGCCCTAGCCACGGCTCGATCGTGTCGTCATAGCTGACGTCGGCGCAGTCGAGCTCGTCGAGGGCATCTGTGATCAGCTGCTTGCGCACGTCGTCGCGCTCGTCGCGGATCTTGACGTTCTTGCTGAAGGCAGGGAAATGGTTGAGGAACCGGATCGCGTCGACCTTCTGCGTCGCTGCCGGGTCCAGGTCGACGGCGGCATAGGCCACGGCGTTGGCTGGCAGGGCCTCGGCCGGCTGGGGTCCGGACGTGAAGAGGTTGAAGGGGTCTGCCTGAACGAACGCGAACGCGCCGCCGCCGGCGATCAGCGCAACCGCGAGCGAGACCCCGATGATGACCGGGGCCTTGCTCCGCTTGGGCGGGATCGGCTCCTGCGGGTGGATGGTCCACACCCCGGCGTCAGGTCCCTGAGGCGGCGGTGCAGCACCGTGGCTGGCGGCGCCGTACGGGCCCTGCGGCGGGCCGTACCCGGGCGGCGGCCCCCCAGGACCAGCCGGGCCACCAGGGCCCCCGGGACCTTGCGGGCCCTCTGGCGGCGGTGGCGGCGCAGCGTTCGACATCGGTACATCCCCCTCATCAAGCGTCAGTGTGGCGCGACATTACTCGACGCCCACGACAGATTTGGCGCTTTGGCGCGAGTCCAGGTGGAAACGCCGACCAGCAGCCCCAGAAGTCCACCGATCGGCCACCCCAGGTATGCGACCTTCGTCGCGATCTCGAGCGCCGCCGTGATCGGGTCGCCGACAGCGCTGGACGCGACCTGAGCTTGTGGATCGGGCCCGAAGACCTCGATCCCCAGCCAGGCGCTCAGCCCACTCGCGATCGCCGTCATGACGAGCACGGCCACCACTGTCGTGACCCCGTGCTTGCGTCCGAGCAGACCGACGGCGAGCCCGCAAAGCAGTCCCAGCCCGACTCCAACCACAAGGAACCACAACGTCATCACGACCTGCTGGTCGTAGGCACGCTCCTCGGTCAGGAACACGCCCTTGTCGGTGAGCACGCCAACAGGCGGGTCCGCGACTACTGACCACAGCCAGCCGCCCAGCACGCCCAAGATCACACCCGCGAGGGCTGCGATGGCGACGAACATGGCCCGCTCGCTCAGCGAGCTGGTTGGCTCCTCCTGATATTGCTCTGGCGGCGAGAAACCCGGCGGGAGCGCAGGGCCTTGACCATACGCGGCGTACGGCGGGCCGGTGCCGCCGTGGGCCGGGTAGGTCGGCGTCGGCCCGTAGCCGGGTGGGTAGCCAACACCTTGGCGGTGATCCGCAGAGTCGTCCGGCGGAACGCCAGGGGGCTGAGTGCTCACGCCCGAGATCCTATGCCGCGCTCCAAGCCCATCAGACCACCAGGCAAGAGGGACCGAGCAGCGCCTTGAGGTCGGCCATCAGCGCCGGCGTCGGCGTCACCCGCAGCCTCTCGTCCAGTCGCATCACCATGGTGCGCCCGGCCGACTGCAGCTTCAGATGCACCTCGGCGACACCGGGGTGGGTAGCGAGCACCTCCTTGAGCTGCTCGACGATCGGCGGCGTGACGCGGACCGCAGGCAGTGAGATCACCACTGGCCCCTCGTTCGCACCACTCGCGAGGTCGGGCACCGTGATCTCCAGCGACATCAGCTCAAGTGCGTCGTCACGCCCACGCTTGGCCCGTCCTTTGACCAAGACGATCGCGTCCTCGACAAGCAACGTCGACGACAGCTGGTAGTCGCGCGGGAACACCATCACGTTGATCGCGCCCTCGAGATCCTCGAGGGTGATCACGGCATACAGGTCGCCCTTCTTTGTGGTCTTGCGCACCACCGACGTGATCAGGCCGGCGACCGTCACGACGCTGCCCTCCTCACGCGTCTCGTCCGTGACGAGCTGCCCGATCGAGACATCGCTGGCCTGGGCGAGCACGTGCTCGAGCCCGTTGAGCGGGTGGTCGGATACATAGAGCCCGAGCATGCTGCGCTCGAAGCCGAGCAGGGTCTTCTTATCCCATTCACCAAGGCTGGGCACCTCGACGCTGACGACCTCGAAGGACGCGTCCTCGAGGCCGCCGAACAACGAGTCCTGGCCGGCCGCCTCGTGCCGCTTGTCGTTGAGGTAGATGTCTGCCGCCGTCTCGTGCACAGACACCACTGCCCGCCGCGAGTAGCCGAGCGAGTCGAATGCACCCGCCATTGCCAGGGACTCGAGCACACGTTTGTTGCATACGACCTCGGGCACCTTGCCCATGAAGTCGTTGAAGCTCGTGAACCGGCCTTGCTGTGTGCGCGCCTTGACCAGGCCGGCCACCACGTTGGTGCCGACATTGCGGATCGCCGACAGCCCGAAGCGGATGTCGGTGCCGACTGCAGTGAAGTCCGCGACCGACTCGTTGACGTCGGGCGGCAGGACCTTGATGCCCATCCGCCGGCACTCGTTGAGATAGACCGCCGACTTGTCCTTGTCGTCGCGCACGCTGGTCAACAGCGCCGCCATGTACTCGGCCGGGAAGTTGGCCTTGAGGTACGCAGTCCAGTACGAGATGACGCCGTAGGCCGCCGAGTGCGCCTTGTTGAAGGCGTAGTCGGAGAACGGGAGCAGGATCTCCCACAGAGTCTTGACCGCGCGTGCCGAGTAGCCGCGCTCGAACATCCCCGCCTCGAAGCCTGCGTACTGCTTATCGAGCTCGGACTTCTTCTTCTTACCCATCGCCCGACGCAGGTTGTCTGCTTGACCGAGCGAGAACCCGGCGAGCACCTGGGCGATCTCCATGACCTGCTCTTGATAGACGATGAGCCCGTAGGTCTCTCCGAGCACGGACTCCAGCGGCTCGGCCAGCTCGGGGTGGATCGGGTCGATCGGCTCCTTGCCGTTCTTGCGCCGGGCGTACTTGTTGTGCGAGTCCGCACCCATCGGGCCCGGGCGGTACAGCGCACCGACAGCTGAGATGTCCTCGAACTTGTCGGGGCGCATGCTGCGCAGCAGCGAGCGCATCGGGCCGCCGTCGAGCTGGAAGACCCCGAGAGTGTCCCCGCGCGAGAGCAGCTCGTACGTGGCAGCGTCGTCGAAGTCGAGATCCTCCAAGACGACATCGATATCGCGGTTGCGCTGGATGTTGATCAGGGCGTCGTCAAGGACAGTGAGGTTACGCAGACCCAGGAAGTCCATCTTGACCAGCCCGAGCGCCTCGCACATCGGGTAGTCGAACTGGGTGATGATCGCGCCGTCCTGCTCACGCTTCATGATCGGCACGATGTCGATCAGCGGATCGCTCGACATGATCACGCCGGCAGCGTGCACACCCCACTGCCGGATCTGGCCCTCGAGGCCGAGCGCAGTGTCGTAGATCTTGCGGATGTCGGCGTCGCTCTCATGCAGACTGCGGAAGTCCGAGCCCTCGCCGTAGCGTGGGTTCGAGCGGTCGAACAGGCCGCTGAGCGGCACGCCCTTGCCCATCACGTCGGCTGGCAGCGCCTTGGTGATGCGCTCCCCCATCGCGAACGGGTAGTTGAGCACCCGGTTGGCGTCCTTGATCGCGGCCTTTGCCTTGAGCCGGCCGAAGGTGGCGATCTGCGCAACGCGCTCCTCGCCGTACTTCTCGCTGACGTAGCGGATTACCTCGCCACGGCGACGCTCGTCGAAGTCGATGTCGAAGTCCGGCATCGAGGGTCGCTCGGGGTTGAGGAAGCGCTCGAAGATCAGCCCGTGCTGGAGCGGGCAGAGATCGGTGATCCGCAGCGCGTACGCGGCGATCGAGCCTGCGCCGGACCCACGGCCAGGGCCAACCCGGATGCCGTTGGCCTTGGCCCAGTTGATGAAGTCGGCCACCACGAGGTAATAGCCGCAGTAGCCCTTGCTCCGGATGACGTCGAGCTCCAGATCAACCCGGGCTTTGACGTCGTCGGTCATCGCCTCGCCGGGATAGCGAAGCTCGATGCCGCGCCACACCTCCTTGACGAACCAGGACTCCTCGGTCTCGCTGTCGGGGACGTCCGCCCTGGCCATGTAGCCGCCGTTGGACTCGGTGAACTCAACCTCGCAGCGCTCGGCGATAAGCAGCGTGTTGTCGCAGGCCTCGGGCATGCCGAACTTGTCTGCCCAGAGCGCGCGCATCTCAGCAGCGGACTTGATGTAGTAGCCGCCGCCGTCGAACTTGAGCCGCTTCGGGTCGTCGATGGTCTTGCCCGAGGCGACGCAGATCAGCGCGTCGTGCGCCGCGGCGTCCTCGGGGTTGTTGTAGTGCGAGTCGTTGGTGGCCACCGGCGCGATGCCGAGCTCGCGCCCCAGCTGGAGGAGGTCATCGCGGACGCGCTTCTCGATCGCGATGTCGTGATCCATCAGCTCCAGGAAGAAGTTGTCCTTGCCGAAGATCTCCTGGAACTCAGCCGCCGACCGCCGGGCCTCGTCGTACTGGCCCAAGCGAAGCCGGGTCTGGATCTCACCCGAGGGGCACCCGGTGGTGGCGATCAGGCCGGAGGAGTAGCGCTGCAGCAGCTCACGATCGGCCCGCGGCTTGTAGTAGTAGCCCTCGAGGCTCGACATCGAGGACAGCCGGAAGAGATTGTGCATGCCCGTGGTGTTCTGGGCGAGGATCGTCATGTGGGTGTAGGCCCCGCCGCCGGCGACGTCGTCGCCGCCCTCCTCCTCGCTGCTGCCCTTGCCCCAGCGCACGCGCCGGCGCTCGCTGCGATGTGTCTGCGGTGTGAGGTATGCCTCGATGCCGATGATCGGCTTCACCCCGTGCGCCTTGGCCTTGGAGTAGAAGTCGTAGGCGCCGTGCAGGTTGCCGTGGTCGGTCATCGCGATCGCGGGCATGCCCAGCTCCGCGGTGCGCTCGAAGAGTCCGTCGAGGAGCGCGGCGCCGTCCAGCATCGAGTACTCGGTGTGCACGTGCAGATGCACGAACGACGAGCTGCTCGACACGGTGCTGGATCCATCCTCTCGACATCACAAACTCACGCCGAATCCAGCTCAGCCTGGATCGGCGTTGGGTGGGCAAATCGCCCTGGGGAAGGTGACCACCCTATCCCGGGTACGAGACCACTTTGGATCAACCCGCCGACAGTTTCTGTCGGGTCAGGGCGTGTAGAGATATCGCACGTCGGGCTGACCTTCCTCGTTGTCCCCGTCGGTCGACGCGACTGGCACGAAACCATGCCGCTCATAGAACCTGCGGGCGCCCTGATTGCTCTGGAATGTCCAGAGCTGCACGGGTCCGCCCAGCTCACGTTTGGCGATGTCGACCAGGCGCGAACCCAGGCCCCGGCCGGTGTGGCTGAGGTCGATGTACAGGTGCTCCAGCCAGTCCGGCCGACCAAGCACCAGCAGGGCGACGTAACTGTCCTGATCGAGCGCCACCCAGACCTCGTGCTGGGCGAACACGATCGTGGCCATCCAGGTGCGCATGTCCACGAGCGGGTGCAGCGACGGGGGGATGCTTCCCGAGGCCGCGGACTGCTCGCGAACCCGCCACATCAGGTCAGCGACCCGGTCGCTCTCGGCCGGGACCGCTCGCCTGATCACTGCATCAATCGGCATCGCGGATGACGTCCAGGGCATGGCGCAGGTCGTCAGGGTAGCTGGAGCTGAACTCCACCCACTCCTCGGTCTCCGGATGCTCGAACCCGAGCCGCATCGCGTGCAGCCACTGCCGCTCGAGGCCGACCCGATGAGCAAGCGTCGGGTCCGCGCCGTAGGTCAGATCACCCACGCACGGGTGGTGCAGCGCGCTCATGTGCACCCTGATCTGGTGCGTGCGGCCAGTCTCGAGCTTGATCTCCAGGAGCGAGGCGAACCGGTGCGCCTCGAGCGTGTCGTAGTGGGTGACGCTGTTGCGGCCGCCGGGGCCGACGGTGAACTTGTAGTCGTGCTTGGTGTGGCGCACGATCGGCGCGTCGATGGTCCCGCGGAGCGGGTCGAGATGTCCCTGCACCATGGCGTGATAGGTCTTGTCGACCGTCCGGCTCTTGAACGCGCGCTTCAACCGTGAGTACGCGTGCTCGGACTTGGCGACCACCATCAGCCCGCTCGTGCCGACGTCGAGGCGCTGGACGACGCCCTGACGCTCCGGCACCCCGGAGGTAGCGATCCGGATACCCGCGGCGGCAAGGTGCCCCAGCACCGTCGGACCCGTCCAGCCGACGCTCGGATGAGCGGCGACGCCGACGGGTTTGTCGATCACGACGAGGGCCTCGTCCTGATACACGATCGCGAGCCCGTCGACCGCCTCGGCGACGACCTTGGGCCCGGTGGCCGGCGGCGGGATGACGACTTCCAGGAACGAGCCCTCGTGAACCCGGTCGGACTTCGCCGGGGCCGCGCCATCCAGCGTGACCTCACCGGCGGCAACCAGCTCAGCCGCCTTGGTTCGCGACAGCCCGAACAGCCGCGAGATCGCAGCATCAACACGCTCGCCGGCCAGGCCGCTCGGCACGTGGAGAACCTTCATGCCGGGAGTCTCGCTCACGTGTCCCTGGTGCTCTCGGCGGCATCCTCGCCGTCATCGCCAACGCCTGCTGCGCCCTCATCGTCGACCCGACGCCCGTCGATGCCGATCCCGCGGAGGCTCAAGACGACGAACAGCACCGCTGCCACCGTGATGGCGCTGTCGGCGATGTTGAAGATCGGCCAGTGCGGGACCTCGATGAAGTCGACCACCTCGCCCCGGAAGGGGGCCGGATCACGGAAGATGCGGTCGGTGACATTGCCGAGCGCGCCGCCGAGGATCAGTCCCAGCGCGATGGCCCACGCGCGGCTGTGCAGCTTGCTCGCGATCCGCACCACGACCACGATCACCGCGAGTGCCACCATCGTGAGCACAACGGTGTAGCCGGTGCCGGTACTGAAGGCTGCTCCGGGGTTGTACGCCAGCCGGAACTGCAGCAGGTCGCCGATGACCTGCCGCGGCTGACCGTCGGCAAGCGCGTCCTCAGCCCACCACTTGGTTGCCTGGTCCATCACGAACGCGGTCAGCGCGACCGTCAGCCACAGCAGGATCTCTGGGCGCAGGCGACCGCGCGGGGGGCTGGGGGTGTCAGTCAGCGACGTTCCTGGCGTTGTTTGCATTGCATGCACAGTGTCGCACGCGGGAACGCCTGCAGCCGCATCTTGCCGATCGGCTCCCCACACGACTCGCAGATGCCGTACGAGCGCTCATCGATGCGCTGGATGGCAGCCTGGACGAGCTCGAGGTTCTCGCGGGCGTTCTTGGCCATCGACATCTCGTGATCGCGCTCGAACGTGTTGGACCCGACGTCCGCTTGGTCGTTGCCGGCCCCCTCCCCGCCCTCGCGCAGCAGCTGATTGATCTCGGTCTCGGCGGAGGTGATCTCGGCCTGCAGCCGCTCTGCGTCATGCTCGAGAGTGGCGCGGACGTCGGCGATCTCACGCGCCGTCCACGGAGTCTCGCCCTCTCGGACGGCGAGACGGCCCTTCAGTGGCTTCTTAACGGACGTGGTCTTGGATGCTGGGGCCACCTGCTTCGACGCTGCTTTCTTCACGGGCGCCGCCTTCTTGACGGGCGCTGCCTTCTTCGCAGCGGCCTGCTTGGCAGGCGCTGCCTTCTTCGTGGGGGCCGCCTTCTTGACGGGCGCTGCCTTCTTCGCAGCGGCCTGCTTGGCGGGCGCTGCCTTCTTCGTGGGGGCCGCCTTCTTGACGGGCGCCGCCTTCTTGGCGGGTGCCGCCTTCTTGACGGGCGCCGCCTTCTTGGCGGGCGCAGCCTTCTTGGCGGGCGCAGCCTTCTTCGCAGTCGCCTTCTTGGCCGGCGCAGCCTTCTTGGCCGGCGCAGCCTTCTTCGCCGGAGCCGCCTTCTTCGCCGCAGCCTTCTTCGCGGGCGCAGCCTTCTTGGCGGGCGCAGCCTTCTTGGCGGTCGCCGTCGCCTTCTTGGCCGGCGCAGCCTTCTTCGCGGGCGCAGCCTTCTTGGCGGGCGTGGCCTTCTTCGCCGCGGCTTTCACCTTCGCCGTCGCTGGCTTGCGGCCAGTGGCCATCGCCACGGCATTTCGGACGGCCGTAATGGCCGACGTCGTCTTGGCAGCCATGTGAGGCCTTCCCTGGGACTCAGATCTCCGCGTACGTGGTGCCGAGAGGATAAGGGCTGGGGCCCCGCGCTTCAATGTCCGACTCACCTGACGGGCATATCCGCGTGGTGCGGCTTGCAGGCGTGGCCTAGACTTACCGAGCCGCAAAGCGACGACGGGGTCATCACCTCCGAGCCGCCGGAAGAACCGTCAGGCCCACGCCCGACTTACTAGAACCGGCAGCGGCGCAAAGCAAGAGGGGCAGCGTCCACATCACCCGTGACACGCCGCTCAAGGAGGGTGGTACCGCGGATCTCGCGCCAAACACGGCCGGGCTTCGTCCCTTCGTTACCAGCGTCGACCCGACGCCGCAGACGTGACGAGGAAGTACCCGCGATGACCACCGAGTTCCCGGCCGTGCCGCCCCAAGTCGACCTCCCGGCGGTCGAGCACGAGATCCTCAAGCTCTGGGAGCAGCACGACACGTTCAACGAGTCGCTGCGCCAGACCGAGGGCGCGCCGCGCTGGACCTTCTACGAGGGCCCGCCGACGGCCAACGGCACCCCTGGCACCCACCACGTCGAGGCACGGGTCTTCAAGGACGTGTTTCCCCGCTTCAAGACGATGCAGGGCTTCCGAGTCGACCGCAAAGCCGGCTGGGACTGCCAGGGACTCCCGGCAGAGGTCGGCGTCGAGAAGGAGCTGGGGCTGTCGGGCAAGCAGCAGATCGAGGCGTACGGCATCGCCGAGTTCAACGCGATGTGCAGAGCATCGGTGCAGCGCTCCACCGGCGAGTTCGAGGAACTCACCCACCGGATGGGCTACTGGGTCGACATGTCCCAGGCCTACCGGACCATGGACCCTTCGTACATCCAGAGCGTCTGGTGGTCGCTCAAGCAGATCTTCGACAAGGAGCTGCTGTACGAGGCCTACCGGGTCACGCCCTACTGCTCGCGGTGCGAGACCGCGCTGTCCGACCACGAGCTGGGCCAGCCCGGCGGCTACGAGACCGTCGCAGACCCCTCGGTGTACGTTCGCCTCCCCCTGACGTCGGGCCCTCTGGCAGGCTCGGCCAGCCTGCTGATCTGGACCACCACACCGTGGACCCTGGTCTCCAACACCGCGGTGGCCGTGCACCCTGACGTCACCTACGTGGTCGCCACCGACGGCACGGAGTCCCTCGTCGTCGCCGAGCCGCTGTTCGACGCCGTGCTCGGCGAGGGCTGGCAGGTCACCGCGTCCTACTCAGGCCGCGACATGGAGCGCTGGAGCTACCAGCGCCCCCTCGATCTCGTCGAGTTCCCGAGCGAGGCCCACTTCATCGTGCTCGCTGACTACGTCACGACCGAGGACGGCACCGGACTCGTGCACCAGTCCCCGGCGTTCGGCGAGGAGGACATGAAGGTGTGCCTGTCCTACGGGCTCCCGGTGGTCAAGCCGGTCGGTCGCGATGGCACCTTCGACGCCGACGTCCGGCTCGTGGGCGGGCAGTTCTTCAAGCACGCGGACGCCGAGCTCGTGCAGGAGCTCGAGCGACGCGGCGTGATGTTCCGCCACCTCGCCTACGAGCACTCCTACCCGCACTGCTGGCGATGCCACACGCCGTTGATGTACTACGCCTTGCCTGCTTGGTATATCCGCACGACCGCGATCAAGGATGCGCTGCTGCGCGAGAACGAGAAGACCAACTGGTACCCGGACACCATCAAGTGGGGCCGCTACGGCGACTGGTTGAACAACAACGTCGACTGGGCACTGTCGCGCAGTCGCTACTGGGGCACACCGCTGCCCATCTGGCGCAACGACGCCGACCCCGATCACATCATCTGCGTCGGGTCCCTCGCTGAGCTGTCGCAGTACGCCGGGGAGGACCTGTCCGAGCTGGACCCGCATCGCCCCTTCGTCGATGACGTGACGTTCAGCCTGCCCGGTGTTGACGGCACTTTCCGACGCGTGCCCGAGGTCATCGACGCGTGGTACGACTCGGGGTCGATGCCCTTTGCCCAGTGGGGATATCCGTACCAGGAGGGCTCGAAGGAGTCGTTCGACCAGGCTTTCCCGGCGCAGTTCATCTGCGAGGCGATCGACCAGACCCGCGGCTGGTTCTACTCGCTGATGGCGGTTGGCACGCTGGTGTTCGACAGGTCGTCATACGAGAACGTCGTCTGCCTGGGGCTGCTGCTGGCCGAGGACGGCCGCAAGATGTCCAAGCACCTGGGCAACATCCTGGAGCCGATGCCGTTGATGGACCAGCACGGCGCGGATGCCGTCCGCTGGTTCATGGCCGCCTCCGGCTCGCCCTGGGCGGCCCGCCGGGTCGGGCACAACACCTTGCAGGAGATCGTCCGCAAGGTACTGCTGACCTACTGGAACACGGTTGCCTTCCATGCCCTGTACGCCCGCACTAACGGCTGGACACCTGCCGTGGACGCGCCTGCCGTCGCTGACCGTGGTGTGCTGGACCGCTGGCTGCTCTCGCAGCTGCACCGGCTGACCCGCGATGTCACCAGCGCGCTCGAGGTCTTCGACACCCAGAGGGTCGGCAGCATGCTGGCTGACTTCATCGACGACATGTCCAACTGGTACGTGCGGCGCTCACGCCGCCGCTTCTGGGACGGCGACCCGGCCGCTCTGTCGACCCTGCACGAGACACTGCGGACGCTGACCGCCCTGATGGCGCCCCTGACTCCCTTCGTCACCGAGCGGGTGTGGCAGGACCTCGTCTGCTCCGTCGACCCAGAGGCACCGGCCTCGGTACATCTGTCGAGCTGGCCCGGTTACGACGCCGACCTGATCGATGACCGACTCGAGTCCGGGATGGCGCTCACACGGCGTCTCGTCGAGCTCGGCCGCTCGGCTCGGGCAGAGGCGAAGGTCAAGACCCGCCAGCCCCTGCGCCGTGCGCTGATCCCCTCGGCAGCCCATGCCAGTCTGGGCGAGGAGCTGCGTGCGGAGATCGCCGCGGAGCTCAACATCGCGGCCGTCGAGTCGTTCTCCTCGGCTGGAGACCTCGTCGACCATTCCGCGAAGGCGAACTTCCGTAACCTCGGCAAGCGGTTCGGCAAGCAGACGCCCGAGGTAGCCAAGGTGATCGCAGCCGCGGACGCAGCGGCCCTCGCCACTCAGCTCGCGGCCACTGGGACCGCGACGGTCGAGTTCAATGGCCCCGTCGAGCTGACTGCCGATGACGTGATCATCTCCGAGCGCCCGCGTGAAGGCTGGTCGGTGGTGAACGAGCACGGTGAGACAGTGGCGCTCGACCTGCACCTCACGCCAGAGCTCGTCCGCGCCGGCGTGGCTCGCGAGATCGTCCGCACGATTCAGGAGGCCCGCAAGACCAGCGGTCTCGACGTGTCCGACCGGATCAGCGTGACATGGTCGGCGGCGGGCGAGACCGCTGAGGCGCTGCGCGAGCACTCCGACCTCGTCGCTACGGAGGTTCTCGCGGTAGAGGTGCGCGAGTCCGATGCAGCAGGAGACGGCTGGCTCTCGGATGAGGGGCTGGGTCTGGCCTTCCAGATCGCCAAGGTCCAGTAGCCGATGGGACCCTGGTGGTTCAACGCGGCTGCGGACCGCTGGCGCTGCCCCCCGCCGGGGGCTGACGCTTACACCTTCCATGTGCAGCTGCCGGGCTATCACCCATCCGCTTTGATCGAGGCGCCGGCGCTGGCCGACGAGCTCGGGGTGGCCCGGGTCCTGGTCAAGGACGAGTCCTCGCGGCTGGAGCTGCCCGCTTTCAAGATCCTCGGCGCCTCGTGGGCGGTGGCCCGGGTGGTGTCGGCTCGAGCCGGTTCGCCCAGCGGACTTGATCTTGCCGGGCTCAGGGAGCTGGCCCGGGCGCATCCGACCACGCTCGTGACCGCCACCGACGGCAATCACGGCCGCGCGGTCGCCCGGATGGCCTCTCTCCTCGGTCTGGCATCGCAGGTGTTCGTGCCTGAGGTCATGTCGGGCACCGCTGCAGCAGCGATCGAGGCCGAGGGCGCCTGCGTGACGCGGCTGCCGGGCGGGTACGACGCCGCGGTCGCCCACGCGGCCTCGTACGCGGCGGCGAGGCCGACGACGGAGCTTGTGCAGGACGTCGCCTGGCCCGGCTACGAGCGAGTGCCGGGATGGATCGTGGACGGCTACGCGACCATGTTGATCGAGGCCGACGCCCAGCTCGCCGAGGCTGGGCTGACGGGCGACCTCGATCTCGTCGCTGTACCGGTCGGCGTGGGCTCACTCGCGCAGGCTGTCGTGGCGCACTACCGGAGCCGCCCCGGCAGACCAACGGCGGTTCTCAGTGTCGAGCCGGACACCGCCGCCTGCCTGCTCGCCAGCCTCTCGGCTGACCAGCCCACCAGCGTCAGCACGGAGTCGACCGTGATGGCCGGCCTGAACTGCGGCAGCGTGTCCAGCGCTGCTTGGCCGTACCTGCGAGGCGGGGTCACTGCTGCGGTATCTGTCAGCGACGGTGAGGCCGAGCAGGCTGTCGCCGACTTGGCTGATCTCGGTGTCGACTCCGGCCCTAGCGGAGCGGCGACGCTGGCAGGGCTGCGGTCCGCGATCGGCCCACCCCAGCAAGAGCGACGACGCCAGCTGGGGATCACGGACGAGTCGGTCGTGATGCTGCTCAGCACCGAGGGCCGAGGCCGGCAGCGATGAGCAGACCTGACGTGATCGGGCTGCTGCATCAGCTGATCGAGATCGACTCAGTGAATCCCTCGCTGTCAGCCGGGGGCGCGGGTGAGGATGCGATCGCGGCCTTCGTCGAGCAATGGGCGCTTGCCGCAGGACTCCGCGTCGAGCGGGTCGAGACGGCTGCCGGGCGCCCAAGCGTGATCGTGCGGGGCGGCAGCGCCAGTGGCGGCAGGAGGCTCCTGCTCTGCGGCCACCTCGACACCGTCGGCCTCGCCGGGGTGCGCGATGCCCTTATCCCGCGGGTCGCGGGCGACCGCATGTATGGGCGCGGGAGCTACGACATGAAGGCCGGTCTGGCGGCTGCCTTGGTTGCTTGCCGCGAAGCCGCCGGAGCCAGCGTTCGTGGCGAGGTGATCGTCGCCGCTGTCGCCGACGAGGAGCACTCCAGCATCGGCATCCAGGACGTGCTTCCCCGCCTGCTGGCCGACGCCGCCGTCGTCACCGAGCCCACTGAGATGACGATCGCCCTTGCCCACAAGGGATTCGTGTGGACTGAGATCGTGATCGAGGGTATAGCCGCGCACGGGTCCCGGCCGCACCTGGGCGTCGACGCGATCATGAGGGCCGGCCCAGTGCTCGTCGCTTTGGAGCAGCTGGACCGCTCCCTCAGCACACGTGTGCACGCAGATCTTGGACCAGGCACGCTGCACGCGTCACTGATCAGCGGCGGCACAGAGGAGTCGACGATCCCGGAACGCTGCGTGATCACGATCGAGCGTCGGACCCTGCCAGGTGAGAGCGTTGCCGACATCGAGACCGAGGTCGCTGAGCTGCTGGGTCGATGCCGGGAGGCCGACCCCACCCTCGTCGTCAGCAGCCGGGTCACACTCGCACGCGAGCCCCTGCAGACCGAGGTCGACGCCGAGATCGTCCAGACGTTGATCGGCGCATCAGCCGCGGTCACGGGCGCCGCCTCGCAGACTGGCGCAATGAGCTACTGGACTGACGCCGCCTTCATCGCCGCTGCGGGCATCCCCACCGTGCTGTTCGGGCCTGCGGGGGACGGGGCCCATGCCGAGGTCGAGTGGGTGAGCCTGTCCAGCACGGTGCGATGCGCGGACGTCTTGACTCAGGCTGCACTCACCTTCTGCACATGACAAACCCGCCCGCCGCGAACTGCGGCGGGCGGGTCATTGTCAGTGCTCAGCCCTGCTGCTGCTCCTCGCCCAGGAGCTCGCGGAGCCGACGCGGGGTCTCGCCGTCCTGCGACGGAGTGAGCGGCACCTCGCCGTCCCCCTCGCCATCGAGGGCGCGAAGCTGGCTCTGGAAGTAGCCCTTGAGACGGCTGCGGTACTCACGCTCGAACGCACGGAGGTCCTCGACCTCACGTGCCAGGTTGTCCTTGTCGCGCTCGAGCTCGCCGAACAGCTGCTGACGGCGCTGCGATGTCTCGGAATCGAGTTTCTCTGCACGCACCCGGGCGTCTGCCTCGAGGCGGTCGGCCTTGGCCTTGGCGTCCGACTCCAGGCGCTCGGCCTTGATCTGGGCCTCGCTGAGCACCTTGTCGGCGTCGTTCTGCGCCTCAGCCACGAGCTGGTCGGCGTTCTGCGTGGCGATCTCCAGCAGCCGCGCTGCCGCGCTGGAGGCCTCGGGCACCGTGGAGACCGCGGGCAAGACCGGGGCGGGGGCCGCAACCGGCTCCGGCTCGGGGACCGGCTCGGGCTCTGCCTGAGCAACAGGCTCGGGCGTGAAGGCCGGCGGGGGTGCGGACTGTGCCGCGGCCAACTTGGTCCGGAGGTCGTCGTTCTCTGCGTGCAAGCGGGTCAACTCGACCTCGACCTCATCAAGGAACTGGTCGACCTCCCCCATGTCATAACCCTCGCGGAGGCGGACGGGCGTAAACGTCTTCTTGTGCACGTCCTCGGGCGTCAACGGCATGAGCTCACCTCAGGTAGTTCCGGCAGGATCAGTACTTGGCAGGTGCAACGCTACTCCGTCACCCGGCGTTCAGGGCAAACGACACCGCATTTATCTCGCACCTTGGGGTCAGGCTGTCAGCAGAGTGTTGCTGTTGATCACCTGCAGCACGTAGCAGAGCAGGAGCACGAGGAGCAGAGACAGGTCGAGCGACATTCCACCGAGGCGGATCGGCGGGATCAGCCTGCCCAGCAGCTTGATCGGCGGGTCGGTGACGGAGTAGAGCAACTCGAGCATCATCGCGGTGAAGCCCTTGGGCTCCCACGACCTCGCGAACATCAAGACATAAACGGCGACGAGGCGGGCCAAAAGGAACAGAATGAAGAACCAGAGGAACAACTCTATGATCACGCCGAGAACTTGCACGCAACGAGCCTACGGGTTACTCAACCGAGCGAGGACCGACAACGTCAGCTCTGGTTGAAGAACCCACCCTCGGCGATCCGCTGCTTGTCCTCCGCGGCCACCGACACGTTGGGCGGCGACAGCAGGAACACCTTGCTGGTGACCCGCTCGATCGTGCCGCGGGTGGCGAACACGAGACCTGCCGAGAAGTCGACGAGGCGCTTGGCGTCGTCATCGTCCATTTCCGAGAGGTTCATGATCACCGGGATGCCCTCGCGGAAGTGCTCGCCGATGGTGCGCGCCTCGTTGTAGGTGCGCGGGTGCAACGTCGTGATCCGCGACAACTCGGCCATCGAGCCGGCCGGTGCCGGTCGACGACGCTCTGCCAAGGATGCAACCGATGCCGAACGATCCTCGCGAACAGCCTTGACCGGCCGGTTGTCCGACTCCTCAGCCTCGATGGACTCATCGTCGGCGTAATAGTCATCCTCGTAGCGGTCAGTGTCCTCGAGCAGGCCCAGGTAGACCCCGACCTTGCGCATTGAGCCCGCCATGACCTCGTTGCCTCCGCTGTACTGGTGGTGGAACTTCTCTGGATAGCTGGTGCGGTGATGCTGATGCTGCCCATGGACGGCCGCGATTCCTCCTGCGCCCAACCGTTTCTGACACTACCTGAGCAATGGCCTCTCACCGAGGACCGCGCTGCCGACACGCACGTGTGTCGCGCCGGCCGCGATCGCCGAGACGAAGTCGCCGCTCATACCGCCCGACACGACGGTCGCCTCCGGGTGCTGTCGCTGCAGTCTGCGCTGGACCTCGACGAGAAGTCGATAGGCCGCATCAGCGTCGCCTCCGAGCGGCGCGACTCCCATCACGCCGCGCAGCCGCAGGCCGCCGGCGTCGTCGATCGCGGCGGCCACCGACTCGGCCTCGGACGGGTCGACGCCGCCTCTGCCTGCGCTCACGTCAACGGGATCAAGGCTGACCTGGACGAGGCACTCGACGACACGGTCGTGGTGATGAGCCCCGGCGTTGAGCCGCTGGGCGAGCCGGATGGAGTCGACCGAGTGCACGACATCGGCGTAGCCGGCGATCCGGGCGGCTTTGTTGGACTGGATCTGCCCCACGAAGTGCCACCTCAAGCCGAGCCCTTCCAGCTCGCGGGCCTTGTCCTCTGCCTCCGGGTGGCGGTTCTCGGCGACGTCGGTGACACCCAGCTCGGCCAGGATGCGGATGTCACTCGTGGGCCAGGTCTTGGTCACCACGACGAGGGTCACGTCGTCGGCGGCACGACCTGCCGCCAGCGCGGCGTCGGCGATCTCCGCCTGCACCGCGCGCAGCCGGGACTCCAGGTCAGCGGCACGGTTCGCGTCGGTCACGGTTGGGATCCTCGCAGCACGACCAGACCAGCGAAGCGACCGGCTCGATCGCCGTCGCGGCGATGCGAGTAGAGGTCCGCGGACTCTCGGGTGCATGTGCTGACCTCGCTGACAGTGCAGCGGCCACGCTGGAGCTCGGCGACGACAGCCGCCCCGAGGTCGAGTGACGGCGTCCCCCACGTCGTGCATGCGTAGGCCGCTGGCGCGACGTGGGCCACCTCGGCGCGCATCTCGGCTGGAACCTCATAGCAGCCGCCGCATACGTGCGGGCCCACCCAGGCATGGATGTCGTCGGCGCCTAGTGCGCGCATCGCATCAAGCGTGGCCGTGACGACGCCCGCAACGACCCCCGGCCGGCCAGCGTGCGCCACCCCCACCACGCCAGAGTCGGCATCGGCGAGGACCACAGGGATGCAGTCCGCGACGCGTACGCAGAGCGCGACGTCGGGCGACTGCGTCACCAGCCCATCGCTGGTCAGGCCCTGTGTGTGGGTGGAGTCGACCACTGCCACATCTGCGCCATGGACCTGGCGCATGGTGGCGAGGCCATCGACGTCGAAGGCGGCCGCTACCCGGTCGAGGTTCGTCTCGTACTCGCGACGACGGCTTGGGTCGTTGCCCCGCAGATCCAGCGTGTCGTACGGCGGCTCGGACACCCCGCCGTGGCGATCGGTGAAAGCAACGTCGACGAGGCCTGCTGCGCCTCGTCGACGTTGCTGGACAGCGAACATGGTGACTATGCCTCGTCGGGCTCCGTGGTCTCCTACTTCAGGAAGTCCGGGACGTCGAGGTCGTCGTTGTCATCGAACGGGATCGCACGCTTGGCCGGGGCCTGCGCGGGCGTCGTGACCTTGACCGGCTCGCGCTTGGCCTCGACCTCGGCCGGCTTGGCCGCAGCCTGCTCCGGTGCATGGTCGGGGCTTGCCGACTCCGGCGTCGGCGCGACATCGCGACGCAGCGCCGGCTGGCTCTGGTCGCGACGCTTGGGCAGGCCGCCGTCGAAGCCAGCCGCGATCACGGTCACCCGCACCTCGTCACCGAGGGCGTCGTCGATGACGGCTCCGAAGATGATGTTGGCCTCCGCATGCGCAGCCTGCGACACGAGCGCCGCAGCCTCGTTGATCTCGAACAGCCCCAGGTCGGAGCCGCCGGAGATCGAGAGGAGCACGCCGTGCGCGCCGTCGATCGAGGCCTCGAGCAAGGGGCTCGACACCGCCATCTCAGCAGCGACGACCGCGCGGTCGTCGCCATTGGCCCGGCCGATGCCCATCAGAGCCGACCCTGCGTTGGACATCACCGATTTCACGTCGGCGAAGTCGAGGTTGATCAGACCGGGGGTGGTGATCAGGTCGGTAATGCCGGAGACACCTTGAAGCAGGACCTGGTCGGCCTGCTTGAAGGCGTCGAGGACACTCACGTTGCGATCCGAGATCGACAGCAGCCGATCGTTGGGAATGACGATGAGGGTGTCGACCTCCTCACGGAGCGCCGCGATCCCCTCCTCGGCCTGATTGGCCCGACGACGACCCTCGAAGGCGAACGGGCGAGTGACCACGCCGATCGTCAGCGCCCCGAGAGATCGGGCGATCCGGGCCACGACCGGCGCGCCGCCGGTGCCCGTGCCGCCGCCCTCGCCGGCGGTGACGAAGACCATGTCCGCGCCCTTGAGCACTTCCTCGATCTCGTCGGCGTGATCTTCAGACGCCCTGCCCCCGACATCGGGGTTGGCGCCGGCTCCAAGCCCGCGAGTGAGCTCACGGCCGATGTCGAGCTTGACGTCGGCGTCGCTCATCAGCAGGGCCTGGGCATCGGTGTTGATAGCGATGAACTCCACACCCCGGAGTCCGACTTCGATCATCCGGTTGACGGCGTTGACTCCGCCACCGCCGATACCTACAACCTTGATGACCGCTAGATAGTTCTGCGGTGCTGCCACGACGGGAGCCCTCGATCCTGGTGACGGGCTGCTCGGCCTGGGTGCCGGGCAGACGGACGGATGCTGCTTGGGGTGGGGAAGCGACGGTGTCGGCGGGAACCCTGACCCTCAACTAGAGGGTTATAGTTATGTCAACCTCGTCGTGCCAACCAAAGTAGGTCAGCGAATCGTCGCGACGGCGACGACACGCCGCCACCCCGCCACGTTTCGACACTGCCGTTTTTCAACTGGCCGCGGAGGCTCCGGACGTGGTCGGATGCTCCGGCACACTCACGTCGTACGAGGACGCCTTCACCTTCTTGAGCAGCAAGCCAAGAACCTCGACCTTAAGGTCAGACTCGTCGGCGCTCCCCCACCTCACCTGGACCTGGTTGCGCAACGCGAGCGTGATCGAGTCCATCGAACGAGCCGACACCCGGCGGACGTCACCCAGCAGGTCAGCCGGCAGGGCGCTGACGACAGAGGCCACCTCCTGCCGCGCGGCGAGATCGGCCTCGTCGGCGAAGGTCACGGTGGGCAAGCCGGGCTCTGCGGTGCCGGTCTCGCGGAAGACGACCCCGTCGGCGTCCATTACCCACCAGGACCCGTCCTGGTGGACCGCGACCAGTGCAGTCCGCTCGACCACGTCGATCGAGACCGTATGCGGCCAGGAGCGGTGCACCTCCACCGACTCGACGGCGGGCATCTTGGCGATCCGGGCCTGGATCTCGTCGAGGTCGACGCGCACCAGCGGAGTGCCGAGGTCGACCGCGCCAGCGGCCTCGATCTGATCGTCGTCGAGGAAGTCCTCCCCCGTCACATTCACCCGCTCGGCCGTCAGCCAGGACGAGAAGAAGACGGCGTACCCGGCGAGTCCCAGCACGGCCACAACGCCGACCGCGATCAGCCAGGGTCGCGCAGTACGGAGCCTTCGCTGCCATTGCCGACGAGCGAAGCCCGGCTCCTGCCCGCTCATCGCTCACCCTCGCGCTGCGAGAGCTTGGCAAGCACCAGGGGGCCGATCTCCGTCACATCGCCGGCCCCGAGGGTGAGCACGAGGTCACCGGGACGGGCGCGCTCGATGATCCGGTCCGGTACCCGCTGCCAGCTCGGCTCGAAGCAGACCTGCTCGGCCGGGAGCGGAACCGCCTGCGCGACGATCCTTCCGTCGATGCCGGGCTCCGGCTGCTCCCTGGCTGGATAGACGTCCATCACCACGACGTCGTCGGCTGCCCCCAGCGCCTCGCCCATCTGCGCCCCGAACAGCCGAGTACGGCTGAATAAGTGCGGCTGGAAGCACACGACCAGGCGCCCGCCTCTCGCGATGGACCGCCCGGCCTCAAGGTCCCCGGCGATCTCGGTCGGATGGTGCGCGTAACTGTCATAGACCGTGACGCCATCGGACTGACCCTTGAGCTCCATCCGTCGGCCACTGCCGCGAAATCCGGCAAGACCCACCGCGAGCTCCTCGAACCCGAAGCCCAGCTGCAGGCCCGCCGCCAGCGCAGCCAGCGAGTCGACGACGTAGTTCGTGCCCGGCACCTGCAGCGTCACCTGACCGAGCCTGCCTCGATGATCGACCACCTCGTAGGCCGACGTCTCCCCCGCGAACGCCAGCGCCCTCGCACCGAGGTCGGCGTCCTCCGACTGTCCGACGCGCACGATCGTCAGATCGTCGCGCTGCACCCGGTCGAGCAGCGCGCGGGCGCCGGGGTCATCGACGCACACCACGAGGAAGCCACCGGACACGATCCGCTCCACGAACGCGTCGAACACGTGCGTGTAGGCCTCGACGGTGCCGTAGTGGTCCAGATGATCAGCGTCGACATTGGTGATCACCGCACCCTGCGGCGTGTAGGTCAAGATGGCGCCGTCGCTCTCGTCGCCCTCGGCGACGAACACGCCGCCCGCCCCGTTTGCCGCGTTGAGGCCGGACGCGTTGAGCGTCGACCCGATCGCGTACGAAGGGTCGGCCTCACACGCCAGTAGGGCCGTGACGAGCATCGAGGTCGTTGTCGTCTTCCCGTGGGTGCCCGTGATCACGACCGAGGTGCGCTCCAGCATCACCGACTGGACCGCTGCCGAACGGGGCCACAGACGCAGGCCCAGCTCCTGCGCTCGCAGCACCTCGGGGTTGTCGTCCGGAATCGCGGTCGACACCACGACCGTGTCGGCGCCATCGACGTGGCTCGCCTGATGTCCGACGAAGCACACCACGCCGATCCCCCGCAGCATCGCGATAGCCGGGCTGTCCTTGGCGTCGCTGCCGGTGACCGTGAGCCCGCGCTCGACCATGATCCGCGCCAGGCCGGACAGAGCAGCGCCGCCGATGCCGACGAAGTGCACTCGGCCCAGCTCCTCGGCGGCAGGGATCTCGGTGGGGACAGGGATGATCATCCGCGGGCCGCCTGAACGATCAGCGTGGCCAGCTCGTCGTCGGCATCACGACGGATCAGCCCCGCTGCCGCAGCGCTCATGGCGGCGAGCCGCTGATCGTCGTTCAGCAGCGCGGGCAGGTGCGCGCGAACCCAGTCCGGCGTGAACGACGCATCGTCGACCAGCAGCGCTCCCCCCGCCTTGACCACGGCGCCTGCGTTGCGAGCCTGCTCCCCGTTGCCGATGGGGAGCGGGACGAACACAGCAGGCAGGCCGACGGCAGCAGCCTCGGTAACGCTGTTCGCCCCCGATCGGGCCACCGTCGCATCGGCGGCTGCATAGGCGAGATCCATGCGGTCGACATACGGCACGACGACATAAGGCGGCGCGTCGTCGCCGCGGTCCGCCGCGATCTCGACCTCGCCCTTCGGCCCCTTGACGTGCAGCACCTGCACCCGGGCAGCCGCGAGGTCGCGGCTGGCTGCGGAGACTGAGCCGTTGATCCGGCGGGCACCCTGCGAGCCTCCTGTCACCAACAACGTCGGGAGCTCCTGCTCGAGACCGAAGTGGTCGCGAGCCAGAGCCCGCATCTCGGCGCGATCCAGGGTAGAGATGGCGCGGCGGATCGGCAGCCCGATGAACTGCGCACCCCTGAGCTCGGTGTCGGGAAAGGACGTGGCCACCACGTCGGCGAACCGCGCGCCGACTCGATTGGCCAAGCCAGGAAGGGTGTTGCCCTCATGGATCACCAACGGGACCTTGGCTCGACGAGCGGCGATGTAGACAGGCGTGCAGACATAGCCGCCGAAGCCGACCACGACATCGGGACGGACGCGATCGATGATCGCGCGGGCAGCCTTGACGGCGCGACGAAACCGCACCGGCACCTTGGCAAGCTCGACCGAGGGCTTGCGGGGCAGCGGCACCGGCGGGATCAGCTCGAGCGGGTACCCGGCTGCCGGCACGACTGTCGTCTCCAGACCTCGCTCGGTCCCGACACAGGTGATCTCGACATCCGGGTCCAGGCGTCGCAAGGCATCGGCGGTCGCGAGCAACGGAGACGTGTGCCCGGCTGATCCGCCCCCGGCAAGTAGGACGTGCACGACGCGCGCTACCTCCGACGTCCTGCTGCTCGCTTGCGCGCCCGAAGCGCCGCCTCGGCGCCAGGCTCGGTGCGGGCGAACCGCATCAGCAGGCCCAGCGCGATCATCGTCGGTAGCAAGGCGGAGCCTCCGTAGGAGATCAGAGGCAGTGGGATGCCGATCACCGGAAGCAGGCCGAGCACCATGCCGAGGTTGATGACGGCCTGGCTGAGCAGCCACACCACGATGCCGGCGGATGCGTAGCGCACGAACGGCTCCTTGGACCGCGTCGCGATCCGGATGCCGGAGTAGGCGAGGGTCACGAACAGCCCCAGCACAACGAGGCTGCCGAACAGCCCGAACTCCTCGCCGATGATGGCGAAGATGTAGTCGGTATGCGCGCCGGCCAGGTCGCCCCACTTCTGGTTGCTGGCGCCGATACCGCTGCCCCAGAGGCCGCCGGTAGCCAGCGCGAAGAAACCGTGGCTCGCCTGCCATCCCTGGCCGAGATAGTCATCGAGCGGGTTGACGAACGTCGTCAGCCGATCCACCCGCTCGCGTTCCATTGTGGCAAGACCGAAGGCGAGCACGCCGAGTGCCAGCACCGCCCCGCCGAACAACCGCGCAGGTGCTCCGACAACCCAGAGCAGGCCGAGCACGATGGCGAACAGCACCAGCGCGGTACCGAGGTCGCGCTGGCCGACGACGAGGGCGGTGACGAGCAGCGACACCGGGATCATCGGCACAATCAGGTGCCGCCACTGATTCAGCAGCTTGCCCTTGCGCGCGTAGACGTCTGCGCACCACAACACGAGGGCGAGCTTGGCGAACTCCGACGGCTGGAGCTGGATCGGGCCACCGAGCGAGACCCAGTTCTGGTTGCCGCTGACGGCAACGCCGAAACCCGGCACATAGGTGAGCACGATCAGCGCCATCGAGAAGACCAGGGCCGGCCAGGCCAGGAAGCGAATCGACTTCAGCGACATCCGCGAGGCGATGAATGCGAGCGGTAGCCCGACGGCCGCCCACATCGCCTGCCGCAGGAAGATCGCGTAGGAGTTGCCGAAGTCGTTGAGCGACGTCACGCTTGAGGCGCTCAAGACCATCAGCAGCCCCAGTGCGAGCAGCAGCCCGGAGACTCCGAGTACGAGGTAGTAGGAGGTGAGGGGCTTGTCGAGAGTCCGCTTGAACGACGCGAGCGCACCGTCGGTGGCGCTGGCTCGCCACCGCCCTTCGCTCGCCGTGGTCACTGTCGGCCCTTCCCTGTGGTCGCCGGTCCTCTTGGCTCGTCCGTTGTCAGCGCTCGCCCCGTGCGTGCACCGCTGCAGCGAAGGCATCGCCGCGCGCGGCATAGCCCGCGAACAGGTCGAACGACGAACACGCCGGCGCCAGCAACACGGTGTCCCCAGCCTGCGCTAGGGACGCTGCCGCAGCCACGACACGCTCCATCACCCCAGTGTCGGTGTCGGCGACCGAGATGACCGGGATATCCGGCGCGTGTCGCGAAAGGGCTGAGGCGATCCGGTCGCGGTCGACACCGAGCAGCACGACACCGCGCAGCCGGTCGCGGGCGGCCCGCACCAGCTCATCGAAGCTCGCGCCCTTCGCCATCCCGCCCGCGATCCAGACCACGTGCTCGAACGATCGCAGCGAGGCAAGCGCGGCATGCGGGTTGGTGGCCTTGGAGTCATCGACGTACGTGACGTCCTGGATCGTCGCCACGGGCGCGATGCGGTGGGCGTCGAGCTCGAAGGACAGCAGTCCGCGCCGCACTGCTCCGAGCGACACCCCATGGGCTCGCGCCAGCGCAGCCGCGGCCAGCGCGTTCGCGATGTTGTGCGGCGCCCCGGTCGGCACGTCTGCAACGCTCGCGAGCTGCGCCGCATTGCGGTCCCGCCCCTCAACGAACGCCCGATCCGCCAGGACGTCGTCCACGACCCCGAGCATCCCGATCGACGGCACACCGAGCGTGAACCCGATGGCCCGGCAGCCCTCGACTACGTCGGCCTCCTCGACCATCACGCGGGTCGCCGCGTCCTGGACGTTGTAGACGCAGGCGATCTGGGCGCGCTCGTAGATCTTGGCCTTCGCCTGCGCGTAGCGGGCCTCGTCACCGTGCCAGGACAGATGGTCCGGCGCGATATTGATCACCGCCGCAGCCTGTGCGGACAGGGAGTGCGACCAATGCAGCTGATGGGAGGAAAGCTCCACTGCGACGACGTCGAACGGGTGCGGATCCATCACGATCTCGCACATCGGCACACCGACGTTGCCCGCAGCCACCGACCTGAGACCCTCGGCACGCAGCATCGCATCGAGCATCTGAACCGTGGTGGTCTTCCCGTTCGTGCCCGTGATGCACAGCCACGGCGCAGCCGACTCGAGATCGCGCAGCCGCCATGCGAGCTCGACGTCGCCCCAGATAGGGATATCGCGCTGGGCCGCGATCCCGAAGATCGGCGCGAACGGCGGCCAGCCCGGAGACGTGACCACGAGCTGCGTCGAGTCGGGCACGCTCTGGCTGGCGCCAGGGCCGAGCCGCACCTCGACACCCAAGATCTCCAGCAGGGTCGCCTTCTCCTGCATCGCGTCATCTGATCGGTCATCCACGACCGTCACGCGGGCGCCGAGATGCTGCAGCGCGTCTGCAGCGGCGAAGCCGGAGACGCCGATCCCGGCGACCAGGACATCCAACTGGTCCCAGGGCGAGGTGCGAGTCGCGCTATGAAGCCAGTCAGGGCGGCTCGCGCGACTCACAGGCCGCTCAGTCATCGCGTCATACCCCCGATACCCACTCGGCGTAGAACAGGCCGAGCCCGGTGGCCACGCAGATGCCGCAGATGATCCAGAACCTGATCACGATCGTGACCTCGGCCCATCCCAGCAGCTCGAAGTGGTGCTGCAGCGGAGCCATCCTGAACAGCCTTCGGCCCTTGGTCAGCTTGAAGAACCCGACCTGCAGGATCACCGACAGCGTGATGATGGCGAACAGCCCGCCCAAGACGACGAGCAGCAGCTCGGTGCGGGTCATGACAGCCAGACCTGCCATCGCGCCGCCCAGTGACAGGGAGCCGGTGTCTCCCATGAAGATCTTGGCCGGAGAGGCGTTCCACCAGAGGAAGCCGAAGCATGCCCCGGTCAACGCGGCAGTCACGACCGCGAGGTCCAGTGGATCTCGGACCTCGTTGTAGCAGGTCGGTCCCGGCGTGATCAGGCAGAACTGGTTGTTCTGCCAGATGCCGACGAGGGTGTACGCCCCGAAGACCATCATCGAGCAGCCCACCGCCAGCCCGTCGAGGCCATCGGTGAGGTTAACGGCGTTGCTGGTGCCAGCGACCATGATGAGGACCCAGATGATGACCAGGATGGTCGGCATCGTCCAGTCGACGACCCGTACCCACGAGATCGCCATGGAGGCCGGGGTGACTCCTCGCGCGTCTGGGAACTGCAGGGTCAGGTAGGCGAAGGCGACCGCCACCACGGTCTGGCCGGCGATCTTCGCCCGGCTGCGCAGCCCGAGGCTTCGCTGCTTGGAGATCTTGATGTAGTCGTCGACGAAGCCGACGGCACCCAGGCCGACGAACAGGAACAACAGCAGCAGGGCGCTCACCGACGGTGCGTCGCGCAGGATGAGCTTGGCCCCGAAGTAGCCGATCAGCACCGCGACAATGATCACGGTGCCGCCCATGGTCGGCGTACCACGCTTGGTGTGATGCGAGGTGGGGCCGTCGTCGCGGATCAGCTGCCCGTAGTTCTTCTTGACGAGGAAGGCGATCGCCCATCGGGTGCCCACGAGCGTGCTGATGAGCCCGAGCCCACCGGCAAGCAGTAGCGCCCTCACGTGCTGTCCTCCTTGTCACCTGCTTGCGTCGCAGCAGGCTCAGCGAGCAAAGCGGCCGCGACCTGCTCCAGCCCTGCCGATCGCGATGCTTTCACAAGTACGACGTCTCCCTGGCGCACCACACCCCGCAGCAGCGAGATCGCTGCGTTGGTGTCGTCGACTAGCACGGACTCCCCGTCCCACGAGCCCTCCAGTGAGGCGCCGAGGTGCATCGCCCGAGCGCCATCGCCCACCACCACCAGTTGCGAGATGTCGAGCCGCACCGCGAGCCGGCCGATCGCGTCATGCTCGTCGCGGCTCGTCTCGCCTAGCTCCAGCATCTCGCCCAGAACCGCGATGGTGCGAGCGCCCGCGCGGCGGTGGCCGATGTCGGCCAGCGCCTTGAGCGCGGCCCGCATGCTGTCGGGGTTGGCGTTGTAGGCGTCGTTGATCACGGTTACGCCGCCGGCGGTGTCGTTGACCTCCATCCGCCAGCGGGATCGCGGGCCGACCGTGCCCAGCGCTTGAACGACCTGCTCGAACCGCAAACCGATACCCACCGCGACCGCGGCGGCGGCGGCAGCGTTGAAGGCCTGATGCTCACCCACAAGACCGAGCACCACATCGGCCGACTCCCGTTGATAGCCGAGCGTGAAGCAGGCGCGGCCGCTGTCGTCTAGATGAACCTCGCTCACTCTCATGTCGGCCGAGGCCGACTCACCGAAGGTGAGGACGGACGCCGTTGTGCGAGCCGCCATCGCGGCGACGAGAGGGTCATCGGCGTTGAGCACGGCGAGGCCATCAGACGAGAGCCCCTCGACCAGCTCGCCCTTGGTCTCCGCGATCGCCTGCTGACTGCCGAACTCCCCGACGTGTGCGACACCGACGTTGAGCACGGCCCCGACGGACGGCCGCACCATGGACGCGAGGTAGGTGATGTGGCCACGACCACGGGCGCCGAGCTCCGCGACGAGGAATCGCGTCTCGTCGGTCGCTCGCAGGGCCGTGAGCGGCACACCCAGCTCGTTGTTGTAGTTGCCGACCGGGGCGATCGTCTCGCCCTCGGTCTGGAGAACCTGGGCGAGGATGTCCTTGGTGCTGGTCTTTCCCTGCGACCCGGTCACGCCGACCACGGTCATCTGCGGTAGGCGGGTCACCACGTGATGGGTCAGTCGACCAATTGCCTCGACAGTGTCGGGCACGATCACAGCCGGCACACCCACTGGCCTGGTCGCCAGAACTGCGGCGGAGCCTGCCTCGACCGCCTGGACAGCGAAGTCGTGCCCGTCGACGTGCTCGCCCGGTACAGCGACGAACAGGCCACCAGGCACGGCACTGCGGGAGTCGATGGCGGCCGCACCGGTCACCACGAGGTCGGCGGGACCGTCTACGACCTGACCTCCCACCACGGCTGCGATCTGAGCCAGCGACATCGCGATCACTGGTGCTCGTCTCCTTGGTCCGCTGGGTGGCTCAAAGCTTGGTCGTTGGAGGAGCCTCTCATCCCGGCGATCGCCGCAAGGGCCTCCTCCTTGTCATCGAACGGATGGATCGTCCCGGCTGTCTCCTGGCCGGTCTCGTGGCCCTTCCCGGCCACCAGCACGGCATCGCCGGGCTCGGCTTCGCGAATGGCGAAGCGGATCGCCTCCCTGCGGTCCCCGATCTCGACGACGCGGGTCGCCGAGGCGGCCGCGCGGGCGCCGGCGAGCAGCTCTGCCCGGATGGCAGCCGGGTCCTCGCTTCGCGGGTTGTCGTCAGTGACGACGAGCAGGTCAGCGAGGCGCGCCCCGATCTCCCCCATCATGGGCCGCTTGCCTCGGTCCCGGTCTCCGCCGGCGCCGACTACCAGGATCACCCGTCCAGGGGTCACCGGCCTCAGTGCGCGCATCGCGGCGGCCAGGGCGTCGGGCTTGTGCGCATAGTCGATGATCACGTCGGCCAGCCCCTCGGCAGCCCCGCCGCCGACGTGCTCCATGCGGCCTCCCACCGACGATGCCTCCGCCAGCCCTTTGATCGCCGCCCCCTCATCGATGCCGCACTCGACGCAGGCAGCGACGGCGGCAAGGCCGTTGGCGACGTTGAAGTCCCCCGGCATCGCGACAGTGGCCGACGCCGCCACGCCATCTGGGCCAACGATGTCGAAGGCGGTGGTGCCGCGATCTGATCGCTCCAGGCTCATGCGGGCCGACCATGTCGCGTCCTTGCCCGAGGTCGACAACGTGACCAGGGGGATTGTCGCCGTCGTCGCCAGACGCTCGCCGTAGGCGTCGTCGATGCTCACCAGCGCTCGCTTGGCCCGCCCTGGCGTGAACAGCTGGGCTTTGGCTGCGAAGTAGTCCTCCATGTCCGCATGGAAGTCGAGGTGATCACGCCCAAGGTTGGTGAAGACCGCCAGGTCGAAGACCACGCCGTCGACCCGGCCCATCACGAGCGCGTGGCTGGACACCTCGATCGCGCATACCTCCACGCCCCGCTCTCGCATGACCGCGAAGAGCGCGTGCAGATCGGGTGCCTCCGGGGTCGTGAGCGCGCTCACGACCCGATGGCCGTCGATCCAGGTCCCCATCGTGCCGACTACTGCAGAGGTGGTGCCTGCATGGGCGGCCGCCTGACTGATCAGCTGGGTCGTGGTGGTCTTGCCCTGGGTGCCGGTGACCCCGATCAAGGTGAGAGCCTCGGCTGGGCGGCCGTAGATGAACGCTGCCAGCTCCCCGAGCTGCGCACGGGGGCGGTCGACAACAAGCACAGGCACATCGCCTGGGCACAGCTCGGCCCCCTCGCGATCGGTGAGCACCGCCACCGCCCCGGCCGCGACAGCCTCCGCGGCGAATCGGGCGCCGTGCGTGCGCGCACCAGGCAGCGCCGCGTAGAGGTCGCCCGGATGCACGCCGCGAGAGCTCAGGGACAGGCCGGAGACCAGGACCTCGCCGAGGGAGCCTTCTGGGTGTGCTGACCCATCGACCATCGCTGCGATGGTCGTCAGACTGACCGGCTCCACAGCAGATGGTCGTGTCCCCGCTGCCGACTCCGAAGGTGCCACGTCATCGAGGCTATCGGCGGCTACCAGTAGACCGGGTACGCGGGTTCACGGACACCGGTGGGAGGAACGCCGTACTTCTGCAGGGCGGCGGCCATCAGATCGTGGAAGACCGGCCCGCCGGTGGTACCGCCTCCGGCGCTGGCGTTCGGGTCCTTGACGACGACGTAGACCATGAAGCGCGGCGCATCAGCGGGGGCGAACCCCGCGAAGGAGACGACCTTGCGGCCGTTGTAGCAGCCGCAGCTCGGGTCAACCGCCTGCGCGGTACCGGTCTTGCCGGCGACGCGATAGCCGTTGATGTTCGCCATCGGTGCCAGTCCGTCCTTGCCCACCACGGCCTCCATCATCCGTGCGACGTCGTGCGCGGCGTCCGCGCTGACCACGCGGTGCTGGGGCGCCGGGTCCGCTGGGGTGAACGAGCCGTTGCCTGCCACGTAGCCGTCGACGAGGGACGGCTCGACGTACACGCCGCCGTTGGCGATCGCCGAGATCGCGGCGCCCATCTGCACGGCGTTGACGCTGAGACCCTGCCCGAAGGCGATGTTGTCCCTGCTGATCTGGATCCAGTCCGACGCGTCCGGAAGCTTTCCAGCGCTCTCGCCGTCGAGGCCCAGGTCGGTGGCCTGCCCCAGACCGAAGGACGTGAGGTAGTCATGAAGCTGCTTGCTCGGCATCTGCCGTGCGGCGCGAACGGTGGCGATGTTGGAGGACTGCGCGATGGCGCCGGTGGCAGTCAGCCTGATCGGCCCGTGGGTCCACCAGTCGTGGATCGTCTCCGTCCCACTCGCCAAGGTGCCCGGGACCTTGATCTTGGTCCGCGGCGTGACGTAGCCAGCATCGATCAGGGCCGCGAACGTGAGCGGCTTCTCGACGCTGCCTGGCTCGTAGGGGTCCTGGAGCGCACGCGAGCCGCGATCGGCTGCCGGTGACTTCTTCCACTGGTTGGCGTCGAAGGTCGGGTAGTCAGCCAGAGCGAGCAGCTCGCCTGTCTTCACATCCATCACCACGACGGTGCCGGATGCGCCGCCGACTCCGCGGACCGCCTCGGCAAGGCGGCGCTGAGCCAGGAACTGAAGGTCGCGGTCGATCGTGAGGCGCACGCCCGTTCCCTCAACCGGCTCCTTAACCGTCCGGTCGGCCAGGGGGAGCTGAACGCCGCCCGCTGTCGTCTCGAACGTGGCCGAGCCGTCCTTGCCGGCCAGCTTGGAGTTGAGCGTCCACTCGAGGCCACCCAGGCCGGTGTTGTCGGCTCCGACCCAGCCGACGAGGTTCGCCGCGACATCGTCGTCGGGGTAGATCCGCTGCGTGTCCTTGTCGGTGAAGACGCCGGGGATCTTGATCTTCTTGAGGTGGTCGACGATGGACTCCGCTGTCTTGGGCTCGAGATGTCGGGCGAGCTCGACGTACTGGGTCCCGGGCTTGCGTAGCAGCGTCAGCATCTCGATGTAGTCCGCGTCGATGCGGTCATGCAGGTAGGTGGCGATCTGAGTCGCGTACTTGGACGTGAAGGTCGGGTCGGCGGTGAGCTTGGCCGCCTCGATGCTCTGCGCGAGCACGACGCCGTCCCGGTCGTAGATGGCGGCCCGTGGTGCCTCGATGGTCACGGTGCGGGCGCCCTTGGAGACTGCCATCGCGGCGTAGTCGTTCTCGTCGATGCCCTGAAGCTGGACGAGGCGTGCCGCGAACAGCGACAACACGAACGCAACCGCGACGAAGGCGCTCCACAGCCGGAAGTGCCCCGTGGCGAGCCGCATCTTGCGACGCTGTCTCGGTCGACTGGGCGCCGGTCGCGGCGCAGAACGCGTGGACTTGGGCTTACCGGCAGCCGCGCCGCCTGCCCGCTGCTTGCTCGCGGCCGGCCGCTTCGTCGATGCGCCTGAGCGCTTGGGGGCTGACTTCGTCGACGAGGCGGGTCGGCGGGCACTGCCGGCTGGCCGCTTGGCGCCGCCGCTGCCTTGGCCGCCGGGCTTGCGAGTCGTCACTGCTGGTCGTCCCCTGTCTGGTTCGGGTCCTGCTTGCGGTCGCCGCGGTTCTTGGGGTCGGGCTTAGGCTTCGCCACCTCGATCGGCCCTGAGGTCGCGGTGGCCCCCACCGCGGCAAGTACGACCGGGACCTTCCCCGGCCGCTGCCGAGCCGGGACCGTGTTGCTGCGGATGTCCGCCTTACGCCCGGCGACGCCCGCGACCGGCTTGCCGATCACCTTCCCGTCGGCCAGGGAGAGGAACACCGGGCTGTCGTTCGGCACCATGCCAAGGTGCTGGGCGCGCTCGGCGACCCGCTGAGATGCGCCGAGATCGGCGATCTCCTGCTCCAGGCGCTCCTGCGTCACCTGCAGCTCGTCGGAGTGCCGCTGCAGGTCGTTGGTCACGTAGGCCCCACGCTGCAGTGAGGTGTTGAGCAGCAGCAGGCCGACGAGGCCGCCGATCAGGAGAGTGACGACGAGGGCGACGAAGGGAATCCGCGGTGCGCGCGACGCGACCCTCGGGACGATGGTGAGGCGGGGGCGCGGGAGACCCGAGACCGGTCGAAGGGCGCGCGCGCGGGCCTGACCGAGGAACGTGCTCATGCGGCCTCCCTCACTCTCTCAGCGGCGCGGACGCGCACCGATGCGGCCCTCGGATTGAGTGCGATCTCTGCGTCGTCCGCCTTCTCGGCGCCGCGTGTGAGCAGGCGCAGCTCGGGCTCTGACTCCTTCGGAAGCACGGGGAGGTCAAGCGGGGCAGTGGACGTCGAGCGGGCCACCAGATGGCGCTTGGCGATCTTGTCCTCCAGCGACTGGTACGACATCACCACGATCCGGCCGCCGACAGCGAGCGCGTCGATGGCGGCGGGCAGCGCCCGGTCCAGCACCCGCAGCTCGTCGTTGACCTCGATCCGCAGGGCCTGGAACGTGCGCTTGGCTGGGTTGCCCCCGGTTCGGCGCGCCGGGGCCGGGATCGCCTCGCGGATCAGCTCGACGAGGCGTGCCGATGTGTCGAAAGGCTGGACCTCGCGCTGGCGTACCACCGAGTCGGCGATTCGCCGGGCGAACTTCTCCTCGCCATAGGACGACAGCAGCCGGGCAAGGTCGCGGGCAGGGTAGGTGTTCAGCACCTCGGCGGCCGTGATCCCCTCCGAGGGGTCCATCCGCATGTCCAAAGGCGCGTCCTGGCTGTAGGCGAACCCGCGCTCGGCCTCATCCAGCTGCATCGAGGAGACACCGAGGTCGAAGAGCACTCCCTGCACCCGGGGCAGGCCCAGGTCGCCCAGCACCTGCGGCAGCTCGTCATAGACCGCGTGCACCAGGGTGATCCTGGCGCTGAACGGCTCAAGCCGGTCGGCGGCGAGGCGAAGGGCCTCCTGGTCGCGGTCGAGGCCGACCACGTGCGCCTCCGGGCAGTGGCTCAAGATCGCCTCGGTATGGCCGCCGAGCCCCAAGGTGGCGTCGACCAGCACTGGATGGCCGACACGGTTCGCCGGTGCGGTCTGCGTCCCGTCGAGAGCAGGGGCGACGAGGGCGACGACCCGGTCGAGAAGCACCGGGAGGTGGCGGGGGTTGTCCATCGTTCAGCCGGCGAGCTTCGACAGCAGGGTCAGCGCGAGGGCGACCACGGTCGACGCACATAGAGTGCAGATGCAGACCGCGACGCTGTCACGGACCTCTTCGCGAACTCTTCGCACGGGAGGCTCGTCGTGCTCGACGTGACTCGCACGACTCACCGGTCCCTCAGGAGCGGTCAGACCCCAGCTCGACATGTTCGACCCTTCAGATCAGGAGTTTCGCGGCGGCTTGGTTGGTGAGGCTGCGCTGGTTCTCGCGGTCGCAGCTTCTCGGTGGTGGATGGTGGAGGGCTTCTACGGCGGTACTGCGGTACTGCGGTACGGCGGTCTTGCGTCTCGTGCGTCCAGGTCCCCGTCCGCTCCGCCCGACTCGTCTGGCACCGGGGAAGGTGCGCCAGCTGAGTCGATGGGGCGGGCCGGAGGCCAAGTCGCGCGAGTTGCGCTCCTCGGAGCCGTCACAGTCCGTCTGCCGTGGGGATCACCTCCTCCGACCAGTCGGCGAAGGCTGCCTCTTGCTCGGCGCTGTAGGTCTGCCAGGCGGTGGCATCCCAGATCTCCACACGACGGCCGGCGCCGATCACCACGCACTCGCGGTCGAGCCCCGCGTAGTCACGAAGTGCTTGAGGCAGGGTCACCCGGCCCTGCTTGTCGGCGGCCTCCGACGAGGCGCCGGCGAACAGCATCCGGCCGAAGTCGCGGGCTCGGCGGTTGGTGACGGGGGCCTGGCGAAGCTCGTCGGTGAAGGTGCGGAACTCAGCCGAGGGCCACACGTACAGACAGCGCTCCTGCCCTCGTGTCACCACTAGCCCCTCCGACAGCTCGTCTCTGAACTTTGCCGGGAGGAAGATCCGGCCCTTGTCGTCAAGACGGGGCGTGTGGGTGCCCAGGAACATCCCACTCACCCCTTTCTTCCTCCATTTCGCTCCACCGTACTCCACTCTCCCCCACTCTGGCTAGCTTTCGCGTGAGTTTTCTCGGGCGATTCGTCCCGACACTTGTCTCGGCGGATTGGGGCCTTGCGTCCGAACCAGGCGATCTGAGCAATGGGGTACGGTGCACCCGGGCCTGAGCGTGCGTGATCGGGTCCGGATACCGGGGGCAGGGAGCAAATGGGGGCAACCGCGTGTACGCCTGATCACGGCGACGTACGGTGGCTGCATCCGTGGGCGGTGGCGCAGCGGAATCGTTATCCGGTCGCCGTCGCATGCGACGCCCGCGGTGGGCAAAATCGACAGAGCAAGTCGGCTTGCGCCCATGCATTGGCGGGCAACCTCACAAGGGGAGACAGATGAGCAGTTTCGACACCCTCACTGCGGTGACTGACAGAGTCACCGAGAACGTCGAGAAGGTGATCGAGGGCAAGACCGACGTGGTCCGCACGGCGATGACCGTCCTCCTCGCCGAGGGCCACCTGCTGATCGAGGACGTGCCCGGCACCGGCAAGACCATGCTCGCCAAGACGCTCGCCCGGTCGATCGACTCGACCGTCAAGCGCATTCAGTTCACCCCTGACCTGCTGCCGTCAGACGTCACCGGGGTCTCCATCTATAACCGCGAGACCCGCCAGTTCGAGTTCCGGCCCGGAGGGGTGTTCGCCAACATCGTGGTTGGCGACGAGATCAACCGCGCGTCACCCAAGACCCAGTCCGCGCTTCTGGAGTGCATGGAGGAGCGGCAGGTCACCGTCGACGGCACGACCTACGAGCTCGCGCCGCCGTTCATGGTCATCGCCACCCAGAACCCGATCGAGATGGAGGGGACCTACCCGCTCCCCGAGGCACAGCGCGACCGGTTCATGGCCAGGGTCTCGATGGGCTACCCCGTCCCCAAGGCTGAGCTGGCGATGCTGGACAGCCACTCCGCCGCCAACCCTCTCGATGACCTGGAGCCCGTCACCGACGGCGCCGAGGTAGCCAAGCTGGTCGAGACGGTGCGCACTGTCTACGTCTCGGAGGCGGTCAAGCAGTACGCCATCGACCTCACGTCCGCGACCCGTCGCTCCCCCGACCTTCGTCTCGGCGCCTCGCCACGCGCCAGCCTGCACCTCGTCCGGGCGGCTCGTGCGCACGCTGCCCTGAACGGACGCGACTACGCGATCCCGGACGACCTCCAGACCCTCGCCGTGCCAGTGCTCGCCCACCGCCTGATCACCGGCCTCGAGGCCCAGATGAGCGGCCGCAACGCCGAGCAGGTGGTGGAGTCCGTGCTGCGCAGCGTCGCGGTGCCGGAGCCGGCCGCGCAAGAGCGCAGCGTCTGAGGCGAGCTCGATGCGCGAGGCACTGTCCACGCTGACCACCCGAGGTCGGGCGTTCCTGTCTGCGGGGGTGACCGCCGCCGTGTGCGCGTTCATCCTCGGCCAGGACGACCTGCTGCGCGTCGGGTTGTTCCTGATGGCACTCCCGGTGCTGACAGCCTGGCTCGCGCACCGCGCCCGGTACCTCCTGTCGTGCTCGCGCGACGTGCAGCCTGCCCGGCTCGAGGTCGGGCAGACGGCCACCGTCACCATCAGCCTGGAGAACCCGGGGCGGATCCCGACGGGCCTGATGCTGCTCGAGGACCAGGTCCCGTACGTGCTCGGCTCGCGCCCGCGCTTCGTCGTCGACCAGCTCCGACCTCGGTGGCACCGCTCGATGGCCTACCAGGTCCGCTCGGAGGTGCGCGGCCGGTACACGATCGGGCCTCTGTCGGTGCGGTTGAGTGACCCGTTCGGCTTCGTCGAGCTCACGCGCTCCTTCACCAGCAAGGTCGCGGTGGTCGTGACGCCCGCCGTCATCCCGCTTCCCCCAGTTCGGCTCTCTGGTGACTGGTCCGGTGCTGGAGACAACCGTCCGCGCGCCTTCGCCGCTGCCGGAACCGAGGACGTCACCATCCGCGAGTACCGGATGGGCGACGACCTGCGCCGGATTCACTGGCGCTCCAGTGCCCGTGCCGACGAGCTCATGGTGCGTCGCGAGGAGCAGCCGCACCAGAGCCGCGCCACGATCCTGCTCGACTCGCGTCAGTCGGCCCACCGCGGCTCCGGGCCAGCCTCCTCGTTCGAGTACGCCGTGTCGGCGGCGGCGTCGATCGGCGCCCACCTTGCCCGGCACCAGTTCGTGGTCCGCCTGCTCAGCGAGGAGAAGACCGCCGACGCGCACTGGCACGACCGCGGTATCAGCGGGCCTGTCGAGGTTCAGCTTCTCCTGGATGCGCTGGCGGTGGTGCAGACGAGCCCGCACACCGAGTTCGCAGGAGGTGCCGAATACCACTCCAGCGGGCTGGTGATCGCCGTCCTCGGGGCAGTCAGCTCGACCGACCTCGCCGGGCTCTCGCGGCTGCGGGCCGGGTCAACGCGCGCGCTGGCGATCCTGATCGACGTCGCGGCCTGGTCACGAACCGACGACCGTGCCCGCGGAGCATCCGCCGACGCGGAGGACCAGGCTGATGCGCTGCGGCGACAGGGCTGGTCGGTCGTCGTCGCCGGGCCTGGCGACCGGCTTGGCTCGCTGTGGCATGACCTCGGCCGGATGGGCCCCCAGCGCCATACGTCGTCGATGTCCTCCGGCGAAGGACCAGCCGCATGAGGAACCCGGTGTCTGAGCGCGTGCGGATGGCCGGTCTCGGCTGGCTCGCGACCCTCGCCACGTCGCTGAGCTTCTTCCCCGCCCTGCAGGACAAGGGCTACCTGTTCCTCGCAGCGTTCTTCAACGGCCTGGTGGTGCTCACCGGTATCGGGCTGCGCGCACTGCGGGTGCCGGCCTTCGCTGTCCTCGCCGGCCAGGTCGTGGTCTTGTTCGAGCTGCTCCTGCTCAAGTTCGGGGAGGGGCTGCGGTTCGGCTTCCTGCCCGGCTCCACGACCTTCAGCGGGATCGAGGCGATCCTGCGCTCCGGTGCAGACGTGGCACAGACCTACCCCGCGCCTGCCCCCAAGAGCACCGGGCTGCTGCTGATGGTGGTCTTCGCCATCACCCTCGTCGGGCTGCTGGTGGATGCGATCGCCGTGAGCCTCGGGCGGGTGCCGCTCGCTGGCCTGCCGCTGCTGGCGATGTACACCATCCCTGTGGCCGTGCTCCCGGACGGCGTCCCGTTCCTGGCGTTCGTTGCCGGCGGGGCCGCGTACGTCGCGATGCTGATGGCCGACGAGAGAGATCGGCTCACCCACTGGGGACGGCTGGTGAGCCGGCAGATCAACCCGTCAGACCCCACCCGCATCGACACCTCCGGGCTCAACTCCGCCGGACGGCGGGTGTCGGTGATTGCCCTGGCCGCGGCAGTCGTGCTCCCGGTTTTCCTGCCGACGCTGCCTTCCTCGATCCTCGATGGAGGCGGTGGCGAGGGCGAGGGCGGCAATGGCTCGACCCTCAGCTTCAAGGACCCGATGGTGAGCCTGGCCAAGAACCTGCGGCAGAAGAAGCCGTCAGACCTGCTGAGGGTCTCCGGCGATGTGCAGCCTGAGTATCTGCGTCTGGTCGTGCTGGACACCCCGAAGCCCGACGCGTGGAAGGCTCGCGCCCTCACGATCAACGAGGACGCCACCACACCGCTCACGACCCTGCTACCGCGCCCAGTCGGGTTGTCGCCAGAGATCAAGACGGAGGCACACACCTCCCGGATCGAGCTCACGGAGGACTTCCCCCGGGACAGCCGCTGGCTCCCCGTGCCGTACAACGTCAGCACCGTGAACGCGGGCACCGACTACTCCTACGTCCTGCGCGATCAGACTGTGGTGCTCTCGACCCGCGATGAGAACGCGATCGATGACACCGGCTCCTATCGCGCGACCTACGCCGACGTTGAGCCGACCCCGGAGCAGCTGCGGGCCACTGACGGTGTCCCGGCCCAGTTGCCCGCGCTGTATACCGACGTGCCTGGGGACGTCCCGTCCGTCGTTGCCGAGACGGCAGCGGGCCTGACCCAGGGCGCGGCAACCGACTACGACAAGGCCTTGATCCTGCAGAGCTTCTTCCGGGCCAAGGGCGAGTTCACCTACGACCTCGACGCCGCGTACGGGTACGGCTACAGCGCGATGGCGCGGTTCCTTGAGCAGCGGCACGGCTTCTGCCAGCACTTCGCGGCCACGATGGCGATGATGGCGCGCACGCTCGGCATCCCCGCCCGGGTCGCGGTCGGGTTCCTGAAGCCGGATCACATCGACGGTGACCAGTGGGTGATCACCTCCGACAACGTGCACGCGTGGCCAGAGCTGTACTTCGAGGGTGTCGGCTGGCTGGAGTTCGAGCCCACCCCAGGAGTCGGCGCAGGCTTCCCCGAGTACGCGCAGAAGACCACCGCGCCGACCGAGCCCAGCACCCTGCCCACCACCACCGGGCCGTCGGCGCCCGCAGACACCCGGCCCGAGCGCACCGCCGAGTCCGACGCCGCGGACGCGGGGGGCTCGAGCAGCTCAGGCGGCGGGTCCGGGCCACTGCCGCCCATCGGCTGGCTCGTGCTCGTCGTGCTCATCGTGCTTGTGCTGACGCCGGCGGCCTTGCGGGCAGGGGTGCGCCGAAGCCGGCTCAACAGACCGCTGGAGCCGGCGAGCGCTGCCGAGGCCGCGTGGCTGGAGCTTCGGGACCGGATCCGCGACCTGCGGCTGCCGTGGACAGGGTCCATGACACCGAGGGCCCGCGAGCGAGCCATCGCTCCCCTGCTCTACGGTGACGATGAAGCCCTCGCGGCGCTGAGAAGGCTGACCTTGAGCGTCGAGCGGGCGCGCTATGCAGCCTCACTGGCTGAGGACGCCAACCCTTCGGGTGACGCCGAGGAGGTCATGGCGGCCATTGGCCGGGAGGCCGACCGCAGACAGCGGATGCTGGCGTTCTTCCTCCCCACATCCTTGCTCCCCGACATCCGAGTCGGCTGGGAGGCGTTCAAGGCCCGCCTCCGCGGTCGCCGCCGCGCGATGACCTGAGTCCGCGAGGCGCAGGAAGGATCGTTGGTGCGGTTGCCTACGCGTCCCCCACCTGGCTGACCGTGTGGGAGGCTGCTTTAGCTCCAGACGGGTGGCAGGGATGCACTGCAAGGCAGACGAGCGAAGCTGGCCCGGGTTTGGCCTGCGAGCGAGGATAACGCGGCAGGGCGCCAGTAGGCGCGCTCAGCCTGCTGAGGTTTCCAGGTGGATGCACTGCAAGGCAGACGAGCGAAGCTGGCCCGGGTTTGGCCTGCGAGCGAGGATAACGCGGCAGGGCGCCAGTAGGCGCGCTCAGCCTGCTGAGGTTTCCAGGTGGATGCACTGCAAGGCAGACGAGCGAAGCTGGCCCGGGTTTGGCCTGCGAGCGAGGATAACGCGGCAGGGCGCCAGTAGGCGCGCTCAGCCTGCTGAGGTTTCCAGGTGGATGCACTGCCAGGCAGACGAGCGAAGCTGGCCCGGGTTTGGCCCGCGAGCGAGGATAACGCGGCAGGGCGCCAGCTGGAATCCTCAGAAGTCGTCGCGGCGGCGACGCCAGCGGTCCTCCATCCGGTTCATGAAACCGGATTGGCGGGGTGCGGTGGCTTTGCTCGAGCTGCTCTTGCCGTTCCCGATGGGATGCACGTTGTCGGGGAGGTCGGGGTCGCCGAGTCTTCGGAAGTTGGCGAGGGCGACATATGCGAGGGCCAGCATGAGCACGAAACCGGCGACGGCGACGATGGTCAGCTTGAGCACGGCCCCCGTCATGAGCACGGCGACGCCGACGATGAACCCGACGACGCCGAGGGCGGTCAGTCGTTTGTGGCGTGTGCGCGTCGATGAGCCTCGCAACGCCGAGACGAACTTCGGGTCTTCGGCAGCGAGTGCTTCTTCCATCTGCTCAAGCAGACGCTGCTCTTCTTCTGAGAGCGGCACCATGTCCTCCCACCGACGAGTGCTTGTCGGAACTACCTGGTAAGTCTAGGCGCGGAGGCCTCTACGCGAAAGCCAGGCAACCATTTTCACAACCTAGACGTCTGGGTAAGTGTAAGTCTCGATGCTGTCGGGAGGGCACGAATGAGGTATCAGACCGAATTCTGGCGATTCCTGGCAGGTGCATGGACCACCCTGTGCCGGCCGTTAGGCTGTGTCTGCCCGTCCCATGAGCCGTGACGGCTCACACGAGTGCGCATGATTGCGCGTAAAGGAATTTCCAGTGAAGAAGCTTGTCGGGGTTCTGAGCACCCTCGCTATCGCCGCCAGCCTCGTGGCTGCGGCACCGTCTCAGGCCGGTGCCTCCGCCTCGGCGCCGTCGACGGCTGCGAAGGCGTCGGCGAAGCCGAAGCCACCCAAGCCGAAGCCGTTCAAGATGACGGACCGCTATGCGCGGGAGACGGTGAAAATCGGTGACCGCGATGCGAGCGTCTACGCCATCGAGCATGTGCGCGAGCTGCAGTATCGGCTGATCTGGGCGGGGTTCCTCAAGGTGAGCCCGACCGGCAACTTCGGCACGATGACGCGGACCGCGGTGAAGCGCTATCAGCGCTCTGTTGGCCTCAAGGTCAGCGGCGTCGCGACGCACCGCACCTGGGAGCACCTGCTGCCTGACACGCTGCGCCGCAAGGGTGCGATCCCGAAGCGCTGCAAGACGATCGGGTGGCATGCCTGCTACGACCGCGCGGCACATCAGGTGACGTTGTGGCACAAGGGCAAGATCGTGAACACCTGGCTGGTGCGCGGCGGCTCGTACAGCACCCCGACCCGGACCGGCAACACGGTCGTCTACAAGCGCGATATCGATCACAAGTCGGGGCTGTTCGACGATGCCCCTATGCCGTACGCGCAGTTCTTCGACGGCGGGCAGGCGTTTCACGGGTCACGGTTCATGATCGATCCGTTCGTGGAGCACAGCCATGGCTGCATCAACATGTACGTCGAGGATGCGCGTCAGCTGTGGCGACTGACCTCGACCAAGCGTTTGAACGTCACCGTCTATGGCACCTGGGACAAGTCCGGTGCCGGCAAGTCCTCTGCCCCTGTGGAGCCGTGACGGTCGACGGCTTCACGGCCTCGAGTTAGCGATGAGGGTCGCCGGTCGTACTGCTGAGCTGCCATAACGGCTCACCGCACGATCGACGGCCCTCTCTGCGTCCTCCCAGCCATGAGGGCGCTCCCCCAGCATCAGCTGGCGGGAGGCTTTCTCGATACTCATCAAGCCCTCTACTCGCACACCGACGAGTCGGATCCGGGCTCGCTCCAATCCGAGCGCAGCAAAAAGATCGGCTGCGGTGGCGTAGATCTCCGGCGTCAGGTTGGTGGCGTCGCGCAGCGTGCGTGAGCGCGTGATCGTGGTGAAGTCGTGGAATCTGACTTTGAGCGTCACGGTGCGCCCGCAGGCACCTGCGGACCGCATCCTTGCCGCTACCTTGCCCGAGAGCCGCAGCAGCTCCCGCAGGATCACGACCGGGTCGTCGACGTCGCGGCCGAAGGTCTCGTCGGCTCCGGTGCTGTGCTCGGGCTCGTCGTAGCCTCGTCGTGGCGTGATGGGCCGGTCGTCGCCACCCCATGCCATCTGGTGGAGATGCCTCCCCGACACCGGCCCCAGCGCTCGCTGGAGCAACTCGACCGGGGTGTGGGCGAGGTCGGACACGGTCTGCAGTCCGAGCCGGTGCAGCTGCTCGGCGGTCTTGTCGCCGACCCCCCACAGCTCCTCGACTCCGAGTGGATGCAGGAAGGCTGTCACCTCATCGCGGGGGACGACGACCAAGCCGTCGGGCTTGGCTCGTCGGGAGGCGAGCTTCGCCAGCTGGGTGGTGGATGCGACGCCGACCGAGCAGGTGATCCGCTGCTCGTCGGCGACCTTGGCGCGGACGTGCTCGGCGATCTCGGTCGGGGTGGAGAACCGGCGCAGGGATCCGCGTACGTCGAGGAACGCCTCGTCGACTGACAACGGCTCGACGACCGAGGTGACTGATCGGAAGATCTCCATCACTGCCGAGGAGACTGTGCTGACGTCGACGTAGTCGGGCGAGACGATGACTGCCTGGGGGCAGAGCCGGCGCGCTCGGGTCATCGGCATTCCTGACCGGATGCCGAACGATCGGGCAGGGTAGGTCGCTGACAGCACAACGCCGCGATGGCCGCCGCCGACGACGACGGGCTGCCCGTGCAGCTCTGGTCGGTCGCGAAGGGCGACCGAGGCGTAGAAGGCATCCATGTCGACATGGATGATGTGGCAGCCGCTGTCGTCTGCGCTCATCGGGTCCTCCGACCCGGCGAGAACGCCGCGAGGGACTCAGGCTTTGTCGGCGAGCAGGTGCAGCTGGGTTGCGACCGCCATGAACTCGGGCCGAGTGGCCGCTGCTGACTCGAGCGCCTGGAGGGCCTCGGCCGCCCCCGGATCGGCGTCGACGACGGTGCTGCTGAGGTGGTCAGCGAAGATCCGGACGCCCCGCACGTCGGTGACGGCGAACCCGGCCTCGCTGACGAGCTCGCGCAGCTCTGTCTCGGTGAAGCGTCGTCGCAGCGCGTCACTCGGACCTCCACGACCGTCGGGGTCGTCGAGCAGGGCCAGCGCCTCGGCGAGGTGGCCAGCGAGAACCCGGCCGAACACGCCCCCGGCTCGTTGGGTGGCCACCACGGATATGACGCCGCCGGTGTCGAGTGCGGCGGCGGCAGCCTCCAGGGCGCGAGCGGGCTTGTCGAGCACCTCGAGCAGCTCATGGCACAGCACGAGGTCGGCGGTACCGGGGTCGACCACGTCAAGGAGGGAGTCGGCGTCGCCGAGGATCCCGCGCACGGTGGCGACCCCTGCTTCGGCGACCCGCCGCTCGAGCGAGGCCAGTGCATCGGGGCTGGGGTCGACCACCAGCACCTGATGCCCCAGCTGGCCGATCCGGACTGCGAGCCCTCCCGTGCCGCCGCCAAGGTCGACGACGCGGAGGGGACGAGAGGGGGTCGGGGCCGAGAGCACGGCCTCCAAGGCGTCCCACACCACGGCGGTGCGGATCGCACTGCGACGACGCTCCACTCTTGCGCTCCTTCGACGACCGGCTCTGTGCCCTCCCACCCTAAGCCGTGTCGGTATCCGACGACCCGCGCACCGGATGCGTGCGAGTCTGCGGCGCCTGGTGCGGTGCATTGCAAGGCCGAGGAGCGAGGCTGGCCCGGGTTTGGCCCGCGAGCGACGAGAACGCGGCGAGGTGCCGTACCAAGGGTCGCAGGCGTCATCCGGAGCTGCCGGGGCTGCGGTGCCATAGCTTGCGCGGCACGGACTTGGTGGACTCGCCTGCGGGCTTGATGTCGGAGTACGGCGACTGCTTGAACCCGCTGGGGTGCACCAGAACCCGGCGTCGGCCCATGCCGCCTGCAGTCGGGCCATCATCGGCTTCGCCGTCGGCGGCGTTGTCGAAACTCGGTGGCTGCGCCATCACGGGACGGGTCGACTTGCTCTCGGCCGCGCCGTGCAGGGCCTGCTCGCCGCTGTCGACTCCGAACCCTGCCGGGATCCTCTGCATCTCGTCATACACAGCGACGATGCCGTCGCGCTGCCAGATGCCGTGGAGCTGCGGCAGCTCCCAGCAGCCGGTGGCGCGGAGCGAGACGCCCTTGGGGCCGGTGCGCCGAAGCTCGCCGCGCACGATCAGCAGCCAGGAGTGGAACAAGGTGGCGGCATAGGGCCCCTGGGCGTCTTCGAAGAAGGTCGCGTCAACCGGTCCGGTCCCGTCGTCGAGGGTAAGGAAGACAACCCGGCGCCCTGACCTGATCGGCGGGGTCTGGGTCGCGACCTTGACCCCGGCGACCAGCAGCTGCGATCGGCTGCGCTGCCGCAGCAGGTCTCGAGCCCAGACCACGCCGAGCTCACGCAGCATCGGGGCGTAGAAGTCGACGACGTGGTGGCTGACGTCGAGGCCGAGGATCTCCAGCTCGGCTCGGACCCGCTCGGCGCCGGTCATCTCCGGCAGGCCGGAGTTCTCGGTCAGGGCTGGGGTGTCCCCGAGATCGAGGGTGAGCTGGACCGCCTCGACCTGCTCGACCGGTGCGGCTGCTTGGGATTGGGCTGCGGCCAGCTGCCAGGGATCGGAGCCGGTGGGTGGCGGCAGCTGCTTGGCGTTGCGGCGTGGCCGCGGCGACGAGGAGCGGACAGCCCGCTCGGTGGCTCGGCTCCAGCGATCGAGCTCGGCGACCTGGAGCAGCAGATCGCGACGGGTCACTGACCCCCGTCGCCGGACCGGAACCGGCGAGCCGATCCCGTAGATCGAGTCGAGTCCCCCGGCGAGCACCAGCCGCTCCGCGATCGGTCGTGAGGGTCGCGCCCGCTGCCAGAGGTCGGTCAGCGACTGGTAGGGCCTGGCCGCGATGATCCGTGCTACCTCCGCGTCGTTGATGCCCTTCACGTCCTTGAGGGAGAGCCGGATCCCGTACTCGCGGGCATCGGGCAGCCCCTCGGGTGGCGCCTCGCGCGGTGCTCGGCCCATCACCTCCGGTGGTGGCTCGTCGAGGATGCCGACCTTCTCGACCCGGTAGACGTCGTCTGAGGTGTTGACGTCAAGCGGGAGGACCGCGATCCCGAACTGGCGGGCGTCATCGAGGATCAGCCGCTTGGGGTACATGCCCGGGTCGTGGGTGAGGACACCTGCCAGGAAGGCGGCGGTGTGGTGGGTCTTCAGCCAGGCTGACTGGTAGGTCGGCAGCGCGAAGGCCGCCGCGTGCGCCTTGCAGAAGCCGAAGGACGCGAAAGCCTCCAGCACCTCCCAGCATCGCCGCACGATGGGCATGGTGTAGCCGCGGCCGAGGACCCGCGGGAAGAACCAGGTCTTGATCTGCTGCTTGCCCTCGCGGTCACCCAGCGCGCGGCGAGCCTCGTCTGCCTCGGCCAGCGTGCAGCCGGTCAGCACCGCGATCATCTCGATCACCTGCTCATGGAAGACCACCACGCCCCAGGTCTGACGCAGCACCGGCTCCAGGCTGGGATGGAGATACTCGGCCTCAGACCAGCCTTGCCGCGCCTTTCCAGCACATTGGGATCCTAAGCTTAGAATTCCACGTGGACAAGTTGTCGC
>JADMIO011826965.1_pt1 | contig 75364 bp, 64 predicted proteins | sample 8958161 | NCBI WGS metagenome assembly JADMIO01 (sample SAMN16585339, study PRJNA669376) | soil metagenome | isolation source: Crop rotation soil | place: USA: Cullars Rotation, Alabama | collected 2011 | reverse complement strand
GGCCGCGACTTCAAGTCACGTGAATTCCAAGCTTCGGATCCCACTGTGCTGGAAAGCGGCCCCGCTGATCACGACGAGCTCGCCGCTTTTGTCGAGCTTCCGCACGGCGCGGAGCCGGCCGACCGCATCCGGCAGCGCGAACTGCTCCCCGCCGAAACCGCCGACGAAACGTCCGCCGCGAATCTCGCCGCGCGCTTCGAGGCGGCGGTAAACCATGACGAGCTCGCGCCACGTCGGCAGCCGCGATTCGCGCGCGAGCAGCGCGCGGAAAACGACGCCGTACCGCTTGAGCAGTGCGCGCGCGATCGCTTCGGTGCGGGCTTCGCCGGTGATCGCGCCGTCGTTATTGAAGAGTGCCCAGCGGCCCGCGGTATCGACTCCGAATGCTGACCGGCGTGAGCCTGCGCGAGTGCCACCGAGGCTTTTCCGCTTCTCGAGCGGCGTCAGCAGCGCGCGGAGCCCGCTGAAGCTGTCGGCCGTCACGAGGCCGACGCCCGCCAGCTCGCCGAGCGCTCGCTCGACGTGCGTGCGCAGGAGCCCGGTCGCCGTGACGAGCTCGTGGAAAAACGATGCGCCGCGCGCTTTCAGCGCTTCGTAAACCGCGCGTCCTTCGGAACTCAATTCGGGGACAGACCCCGATTTCTCGTCGGAAATCGAGGTTGGTCGCCAGAGGCCGGCATGCTCGCGAAGCATGAGCGCGATCGGCGAAGTTTTGAGCGGCGCCTTGCCGGTGCCGTCCATCGGCGTCGTGCGGCCCCACGCAATGCGGCCCGACAGGCAGAGCATGTCGATGTAGCCCGACGTGTAGTCCCGCACGCGCGCCGGCAGCACGTCGTGCTCCCACGCCGCCGCGGCGAGCTCGTAGCCGTCGAGCTGCTCGATCGCGGCGGCGACGCCTTCGACGCCGTTCAGCTGCTGCTCGGGCACGACGTGCTGCCAGTGAAGGAGAAAGCGCATGAAGTCCGCGGCGGTGACCGCCTCGATCTCGGCGCGAAGGCGGCTGATCGTGTAGCGGTGGATGCGCGCGAGGAGGCGGCGGTCGCACCATTCGAGATCGGGGTTGGATCCCTCTTCCTTGGAGTGAGAGTAATTTCTCGAGAGCGGCGTGAAATAGCCGCGCAGCACGCGGCCTTCGGTTTCGAGCGCGAGGAGCGCGCCGTCGACGAGCTTGCTGACATCGTCATTCGTGACGGCGTCAGCCGAGTCACCAGGAATCCATTGAGCCGCATGGGTCCCCGCCTTCGCGAGGACGACGGAGTGCTCGTCGTGGGTCCCCGGGTTCTCGAGAGCAGGATGCTCGTCATTCCTGACGGCGCCAGCCGAGCTATCAGGAATCCATCGAGCCTCATGGGTCCCCGCTTTCGCGAGGACGACGGTGTGGTCGTCATTCCTGACTGCGCCAGCCCGGCGCTGGAATGACGAAGCCAGCTGCGCGGCCGTCACCGGGCCCAGCACTTCCATCCGTCCGCGCACGAGCTCGCGCGCGGCATCTTCGCGTGCCCAGTTCTTGCGAATGCGCTCGGGAATCGCGGGCTTGGCGCCGGTTGCGAGAAGCGCCTCCAGCTCCTGGAAGCGCTCGATCGCCACCCAGAAACCCGCGGCGACGACCGCGCGGCCGGCAGTGACGAGCTCCTGCATGAGCTTCGGCCAGTGCGCCTGATCGGAACGCCGCGCAGCTTCGTCTTCGCGGATGAACCCGGCGAGCATGAGCGCATCGTGCAGCTCGTCGGCCGTCATCGCGACCGGCCACGCCTCGTCACGCACGCGTTGAATCGCGTCGGCGTCTAGCGCGCCGAGATCGTCCGCGTTCCTGGGCTCCGTTGCGCGGCGCGTGTAGACGGCCTGCGTGCGTCTCTCCTCGAGCGGCGCGTCGTCGAGGAACGTATAGACGGCGGAATTCAGGAGCTCGTGGCAGAACACCGAAGGCTCCGGCGTGTCGCGCGCGATGCACGCGATCTCGCCCGCGAAAAGCCGCGTGAGGATCGCGTGCAGGCCGCTGTAGTCCATCGCTTCCTCGAGCGCGTCGTGCAGCGCCTGGTTGACGAGCGGATGGTCGGGAATCTCGCGCGCGCCCTGAATGTTGTCCTGGCACGCGACCGCGTCGGGAAAGACGCTCTGGAGCAGGTCTTCGGCATACATGCGCTGGAGCGGACCGGGGACGCGCAGGCCCATGCGGTTGCGCGGCACGGCGAGCGCAAGCGTCGTGGTCCAGCGCCAGCGCGCTTCGAAGATCGGAGAGGCAAGCACCGCCTGCGTCAGCGTCTCCAGCAGCGAATTCGGATGCAGGTAATGGAAGACCTCGTCGAGCGCGAACGAATGACACGTGCCGAGCGAGAGGATGATGCCCTCCTCCGTTGCCGCCGCCTGGAGCTCGAAGTTGAAGCCCTGGCAGAACTTCTTTCGCAGCGCGAGACCCCACGCGCGGTTGACGCGGCTCCCGAACGGCGCGTGAAGCACGAGCTGCATCCCGCCGGACTCGTCGAAGAAACGCTCGAGCACGAGCGTGCTCGCTGTCGGAATGACGCCGAGCGCGCGCTTGCCTTCCGCGAGATAGGCGGCGATCTGCTCCGCCGGCGACCGCGCAAGGTTGTATTCCTTCATGAGCCAGGCGATCGCCGCTTCGAGCTCCTGCGGTTCGCGCGGCGTGTCAGGCCCGGGAAGCAGCGGCTCCGCGCCGGCGCGCAGGCGCGACACCGCGGCGCTCACCTCCGCGCTTCGCGCAGGCGCTTCTCCGAGCCAGAACGGCATCGACGGCGGCTGGCCGGCCGCATCCGCGACGCGCACGACGCCGCTGCCGATGCGCACGATGCGCCACGAGGTGTTCCCGAGCTGGAACACGTCGCCCGGCAGGGATTCGACGGCGAAGTCCTCGTTGAGCGTGCCGATGAACGTGCCTTCAGGCTCGAGCAGCACGCGATAGTCGAAGACCTCCGGGATCGCGCCGCCCGAGACGATGGCCGTCATGCGCGAGCCCTTCCGCGCGCGGAGCTTCTCGTTCACGGGATCGTGCGTGATCAGCGCCGCGCGCCGGCCGCGCTTCGTCGCGTAGCCGTGCGACAGCATGTGCACGACGTCGTCGAATTCGTCGCGCTCGAGATTGCGATACGGATACGCCCGCCGGAAAAGCGCGAGCAGAGCGTCTTCGTCCCATTCCTCGGCCGACGCCTCCGACACGATCTGCTGGGCGAGCACGTCGAGCGGCTTGTCCGGCACCTGCACGCGATCGAGGTCGCCGTCCCGGATCGCGCGGATCATCGCGGCGCATTCGATCAGGTCGTCGCGCGTGAGCGGGAAGACGCGCCCCTTCGGCAGACCGTAGACGCTGTGACCGGAGCGACCCACGCGCTGGAGCAGCGTCGCGATCCGGTGCGGCGAGGAGATCTGGCACACGAGATCGACGTGGCCGATGTCGATGCCGAGCTCGAGCGACGCGGTCGAGACGAGCACCTTGAGCTGCCCGTTCCGCAGCCGCTCCTCGGCGTTGAGCCGTTTCTCCTTCGAAAGGCTGCCGTGGTGCGCGGCGACGTGCTCCTCGCCGACGAGATCGGTGAGCTGGTGCGCCATCCGCTCGGCGAGCCGGCGCGTGTTCACCATGATGAGCGTCGTCTTGTGCGACTGGATGAGCTCGACGAGCTTTGCGTAAATCTCCTTCCAGACTTCGGCCGACATCACCGCTTCCAGCGGCGAGCCCGGCACCTCGATCTCGAGGTCGATCTTCCGCTTGTGGCCGCGGTCGACGATCGTGCACTTCGAGTCTTCCCGCGCGCCGACGAGGAAGCGCGCGACTTCCCCGATGGGCTTCTGCGTTGCGGACAGGCCGATGCGCTGGAGCTCCCGCTCGTGCTGGATTCCCGCTTCGCGCGGGAATGACGAAGCAGTGCGGTCTCCCGCTTCGCGCGAAGCAGTATGTTCGAGCACGGCGGCTTCGCCTCGCTCCGCCGCTGCCTTGCGCACGGTGTGCTCGAGGCGCTCCAGCGACAGCGCGAGATGCGCGCCCCGGCGCGACTCGAGGACGGCGTGGATCTCATCGAGGATGACGACCCGGGCCGTTTTCAGCATCGCCCGGGAGCGCTCGGCGGTCAGGAGCAAGTACAGCGATTCCGGGGTCGTAACGAGGATGTGCGGCGGCTTCCTCAGCATCGCCGCGCGCTCGTTCTGCGGCGTGTCGCCGCTGCGCACCGCGGCGGTAATCCGCACCGGCGCATAGCCCATCTCTTCGGCGAGCAAGCGAATCTCCCGCCGCGGCTCCGCGAGGTTCTTGTGGATGTCCGCCGACAGCGCCTTCAGCGGTGACACATAGATGACGCGCACCTCGTCGGGCAGCTCGCCGCGCTCGAGCCCTTCGCGCAGCAGCTCGTCGATCGAGGTCAGGAACGCAGCGAGGGTTTTACCCGAGCCGGTCGGGGCCGCGATGAGCGTGTGGTCGCCGCGGCGGATCGAGGCCCAGCCGGCGACTTGCGCTTCGGTCGGCGGCAGCACGCTGCCGTCGTCGCGGCAGAACCGACGCGACCACCAGCGCTGGAGGATGGGATGGAAGTCCTGGGGTAGCAAAGTGGCTTCGTTCTGGAAAAAAAGGGCCCGGCCCGATTTTCAGAACGATATCGAAAAATCGAGCGTGGCCCCTTTATTCGATGGGGTCACGCGCGCGAAGTTCAAGGGCTATTCCACGTGCGCGCCGGAGAGCTTGACGACCTTCGCCCACTTCGCGATCTCGCTCCGGAGATACGTCCCGAATTCCTCCGGGCTCGTTCCGCTGACCGTGGTCGCTTCCTTCATGAGCCGCGCCCTGAAGTCGGGGCTCTGCGCGATTTTCATGAGGTCCCGATTGAGCCGCCTCACGATTGCGTCGGGCGTCGCCGCCGGGACGATGATTCCGTACCACTGCGCGGCTTCATAGCCGGGAACGCCGGACTCGGCGACAGTCGGCAGCTGCGGCGCCTGCTCGAACCGCGTCAGGCTGCAGATCGCGAGCGCGCGAAGCTTGCCGGCCTTGTCCTGCGGCAGCACGACCGACGCCGGCGGAATCACGACCATCGCCTCACCGCCGATCGTTGCGACGACGGCCGGACCAGTGCCTTTGTACGGAACGTGGACGAGGTTCACGCGCGCGAGGGTCTTGAAGAGCTCGGTCGCAAGATGCGAAGTCGAGCCGCTGCCGCCGGACGCATAGTTGATCTGCCCCGGCCGCGCCTGCGCGGCGGCGATGAGGTCCTTCACATTCCTGACCGGCAGCGTGGGATTCACCGCAAGCATGTTGGGCGCCGAGCCGAGCAGCGAAACCGCCTTCAGGTCTTTCACCGGGTCGACGGTCCAGCGGCGATAGAGGCTCACGTTCATCGCGGTGTTCGCGGTCCCGAGCAGCAGCGTGTAGCCGTCCGGCGCCGCGCGCGCCGCGAGCTCGGTTCCGATAACGCCGGCCGCGCCGCCACGGTTGTCGATCACGACCGGTTGTCCGAGCGCTTCTCCAAGATCTGGCGCGAGCGCGCGCGCAAAGAAGTCCGCGCTGCCGCCCGGCACGAACGGCACGATCAGGCGAACCGGACGGCTGGGATAACCCTGCCCGAGCGCGTTGAGCGAAAACGCGGCGGCGACCAGACACAGCGCGATACGGAACACGGCGCTTCTCCTCGTCAGTACGGCTTGATGTTCGCGAACTGGACGACCTTCGCGTAACGGCCGATCTCGTTTCGAAAAAACGTTCCGAACGCTTCCGGCGTGCTGCCGATCGGAATCGACGCGTCCGCAGTCATGCGCGTCCTGAGCTCCGGCGAGCGCATGACGCTGACGAATTCCTGGTTGAGCTTCGAAATGATCGCCTCGGGCGTTCCCGCCGGCGCGAGGATTCCATACCACTGCGCGGTCTCGAAGCCCGGATAGCCGGATTCGGCGACGGTCGGCAGCTCGGGGACGGACACGAAGCGCTCGCTGCTCGTCACCGCCAGCGAACGGAGCTTGCCGGCTTTCGCCTGCGGCAACACCAGCAGCGCAGGCGAGATCATCACCGATGCCTCGCCGCTCAGGATTCCGATCATCGCCGGTCCCGAGCCGTTGTACGAAATCTGCACGAGGTTCGTCTTCGTGACGGCCTTGAAGTACTCGGCGTCGAGATGGAGCAGCGAGCCGACACCACCGGCGTAGTTGATCTGCCCCGGGTGCGCTTTCGCAAGCGCGACGAGCTCGCGGATCGACTTGACCGGCAGCGACGGATGCACGCAGACGATGTCCGGCGCCTTGGCTAGCAGCGTGATGGGCGCGAAATCCTTCAGCGGGTCGAAGGTGAGCTTGCCGAAGAGGCTGACGGCCGCGGCGATGTTCGCGGTGCCGAGAACAATCGTGTAGCCGTCCGGCGGGGCCTTCGCGGCAATGCTCGCGCCGATGATGCCGCCCGCGCCGCCGCGATTCTCGACGACGATCTGCTGCCCGAGCTTTTCGCCGACGCGCGGCGCGACGAGGCGCGAGGTCGTGTCCGCGCCGCCGCCGGGCGTGAACGGCACGATGAAGCGGATCGGTTTCGCCGGATAGGTCTGCGCGAGCGCGGTTGTGACCGTCATCGCGAGGAGCAACGCGACGTGGCGACCGCGGAGCGTCCGATGGGCGTTACGTGCGCCACAAGATTGCTTCGTCACGCCGTTCCTCGCAATGACCTCAGATGCGCACCGGCCTGCTTCGTCCCGCCGTCTTCGACGACCCGAATCCCGGCATCACCATGGAAAGCGCGCCGATGCGGCTGCCCGAGCGGATCAGCATGAGCTGATTGGGATCGTCGAGCGCGTAGTGGATCTTCTTGTCGTCGCCGTCGAACACCGCGCCTTCGATGCGGCCGGCGCGCTTCAGATCCGCGACGCTGCGGCCGGTATGGTCAACGACGAACTCGCGGATGCGGCGCTTGCCCCAGCCGCTCGCGCGGAGAATCTCCGCGTGCTCGCCGCCGAGCACGATCGCCGCCGGCGTCTGGCCGAGTATCGCGATCGAGCCGAGGAACGAGATTGCATCGGCACACGCACGGAGAAACTGCTCATGCGTTCCGTAATTCCAGATCTGCATCATCGTGCTGGCCGCGATCAGCGTGACCGTGCTTTCGTCGCGCTTGAAGCCCTGCTCGACGTGATAGGGCTCCCACGGATGCTCTTCTTCGTCCTCGGCGATGCAGCAGGTGTATTTCCCGGGCGTGCCCATCGTCGCTCGATCCGAGACGCCCGGCCTGTACTTCAGGCAGTTGAGCGTGATCAGCCGCAGCGCGCGTCCGATCGTCGCGTTCGCGCGAACGCCGGGCCCGAATACGTTGTTGGTTCCGTTAATGCCGAGCTTCGCCGCGATCGGACCGTTGACCAGGATGACGACTGTCGGGCCCGACAGCGCCGACGCGACGTGATGCAGACCGAACGCGGGATCGGCAAGCGCTTTGACGGAAGCGGCCACCACAGGCATGTATTCGGGCTTGCAGCCAGCCATCACGGCATTGATCGCAACCTTCTCGGCGGTCACGGCGACTTTGCGCGATGGCATTTCGGCGATGACGTCATCGGCCTGGTAGCCGCCGGCGGCGAGCATCTCCCTCACGAGCGGCGTCGTCGCCGGCACGACCGGCAGGCCGTCGGTCCAGCCGCGCGCGTAACAGAACTCGATCTGCTCCGACGCGTTGATCGGGATACAGACTTCGCCTTCCGGCTCGGGCATCGCCGGCATCGGCTTGTTCACGGCTGGCCTTTCTGCAGGAGCTCGACGACCGGCTCCGCCAGCTCGCCGCCGCGCTGCGCAATGGCGTCCGCATCGAGACTGCCCATCGGGTGCGGCATCATGACGAAGCGGAATTCGGGAACGCCCCAGAGCTCAGCCATCTCCTTCGCGGTCGATTCGAACGCGTCGGTCACGATCGGCACGGCGGGGATGCCGGCCTTCTCGAGGATCACGGCGTCGAGCACACTGCCCGACGAGCACGCCCCTCAGTCGCCGACGCCGGCGATCGCGAAGTCGACCTTGCCCTTGAGCTCGGCGAGCTGCGCATCGGCAAGCGGCGCGCGCTGGTGCTTGCGCACCACGACCTCCACCTTCATGCGGTACGTGCGCTCGAGCTTTTCGGCGAGCTTCTGAAGTACCGCGTCCGCGTTCTTGCGCGTGTTGTCGATGATGGCGACCCGCAGACCTTCGAGCTTCCCGGGGCGCGGCACGTAAGGAATGTCCTCGCGCGCAGTGGAAATGGTGGGATCGAGAATATCCAGCATGATGATCGCTCCTCTTCGATCCGAAGTTACCATACCGAAATGCCCCACAACGCATTCGACCTGAGCGGAAAAGTCGCGCTCGTCACCGGCGGCAACGGCGGTATCGGCTATGGCATGGCGCAGGCCCTTGCAAGCGCGGGCGCGAGTGTCTGTATCTGGGGAACGAATGCGGAACGGAACGCTGCCGCGGTCGCCAAGCTGCGCGCTATCGGCGGACAGGTGCTGGCGCTGCGCTGCGATGTCAGCGACGAAGCGGCGGTCGAAGCCGCCATGGATGAAACCGTGAAGCACTACGGTCGCCTCGACGCGTGCTTCGCCAATGCCGGCGTCACCGGACGCGGCAGCGTGAAGTCGGTCGTCGACATCAGCGGCGACGAATGGCGGCGGCTGATGCGCGTCAATCTCGACGGCGCTTTCTACACGATGCGCGCGGCGGCTAAGCACATGATCGCTGGCGGCCATGGCGGGTCGCTCGCCGTCACCTCGAGCATCGCGGCCCGATCGGGCCCACCGCGCAACGAACACTACGCGGCAAGCAAAGGTGCGCTCATCTCGATGGTCCAGTCGCTCGCAGTCGAGCTGGGACGCCATCGCATTCGCGCGAACGCCATCCTGCCCGGCTGGATCGAGAGCTCGATGACCGACGACCTGCTGCACAACGAGAAATTCGTCGAGAAGGTGCTGCCGCGCGTACCGCTGCGGCGCTGGGGAACGGCGGAGGATCTGGGCGGCATCGCAGTCTATTTCGCGAGCGACGCCAGCCGCTATCACACGGGCGATGCCGTCGTGATCGACGGCGGTTACACGAAGTTCTGATTGCGGCGGTAGTGCTCCGCCGTTTTCCGGATACCCTCTTCGAGCGGCGTGAGATCCCGCTTCAGCACCTCGCGCATCTTTCCGATGTCCGGACAGCGTCTCGTCATGTCGCCTTCCTTGAGCGGCGGCGCGTGCACGATCTTCGAGCGCGATTGCAGTAAGCGAATGATCAGGGCCGCGAGATCGCGGATCGTCAGCTCCACGTCGCTGCCGACGTTCATTACGTCGTTCTTCAGGCCGCCGTGTTTCAGGCATTGCTCGGTGACGTCGAGGTTGTCGTCGATGTAGCAGAACGTGCGCGTCTGGCTTCCGTCGCCGTAGATGACGAGATCCTCGTTGCGAAGCGCTTTTCCGATGAACCGGGAGATCACGAAATCCGCGCTCTGCAGCGGACCGTAGGTGTTGAAGAACCGGAAGATCGTGTAGTCGAGGCCGTATTCCTGTTGATAGACGCGGCAGAACGCTTCCGCGACGTTTTTCACGATGGCGTACGGAAGGCGCGAGTTGAGCGGTGTCGTCGCCTCGCGCTGCGGAAGCTCGACCGGCTCGCCATAGACCTCGGACGACGAGGAGTAGAAGACCCGCTTCACACCGGTGTTCTTCGCCAGGTCCAGAACGTTCCTGATGCCTTCGAGATCGTCGAGCACAAGCTTCGGATTGGCGAGCGTGCGCTCGACGCCGACGACCGCGGCGTAATGGAAAATGAAATCGAAGCGGCCGGACACGATGATCGGCGCGAGGTCGGCGAGCTTGTTCACGTCCGCGCGAATGAACGTCCAGTTGCGGAACTGTTCGCCCGGCAGCTTTTCCTTTCTTCCGGTGAGCAGGTTATCGACCACCACGAGCCTGTTGTCGGGATCCGCGACGAGGCGCCGCGCCAGGCTCGCGCCGATATTGCCGGCGCCTCCGGTGATCAGGATGTTGCGGCTCATGGCCACACCTCTGTCGCGCGCATTGTCGTGGGGATCATGCCCTGTCCGCAGGCTTCCACTCACCACGGGCCTGAAGGACCCGCTTCAGGACCTTGAGACCTTCCACCATGCAGGGCGCCCCGCCATAGGTGCTCATCTGGAACACGACTTCAGCGACTTCCTTCGCCGTGGCGCCGACGTTGAGCGCCGCGTTCATGTGAATCTCGAGCTCGTCCCAGAAATTGCTCACCGTCATCGCGGCGATCGCGCAAAGCTCGCGCTCGCGCTGCGTGAGCACCTCGCGCGCGTAGAGCCGGCCCGTGTAGAACATCGAGATGTGCTTCGCGAGCTCCGGATCGAAATCGCGCCAGAGCTCGTACGGGCTCTCGCCGGGCTCGCGCTTGCCGAAGAGCTTTTCGGCGGTCTGCCGGGTGAGCTCCGCGAGCTCCTTCTCGGTCATTCCGGATTACGCTGCGAAATCGCGAATCGATTTGACCGGCGTCCCGTCCTTCCGCGTGATGGCACGCGTGACTGAAAGGTTGTAGCCGGACGTCAGGATCGCATTCATGTGACGCTGGTGGCCGCCGCCGACAAGGATGAGGATGTCCTGCGGGCGGTTCACGATCGGCACCATCGCGTTGTCGTCCTTCATGTCGACGAATTTCGGCAGCGGCGACATGTCCCAGCCGCCGCGGTCGCGCATCTCGCGCACCGGTTTACGCGCGTGATCGAAGAGAAACATCTGCACGTCGGATTTCGACCACCCTTCGTCCGCGATCCACTGCGCGCCTTCGGAGGTCATGAGCAGCATGTGCTCGCAGCGGAGCCCCGAGCGATACAGACCGTTGCTGCCGAGGTTCGACATCGACGATGCCGCCGAGCCGAGAAAGAGATACGGCGTGTGGCTCTTCTGGTCGTTGATGTTGTGCGGCGCTTCGGCACAGAGCATCGTCACGGCGCTCGTCTCCTTCGCGAAGCCGCGGTCGGTATGAAACGGCGCCCAGGGGCTGTTCTCTTCGTCCTCGCCCATCGTGTAGGTGAACTTGCCCGGGTGGCCGTGCGTCGCCATGTCGGTGACGCCGGGCTGGTTGCCGCCGACATTGATCATGATGAGGCGAATCGCGCGGCCGAGCGTCGCGTTGGCGCGCCAGCCGTGGCCGAAAAGATTCTGGCGGCAATTGACCTCGATCTCGTTGCGGATGGGCCCGTGCACGATCATGAGATGCGCGCCGGGATGCGTCGTCGTCTGGCGCCCGTAGAGGTTGTAATCCGGCTGCACCATGCATTCGATCGCGGTGATGAGCACGGGAAGATATTCAGGCCTGCAGCCCGCCATCACCGCGTTGATCGCGATGTTCTCCACCGTCGCCTCGCCGTTCTTCGGCGGAATGACGCCGATGACGTCCTCACGTGCGCGATCGGTGTAACGCAGCATTTTCTCGACCGCGGCTTGCGTCGGCGGATAGACCGGCAGGCCGTCGGTCCAGCCCTTCTCGTAGCACGCGTCGAAGTAATCGAAGATGTCTTCGATCGAATCGCGAACTTCATAGAGGCGCGCGCTCTTCACTTGAGACCCTTCGTGAGCGCAGCGAGCACCTGCGGATAGACGCGCCTCACCTTCTCACGCAGCTCGTCGTTCGGGCGCGATGCGACGGGATGCGGAATGACGATCTCCGGCAGGGCCGGCATGCCCTGCATCTGCGCGAGGCCCTTCGCGTATTTCTCGAACGCGTCAGTGACGAACGTGGCGGTGACGACGTTCCGCCGTTCAAGTGCCATGCTGTCGCGGACACTCCACGACGAGCATGACCCTCAGTCGCCGATGGCGGTGACCACCGCGTGGCACTCGGCCACTTTGTCGAGGAGGTCCGGCCCCGCGCCGCTCACGGACTCCTTGCGGAAGTAGCGGAACTCGGCTTTCGGGAAGTCCTTTTGCAGGAGCTCGCGGACTTCTCCCAGGAGCACGTCCACGCGATCCTTCGTGTTATCCAGAAGGCCGATGATTTTTCCATCGAGCAGCGGTGCGCGCTCGGCGAGCTCGGCTTGCGCGCCGGTGCCATCGGCGGTCGGGTCGTAGACGAGGATCGTGCGTTTTTCGAGATCGGTCAGGGTCATACGCGGCTCTCCAGCAGTGGCTTTCAGCGTCCAGTGTAAATAGAGAACGCCCCCGCCGCTAGAATGCGCGCGTGGACTTCACGCTGACCGAAGAGCAGGAGTCGATCCGCGACGCGATCGGGAAACTGTGCGCGCGCTTCGATCTCGACTACTGGCTCGCGAAGGACCGCGAGGGCGGCTTTCCCCTCGACTTCCACGCCGCGCTCGCGCGTGACGGCTGGCTCGGCATCGCGATGCCGCAGGAATACGGCGGCGCGGGGCTCGGCATCACGGAGGCGGCCGTGATGATGCAGACGATCGCGCAGTCGGGCGCAGGGATGTCGGGCGCTTCGGCGGTTCACATGAACATCTTCAGCCTGAATCCCGTCGTCGTATACGCGAACGAGGCGCAGAAAAAGCGCTGGCTGCCGCCGCTCATCGAAGGAAAAGACCGCGCGTGCTTCGGCGTGACCGAGCCGAACACGGGACTCGACACGACGCGTCTCCGCACGTTCGCGAAGCGCGACGGCGACGGCTACGTGATTTCCGGCCGCAAGATTTGGACGTCGACCGCGCAGGTCTGCAACAAGATCCTGCTGCTCGCGCGCACTACCCCGCTCGAGGAGGTGAAAAAACCGACTCAGGGCCTGACGCTTTTCTATACCGACCTCGACCGCAAGCACGTCGAGGTGAAAGAGATCGAGAAGATGGGCCGCAAGCCCGTCGATTCGAACCTCCTGTTCATCGACGACCTCCGCGTGCCGGCCGAGGACCGCGTCGGCGAGGAAGGCCGCGGCTTCGAGTACATCCTGCACGGCTTCAATCCCGAGCGGGTACTCGTCGCGGCCGAGGCGGTCGGTCTCGGCAGGGCTGCGCTTGCGCGCGCGGCCGAGTACGCGAAGACGCGCATCGTCTTCGGCCGCCCCATCGGCCAGAACCAGGCGATCCAGCACCCGCTCGCGAAAGCCTGGATGGAGCTCGAGGCGGCCAACCTGATGACCTTCAAGGCCGCGTCCTTATATGACGCCGGGAAACCGTGCGCCGCCGAAGCGAACAGCGCGAAATATCTCGCCGGGGAGGCCTGCTTCCGCGCCTGTGAGGTCGCCGTCATGTCGCACGGCGGCATGGGCTACGCGAAGGAATATCACGTCGAGCGTTTCCTGCGCGAAGCCTTCATCCCGCGCATCGCTCCGGTGAGCCCCGAGCTCATCCTCTGCTTCGTTGCCGAGAAAGTCCTGGGACTACCCAATTCGTACTGACGCGTTTTTACCGGTTACCGGTAAGGACCACCCGGAAAGCGCCCCGCGCAGCAAAAGCGACTGTCGCCACGCAGTGACGCATTCGGCCGCGAAGGCCGCGCAGCGTGGAATCTTTCCGCGCGCTGACCCCTGAATTGTCGCGACATTTTCGCTGCACGCTAAAACTGGCCTGCATCTTGCCTTAAGTCCCGCACGACAGCGGTCCACTTTCGGGCCTTTCGTAAACGCAACAGAAAAGGGTGAACACCATGCGTAGAGCAAAAACAAAACAATCGTGTGATCGCAGGCGTAAGTGCACGTTCGTCGTCGCGCCGGCCAGCGCCTATACATGGGCCGTCGCATTTGCGCGCCGTCTGATTCCGGGTGCCGTCTTCGCATCGCGTGACGCAGCCGTTGCCTACGCCAGCATGCTCGCGAAAGCGTCGGGCGTACGGGCGCCGCTGGTCGTCATCGACCAGGCCTGACCCGTCACACAAAAAAACAGAACGACCAAACAGAGGCGGAAAAATCATGCAATGCCAGATCATTCCCGTGCATGTGAATGCCGGGAACTACCAGTGGAAGTGGCGCTGCAATGACGGCAAGCAGAAGTCCGATCGCACTTTCGAGCTCTTTTACGAATGTGTGGAGGACGCTCGCAGTCATGGCGCCAACGTCGACCTCGATCACGTCCATCGCGAAATTTCCGCGATCGACACCGTGAAGGTCGCACCCGTGAAAGTCGCGCCGGTCAAAGCGGCAGCGAAAGCGAAGCGGGCGTAGCTCTATGTCATCCCTCGGAAAAGCCGCACTGGCCCTCGCGTGTGTTCTCGCGTCGGGCTGCGCGGCAACGTCCGAGCGCGCTGTAGCGGAGCGCGACACCGCGATCTTCGTCGACGGTGACCGGCTTCACACCGGGACCGGCGCGACGATCGGCAGCGGCGGCGGTAGTGCCGGTGGCGGCAGCGCGGCGCCGGCGAAGCCGGACGAGTCCCGCGGCAACACGAAACCGGGCGTCGATCGCGACGGCCACGGTCCGGCCACCGGCGCGATCGTCGATCCCGCCGGCGTCACCGAAAAGAAATAGTCAGACGTCGAAGCTTTGCGGGGGCGCGCCGCGTTGCGCGCGCTCGTGCATCTGGCGGTAGCCCGCTTCGAGGTTCTTCACGAATCGTTTCGTATCGAAAAGCGCGCAGGTCATGCGCTCGCTTTCGAGCTTGCGCCTGAGCTCGGCGAGCTGATCGGGCGCCTCGGCGAGCCGAACGGCCATCGCCTCGTACTCCTCGAGATTTTTTGCGATCAGCTCTGGCAGCCCGGCGGCGGTAAGCAGGCTCGCCGCGACGCGCGTCGCGAACGTTTTGCCCGGGCACGTCAAAACCGGCAGGCCGGCCCACAGTGCATCGCTCGCGCCGGTGTGCGCGTTATAGATCGGCGTATCGAGGAAAAGATCGGCCAGCCTGTGGCGTGCAAGATGCGCCGGCTTGTCCGCCTTGCCCGCGAAGACGAGTCGGCCGGGGTCGATGCCCGCCGCCTGCGCCGCGACGCGCAGATTGGCCTCGGCTTGCGGATCGCCCTGGAGCAGCCACAGCACGCTGCCCGGCACCCGGGCGAGAATGCGCATCCACGCAGCGAAGATGGCGCGGTCGATTTTCCGAAGCTGGTTGAAGCCGCAGTAGACGAAACCCGTCTCCGGAAGTCCGTGTTCGTTGCGCCGCACGGGCTTCGCTGAAATTTCCTGGCGGTTGTCGTTCACCTGATAGCTGTCCGGCAGCCTCACGATGCGCTCGGTGAACTCCCGCTCGTACCCTTTGGGCGTCGCGACCGGATCGGAGATGAAGTAATCGATGAACGGCGCGCCGCTCGTCCCCGGATAGGCGAGGAAGCTCACCTGCAGCGGCGCAGGCCGGTGCGCGAAGATCTCCATGCGGCCGTCGGCCGTGTAGCCCTTCATGTCGATCAGGATGTCGATGCCGTCATCCCGGATTCGCTCCGCGGTGCGGACCGGCGACTCCTGCCGCACATCGGTGAAGGCGTCGCACGTTTCCATGATGTGCCTGCGATAGACGCTGCCGTCATCGGGCCCGGTCGAATACGCGTGCACCTCGAACCCCGCGCGATCGTGCGCGGCATACATGCCGTACGTGAGGTGCGCCGTCGCATGATCGTAGAAGTCCGCCGAGACATAACCGACGCGGATACGGTCTCCCCTGGCGCGCGCCGGCGCTTTCGAAGGCTGGATCGATCGGAGCATCTGCTTCGCGCGATACGTCGCGATCTCCTTGTGGAGCTCACCGGGAAAAAGCGTAAGCGCGCAAAACGGCTCAACGCGCTCGGCCCACTTGCTGCGCACCTCTTTCGCGCGGTAGCGATTGAAGTGCTCGATCCAGCGGTCGACGGCGTCCCAGTCGCAGCAGTCCATGTACGCGTTCACGAGCTGCGCGTGCGCCTTGTGCAGATCGGGCTTGAGCTCGATCGCGCGCCGGTACTCGGCGATCGCGTCGGTGTTCCTGCGTAGCCGGTTGTAGCAGTTGCCGAGATCGAAATGCGCTTCGGCCAGATCCGGCTCGAGCTCGACGACGTGATTGAGGACGGGCAGCGCGTCAGCGAATTTCTGCTGGCGGAGCAGCGCGACGGCGAGGTTCGTCCACGCGCGCGACGCCGTCGGATTTCGTACCGCGATTTCGCGCAGATAGGGCTCCGCCTGCGCGAGCTCGCCGCGCTCGTAATGCTCGACGGCGAGCCGATCGACATCGCCGAGGGGCTGCTCTCGATTGAAGGCCGATCGTATAAGCTTCAGCAGCATTTGCCGGCAGGACTCGACGACGACGAAAGGCGGGGCGTGCTTTTCTCTTCCATCAAAGCAGCACTCGGATCGTTTTCAAAGCGCAACGGAGCGCGCGCACTCGACGATGCATATCAGCGAAGTGTAAGCCGCGGCACCGGCATGCGCATCGTCTTCACGGACGCAACGCTTGCGTTCTCGGTCAACACGCCGTACGAGCAGCCCCTCGGCGGGGCGCACGCGGCGATGTGTTATCTGGCCGAGGCGCTCGCGAAGCTCGGAAACGAAGTCGTGCTGGTCACGAAAAGCGAGCACACGAGCATCGAGCGCGACGTGACGTGCACCGGCTGGTCCGACGTGCCGCCGCAATCGCTGCGCGCGTTCCGGCCGCACGTCGTTATCGCGTTCGTCGTGCCGTCAGGCGTGACGGAGCTGCGGCGGCTTTTCGGTGACGATGCCGCGCTTGTTCTCTGGGAGCAGCTTCCGGCCGACCAGCCGCACGTGCAGGATCTGCCGGCCGCCCGCGGCGCCTACGACGCCATGTCGTTCGTGAGCGATTGGCAGAGCAGGCAGTACATCGAGCGCTTCGGCATCGACCCTGCCATCACCTCGGTGATCGGCAACGCGATCAGCCCCGCCTTCGAAAACATGTTTGCGGCTTCCGACGATATCCGGGCGGCGAAAGACCGCCCGCCCGTGGTCACGTACACGAGCGCGCCGTACCGCGGGCTCAACGTCCTCGTTTCCGGTTTCCCCGAGATCCGGCGGCGCATCCCGGGCGCGCGCCTCGTCATCTATTCGGGAATGCTCCTCTATCAGGCGACCGAGCAGGACGAGCAGTATCGCGGCTTGTACGACCAGTGCCGGGCCACGGAGGGTGTCGAGCTCGCGGGCGTGCTGCCCCAGCCGGAGCTCGCCCGGCGCCTGAGAAGCGTCGCGCTCTATGCCTACCCGAACACCTTCCCGGAGACGTACTGCATTTCGGCCGCCGAAGCGATGGCGGCGGGCTGCCGCATGGTCACGAGCGATTACGGCGGCCTGCCTCAGACAACGGCGGGATTCGGACGCCTAGTGCCGGTCGTGAAGCAGACGTTCATCGAGGACTTCGCCAACGCGTGCATCGCGTCGCTGGAAGAATGGCTTGCCGGCAGCGACGCCGATCTCCTCGCGCGCCAGGTCGCGCATCAGAACGAGCGATGTACCTGGCGGGTCCGCGCCGGCCAGTGGACCGAGTGGATGAAGACCCTGCGCGGCGACTCGATCCACGGCGGTTTATGATTCGGCCTCTTGTGGAGGTCTCACCCAAATGAAAATCACCGCAGTCAAGCCGTACACCGTCCATCCGGGCTGGCGCAAGAACCTCATCTACGTGAAGGTCGAGACGGACGAAGGCATCCATGGCTGGGGCGAGGCGTACTCGCAGTACGACCGCGACACCGCGGTCATGGCGCAGCTGAACGCGCTTGGCCCCTACATGGTTGGCCGCAGCCCCTTCGACATCAAGCACTTCACCCAGTTTGCATTCGACGATTACGCGGCGCGGCGCGGCTCGGTCGAGCTCTTCTGCGCGATCAGCGGCATCGAGCAGGCGATGTGGGACATCGTCGGCAAAGCGTGCAAGCAACCGGTCTACAACCTCCTCGGCGGCAAGGTGCGCGAGAAGATCCGCGTCTATGCCAACGGCTGGAGCTACGGCATGCGCGAGCCGGATGATTACGCGCGCGCGGCGGAGAAAGTCGTTGCGCAGGGCTGGACCGCGCTCAAGTTCGATCCGCTGCCGGCGCCGTGGCGCACGTGGATCCCGAAAGAACAGGAGGAACGCGCGGTCCGCGTGACGAAAGCGATCCGCAATGCCGTCGGCCCGGACGTCGATCTCCTCATCGACCAGCACCGGCGGCTCGCGCCGATGCACGCGATCCGCCTCGACAAGCGGCTCGCGGAGTTCAACCTCTACTGGATGGAAGAATCCTGTCAGGCCGAGTTCACCGAGGAGCTCGCGCAGATCCGCCGCGAGATCGGTATTCCGGTGGTCATCGGGGAGGCGACCTACACGAAGACCGGCTTCCGGCCGCTGCTCGAAAAACGCGCGGCGGACATTCTGAATCCGGACGTCGCCTGCGTCGGCGGCATTCTCGAGCTCAAGGAAATTGCCGCGATGGCGGAGTCGTACCTCGTCGCGATGTCACCGCACAACTACAACTCGACGCTGGTCGCGCTCGCCTCCACCGTACACGCATCCGCGACGATGCCGAACTTCGTCATCACGGAGTACTTCCTGCCGTTCGTCGAGTTCTGCGACAAGATCTCGTCGAACCAGCTCAAGCCGAAGAACGGCTACATCGAGCTGCCCACCGCGCCGGGCCTGGGCATCGACGTCGACGAGGAAGCGCTCAAGAAATTCCCGGGCAAGGTCTATCCGCAGCGGAAGCTCCGCACCCCCGCCGACGAAGGTCCGTAAGACACCGTTCGCCCTAAGCTCATCGAAGGGCGAACGCGTCACATCGGCGCGACGCCCGGCGTGTGCAGCATTCGCGCGTCGGGCAGATGGCGCTGCCAGGCTCGCGCGCGGAACGCGAGCGCAAGCTGGAGCACCCCGCTCAACAAGGCGTAGAACGCGACCAGCCATACGAAGACGAGCACGCCCGCCAGCGGAACGAGCAGGACTGCGACACCGAACAGCACCGAGAGCGCGCCTGAGACCGCCAGCATCCATTCGCGCTCGATCACTTTGCGCAGCCACACCGCGAGCACGATCTCGAGAATGCCGGTGAAGAGCGCATAGCCCGCGAGGAACAGCACGAACGCGATCGCCGTCAGACCCGGATAGAAGAACGTTGCGACTCCGATCGCGAGGCTGACGAGGCCCATGACCAGAAGGACCCACCAGCGATCGTCACTGGCGCGATGGCGCAAGGCGCCGGCGATCATCGCCGCTCCGCCGAGAAGCGCGTAGGCGGAGAACAGCGCGACGATGGCGATCAGCGTGATGCCCGGCAGCGCCAGCGCGAGCACGCCAAACGCGAGTGCGAGTGCCCCGCGCACCGCAAGCATCCACCAGGAGCGGGAAAGAAGCAGATTCATGAACGATCTCCAGACATGAAAGGCATGTCGGAGCTATCTGCATAAGCCGCGCCCGCTCGCTTCCCTCTCAGCGCGCGCCGAGCAGCTCGCGAAGAATCCTTGCGAAGTCCGTGTTGTCCATGTAGCCGCGGAAGCGCGATGCACCGGGACCGTGCGCGCCGACGACGACGGGCTCGGGCGTGTGACCCGACGTGCCCCAGTAGATGCCGGTCTGTCGCGCGACCATGCGCCCGAAGAGGGCGTGCGGCATGTAGAACGTGTTGCGGTCGAGGACCTCCTGTTTCGTAAAAAGCACGCGAAGGTCCGCATCCATGGTGAATCCGGGGAAGAGCTTGAGAAGCACCCGGTCGAGAATCTCGGGCATCGGCTTGGTGCCCATCAGCTCTCCCGCCTTGGTGAAAGAGCCCTTGATGCCATTCAGAAGGTCGAGCTGCACGGAGCCCGGATAGAAGCGGTCGCGGCTCGACGTCGTGGGCGCTTTCTGGGCGTACGTCCAGCTCAAGCCCCCCGTTTCGTGATCGCCGGTGACGATGATGAGCGTGTCCGGATTGCGCTTCTGAAATTCGAGCGCGACCTTTACCGCATCGTCGAGCGCCCAGAGGTCGCGCATGAGCGCGGCGGCGTCGTTTTGGTGACCCGCAGTATCGATGTTCTCGTTCTCGAGGAAAAGCACGAAGCCCTGCGGGCTGTTCTGGCTCAACACGCGTATCGCCGCCGTGGCCATCTCCGCCGTTGAAGGTTCCTGTCGCGCGTCGCGGTCGATCTCGAAATCCATGTCGTCGTCTGCGAACAACGCGAGCAGGCGCGGACCATGCGCGCTCTTGAGCGCCTCGGTCGTAGTGACCACCTGATAACCCTTCGCGGTGAACGCCGCGATGACATTTTTGCTATCCGAACGTTTTCCGCCCGTCTGTTCCTTGGGCACAAAGTAATCGCGGCCGCCGCCCATCAGCACGTCGGGCTCGAATGCGAGATATTGGTCGACGATGTTCTGGGATTCGCGCCGCGAGTTCGCGTGCGCCGCAAACGCCGCGGGCGAGGCGTCATGAACGGCCGCCGTCGTAACCAGACCTATCCGCTTGCCGCGCTTCTTGGCGAACTCCATCACCGTCTCGACCGGCCTGCCGTCGGCCGTGATGCCAATGCCGCCGGTCTTCGTTTTGTGTCCGGTCGCCATCGCGCTCGCCGCAGCCGCGGAATCGGTGACGACTGAGTCCGCCGAATAGGTCGTCAGTAGACCGAACGAGCCCTGCTTGAACACGACATCGGTGATGGCAAAAGGCTGCTTACGAAGCACCTGGCTCGTATAGCGGCCGAATTCCCATTGCGTAGCCGCGGCGCCGTCGCCGAAGAGAATGATGATGTTCTTCGGGCGCTCGCCACTTTGCCAGGGCGCAGTGGCGCAGCCCGCAACAAGCAGAAGGACCCCGAGAACCGGCAAAAAAAACGAGCTCAGGCGCCTTGTTGTTGTCTTGCGCGACGGCAATTTATTCTTTCGCGAGTGTTTGCAGGCGCTCGTCTCCCGGACGCTCGGTCGAGAGTGACTTCCAGTATTTGCGCGCTTCGTCCTTGAGATCCGCCTGCTCGAGCCACGCGGCATAGGCGACCCGGTCCGAGAAAGGCGCGCCCGCAGCGGGCCGCAGCGTGTCGACCTGCCGGCGAAGGCTCGCCGGCGCGATGCTGAAGTCGGAGACGCTGGAGAACTTGCGGCCGTCCGGCGAGCGCGCCGCCACGCTCCACGTGTACGTCACGCCTTCCTTCAGCGCGACGCCCGGCGGCAATTTGAGCGAGTTCCCTTTCACGTCCGCCTCGTGCAGCGCCCTGCCCGTGTCATCCGTGAGCTCGAAGCGATATGTAAGTCCGGGTTGATCGTCGCTCCAGCGAAATTCAGGCGCCGCGTCGAGCGTCCTCGTGCCGGCAGGATTGACGAGTCGGATGCGCGAGCGCGGACCGGCGCTGCGCATGACGATCGCGCCCTGAACCATGCCGACCGGTTTCAGCTGCACGTCTTTCGCCTTGCCGCCGAGAACGCTTCGCTTCTCCGCCGCGGCGCCCTTCACGACTTGAGGCTCGCGCGCGCCGACCGTGACGAGCGCCGGGCCTTTTAGCCCGTACTCGCCGCTGCCGTCGAGATACAACACGACGGCGCGCGCGTTCGCCTCGAGCTCGAGCTGCGAACCGGCATCGAGGTCCGCGAGAAGGGCCGCCGGCGTCCTGGCGCCGCCTTTGATAAGCGTGCCCTTGCCCTGGAGATCGCTGACCATCGCGACGGGCGCAGCCGGCGTCGCGGCGAACGCCGCGGTCCATCCGAAAATGAGCGCGGCGATCAGCGCCGCGTAGATCGTTTTCATTCGTTCAGGCGTGAGCACGTTCTATCCCTTTGTCCGAATGGATTCTCTCATAGCCGTATACGTCGACCGGCGTGTGACCCTTGATCTTCTGGAGGCCGAGGTGCGCGCCGACGTCCGAGGTGCGAAGCATGTCTTTCACCGCCTTCGAGTAGACGAGCCGGTAGCCGACGTCCTTCGTGGCGCCTTCCAGACGCGAGGCGACGTTGATGACGTCGCCGATCGCCGTGTAGTTGTGACGCGAAGATGAACCGACGTGGCCGACGACCGCCGTCCCCGCGTGCAGGCCGACGCCGATGTCGATCGGCGCCTCGCCTCTCTCGGCCGAGCGCGCGTTGAACTCGGTGACGTAGCCGAGCAAATCCTTAGAGGCGCGGTACGCGCTCTCGCACGCATTCACGAGGGGCTTCGGCGCGCCGAAGATCGCCATGATCCCGTCGCCCATGAACGTGACGACCGTGCCGCCGTGCGCATGAATGACATTCACCACCTGCTCGAAATACTCGTTGAGGAAAGCGACGAGCTGCTGGGGCCTCATCGATTCACTGCGCGTCGTATAGCCGCGAATGTCCGAGAACAGCGCACAGATGAACGTGCTGGTGCCGCCGAGCTCGGCGACCAACTGGCCCGACATGATCTCGTCCATGACCGAAGGACTGACGTAGCCGGAAAAGGCCTGGCGCATCTTGCGGCGCTCGCGCATGGCGATCGCGGTCTCCCGCGTCGTACGCGCGCCAACGGCCATCAGAAGCGTCGCGAGGACCGGCGCATCCGGCAGGTAGGTTCCGTGCGCGAGCGCGGCGGTCGAGCCCGCAAGGACGCTGGCGACGCCGACGACCGTGAGCAACACCGCACGCACCGTGGTACGCGCGACGAACCACGTCGTTGCGGCGACGAGGCATAAGACGATCACGAGCCATGCGGGTAGCCGCGCAATGAGCCCCTCGCCGAGCAGGTTCCGAAGCGCCTGCGCATGAACGAGCACGCCGGGCGTCGCGGCTTCGGGGTCGTTGGCGAGAAGCTGGATCGGCACGGCGAGGCGGTCTTCGAAGCGGAAGATCGCTCCGAGCAGCACAGGCTTCCCTTTGAACGTCTGCTCGAGCACCGCGGTATTGCCGGCCGCGAACGCTTCGAGCACCACGTGCAGCGGCACGTACTGGAATGGCGCTCCGCGCGAATAGTCGATGTATCCCGAATGCGGCGATGCGCCGAGCTTCCGCGCCATTTCGCCCGCGAGCGTCGGCACGGTCTCGTTGGATTTCTGGAGTCGTTCGTCGAAACGCCGCACGGCGCCGTCGCGATCGGTTGGCAGCAGCACGTAAGCCGCGCCGTCGTTCCCCGCGGCGGCAAGAAACACCGGATGAATAGGCAGCGGGCTGCCCGCCGGATCCACCGTGCGCCCGAGCACGAGCGGCGCGGCCCGCCGCGCGGTGATGATGCCCTGGAGAAGCGCGCGATCGCTGCCGGGTGCAATCGCATCGAAGCTTCGGGCCGGCAAGACGACGTCGAGACCCACGGCGGCTGCGCCGCCCGCCGCGGTGGCCTTGAGGAAGTTTCCGAAATGCGCGTGCCAGAGCGACAGCGGCTCCGGCAGGCGCTTCACCGATTCGTCATCGATACCGACGATGACGACGTCACGTGCCGCGGGCCTCGGCCACCGCGTGCGAAGTACTTTGAACTGCTTGTCGAGGATTGCGCGGTCGGCGAAGTCGAGCGCGTCAGTCGCGACGAGGACGAGAGCGATCAGTGCGATGCAAGCATAACCGGCGGCGGCGGTGCGGCTCGGCATCGCGACGTCAGCGCATCATTCGATATAGGCGCCCGCGTAGCCGCGATGCGGATTGCCGTAGACGTGCCGTCCTGCGCGCTCATGCTCGCCCATGAAATCCGCGATGCGCTCCGGCGCCGCGCCCTTGAGCATCTCCTTCAGGTCTCCGCCTGGGAGGAAATACTGGCGATAGCGCACCGGCACGCCTTCGTAAGCCGCGCCTTCCGCGAGATCGGGCGAGACCGCCGTGGGGTCGAGAAAAACGCTCTCTCCGAAATCCGAATCGTATTGGCGCCGCACTGCTTTCGCGGCGTCGAGAATGCCTTCCATCACGGCCCCGAAGCTGCGGCCGCTCACCCGGGCTTTCCACGACGCGCGAAGAAACAGAAGCTCGTTCGGGTCGATGCCCGGACACTTGCCCTGATACGCGGCGGTGAGACAGTGATCGCCCGCGGCGAGGAGGCGCTGCGTCGGCGTCGCATCCATCTCGAGCACGCGCAGCACCTGGCCGAGCGACGAGCCTTCCATGAAGTCTTCCGGCGACTTGTCGTAGCCGGGATCGCCGGGGTTGTGGTGATCGACGATCAGCACCGGGTCGTAGCCGCGCACGCGGCATTCGACGAAAATCACGGGTGTGCGCGGCGGCAGCGCAGCCGGGCGAGCCTTGCCGGAGCGGCTCACGGTGACGATGCCCGTCGCTTCGTATGCAGTGCGGGGCGTGCAGCGAACGCCGTTTTTCGCCGCCTGCAGCGCCCGCGATCCCGCACGCGAGATCGCTTTTTCGATCTCGCGCATTTCGGGGTCCTGCGCCCCTAATATGAAGGTCCGGTTTTTATCCACAAGAATTCGACTCGAGGAGCTGTGATGCGTTCGTTGTTTGTTGCTGTTTTTACGGCCATTTCGGTCGGGGCGTCTGCCGCCGAAGTTTATCCGACGAAACCCGTTCGTATGGTCGTGCCCTTCGCACCGGGCGGCGGGCTCGACATCACCGCGCGGCTGCTCGGCCAGAAGCTTGGAGAGAGCCTGCGACAGACGGTCATCATCGACAATCGCACCGGCGCAGGCGGCAACATCGGCGCGGAGATCGTCGCGAAGGCCGCGCCGGACGGGCACACGCTGCTCTACACGAGCGCTTCACTTGCCGTGAATGCGAGCCTCTATCCGAAGCTGCAATACGATGCGCGCCGCGATTTCGCACCGGTATCGCTGGTCGCATCGGTGCCGCTGGTGTTGATCGTGCCGGCCGCGTCTCAGACGAAAACGCTGAAGGAGCTCATCGCCGCAGCGAAGGCGAAGCCCGGCGCGCTCACGTTCGCGTCGAACGGCGCCGGCACGACGAGCCACCTGTCGGGTGAGCTCATGGGCATGCTCGCCGGCGCGAAGATGACGCACGTGCCTTACAAGGGCGGCGGGCCGGCAACCGCTTCCGTTGTCGCAGGCGAGACGAACATGAGCTTCAACACGATTCCGTCCGCGCTGCCGCAGATCAAGGCGGGACGGCTCCGCGCGATTGCGGTGTCGACTGCGAAACCTGCGCCAACGCTGCCGGGCGTGCCGACGGTCGGGTCGGTGCTCGCAGGCTTCGATACCGACAACTGGTATGGTCTGCTCGCCCCGGCGAAGACGCCGCGTGCGATCGTCGAGCGGCTGCATCACGATGTCGCCGAGGCGTTGAAGGCGCCCGAGGTTCGCAATGCGCTCGTCACTGACGGTGCGGAGCCGATCGGCAGCACGCCGGTAGAGTTCGCCCGCTCGTTTGCCGCGGACATCGACAAGTACGCGAAGGTGGTGAAAGCCTCCGGCGCGACGGCCAACTAGGAACCCGAGATGCGCTTTTTACTCGTCCTCCTTGCAGCGCTCGCGTGCGGCGTTCACGCCGCGGAGCAGTATCCGACGAAGCCCGTGCGATTCGTGATCACGTTTCCGCCCGGCGGGCCGACGGACGTCGTCGTGCGACTCATTGGACAACGCCTGACGGCCGAGTGGGGCCACCCGATGATCATCGACAACCGCGGCGGTGCCGGCGGCATCGTCGGCACGGAGATCATCGCGCACGCCGCGCCGGACGGTTACTCGTTTCTGGTCGGCACCGCGGGCGGCATGACGATCAACCCCGCGCTGCAGAGCCGGCTCCCCTACGACCCGTTCCGCGATTTCGCTCCGGTCGGGATGCTGGTCCTCAACCCGCAGATTCTCGTCGCGAATCCCGCGCTGCCCGCGAGGAACGTCAAGGAGCTGGTGTCGTACGCGAAGTCCAAGCCCGGGCAGATCAACTACGCATCAGCGGGAACCGGCACCGCGACGCATCTCGGCATGGAGCTCCTCAAGGTCGCCGCCGGCATCGACATGGTCCACGTGCCCTACAAGGGCGGCGCGCCGGCGATCGCCGACGTCATGGCGGGACAGGCGCAGCTTCTCTTCGTGAGCATCCCGTCGGTGCTGCCGCAGGTGAAAGCCGGACGGCTCCGCGCGCTCGCCGTGAGCACCCTCAAGCGCTCGCAGTCGGCGCCCGACGTGCCGACAGTCGCGGAGTCGGGCTATCCGGGCTTCGAGTATTCGAACTGGAACGCACTGTTCGCGCCGGCGAAAACGCCGCCCGCGATCGTGCAGCGCGTGAACGCAGCCGTGGTGAGGGCGCTGAGCGATCCCGATATTTCGCAGAAGCTCGTCGCGCAAGGCGCCGATCCCGCGCCGGGAAAACCGGAAGAGCTCGCACGCTACATGCGCGCGGACCACGAGCGGTGGAAGAAAGTTATCAAGGCGGCGGGAATAAAGCCGGATTGATGCTGGACTCGCGGCTGCCCGGCCTGCGCCGTCAGGAATGCCGCTCGTTTACGTTCGCCGCGCCTCGAGCGCTTCCCACCGCGCGAGCGCGGACATGAGCTCCTCCTCGATCGCCGCGTAGCGCTCGCGCAGCGCCTGCACACGGTCGGGCGCATCGCGATAGACGGTCGGGTCCGCGAGCTCCGCGCTGATCGCTGCCTGCTCCTGCTCGAGCGCGGCGATCCGGTCCGGCATCGCTTCGAGCTCGCGGCTTTCCTTGAAGGAAAGCTTTGCCGCGACGGCTCGAGGCGGGGCTGCCACTTCTTTCGGCACATCCTTCTTCGGCGTTTCCTTGCGAACCGGCTCGGGCGCTGCACGTTGCCGCTGCCAGTCGCTGTAGCCGCCGACATACTCGCGAAGCTCGCCGCCGCCTTCGAACGCGATGACCTGCGTCACCACATTGTCGAGAAACGCACGGTCGTGGCTCACGAGGAACAGCGTGCCGGTGTACTCCTGCAGGAGCTGCTCGAGAAGCTCGAGCGTCTCCAGATCGAGATCGTTAGTCGGCTCGTCGAGCACGAGCACGTTCGCCGGCCGCGAGAAGAGCCGCGCGAGCAGGAGCCGGTTGCGTTCGCCGCCCGAGAGCGCCGATACCTTCGCCCGGGCGCGCGCCGGCGGGAACAGGAAATCACCGAGATAGCTCATCACGTGTTTCCGCGAGCCGCCGATGTCGATGTACTCTGCGCCCTGGCTGATCGTGTCGACGAGCGTCGCCTCGTCGTCGAACTGCTCGCGCAGCTGATCGAAGTACGCGACGTTCAGCCGCGTGCCGCGGCGGATGCGCCCGCTGTCCGGCTCGAGCTCGCCGAGGATGAGCTTCAGCAGCGTCGTCTTGCCGGAACCGTTCGGCCCGACCAGGCCGACCTTGTCGCCGCGCAGAAGCCGCGTCGAGAAATCGCGGATCACCGGCACGGCGTCGAAACGCTTCGTCACGTCGAACATCTCGACCACCATTTCGCCCGAGCGCTCGCCCACGGCGACATCGAGCGCGACCTTGCCGAGGCGCTCGCGTCGCGCCGCGCGATCGCGGCGAAGCTGCTCCAGCCGTCGCACGCGCCCTTCGTTTCGCGTCCGGCGCGCCTCGATGCCCTTGCGGATCCAGACTTCCTCCTGCGCGAGGAGCTTGTCGAAGCGCGCACTCGCGACCGATTCGGCGTGAAGCGCCTCTTCCTTGCGCCTCTGGTACTCGGAGTAGGCGCCGGGAAAGCTCGCAAGCCGGCCGCGGTCGAGCTCGAGAATTCGGGTCGTGACGTTCTCGAGGAAGCGGCGGTCGTGCGTGACCAGCAGCACGCAGCCGCGGTAGTCGCGGATGAGGCCCTCCAGCCATTCGATGGCCGAGATGTCGAGATGGTTGGTCGGCTCGTCGAGGAGCAGCAGCTCCGGCTCGAGCGCTAGCGCCTGCGCAAGCGCGACGCGCTTGCGCACGCCGCCGGAGAGCGTGCCGACCCGCGCATCTTCCGGCAGACCGAGCCTGTGGATCAGCGCCTCGATGCGCGAGTTGAGCCGCCAGCCATCGGCGTGCTCGAGCGCGTGCTGAAGGTCCTGCAGGCGGCGCAGCTCCTCCGCGCCCGGCTGTTCACCGAGCCGGTGCGAGAGCGCGTGGTACTCGATCAGCGTCGCCTGAACGTCGCCCAGACCCGCGGCGACCGCTTCGAAAACCGTGTGCTCGGGCGAGAGCTCCGGTTCCTGCGGAACGAACCCCACGCGGAGCGCCGGTGAACGCCACAACGTGCCGCTGTCCAGCGCCTGCCGCCCGGCGATGACCTTGAGGAGCGTGGTCTTGCCGGTGCCGTTACGCCCGATGAGCGCAACGCGCTCGCCGCTTTCGAGCGTGAGCTCCGCGTCGTCGAGCAGCGGCGCGTCTCCAAAGGCAAGCGACGCCCCGGCGAGCGTGAGTAGCGGCATCGGAAAACGCGGAAGCTAGTTCTTGTTCTCGGAACCGGAAACGGCGTGCGCGACGCCTTTCACGGCCGAGCCGGCGACGTCGACGCCGGTGCTGACGACGCTGCCGGCAACCGACACCGTCGTGGAGACGACCGAGCCTGCGACTGACACGACGGTGCAACCGGTGCAGGAGAGCGCGAGGAAAAATGCGGTGGAAACGGCTTTCATGTACGGCCTGTGCTCAATGCCCCCTCTTATACCCGGTTTCCCGGAAAAACACCGGGAGATCCATCGACGGCGGCCGCGCCGGGACCTGGAACAACAAGTCCGCGGCGAAGCCGCGGTGATAGGCGGTGTGGTGGAACACGTGCAGGAGGACATCTCCGCGTGTCATGCGGCCCTCGTTGCCGCCGATCAGCGTGTAAGACACTTCCTCGTCGAGCGTGTCCTGCGTCATCCCGTCGCTCCAGTGCACGTACCACGCATCGATCCGCTGCTGATCGCGCCACAACTCCGCGAGCGGTGGATGCCCGGGTGTATTGCGCGCCGTGTAACCGTGTTCGCGGCCTTCGAGGTGCGCCTGCCAGATCGCGTCGATCACATAAATGTGATTGAGCGTGTGCACGATGTTCTTGAAGAGACTCTTCCGTTCCTTCGTCGCCTCGCCTTCGGGCAGCGCCGCGACGGTGTCGTACATCAGTTTGTTCGACCAGGCGTTGTAGCGCGTGAGCATGCGCGCGGTGCTCGGAGTCGTCATCGGAGAGGCTCTGCAGGAAAGAACGCGTATGATTATGGCATTGCATTCATGGGCGGTTGCGCTTAATTTACTGCCCGAATGGACGAGGAGACGTCATGAATCGGCTGCTGATTGCGGCGCTCGCGGTGGTCGCATGTGTTCCCCTGCTCGCGCGTGCGGCGACGATCGCCGATCCGGTCGTGCCGAAAGGATTGTCCGACACGCCGATGTCAGCGCCGACGCCGCTCGCGGAAAGCGCACCGCCGCCCCGCCCGATGAAGAACGAGATCGCCGCGTCGCACGACGCTGACGCCCGGCAGTGCCTGAACCTGCCGACGAACCGCCAGATCATGGCGTGCGCCGAGCGCTATCGCTCGCACGTCCACCGCACGAGTGCGAAGGTCGCCAAGGCGGCGCCGTCGGACAAGCCCAAAGAAGAAGTCGTGAAAGCGGCAGACACCGCGAAGCCGGCGCCGGCAGCCAAGGCGCCCGATACGTCGAAAGCCGCGGCGTCCACGGCGCCAGCCGCGACGACCGCAAAACCCCCGGCTGCTGCGCCGACGAAGACGTCGGACGTGATCAACCTGCCGCCGCTCAAGCCCGCCGCCGCGGAACCGACCAAGCCCGCGGCAGCCGCACCTTCCAAAGCGCCCGAGCCCGCGAAAAAGTAGCGCGTTAGCGGAGCGCTTCGAGCTCCGCGTCGCTCATGTCGAGCGCGCGTTCGATGAGCGCCTCCGACACCTTCGCCGCAAATTCGAGCTCGGGTCGCTTCACCTTGTCCCTCGTATCGCCGCGCGTGAGGATGTAGCGCACGTTGCTTTGCGGACGGTCGAAGCCGGCCACGAGTCGAAACGCCGGTATGCCCTGTCGCGCGAAGTTGTAATGGTCGGAGTTCGACATCATAGGTGCGTAGGTCCCGACTGACAGGTCTGCCTGCGACGCAGTTGCCGACACCCATTTCTCAAGCCGCGGAAACTCGCTCGTCAGCGCGGTCAGCGTTGTATCCCCGCCTACGGTGTCGAGATTGACGTTGATGGCGATCGAGCGCCGCTCCGCGTCGGTCATGCGGTCGAGATAGCTCTTCGAGCCCGCGAGCGCCCACTCTTCCGCGCTGAACAGGCAGACGCGGAGGCCCAGCCGGCGATCGCGCATGCCAGGCGCGAAGTGCCGCGCCAGCGCCATGACGGTTGCGACGCCGGTTCCATTGTCCATCGCGCTTTCCGCAAGACTGTGACCGTCGAGATGCGCGCTCAGCGCGACCCAGCGCGAAGTCTTTCCCGGGAGGTCGAGTATCAGAACGGACGATTCGCCGGCGAAATCCTCGCCGATCACTTTGAGATGGACGCGGCCCGCTTCGGCAATCGTCGCTGCCGATTCGAAGTCGGTGCCGATTGCGGGGATGCCCACGCCGCCGCCGCGCCCGGACGAGCCGGCGACGGAGCCCATGCCCGGCTCCGGGCTTGCAATCAGGAAGGCTGCGGCGCCGCGTTCCATTGCCCAGCCGAGCTTGCGCCGCCGATGGATGTGCGTGCGGCTGAACGGGTATTCGTGGCGGACGATGACGCAGCGACCCGGAATCCGCGCTGCGTTCGCCGCGAAATCCTCCGGCGTGCCGCGACCGAGATCGCACGCTTCGAGCGTCATGCCGGCTGCCGGCGTTGATTGCGAGCCGACGAGCGCATGGCACACGAGCGGTGCACCGCCGGGAATCGACAGCGCGACTTCATCGAGCCGCCAGGCGCCGTAGGGAACACGGACCGTGCGCACTGACGGCGCGATCGACGCGAGCCTTGCGGGCGCAAACTCCAGCGCACGCGCTTCGCTCGCACTCCCCGCCTCGCGGCCGCCGCAGTCGCAAAGCGCCTCGAGGTCGGCCCACAGGCCGTCGATGTCGATCACTCGGGTTTGATCCCGGCGTCTTTGACGACTTTGGCCCAGCGCGTGATGTCGGACTGAAGCAGCGCGCGGAACTGCTCGGGCGAATTGGTGCGCGGCTCGACGGCGAGACTCGCGAACCGTTCGCGGACGTCAGGCGAGCTCACCGCCTTCACGATCTCGGCGTGGAGCTTGTCGATCACCGGGCGCGGCGTGTGCGCCGGCGCCATGACGCCCCACCAGTGCTCGAACACGAGACCGCGGACGCCGCTCTCTTCGAAAGTCGGCACGTCGGGAAAGCCGCCGACACGCTTCGGGCTCGTCACGCCGAGAATGCGCAGCCGTCCGGACTTCGCGAACGGCGCGGCCGTCGCCATCGACGTAAACGTGAGCGGCACCTGGCCCGCGACGACGTCGGTGATCGCCGGCCCCGCGCCCTTGTAAGGAACGTGATTGAGCTTGATGCCTGCGTGCGACTGGAGAAGCTCCGCGGCGAGGTGCGTCGTCGCGCCGGTGCCGCCGGAAGCGATCGCGATCTTCCCGGGCTGCGCCTTCGCGAGCGCGACGAGGTCTTTCACGTTGTGCGCGGAGAACGACGGGTTCGCGAAAAGAAACATCGGCGATACGCCGACGATCGTGATCGGCGCGAAGTCCTTCACTGGGTCGTACGGCACCTTGAGGTGGATGCTCGGATTGATCGTGTGCGGCATGTCCGAGAGGATGATCGTGTAACCGTCGGGCGTCGCTTTCGCCAGCACGTCGGTGCCGATCATGCTGCCCGCGCCCGGCCGGTTGTCGATCACGAACGTCTGCCCCACCGACTCGCCCATCTTCTGGCCGAGCGTGCGGGCGAGCACGTCCGAGCTGCCGCCCGGTGCGTACGGCACGATGAAGCGGATGAATTTGCTCGGGTAGTTCGACTGCGCAAACGCGGCTGATGTCCCCACGACGAGCAGGAGCGCCGCCAGAAGTCTGTTCGGCATATCGGTATCTTTGTCCTCGGCAGCAGCATTATGACAAACGCGCCGGAATGGCGGTTGCTCTCGCGGGGATATGCAGCTCGCTCAACTTGTCGCGACGTCTTCGCGCGTCGCCGGGACTTCGAAACGACTCGAAAAGATCCGCGAGATCGCGGAGTGCCTGCGTGCGATGTCGCCGGAGGAGGTGCCTGTCGGCATTGCATTCCTGAGCGGTGAGACGTGCCAGGGAAAGCTCGGCGTTGCCTTCGCAACGCTGAGCGGCGCGCGTGTCGCCCCCGCGGCCGCGCCATCGCTCACGCTGCTGGAGGTCGATCGCGCATTCGACGAGCTCACGCAGATCAAGGGTGCGGGATCGGGTGCGCGGCGGATGGATGCGCTCCGTGCTCTCTTCAGTCGCGCGACTGCCGAGGAGCGGGATTTTCTGGTGAGGCTCATGGTCGGTGAGCTTCGCCAGGGCGCGCTGCGCGGGATCATGCTCGATGCCATCGCGTCGGCGGCCAACGTGCCTGCCGCCGCGGTGCGACGCGCGGCGATGTCCGCCGGGGGTCTCGGCGAAATCGCACGTTCTGCGCTGACCGAAGGCGTCGCAGGACTCTCTCGCTACACGATCAAGCTCATGCAGCCGGTGCTGCCGATGCTTTCCCAATCCGCGGACAGCATCGAAGAAGCGCTGAAGCAACTCGGCACCGCCGCGCTCGAGTGGAAGCTCGACGGCGCGCGGGTGCAAGTGCACAAGTCTGACGAGAAAGTTCGGGTTTACACCCGCAATCTCAACGACGTCACCGAGCGCGTCCCTGAGATCGTGGAAGTGGTGCGCGCCTCGCCGTGCAGGAACCTCATCCTCGACGGCGAAGCGATCGCACTCAGGCCGGACGGCTCGCCGCTTTCCTTCCAGCGGACGATGCAGCGCTTCGGGCGCAAGCTCGAAGTCGAAGCGATGCGGCGCGACATTCCGCTGTCGGTGTTCTTCTTCGACTGCCTGCTTCGCGATGACGAGCCGCTCATCGATCGCCCCGAAGCTGAGCGCATTTCCGCCTTGCGCGAATCCGTCGCGGCTTCGACACTCATTCCGCGACGGGTGACGTCAAACCTCGAGGAGGCCGATGCGTTCTTCGAAGACGCCATCGCGCACGGGCACGAAGGCGTGATGGCCAAAGCCCTCGACGCGCCGTACGAGGCGGGCCGCCGCGGTGCGAGCTGGATCAAGGTGAAGCGCGCGAACACGCTCGATCTCGTCGTCCTCGCGGCCGAGTGGGGTCACGGACGTCGAAGCGGCTGGCTCTCCAACCTGCACCTCGGTGCGCGCGATCCTGCTTCCGGCGGCTTCGTCATGCTTGGCAAGACGTTCAAAGGCCTGACCGACGAAATGCTCAAGTGGCAAACCGAGGAATTCCTGAAGCGCGAAGTCAGCCGCGACAACTGGACGGTCTATCTGCGGCCGGAGCTCGTCGTCGAGATCGCTTTCAACGAAATCCAGGAGAGCTCGCAATACCCCGGCGGCCTCGCGCTCCGCTTCGCGCGCGTGAAAGGCTATCGGCCCGACAAGCGCGCCGAAGAAGCCGATACGATCGAGACGGTGCGGAAACTGTACGGCGCGCAGATTCATGCGGGGGCATGAATTGCGTGGGTGCGCGCTTTCGCGGCCACGACGAACATTTTCGTCATTCCTGACCGAGCGGTAGCGAGGAGCGATCAGGAATCCATCGGGCCGTATGGGTCCCCGCTTTCGCGAGGACGACGAACATTTTTCGTCATTCCTGACCGAACGTAGTTTCCGTCATTCCTGACCGAGCGGACGAGAACGAACCCTTCGTCATTCCTGACCGAGCGCTAGCGAGAAGCGATCAGGAATCCATAACGCCCACATGCGCCCCACCCTCGCGAGGACGACGAGCTTGTCGTCCCTCGCAAGGACAAAGAACTACGCCGCCTTCAACGCCTGATCGAGATCCGCCGTGATGTCGTCGATGTGCTCGATGCCGATCGAGAGACGCACGGTCTCTTCGGTGACGCCGGCTTTGGCGAGCTCTTCCGGCGAGAGCTGCCGGTGCGTCGTCGATGCCGGATGGCAAGCGAGCGATTTCGCGTCGCCGATGTTGACGAGACGCGTGACGAGCTTGAGCGCATCCTGAAACCGCGCGCCGGCTTCGCGTCCGCCTTTGACGCCGAAGGTGAGAATGCCCGACGCGCGTCCACCCATGTAACGCTTCACGAGCGCATGGTCGCGATGGTCGGGCAGCCCGGCGTAGTTCACCCACGTCACCTTCGGGTTTTTCTTCAGGAACTGCGCGACTTTCAGCGTGTTGTCGCAGATGCGGTCCATGCGCAGCGGCAGCGTCTCGATGCCTTGCAGGACGAGGAAGGAATTGAACGGGCTGATCGCCGCGCCCATGTTCCGGAGCGGCACGACGCGCGCGCGGCCGATGTAAGCGGCCGGCCCCAGCGCTTCGGTGTACACGACCCCGTGATACGAGACGTCGGGCTCGTTCAAGCGCTTGAACTTCTTCTTGTGCTCCGCCCACGGAAACTTGCCCGAGTCGACGATGATCCCGCCGATCGAGTTACCGTGACCGCCGAGATATTTCGTCAGCGAATGCACGACGATGTCCGCGCCGTGCTCGAACGGGCGGCAGAGATAGGGTGACGGCACCGTGTTGTCGACGATGAGCGGCGCGCCGTTTCGATGGGCAATCTCCGCAAGCTTCGCGAAATCGGTAATGTTGCCGAGCGGATTGCCGATGGACTCGCAGAAGACCGCCTTCGTCTTCGCGTCGATCAGTCGCTCGAACGCGTCGGGCTCACGATAGTCGGCGAAGCGCACCTCGATGCCGAACTGCGGCAGAGTGTGCGCGAAGAGGTTGTAGGTGCCGCCATAGAGCGTGGATGCGGAGACGATGTTGTCGCCGGCCTCCGCGATCGTCTGGATCGAATACGTCACCGCGGCCTGGCCCGAGGCGAGCGCGAGCGAAGCAATCCCACCTTCCATCTCCGCGACCCGCTTCTCGAGCACGTCCTGCGTCGGATTCATGATCCGCGTGTAGATGTTCCCCTGGACCTTGAGATCGAAGAGGTCCGCGCCGTGCTGCGTGTTGTCGAACGCGTAGGACGTGGTCTGGTAGATCGGAACGGCAACGGCCTTGGTGGTCGGTTCGGGCGAATAGCCGCCGTGAACGGCGATCGTTTCGAGCTTCATGCGGAGCCTCCCGGGTTAGTGGAGATCGAGCGCGTGCCGCTTCAGCGCTTCCAGCGGCACGAATTCCAGCACCTTCTCGTTCGTTGCCTCGAGCACGACACGCGGCGCCTTGCCCGCTTCCCATGCCTCGATCCAGCGCAGGACGTGGAGACACCAGCGGTCGCCGGACTTCAGCCCGCGAAAGCGCATCGCCGGCTGCGGGGTGATAAGGTCGTTGCCCTTCTCGCGGGAAAACACCAGAAAGTCTTCGGTGACCTTCACGCAGACGAGATGTGCGACGTTCGATTCGCCGTTCGTCGCGCAGCAGCCGTCGCGAAAGTATCCGGTGAGAGGCGAAAAGCTGCATGCCTGCAACTGACCGCCAAGAACGTTCTTTTCTTTCGATTCGACGTCAGCCATGAATCAGGTTTCTTGTCCGAGCAGGCGATGGATTTGGGGGGTGAGCACCTCGGCGGCAGCGCGTCCTTCGCTGATCGCCTCGGCAGCGCGATGATAATCGAGGAGCCCGTACTGACCGAGGCGCGGCATCACCACGACATCCGCGGGCTCGCCGGCGAGGCGGCTGCGGGTGATGCGTATGCTCATGATATTCAAGCTATCCATCACGACTTCCGCCATTCCGGGCATCCCCTGGGCCTTCTTCTCCGCCGTGATCTTGCGTACGGCGGGACCCGCGAGCGGCGAGCTCAGGTCGACCGCAATGACGAAGCTCGCGCCGAGCGCGCGACACAGCGACACCGGTACGGGATTCACCAGCGCGCCGTCGACGAGGATCCGCCCGTTATCGGCGTGCGGCATGAAAAGTCCGGGCAAAGCGATGGAAGCGCGCACCGCGTCGATGACGGGCCCTTCGCGCAACCAGACTTCCTGCCCGGCCCTGAGGTCCGTCGCGACGGCGGCGAAGGGGCGCTTCAGATCCGACATCTGCTTGTCGCCGAAGTGCTCCCGCAGGAACGAAGTGACGCGCGCGCCTTTGAGCAGGCCGCCGCCGAAACCGAGGTCGAAAAACCGCATGACGCCCTTCCAGGTCAGCGTCGTGCACCAGCTTTCCAGCTCCTCGAGGCGATCGTCGGCATAGAGCGCGCCGATCATCGCGCCGATCGAGGTGCCGCAGACGATGTCAGGCTCGATGCCGGCTTCGTGCAGCACGCGCAGAACGCCGATGTGCGCCCAGCCGCGCGCGGCGCCCGCGCCGAGCGCGATGCCGATGGTTTGCCCGTTGCCGCTCATACGGCCGCCAATGCTACACGCGGCGCCGCGAGTGACGGAGCGTACAAAAACCTCGGGAACGCATGTTGCTGGTACGCCCAGGTTCATTTCCCCACCGGAGGCAACGACATGGCAGCGAAAAAGAAATCATCGGGCAGCAAAAGCGCGTCGCGCAGATCGACGAACGCTCTGACGCTCCTCAAGCAGGACCATGACATGGTGAAGGAGCTCTTCGAGAAATTCGAGAAGACGCGCAGCGAAGACAAGAAGGCTCAGATCGCGGAGCAGATCTGCACCGAGCTCACGATTCACGCGCAGATCGAGGAAGAGATCTTCTATCCAGCCGTGCGCGAGGAGATCCGCGAGGAAGACCTCATCGACGAGGCCACGGTCGAGCACCAGAGCGCGAAGGACCTGATCGCGCAGATCGAAGAGGAAGGTCCCGAAGGCGAGCTTTGGGAAGCCAAGGTGAAAGTGCTCGGCGAGTACATCAACCATCACGTGAAGGAAGAGCAGAACGAGCTCTTCCCGCAGGTCCGCAAGACCAAGATCGATCTCGATGAGCTCGGTCAGCAGCTCGAAGCGCGCAAGATGGAGCTCAAGGAAGGCGGCGGCGAAAGCGGCTCGGGCGGCAGCTTGCAAGGCAGCTCGCGCTCGCGTTCGCGCATGAAGGAGTCGGTGTAGCGTCGCGGCGCCGCATTCACACGCCGTACAAGTCAACGCCGGGGCCGATGAGGCTCCCGGCGTCGGTGCTGCTTCACTTCACGCACTGCCGATTACACCTTTAACAAGGTTCCGGCTGCCATTGCAGCGGTCGGTCAGCATCGCGGCAGCGACCAAGAGATCGCTGCATCAGGCCGGTGTCGCAAGCTTGCCGGCCGTTCTGTCCACCCCGCCTTCGCTACGCGGACGTGTCGCCCGTGATTGCAGGAGGCGCGACAGACGTTTCCATTAAACGCCCGCGTACCGGTCCTGACAATTGAGAATTTCGCACGCGGCGGGAGGCCCGTCAGGTCCAGATGTTGCGTAAACGCGCGCCGACATCGACCTTCGGCAGATCGCCTCGTGCGATGCGCTGCGGCATTGGACTGGCGTCTTCGCGCGGCCAGGTCATCGAAGCGAAGCAACTCATTACTTGTGCTGACAAAAATCTCGAGCGCGTGCCGTAGACGTGCGCGTCACCCTGCCTCGATTGCTGCGTCACGTAATACTTGAGCGGTGAAATCAGATCGAGCGCGTCTTTCGCGCGCGTCATCGCGACGTAAAGGAGCCGACGCTCTTCCTCGATCGCGTCCGGGCTGCCGGTCGCGAATTCCGAGGGAAAGCTGCCATCGGTCACGTGCAGGACCGATACGCGGTCCCACTCCTGGCCCTTCGCCGAGTGCACGGTCGAGAGGATCAAGTAGTCCTCGTCGAGGTGCGGCGGCCCGGCAAGATCGCCGGTGACGCGCGGCGGGTCGAGGGTGAGCTCAGTCAGGAAACGCTCGCGCGTCGCGAACTGCACCGCGATGCGCTCGAGCTGCTCGAGATCGCCTGCCCGCGGCGCCGGCGCTTCGTAGAGTCGCGGGAGATGCGGTTCATACCACTCGCGAACGCGTGTGAGCTGTCCGGTCCAGGGCGTAGCAGGCGCAGCGAGCTCGCTCAGCAGCGTGACGAGCGCGGGCCAGTCCTCGCGCGCCGATGCCGGCACTTTGTAGTCCGCAAGCGCGGCCCAGTCGTGCGACGCCGCCTCGAATGCGTTGAGGCAGCGGTCCGCGCCGGCGGGTCCGACGCCCGGCAGGAGCTGCATCACTCGAAACGCGGCAATGCGGTTTCGCGGATTGTCCGCCCAGCGCAGCAGCGCGAGCAGGTCTTTGACGTGCGCGGCTTCGAGGAACTTCAAGCCACCGTACTTCACGTAGGGAATGTTCCGGCGTACGAGCTCGAGCTCCAGCACGTCGCTGTGATGCGAGCTCCTGAAGAGCACGGCCTGCTTCTTCAACGGCACGCCCTGCTCGCGCGCTTCGAGAATGCGCTCGACCACGTAGTCCGCCTGCGCCTGATCGTCGAGCACGGTCACGTAGCGCGGCCGCGTGAAACCGCTGCGCGTGGAGCGGAGCTCCTTTCGATACTGGCGGGAGGCTTCGCCGATCACGGCATTGGCGGCGTCGAGTATTGGCTGTGTCGAGCGATAGTTTTCCTCGAGCGCGATCAGGTTCGCGGGCGGAGAGAAATGTTGCGGGAAACCGAGAATGTTCTCGACCGTCGCGGCACGGAACGAATAGATCGATTGCGCATCGTCGCCGACGACGCACAGGCCGGCGCCGGTCGGTTTCAGCGCGAGGAGGATCTCAGCCTGGAGCGTGTTCGTGTCCTGGTATTCGTCGACCAACACGTGGTCGAACAGCGCGCCGACGTCCCGGGCGAGCGCAGGATCCTGCATGAGTGCGTGCCAGTACAGCAGCAGGTCGTCGAAATCGAGCACCTGTTGCTTCTGCTTAGTTTCCACGTACCGCGCGAAAAGGCGCTTCAGCTCGTCATGCCATTCGAGACACCACGGATACACATCGCGCAGCGTGCAATCGAGCGCGCCTCGGGTGTTGAGGCAATGCGAGTAGATCGCGAGGCAGGTGTCCTTGCGCGGAAAGCGGCGCTCGGACGCTGAGAATTCGAGCGATTGCCGCGCGATATCCATGAGATCCGCCGAGTCGCCGCGGTCGATCACGCTGAACTGCGGGTTCAACCCGACGTTGAGCGCGTAGTGACGCAGCAGCCGGTTCGCGACCGAATGAAACGTGCCCGCCCATGTCAGGCAGGCGTCGCCGGCGATGCGACGCGCGCGGCGGATCATCTCCTCCGATGCGCGCCGCGAAAAAGTCAGCAGGAGAATCCGTTCCGGCGCCACGCCATTCAGTACGAGATGCGCGACGCGGTGCGCGAGCGTATTCGTCTTGCCTGTACCGGCGCCTGCGATGATGAGGAGCGGGCCCGCACGCCAGGTGCCTGCCGCGTCACGCGCACCATAGGTCGCGGCAGCGTCTTGCTGTGCGTTAAGCTCCGCGGTCACGGTCATGCGTCGATTATGGCCAAGACCTGTGCATTTATCCAGTAGGGAGACACATGAAGCTCGTTTTCTTCAATGATTTTCGGATGGGCGTCCTGTCCGGCGACAACGGTGTCGTCGACGTGATGGACGCGGTCGGCGGCATCAAACACAACAGCCCGCAGGAGCTCCTCGTCGGACTCATCGAGCGTTTCGGCGAATATCGCTCCAAGCTCGAGGACGCCGCGAAGCAGGGCAAGGCCGTGCCGATTGCGGACGTGCGCATCCGGCCGCCGGTACCCAAGCCGCACAACATCGACTGCATGGCGGTGAACTACATGGAAGACGGAACGCGCTCTGAGCCCGCGCCGATCAACGCATTCCACAAGAGCCCGAGCGGAATCATCGGCAACGGCGACACGATGGTGCTGCCGGATGTGCCCGCGACGATCTTCGAAGGCGAAGCGGAAGTCGCGCTCGTCATCGGGAAGCGCGCGAGCAACGTGAAAGCGGCCGATGCGATGCAATACATCTTCGGCTACATGAATTTCATCGACGGCTCCGCGCGCGGCCTGCCGCCGGCCGGAAACACCTTCTATCAGATGAAGTCGCGCGAGACGTTCGCGCCGATCGGCCCGTGCATCGTGACGGCCGACGAGATCAAGGACCCGCACAACCTACAGATCAAGCTATGTGTGAACGGCGAGGTGAAGCAGAACTTCAACACGAGCGACATGGCGCACAAGATCCCGCGCTGCATCGAGTGGGTGAGCTCCATTCACACGATCGAGCCGGGGGACATTCTCGCCACCGGCACGAACCACCGCGGGCTGAGCGCGTTCCAGGACGGCGACCGCATCGAGATCGAGACCGAGGGGCTCGGGCGCCTCACGTTTAAGGTCAAAGACGACCTCAAGCGCACGTGGGGGCGGGAGACGCGGCTCGACCGCCAGAACAAGAAGCTCGAAGGTCAGACGCCTCAACTGACGGGGAAATACGCGAAGACTTGAGATAGACGGCGATGTCCTTCTCATTGAGCCTGAGCCACGTCGGGATCTACGTGACCGACATCGAGCGCATGGTGGATTTCTACACGCGCTTTCTCGGCTTTGCGGAAAGCGATCGGGGCCCCACGCCCGGCGGCGGTCAGATCGTTTTCCTCACGCGCGATCCGCGCGAGCATCACCAGTTCGTGCTCGCAACGGGCCGCCCGAAGGACCTCGCCTACAACCTCATCAACCAGCTCTCGTTTCGAGTCGACAGCGTCGACACACTGCGCGAGGTCCAGAAAGGACTCTCGGCCGAGGGCGTGCAGGAGCTCGGGCCCGTGACGCACGGCAATGCGCTGTCACTCTATTTTCGGGATCCCGAAGGAAATCGCGTCGAGCTCCTCATCGACACGCCCTGGTACGTCCCGCAGCCCTGCCGCATCCCGGTCGACCTTGCGGTGCCCGACGAGGAGCTGTGGGCGTCGCTCGAGCGGAAGGCGCGCGCCCTTCCCGGATTCAAATCGCGCGAAGCGTGGCAGCGTGATATCGAAGAGAAGATTACCCGCGCAACGTCGAACCGCCGCGTGAAGGCGGCGGCAGCGACCTAGTTCGGAAGAGCCCGTCTAGAAAACCAGCAGGATGAGGTAGAGGCCCATCACGGCCACGCCGGTGCTGATGAACGCCCACTTGAACCAGTAGGCCTTCCGGGAGCGCACGCTCGCGAGCTTCTGCAGCTCAAAGACGAGCTCGCTCAGCCAATCCGTCTGGCGCACTCGCCCGACGAGGTCCTTGAGCTTCATCGTGACCATCGGCCCGACGAGGAAGTAGGTGTTCGCAGGGGCGATGTCGTCGGGACTCCTCGGCTTGAGTCCGGGCGCGCGGGGATACAGCACGCAGGCGCAGCAGATGAACGCGATGGTGACCGCGGAGACCACGATGACGACGATCCACAGCGCCAGGTGCTCTTCCTCGACCGCCTTGCCGAGCGTACCGACCGCGAAGGTCAGAACGGCGATCAGCACCTGGGCTTTCGTGTCGTAACCCCGGATCATCGTCTGGGTATCGCCGATCGCGAGCCGCAGCGAATCGAAAGTGATCTTCTCCCGATCGCGCTGCGTTTGCGGATCCGGCGCGACCACCACGCTTTCGTCTTTACCCATAAACTCTGATCGGCGTTATTTGGAGGGAATGAGCGGTGACAAAAGCGGGGACTGGCGCCTCCGGACAGCTGAACGCGGCCGAGCTGCGCGCTCTCTCGGAGCAGGGCGTCGTCAAAAGCTTCCCCAGAAACACCATCATCGTCACCGAAGGCGATGAAACGGACTCGTTTTACATCATCGTCGCCGGCAGGGTCAAAGTGTTCGTGAGCGAAGAAAGCGGCAAGGAGGCGCTGCTGCGCACTCAGGGCCCCGGCGATTTCTTCGGCGAGATGGTCCTCGACGGCGGCCCGCGCTCCGCGTCGGTCATGACGCTCGAAGATTCGCGCTTCGTGATCATCCCGAAAGCGAAGTTCCGCGAGTTTCTGGTGAGCCATCCCACGTTTGCGATGCACCTCGTCGAGCACCTCATACGCCGCACGCGCGCTCTCACCGAGAGCGTCAAGAACCTGTCGCTGATGGATGTCTACGGCCGTGTCGCGCGGCTCCTGCTCGAGCTCGCGATAATCGAAAACGGCCGTCTCGTCATCAACGAGCCGCTGACGCAGCAGGACATCGCGAGCCGCGTCGGCGCCTCGCGCGAGATGATCAGCCGTATCCTCAAAGATCTTGCAACCGGCGGCTACATCACCGTCGAGAAAAAGCGCATCACCATAAACAAGACGCCGCCGGCTCACTGGTAGGCGACGGAGTGTGAATTTCACACACTCCGCAGGCGAAGCAGTTAACAGCGAGAAACACGATCGGCGCCTACGCTGGGCGCGTTAGGCGACGTCGAGAACCAGAACGAGCGATAACAACCCGAGGAGGTTGCTGTTGCAAGCGAACGAGGTGATCGAGTGATTGCGCGTCGGAGACTGATCGGCGCGCTGGCCGCGGTGGGCATGGCGCCGTCGTTGCTGCGGGCGCAGCCAGCAGCGCAAGACATTCCACGCATTGGTTTGCTGTCGCGAGACAAGAGTCTGCGCATCGGCGATGTTCGCGCGGGGCTGGAGGAGCTCGGATACGTCGAAGGCAAGACAATTCTTTTCGAGTTTCGCAACGCCGAAGGCCGCCTGGAACGACTTCCGCAGCTTGCGCGCGAGCTTGTCCAGGCCCGCGTGCAGATCATCCTGACGTTCGGCACGCCGGCGACACGCGCGGCACAGGAAGCGACGAAGACGGTCCCGATCGTTTTCTCGGGCGTCGGCGACCCGGTCGCTTCCGGCATCGTCAAAAGCCTCGGCCGGCCTGGCGGCAACGTCACCGGTCTCAGCAACCTCAGTCCCGAGCTCATCGCAAAGCGGCTGGACCTGCTCGCGTCGGTCGTGCCGAAATTTTCGCGCGTCGGAGCGCTGCTGAATCCGGCCAACCCCACGCGCGAGGTCAACCTGCGCGGATTGCGGGAGGCCGCCGCGAAGCGCGGAGTAACCGTGGTCGTCCTCGATGCTCCAAAGCGCGATGACATCGACCGCGCATTCGACCTGGCGGTGCGCGAACGCGTGAGCGGCGTGCTCGAACAGGCCGATCAGCTGTACTCGCAGCACGCGGCGCATGTTGTCCGCGTCGCCGCAGAACACGAGATGCCGGCGTGTTACGGAATGATGAGTTTCGTCGAAGCCGGCGGCCTGATGAGCTACGGCCACAACCGTCCTGCGCAATCGCGGCGGACGGCTCACTATCTCCACCGGATTCTCAAAGGCGCGTCACCGGGCGATCTGCCCGTCGAGGAACCGACCCAGTTCGAGATGGGGCTGAACGTACGCACCGCGAAGGCGCTGCGCCTGAGCTTCCCCGCGGAAATCGTGTTGCGCGCAGACAAGGTCATCAAGTGAGCCGCCGACCGTATATCGCCCCCGATGAGCGCTCGAGGTGAGCGAATGAGTCGACGCGATTTCCTGAAGCAGGCTGCCACCGCAGCGATCCTGTGGCCCGCGCACGTCCGTGCACAGCAGCCGCAAGCCGGTCCTGCGATCAGGATCGCCTGGCTTTCGAACGATCGCCCCGGCAGCAGCGCGTTCGCGGATTTCCAGGACGGACTGCGGAAGCTCGGCTACGTGCCCGGCCGCAACATCGCGATCGAGACGCGCTGGGCGGAGGGCTCCGCGGAACGCATGAAGGGGCTCGCTGCCGAGGTCGCGCAGTCGAAGCACCAGATCGTGGTTGCGCACGGCGGCCTCTCGCTGATCCCGCTGCTGCGGGCGAACCCCGCGATGCCCGTCGTTTTCGTATTCAGCGGCGACCCGCTGGAAGCGAAGATCGTCGATAGCTATGCGCGCCCGGGACGCAACGCAACCGGCATATCGTTCCTGTCGCTCGACCTCGTCGGCAAGCGTATGGAGCTCCTGAAGGAGGCGCTTCCAACGCTGCAGCGCGTCGCCATCATCGCGAATCCCGAACACGCGGGCGAGCAGAGCGAGCTGCGCGTATCGCAGAAAGCGGCGAAAGCGGTCGGCATTGCAATCGATTACTTCCAGGCGCGAACGACACCCGACATCGAAGCCGCTCTCAATGGCGTGCTGAAGACGCGTAGCGAAGCCATCATGGTGTTTCCCGACGCATTCACGATGCGTCACAGCGAGCTGTTCGCGCAGTTCGCCGCCAGGCATCGCGTGCCCGCGGCATCCGGCTGGGCGCAATTCGTAGACGGCGGCAACCTTCTCTCCTATGGACCGAACATGGCGGACTCGTTCCGCCGCCTCGCGGTTTTCGTGGACAAAGTCTTGAAAGGGGCGAATCCGTCCGATGTTCCGATCGAATTCCCGACGGCCGTCGAGCTCGTCGTCAATCTAAAGGCAGCGCGCGCGACAGGCGTGACTATCCCGCAGTCGATTCTGCTGCGGGCGAACAGAGTGATCGAGTGACGACCAAACGCCGGAATCTGCTGAAGGCGGGCTTTGGCGCGTTTGCCTTCGCAGCGTTGTCCCCACGCGTACGGGCCCAATCGCGCCCGAAGCGCATTGCGTTCCTGTGGAACGGAAAAGAAGGCGATCCTGTGCTGTCAGAGCGCGTCGCGACCTTCAAGTCTGCGATGCGCGATATGGGCTACAACGACGGCAAGGATTACGTCGTGGAGCAGCGCTTCGCGGACAACGATCTTGCGCGTCTTCCCGCGCTCGCGCGAGCGGTGGTTGGCTCCAAAGCCGACATTATCATTGGCGGCGGGAGTCAAACCGTCAGGGCAGCACGCGATGCGACGCGTGAGATTCCGATTCTCACGACTATCGGCGGCGATCACGTCGCCGAAGGTTGGGCCACCAGCCTGTCGCGCCCCGGCGGAAACGTCGCAGGCCTTACGAGCCTGTCCGACCAGCTGTATCCGAAACGCCTCGAGCTGCTGCGGCAGATCGTTCCCGCGCTGCAGCGCGTCGGCATTCTGCACGATGTAACAGGCGAATCAGGCGTGCATTCGCTGCCGCCGCTCGTTGCAAAGCTCGGTTTGCAGCCCATACTCGTATCGCTCGGTAACGACGACGTCGCGGCAGCTTTCGCGTCATTGCGCCGCGCCCAGGTGCAAGGTCTCCTCGTGTCTCAGTCGGGCACCGTCATTGCGCTCAAGTCGAGCATCACGGATCACGCGGCCAGGCAGCGACTACCGGCGGTCTATCCTTTGAGCGTCTTCGTCGACGCGGGCGGCCTCGCTTCCCTTTCGACGAACATCCTCGACCTTTATCGACGCCTGCCCGTTTACGTCGACAAGATCTTCAAGGGGGCGAAGCCGGGCGACCTGCCCATCGAGCAGCCGACGAGGTTCGAGCTCATCGTGAACCTCCGCACTGCCAAAGCGCTCGGTCTCTCCATTCCCCAGACGGTGCTGCTCCAGGCGGACAAGGTGATCGAATGAGACGCGCCATGGATCGAGATCGCAGCGAAGGGTCCGTAGAAATGCGGCGGCGAAACTTCCTGGTCGCGCTCGCCGGTTGGCTCGCCACCACATCGGCACACCCGGCATTCGGGCAGCAGACGAAAGTCTGGCGTGTGGGCTTACTCGTTGGGAGCGACCGGCCATCGTCGATCGCTGCGTACCCGAACGGCACCGCATTCGTCGAGAGCATGCGCCAGCTCGGGTATGTCGAGGGCAAGAACCTGGTCATCGAGTGGCGCTTCGCCGGCGCCGGTGCATCCACGCTCGCGCAGCACGCGGCGGAGCTCGTGAAGCGGGACGTAGACGTAATCGTTGCAGGCGGAACGCGCGCGACTCGCGAAGCACAGAAGGCGACGCAGACGATCCCGATCGTGACCGCCACTATGGGCGACGCACTCACCACGGGCATCGCCGCCAGTCTTGCGCGCCCCGGCGGCAATCTCACCGGGCTCACCTCTTTGTCCGTCGATTTAAGTCAGAAGCAGCTCGAGCTCATTCGAGCCGTCGAACCCGGGCTCGCGCGCGTCGCCGTGCTCGTCAATCCCGACAATCCCGCTCACCCATCCTCACTGAAACGTCTCACGAACGCGGCTGCGAAGAGCGGCGTGACGATCGTACCGGTCGAGGCGCGCCCGGGCACGGATCTCCCGCCGCGTATCTCTGCGGCCGCAAGCGGCGGAGCTACCGGAATCATCGTACCGCGTGACCCCTTCTTCAACTCACGCGCCAGCACGATTGCGAGCGCCGCGGCATCTCATCGTCTCGTTTCGATCGGCGGCGTGGCTACATTCGCCGAGAACGGCGGACTCCTGAGTTACGGGGCCGATGCCCTCGAGAACTACCGTCGTGCCGCCTTCTATGTCGACAAGATTTTCAAAGGCACGAAGCCCGGAGATTTGCCCATCGAGCAACCGACGAAGTTCGAATTCGTCGTCAACGCCAGGACAGCCAAAGCGCTGGGGCTGACTCTGCCTCCGTCCGTGTTGCTTCAGGCGACGCGGCTGATCGAATGAGACGGCGCACCGTTCTGATATTGCTCGGCGCGTCGGCCGTGCACATCCCGGTCGCATTCGCGCAGCAGCGTCCGAAACCGTGGCGCATCGGCTATCTCAGCGCCGGACCACGCCAGTCCGCGAACGATCCCCAGACGACCGCCGGCATGTTTCTGCGCAGCCTTCAGGACCTGGGCCTCGCCGAAAACAGGGACTTCGTCGTCGAATGGCGGTTTGCCGAGGGGAAACGCGAGCGCCTCCAGGGTCTTGCGTCCGAGCTTCAGCAACGTAGCGTCGACATCGTGTTTGCGGTTTCGTCGTTCAGCGCCGAAGCCGCGCGGGCTGCGATTCCTGATGTGCCGATCGTCTTCGTGAATGCCGGCAATCCGATCGCGAGCGGCTTCGTGAAGAGCCTCGCGCATCCGGGCGGGCGGCTGACCGGCGTGTCGAACATATCCGTTGTCGTCAGCGGCAAATATCTCGAGCTTTTACACGAAGGCGTGCCGAAGCTGACGAGCGTCGCGCTTCTTTTCGACCCGACGCACCCTAACCATCCGACGATCGCGGAACAAGTCGAGAAGACCGGCAAAAAACTCGGGGTCAAAGTGATGCGCTATCCGTTGCCGGATGCAGCGCGTTACGGCGATGCACTGACGAATGCGGTCGCGCAACGTGTCGGGGGCCTCATCGTGCCGCCGCATCCCCAGTTCAATCCGCACGAGCGCGCGATCGCCGAGTTCGCGTTCAGGAACCGTCTCCCCGCGCTCTTCGGCGGTCACGACGCGGCGCTCGAGCTCGGCGGCCTGCTCGGATTCGATCCTGATCCGCGGGAGGTCGTCCAGCGCGGCGCCGTGCTCGTCGAAAAAATCCTGAAAGGCGCAAAGCCCGCGGAGCTGCCCGTCGAGCTGCCGACGCGCTACGTCACGACCGTGAATTTGAAAGTCGCGAAAGCAATCGGAATTACTGTGCCGCAGACGCTGCTGCTGCGGGCGGACAAGGTGATCGAATGAGAACAAATCCGGCTCGGGCAACCGATGGTGGGCCTCGACGATGATTGCAGGTAACGCCATAGCGGTCGATGCGCTCGAAGTAAGCGTCCTCATGGACAACGTCACCGACACCTTGTCCACGGTTCCGGGCGGGGTGACGAACGAGGTGTCCGTGCTTCTCAGGCAGGGCACGCTGCCCATGTCCGCGGGCGAATACCGCTGCTGCGCCGAGCACGGACTCTCGCTGGTGATCACGGCGACTTCCGGCCGGGAAAAGCGCACACTGATCTTCGACGCCGGCCCGGAGGCTTACGGCATTGCGCGCAATGGCGCGCTGCTCAAGACCCCATTTGGTGACGCCGGCGCAATCGTGCTCTCGCACGGCCACTGGGATCATGCCGGCGGAATGCTCGAAGCAGTACGGCTCGTGAATGCCCACAACGGCGGCCGCGGCGTCGAGTGTCACGTCAACCCGCGGATGTTCGTCACGCGCGCGACGAAGCGTTTCGGCGGCGAGCCTCTGCGGCAGAAGCCGGTGCCCAGCCCCGCGGAGCTCGCGAGTGCTGGCGCCAAAGTCGTGAACCGCCCCGAAGAGCGGCTGCTGCTGGACCGCTTCTTCTATCTGAGCGGCGAAGTGCCGAGCGTCACGGCGTACGAGCGCGGCATGCCGACGCAGGTGAAGCTGGCGGACGATGGCAGAACATGGGAGCCGGACACGTGGCTATTCGACGAGCGTTACGTCGCGGTGCACGTGAAGGACAAAGGCGCCGTCGTTTTCACGGCGTGCTCGCACACGGGCGTCGTCAATGTGCTTACGAACGCGCGAGAAGTATTCGGAGATGTGCCGCTCTACGCCGTGATGGGCGGCTTCCACCTCTCCGGCGCGGAAGTGGAGCCGGCGATTCCCGAGACGATCAGGGACTTGAAAGGCTTCGGCATGAAACGCATCGTGCCCGCACACTGCACCGGCTGGCGCGCGGTGAACGCACTCGCGAATACGTTCGGCGAGCCACTCGTCGTGCCTTCGGCGGTCGGCCGACACTTTGCGTTCTAGGAAAGTCTCGGGGCACGTGAGCAAATAAAAACATCGGGAGGGGGTACGAAATGACAAAACTGAAATCGTTGTCGGTCATGTTGTGCGCGGTCGGCATTGCATGCGCAGCTCACGCGCAAACGTATCCGTCCAAGCCGATCCGCTTCATCCTCCCCTTCCCTCCGGGCGGACCCACCGACATCGCGGGACGCGCGATCGCGCAGAAGCTCTCGGAGCAGTTGAAGCAGCCGGTCATCGCCGATAACCGTCCGGGCGCGACGAGCAATCTCGGTCTCGAGCTCACGGCCAAGTCGGCGCCCGACGGCTACACGATCGTGCTGACGCCGCCTTCGATCTCCATTTCCCCGTCCATGTACGCCAAGCTCAACTACGACGCTGCGCGCGATCTTCAGCCGCTGACGCTCGTCGCAAACATGTACTACGTCACCGGAGTCCATAACTCGGTGCCCGCGAAGAATCTGAAGGAGTTCATCGCGCTCGCGAAGCGCAATCCGGGCAAGCTCAACTTCAGCTCGAGCGGTCTTGGCGCGGGCAACCATCTCGCGACCGAGCTCCTGATGAGCATGTACGGGCTGAAGATGACGCACATTCCCTACAAGGGAAACGTGGCGGGTCTGCTGGCGTGCGCCACGGGCGAAGTCGATTTTGGAACCTATGCGCTTGCGCCTGCCATCCCGATCGTCAAGGCGAAGCGGGTCAGACCGCTCGCCGTGCTCACCGAGAAGCGGCTCGACGTGCTGTCGGAAGTGCCCACCGCGCGCGAGCAGGGAGTCGACCTGGTGGCGGTGCAGTGGTACGGCATTTTGACGGCGGCGGGAACGCCACGGCCGATTGTCGATCGGCTCGTCGCGGAGCTTCACAAGGCAGTGATGTCGCCCGACGTCAGGGAAAAGCTCGCGACCTCGGGCGTGGATACGACGACGAGCACGCCGGAGGAATTTGCCGAGCTCATCCGGTCCGAGACCGTGCGCTTCGCCAAAGTGATCAAGTCGGCCGGCATCAAGGCCGACTAACGAGAGGGATCGTCGATGATGGACCGCCGTCGCTTCATCCTGGCAGCTGCAAGCGCGTGCATCGCGGCGCGCTCGTCTGCTCAGACCAGGCCGTTTCACGTGGCCTGGATTTCTCACGACAGCGCGGCGAGCGCGGCAGCCTTCTATACGGCCTTTCGCGACGGACTCCGTTCTCTCGGTTACGAGGAAGGCCGCAATCTCGTGGTGGATGCCCGCTGGGGCGATACGTCGAATGAACGCGTGGACGAAGCGATCGCGGCCATCGCCAAATCCCCGGCGCAGGTCATCGTCGCTCACGGCGGCCCGGCAATCCGCCGCGCGCAGCGGATCGGCAACATCCCCATCGTCTTCGCGGCAAGCGGGGATCCCATCGAGGCCGGGTTCGTCGAATCGCTCGCGCGGCCAGGCCGCAACATGACGGGCGTTTCCTTTCTCGCCCTCGAGCTCGTCGGCAAGCGGCTCGAGCTCCTGCGTGAGGCGCAGCCGGCCATCAAGCGCGTCGCAATCATTGCGAATCCGGAGCATGCGGGACAACGCAGCGAACTACGCGCTTCCGAGGCCGCAGCGAAAACGCTGGGAATGACCATTGAATATTTTCCGGCGCTCAACCGGACCGAGCTGGAAACCGCTCTTGCGTCCGCTGCGAAGGCGCAGAGTGAAGCCATCGTCGCGTTTCCGGACTCCGTCCTGATCGGCTTCAGCGACCGTTTCGCCCAGTTTTCCCTCAGGAACCGGGTGCCGGCGATCTCGGGATGGGCGCAGTTCGCCGAGCGTGGGAATCTCATCGCCTACGGCCCGAATCTGCGTGATTCCTTTCGCCGGCTTGCCGTCTACGTCGACAAGATCGCCAGGGGAGCGAAGCCCGCCGACATTCCAGTCGAGCTGCCTACGACGGTTGAGCTCGTCATCAATGTAAAGACTGCGAAAGCTCTGGGTGTCACCATCCCTCGATCCATGCTGCTCAGAGCGGACACGTTGATCGAATGAAGCGCACGGTGAGAGCGAAGGCGAAGACCACGCGCGCGCGGAGCGCGCCGCGGCGCGCGGGCGCGCCGGAAGTCGAGAGCCTGCGCAACGCTCACCGGCCGAAGGCTCCGCGAAGCCTTGCGCGCGAGCTCGCGGAGGCACGCGAGCAACAGGCGGCAACCGCCGAGATCCTCCGGATCATCAGCACCTCGCCGATGGACGTGCAGCGCGTGTTCGAGGCAATCGTTCAGAGCGGCGTGCGCCTCTTCGAGGGCGCTGCCGTCGCAGTGGGATTGCCCAGGGACGGCAAGGTACAGCTCGCCGCGATCGCCGAAGCCGACGCGGACCGCGCAGAGAAGTGGCGCGCCCGCTTCCCCTTCCCCCTCCAGCGCGACTACATGCACGGCTGCGCGATTCTCGAACGGCGGCTGATCGACGTTCCGGACGTCCTCAAGTACGACGACGAGACGACCTGGCGCGGCGTCCAGAACTTCATTCCGTCGGGCTACCGCGCCATATCGATCATGCCCATGGTTCGCGACGACCGCGCGATCGGCACGATCAGCGTGATCCGCCTGAAGCCCGGGCCGCTCACCGAAAAACAACTGGGCGTTCTCCGGACTTTCGCGGACCAGGCCGTCATCGCGATCGAAAACACGCGCCTTTTCAATGAAACCACGGAATCCCTGGAGCAGCAGACCGCTACGGCGGAGATTCTTCGCGTCATCTCCAGCTCACCCACCGATATCCAACCGGTCCTCGATGCCGTCGCCGAGAGCGCCGCGCGCCTGTGCTCCGCGCAGGACTGTGTCATTCGACTGCTGGAAGGCGAAGGCGACCGGCCGGCAGCCCACTTCGGTCCGATCCAGCCGGCGAAAGCGAATCCGAAATTTTCCCGCGAGACCGTGACGACCCGCGCGCTCACGAAACGGGGTGCCGTGCATATCCACGACATCCGCACGGAATTTCCGGATTCCCAGGCAGCGGGTCTCGGCGTGCGGACCATTCTCGTGGCGCCGCTGCTGCGCGAGCGGGACGCGGTCGGGACGATCGTGTTGCGCCGGGTGGAGATCGCACCCTTTACCGACAAACAGATCAAGCTCCTCGAGACCTTCGCCGATCAGTCGGTCATCGCGATCGAGAACGTGCGCCTGTTCAGGGAAATCCAGGAGAAAAGCCGTGAGCTGGAATCGGCCAACGAACAGCTGGCGGTCGCGAATCGCCACAAGTCCGAGTTCCTCGCCGGCATGTCCCACGAGCTGCGCACCCCGCTCAACGCGATCATCGGCTTCACGGAAGTCCTGCGCGAGCAGATGTTCGGCGACGTCAACGAGAAGCAGGCCGAATATCTCGCCGACATCCATACGTCCAGCGTGCACCTGCTCTCGCTCATCAACGACATCCTCGACCTCTCCAAGATCGAGGCGGGACGCATGGAGCTGCAGTTGAGTCGCTTCGACATGCGCGCGGCACTCGAGAACGCGCTCACGCTGATCCGCGAGCGCGCGACTAAAAACAACGTCGCGCTGAAGCTCGAGTGCGACGGGGTTGCCGACTGGACTGCCGACGAGCGTAAGTTCAAGCAGATCATGCTGAACCTGCTCTCGAACGCAGTGAAATTCACGCCGGCCGGCGGGACGATCGGCGTGCGCGCGCGACGCGCGAACGGGCATGTCGAGATCGCCGTCAGCGACACGGGCGTCGGCATCCGGCCGGAAGATCAGCCGCTCGTGTTCGAGGAATTCAAGCAGGTGGGCGGCGACGCGCTCAAGAAGGCCGAGGGCACCGGGCTCGGACTCGCGCTCACGAAGAAGTTCGTGGAGCTGCACGGCGGCGTCATGAAGCTCGACAGCACGGTCGGCAAAGGCTCCACGTTCACGTTCACGCTGCCGCAGGCGTGGCTGCAGGCGAGCCTGCACGAGCCCGGCCGATGAGGCGACGCGCTTTTCTGGCTCTCTCCGCCGCTGCATTGGCGTGCCGTGCAGCGCGCGCGCAGGCCCCGCCGAAGCTCACCATCGGCTTTCTGAGCGCGTCGCCGCTCTCGTCGATCAAGGCGCGCACCGAAGCATTCAAGCAGGGGCTGCGGGACCTCGGCTACGTTGAAGGCCAGAACATCACGATCCTGTGGCGCTCGGCCGACGACCACTGGGAGCGCTTGTCCGCGCTCGCAGCCGAGCTCGTGAAGCTCAAGGTCGCGGCCATCGTCACAGCGGAAGGGCCGGCGGCGATCGCGACGCGGAAGGCAAGTCAAAGCGTGCCGATCGTCATGGCACAGTCGGGCGATCCGGTTGCCATGGGCATCGCGTCCAGCCTCGCACGGTCCGGCACGAACGTCACCGGTCTCACCACGCTTTCCACCGACCTGCCCGGCAAGCAGGTCGAGCTGCTCAAGCAGGCAGTACCCCAGCTCTCGCGAATCGCCGTGCTTTCCAATCCCGCTAATCCACTGACGCAGGCGGCTGCGCAGCATGCGGAGGTGACGGCGCGGAAGCTCAACCTGCGGCTGCAGGCGTTCAGCGTGAGCGCTGCGAACGAGCTGCCTGCCGCGTTCGCGGAAATGATCAAGGCCCAGGTGAACGGCCTGCTCGTGCTGCCCGACCCGATGTTGCTCACCCAGCGCGCGCAGGTCGCGGAGCTCGCGGCGAAGAACAGGCTGCCGGCGATTTACGGCATTCCCGAGCATGCGGAAGCCGGCGGCATGATCGCGTACGCGGCCAGCCGGACCGATCTCTTCAGGCGCGCGGCCGCCTACGTCGACAAGATCGCGAAGGGCGCGAAGGCGTCCGACCTGCCGATCGAGCAGCCGACGAAGTTCGAACTGTTGGTCAACATCAAGACAGCGAACGCTCTCGGCGTGACGTTGCCGCAGTCGATCCTGGTGCGCGCGGACAAGGTCGTCGAGTGACGACGCGGCGGCTATTCGTGGCCGCGCTTGCCGCTTCGGTCGTGGCGCCGCGTCTCTCGTTCGCGCAAACGACCGGCAAGGTCTATCGCATCGGCCACCTGTCCGGCAGCGGCGCGGACGCGAGCAAGGGCTACATGGAGGCCTTTCGCCGCGGCCTGCGTGACCACGGGTTCGTCGAGAAGCGCGATTACGTGCTCGAGGAGCGTTACGCGGAAGGCAAGTTCGACCGTCTTCCGGCGTTGATTCAGGAGCTGATCGCCGCGAAATGCGATGCATGGCTCATCGCGACGACGCCCGGCAACGTCGCGGCGAAAGCGGCGAACTCGACGGTTCCGCACGTGATGGTGCTGATTGCCGATCCGATCGGCGCCGGCGTGGTCACGAATCTCGCGCGTCCGGGCGGCAACATCACCGGGGTCACGAATCTCGTCTCCGAGCTCGCGGGAAAGCGCCTCGAGATCCTGAAGGAGATCGTCCCTCACGCCACACGGGTCGCCGTGTTCGTGAACACGAGCAGTCAAAATGCGCCGCTCCAGATGAAAGTCGCGGAGAACGCCGCTCGCGGCCTCGGCATCCAGCTGCGTACACATGCGGTGACGACGCCGGCCGAGCTGAAGCCGGCGTTCGACGCAGCTGTCAAAAGCGGGGCGCAGGCCGCGATCCGCATGATCGACGGCCTTGCGCTCATGCTTCGCGAAGACACTGTTCGCCTGGCGGCCTCCCATCGACTTCCGTTCATGCACGTCTACCGCGAGGACGTCGAGGCCGGCGGCCTGATCGCTTACAGCGTCGACATCACGGACCAGTTCCGGCAGGCGGCGACGTTCATCTACAAGATCGCGAAAGGCGCGAAGCCCGGCGATCTACCCGTGGAGCAGCCCGCGAAATTCGAGCTGGTGGTGAACCGCAGGGCGGCGCAGGCGATCGGCCTCTCGCTGCCGCAGGCGCTCCTGCTGCGCGCCGACAAGGTCATTGACTAGTTGTGTCGCGCGCCGGCGCCCGGATCCCATGACCGAATGACCGCGTCTCGAGGCGGTATGATTCGCGCATGACAACGCGCGGGTCGCTCTTCCGCAAATACGTCGTTTACTTCGTCGTGCTGGTGAGCGCCGCGCTCATCGTGAGCGGCCTCGTCGGCCTTTACTTCACCTACAACGAGAACAAGGCCGCGCTGCTGAACCTCCAGCGCGAGAAGGCGGCCGCTGCAGCCGGCCGCATCGAGGCATACGTCCAGGAGATCGAACATCAGCTCGGATGGATGCGCCTCCCGCAGGTCGGCCCATCGACCCCAGAGCAGCGTCGGATCGAGTACCTCAAGCTCCTGCGGCAGGTCCCGCCCATCACCGACGTCGCCCTTCTCGACAATACCGGCAAGGAGCAGCTGCGCGTCTCGCGCCTCGGCATGGACGTGGCGGGCGGTGAGACGGACTACTCGAACGACCCCAAGTTTCTCGAGGCTAAGGGCGGAAAACCGTATTTCAGCCCGGTCTACTTCCGGAAGGAGACCGAGCCTTATATGACGATCGCGGTCGCCGGCATCGGCGACAAGGCCGGCATCACGGTGGCCGAGGTCAACCTCAAGTTCATCTGGGACGTCATTTCGCGAATCAAGGTGGGCGACAAGGGCGTCGCCTACGCCGTCGATTCCCGCGGCCGGCTGATCGCGCATCCCGACATCAGCTACGTGCTCCAGAAGCTCGACCTGTCGGGCCTGCCGCAGGTGAAAGCCGCGCGGGAGAACGTCGGGGCCGCAGACGCGGAGCGCGTGACGATCGCACGAAGCCCGCAGGGCCAGGAGGTCCTGACCGCCTACGCGAGCATCACGCCGCTGGGCTGGCACGTTTTCGTCGAGCAGCCGCTCGCCGAGGCCTTCGCGCCGTTGTATGCGTCCCTGAAGCGCACCGGGCTCCTGCTGATCGCCGGTCTCGTGCTCGCGATGCTGGCAAGCCTTTTCGTCGCGCGCCGCATGGTGAAGCCGATCCAGGCGATCCAGGGCGGCGCGGCACAACTCGCGACCGGCAACCTCGACCAGCGGATCGACGTGCGCACCGGTGACGAGCTGGAGGCGCTCGCCGAGCAGTTCAACAACATGGCCGCGCAGTTGAAGGAGTCCTACTCGGGGCTGGAGCGCAAGGTCGACGAGCGCACTCACGAGCTGTCCACCGCCCTCGAGCAGCAGACGGCAACTGCCGAAATTCTCCGCGTCATCAGCAGCTCGCCGACCGACATCCAGCCCGTGCTCGACGCCATCGTTCAGACCGCGGCGCGCTTATGCTCGTCCGAATACGCTTTCATCGTGCGGTCGGACGGAGACAAATGCCACCTTGTGGCTGCCAACAACATGGATGCCGACCACATAAAGTTTCTGGCGAGGACGCCCATCGCGATCGACCGCAGCTCCATAACCGGCCGCGTCGCGCTGGACCGGGCGGTCGTGCACGTGTCCGACGTTCTGGTCGACCCCGAGTTCGACCAGCTGGAATGGCAGAAAGTCGGCAAGCAAAGAACGGTGCTCGGGGTGCCGCTCATGCGCGAAGGCACACTCCTCGGCGTGATCATTCTCGCGAGAACCACCGTCGAGCCGTTCAGCGAACGCCAGATCGAGCTCGTGAAGACGTTCGCCGACCAGGCGACGATCGCCATCGAGAACGTTCGCCTCTTCAACGAGATCCAGGAGAAGAGCGCGGAGCTCGAAGTGGCAAACAAGCACAAGTCCGAGTTTCTTGCGAGCATGTCGCACGAGCTGCGCACGCCGTTGAACGCCATCATCGGCTTCTCCGAGGTGCTCCAGGAGCGGATGTTCGGCGATTTGAACGACAAGCAGGACGAGTATCTGCGCGACATCCACAGCTCGGGCAAGCACCTGCTCTCGCTCATCAACGACATTCTCGATCTCGCCAAGATCGAGGCGGGACGGATGGACCTGGAGCTCTCGCAGTTCGACCTCACCGAAGCGCTCGCGAGCTCGCTCACGCTCATCCGCGAGCGCGCGACGCGCAATGGCATCACGCTCGAGCTCAACTCCAACGGCGACATCGGGCAGTGGCGCGCCGACGAGCGCAAGTTCAAGCAGATCATGCTGAACCTGCTGTCGAACGCGGTTAAGTTCACGCCGAGCGGCGGCAAAATCACCGTCGATGCGAGACACGAGGACAGCCGCGTGGAAATCTCGGTGACCGACACCGGCGTCGGCATCAAGCCCGAGGACCAGGCGCTCGTGTTCGAGGAATTCCGCCAGGTCGGCAGCGATCATCTGAAGAAAGCCGAAGGCACGGGACTCGGACTCGCCCTCACGCGGCGCTTCATCGAGCTGCACGGCGGCAAGATCAGTCTGAAAAGCGAGGTGGGCAAAGGCTCGACGTTCACCTTTACCCTGCCCGAGCGAATTCCGGAGGTGGCGGCGTGAGGCGGGAAGCAGGGGCCCCGTTTACCGGGGTAGCGGAGCGGTCGGGGCGACCAGCCGAATCGGCGCCGGCGACCGACATCGCAGCGCTCGCGCTCCAATCAACCGTGCGGAGGGAGGCATGAGTCTCATCCTGATCGTCGAAGACAACGAAAAAAACCTGAAGCTCGTGCGCGACGTGCTCCAGTTCAAGGGCTATAAGACCATCGAGGCCATGACCGGTGGCGAAGGCGTCCGGCTCGCGAAGGAGCAGAAGCCCGACCTCGTGCTGATGGACATCCAGCTCCCCGACATCGACGGCATCACCGCGCTGGGCCAGATCCGCGCCGACCCCGCGATCGGGAAGATGAAGGTCATCGCCGTCTCGGCCTCGGTCATGCCCGACGACCAGCAGCGCATCGTGGCGTCCGGCTTCGACGACTACATCACCAAGCCCATCAACGTGAAGGGCTTCGTCGAGACCGTCGAAAAGTTCATCGGGAAGCCGTGACCGCCCCTCACCCCGACCCTCTTCCCGCGTCACGGGGCGAGGGAACGCGTCAGCAGAAGATCCTCGTCGTCGACGACATGCCGATGAACGTGAAGCTGTTGCAGGACATCCTGACGGTAAAGGGTTACCAGGCGATCACGGCGAGCTCCGGGATGGAGGCGCTGCAGAAGATCAAGAGCGATAAGCCCGACCTCGTGCTGCTCGACGTGATGATGCCGGGCATGACGGGGTTCGAGGTTTGCCAGAAGGTACGCGAGGACCCGGAAGTGCGGCTGCTGCCGATCGTGCTCGTGACCGCGCTCGATCCGTCCGAGCGCGTAAAGGGCCTGGAAGCCGGCGCCGACGACTTTCTGACCAAGCCGATCAATCAGCCCGAGCTGATGGCGCGCGTGCGGTCGCTGCTTCGCATCAAGACGCTCTACGACCAGGTGGAAGCGCAGAAGGCGGAGCTCGCGGAGTTCAACGCGACGCTCGAGCAGCGCGTGCAGGACGGCGTCGCGCAGGTGGAGCGCCTCTCGCGCATGAAGCGCTTCTTCTCGCCGCAGGTCGCGGATCTCATCACGAGCGCCGACGGCAAGGATCCGCTGAAGAGCCATCGCAGCGAGATCACCGTCGTCTTCATCGATCTGCGCGGGTACACCGCGTTCACCGAATCGGCAGACCCCGAGGAAGTCATGGGCGTGCTGCGCGAGTACCACGGCGCGATGGGCAAGCTCATCATGGACCATCAGGGCACCGTCGAGCGCTTCGCGGGCGATGCCATCATGATCTTTTTCAACGACCCGATCCCGCTGGAAAACCCGGCGGAGCAGGCCGTTCGCATGGCGGTCGCAATGCACGAGACGTTCAACGAGTGCGCCAAGAAATGGAAAAAGCTTGGCTACGACCTGAACATCGGCATCGGCGTCGCACAGGGTTACGCGACACTCGGCGCGATCGGATTCGAAGGGCGTCTCGATTACGGCGCGATCGGCGCGGTCTGCAACCTCTCCGCGCGCCTCTGCTCCGAAGCGAAGGGCGGTCAGACGCTCGTGCCGCAGCGCGTGCTGGGCCGTATCGAGGAGCTCGTCGAGGCGGAACCGGTTGGCGAGCTCACGCTCAAGGGATTCCACCGGCCCGTGCCGGCGTTCAATGTCGTGGGATTGAAAAACTAACGCGAGGAGATCCAGATGATGTCATGGCGAGGAACGGGAGTGACGAAGCAACCGCGAGGCGCTCGATCCGCCTTTCGTGCGCGGCGAGCTGGCTTCGCCGGCCATCGCTGCCGGCTCGCAATGACAGCCACGGCGCTCGCGCTCGCCTGCGTAAGCGCGGCTCACGCACAGACCTTTCCCTCCAAGCCGCTGCGCATCATCGTGCCCTTCCCGCCCGGCGGCGCTTCCGATGTCACGAGCCGCCTCGTTGCCGAACAAATGACCAAGCCCCTCGGACAACCGGTGCTGGTCGAGAACCGGCCGGGCGCGGGCGCTGTAATCGGTTATGACCTCGCCGCCAAAGCGGCGCCGGACGGCCATACGTTGGTCATCGTGTTCCCGAGCTTCGTCATCAACCCGTCGATGCGCAAGGTCAACTACGACCCGCTGAAGGATTTCCGGGCCATCACCCGCGGTATCGAGACACCGATGGTTTACGGCGTGCACCCGACGCTGCCGGCGAAGACCTTCAAGGAGCTGATCGCGCTTGCGCGGCAGCGCCCGGGGGAAATCCAGTACGCCACGCCCGGCGTCGGCACGACGCACCACGTGCTGACTGAGATGGTCGGTCAGGCGCTCAAAGTGAAATTCACGCACGTGCCCTATGCGGGCAGCTCGCCCGGGATGGTCGCGCTCGTCGGCGGCCACATCGCGATGATGTGCGGGAACGTGCTCGAGTTCGCGCCGTTTGTGGCGAACGGCAAGATTCGCGCGCTGGTCGTTTCCACTGCGACGCGCGCCGAGCAGCTGCCGGACGTGCCGACATTCAGGGAAGTCGGCTATCCCGATCTCGAAGCAACCAACTGGGCGGGCTTCGTCGTGCCCGCGGCGACGCCTGCAGCGGTCGTGCAGCGGCTCAACACGGAGATGGTGCGCGCGCTGAACGTGCCCGAGGTGAAGGAAAAGCTGCGCGTCCAGGGGATCGCAAGCGTGCCGTCTACGCCTGAGCAGTTCCAGGCAATGCTCCAGTCGGAGCGCAGCCGCTACGACAAAGTCGTGCGCGAGGCGGGTATCCGGGCTGAATGACAGCGCGCGTCGCCCTCGCAGTACTGCTCGCCGTTCTCGCTCTGGCGCCGGCCGGTGCGCAGCAGAAGGCGCCCCGGATCGGCTGGCTCAGCGGCGCCGCCTCGCCGAACGAATTCCCGGAGAAGCAGGTGCTCGAGAGCCTGCGCGAGCTCGGGTGGGTCGACGGCAAAACGCTTGCCATCGAGTTTCGCCACGCCGCTGGCGACGCAAGGAAGCTCGGCGAGTTTGCAGCACAGCTCGCTCACTCGAGGCCGAACGCAATCGTGACCTACAGCGCAGGCGTCGCATTCGCCAGCAAGGCGGCGGGCTCGATCCCCGTGGTCTTTGGAACCAGCCAGGACCCCGTGCGCGCGGGCTTTGTCGCGAGCCTGGCGAAGCCCGGCGCGAACCTGACGGGCATCACCTACCTCACCGACGAGCTCGCCGCGAAACGCCTGGAGCTCGTGAGAGACATGTTGCGCGGCGCATCGCGCGTAGCGGTCGTCTGGGAACCCTCGCACGTCGACAATGAGATGAAAGGGCTGCAGGCTGTCGCACCCGCGCTCGGGATACAACTGCAGTCGATCGAGATTTCCCGGCCCGCGCGACCTGACGACCCCGAACGGGCGATACAGGCGGCGGTCGAGGGACGAGCGAGCGCGATCGTGCTCGCGCCAAGCGGCTTTACGATCGCGAACCGGAGGAAGATCGCAGACCTCGCTGCGAGACAGCGCATTCCCGTCGTTTCGGCGTGGAGCATCTTCGCCGAGGAGGGCGCGCTCGCGACTTACGGCCCCGACCTGCAGGAAATCTCCCGGCGTCTCGCGTCCCACATCGACCGGGTGCTCAAGGGCGCCCGGCCGGAAATGCTCCCGGTCGAAACGCCGACCAAATTCGAGCTGGTTGTGAACCAGCGGGCGGCGAAGAGACTGGGCGTAAACGTGCCCGCGCAGATCCTTCAGCGCGCGGACCGCATCATCCAGTAGTCAGTCGGCCTTCGCGCCGGACGCTTTCACCACCCTGCCCCAGCGCTCGTGCTCGGCGCGGATCAGCGCTCCGAACTCCTCGGGCGTGCTCAGCGAAATCGTCTGTCCCAGGTTCGCTACGCGCTTCGCGACCTCCGGTGACTTGAGCGCCTGGTGCATCGAGGCGTTCAGCTTCGCCACGAGGTCTTTAGGCGTCGCGGCCGGCACGACGATGCCATACCACTCGATCACGTTGGAGAGGTCGGGGTAACCCGCCTCGAGCGCGCTTGGCACGTCCGGCAGCGCCTCGTTTCGCTTGCGGTCCATCACGCCCAGCGCGCGGAGCTTGCCGGCTTTCACGTAAGGCACCGCGCCGGTCGGATTCGAGAACATGATCGTGATGTGCCCGGCGAGAAGATCGATCACCGCCGGGCCCGCGCCCTTGTACGGCACGTGCAGCATGTCGGTCTTCGTCGTCAGCCGGAAGAGCTCGCCCGCCATCTGCGGGCCGGACGACGTGGAAGCAAAGGTGAGCTTCCCGGGGTTCGCTTTCGCCAGCGCGGCGAGGTCTTTCATGGTCTTCACCGGCAGCGATGGATGCACGACGAGGATGAAGGCCATTTCCGTCGCGCGCGTCACCGGCGCGAAATCGCGCAGCGAGTCGTAGCCGACGTTCGGATAAAGATGCGGATTGATCGTCAGCGCGCCCTGGTGCCCGAGCGTGATCGCATACCCGTCCGCCGGCGCCTTCGCACCGAGCGAGGTGCCGATGCTCCCTTGCGCGCCGCCGCGGTTGTCCACGATCACCTGCTGCCCCCACATCTCCGAAAGCCGCGGTGCGAGCGTGCGTGCGAGCGCGTCCGTGCCGCCGCCCGGCGGGAACGGCACGATGAAGCGCACGGGTTTCTCCGGGTACTCGGCGGCCCCCGCGACGCCGGCAAAGCATCCAAGCGCCATGAGCAGCGCTGTAATTATCTTTTTCATGTTTCCTCCTCTGGTCCAGCATCTTTTGTAGCATCTGCCGACACCAACCGCAAAGGAGTGAACGATGGACAAGAAGCTGTACGACGCCGGATTGAAAGTCCGCCGCGAGGTTCTCGGCGACGCCTACGTGGACGCGGCGACCAAGAATGCCGACGAGTTCAACAAGCCGTTCCAGGACATCGTGGGGGAGTACTGCTGGGGCACCGTGTGGACCGACGAGACCCTGTCACGTCGCGAGCGCTCGATCCTGAACCTCGGCATGCTCGCCGCGAGCGGCAAGATGCACGAGTTCGAGCTTCATTTCCGCTCGGCCTTCAACAACGGGCTCACCAAAGAAGACCTGCGGGCGGTCCTCATCCAGATCGCCGTCTACTGCGGCATCCCGGTGGGCGTCGACTGCTTCCGCAGCGCGAAGAAGGTCTTCGCGGAAATGAAAATCTAGATCTACGCCAGGTTGGTGGTGACGTCCGTATCGATGAGGAGCGTCGCGCCCGAGCCCGACCACACGTGGTACGTGTTCGAGCCGACGACCTGATCGGCGGCGCGCGCCCAGTTCGCGGTGTCCAGCACCGTGACACGGTCGCCGGCGTTGCCGTCGAAGCGCAGGTAGTTGTCCCAGCACATCGCGAACACGTCATTGATCGACAGGTTGGCGGTGTTGTTTCCGGAGCCGGTGAGATCGACCACGCCGATGCCGTCGATATGGCTGTTCGCAATCGCCTGCGAGAGATCGATCGTCGTGCCGCTGCCGGTGAGCCGGAGGATGTCGCGCGCGTTGCCGGCATCGATCGCGGTGTCCGCGGGATCCCAGATGAAGACGTCGATGCCGGGGCCGCCGTGAAGCGCATCCGCGCCGGGCCCGCCGTCGAGCACGTCGGCTCCGTTCCCGCCGAATAGTGTGTCGTTGCCGGCCAGGCCGTTCAGGACGTCGTTGCCGTCGTTGCCGTTGATCGTGTCGGCTTCGGGCGTCCCGTTGAGCGTCTCGGCCGACGCGGTGCCGTTGACCGTGAGTCCGTTTGCATTCGTGACCGTGACGGCGAGCGCCTGCGTGTCGAGCGCGCCGCTCGCATCGCGAGCGCCGACGAGCACGTCGTAGACGTTGTTCGCGCCCTGGTCCGTCGGCGCTTCGAAATCGGGCGGGGTGATGAACGTCAGCGCGCCGGTCGTCGCGTTGATCGCGAATTTCGCCGCGTCCGCACCGCCGCTGATGAGATAGGTAATCGCGTCGCCCGCGTTCGGGTCCGTCGCCGTTACGGTCGTGACGGCACTGGCGTTCTCGGCGATCGACAGCGCCGCCGAAGCCCCGCCGCCGTTCGACGTAATCACGGGCGGGCTGTTCGTCGTGCCTTCAGCGACGTCGGTGACGTTAACGGTGATCGTCTGCGTGTCCGCAAGGCTCGGGCTGCCGTTGTCGGCGACACGCACCTGGACGACGTAGCTGTTGTTGTGATCGGCGTCTGCGGGTGCTTCGAAATTGGGCGCCGATTTGAACGACAGGGCGCCGGACGAGCTGATCGAGAACAACGCCTGGTCCGCCCCGCCGACGATCGAGTAGCCGAGGGACTGTCCGGCGTCCGAGTCGGTTGCCGTGACCGTGGTGACCGCAGCCGTGTTCTCGGCAACGTTGATGCTTGCGGTGTCACCGCTGCCGTTCGACGTGATGATGGGTGCGTGGTTGGCCGTCGTCTCCGCAACGTCGGTCACGCCGACCGTGATCGTTTTGTTCGTGCTGTTCGTGCCGTCGGATGCCGTGACCTGCACGACGTAGCTGTTATTGCGGTCCGAATCGGCCGGATTCTCGTAGTCCGGCGCCGAAACGAAGACGAGGTTTCCGCCGGAAACCGCAAAACGAGCCGCATCCGCGCCGCCTGTAATCGTGAAGGTCGCCGGATTCGTGCCGACCGTGTCCGCGTCCGTCGACGCGAGCGCTGCGACGAAGGTCGTGTTCTCCGCGACAGACTGCGTCGCTGCCGTCGTGATCGCCGGCGCGTTGTCGTTGACGTCGGTCACGTTGACCGTGATCGTCTGGGTGTCCGAGAGGCTCGGGCTGCCGTTGTCGGCGACGCGGACCTGGACGATGTAGCTGTTGTTGCGGTCGGCGTCGGCGGCCGCTTCGAAGTTCCGTGCTGATGCAAAGCTCAGCACGCCGCCGGCGGTGATCGTGAAGAGCGCGGCGTCCGCGCCACCGACGATCGAGTAGGTGCGCGTTTGGCCCGCGTCGGCATCCGTCGAGGTCACCGTGGTGACCGCGGTCGTGTTTTCCGCGATCGATATCGTTGCCGTATCGGCGCCGCCGTTCGAGGTGATGACCGGCGCGCGATTGGCCACGGCCGTGGAAAGCGTGACCGACACGTCGTGCTGCCCGAACGCGCCGATGTCCAGGGTGAGGATGTCGCCGACGAGGCTCTTCACCGTCGCGCCCGTAACGTTCACCGACAGGCCGCTCGGGTTCTTGAGGTCGATCACGGCCTCGCCTTCTCCGATCGCGCTGAAGCTCAGGTTCGAGCCATTGCCGCTGACCGAGAGGAGCTCGGCCCGCATCGGCAGCCGGACGATGTGCGTGACGTCGTCGGCTGCGGTGCCGAGGTTGATCGTGTAGGAGCCGCCATTGCGTGGCAGGAACACGCTGTCGCTGTCGTACGCGTACCAGTTCGCGACGCTCTTGATGACCTGTGACCCGAGGTTGTCGAGGTCGAGCGCGAACTTGCCGGCGTCGGGCGACGTAATTGCCGCCGTGACCGTGCTGCCCGAAACGCTCGTCGTGATGTTCGTCGTGTGGAACCATTGCAGACGCTGCGCGAGATCGCCCACCGTCACGAATTCCGCACCCGCGTTGTAAGCGCGCGCGATGAAGTCCGTGAACATCTGCGTCGTATAAGGAGAATCCGCGGGCGGGTTCGTCGGCCAGTCCGCCGCACCATAGTCATGCCACGGCCAGACGATGACCGGCACATCGGCATGACTCGCGAGGTTGTCGAATTCTGCGTTCCACTCCGCGCTTGCCTGCGCGGAGGTCATGCCCTTGAACTCGACGAGGGAAAAGTCGAACTCGACGTTCGGCGCGATGTAGGGCTTGTTCGCGGCGGCCATCGTCGGATTCAGGTAACCGATCGCGCCGGGATAGCCTGCGCCAACGCCCGAAAACCCGCCCGACAGGTAGTTGTAGTACTGCGTGATAGCAAGCGCGGTCGCCAGCGTCTCGGGCGCGCCTGGCACGGCGGCGCCCGTAACGGTATAGGGCGTTCCGAGGATCTGCGACATCTGCTGCTCGATGATCGTCCTCGAGTTCTGGAACTCGGTCTTGATCTGCGTGGCAGACAGCAGGTTCGTGTCGTCGGGATGCGTGAGCGAGTGCGACCCGATCTCGTTCCCCATCTGCACGAGCTGCTTGTAGTACTGGCCGGACTTCGCCCAATCGGTGTACTGCTCGTTCGCAACGTTGTTGCCGATGTCGATGTAATACGAGCCGACGTAGCCGTACTGCGCTTTCCACTGGGCGAGGATCGGCAGCAGCCGATCGTAGATGCCCGGCCCGCCGTTCTCCGGCACGACGTCGTAATGTTCCTGCGCCTGGTCCATGTCGACGCGGGAGGCGACGATGCTCGAGTTGCGCGAGAGCTGAAGCCCCGCGGTCACGCCGCCGCCATTGACGACGTAGTCGATCGCCTGCCAGAGCAGGTTGTTGTCGGCGAGCACGGCGTCCGTCGAGAAGTGGACGTTGTGGCCCCCGGTTGTGGTCTCGATGACCGCGTCGTAGGTCGACCCGTTGATCGTCTGCTTCGCGAGCACGTCCGAGCCCGCGGCCGTCGTCGGCGCGTAGGCGAGCCATCCGGCGTCGGTGTAGCTGCGGATAAGCTCGTTGGAGCCGTAGTCCTTCATCATCGGATGCGAGACGTCATCCGCAGTGAGCGTCATCGCGACGGGATAGCCCCCGCCCAACGGCTGCACGCCCAGGAGCGACTTCATGCGTGCATACGCGTCGCCGGGCAGCGAAGCGTTGTTCTGGTCGTTCGTCATGAACTCGCCGCCCGCGATCAATCCGACGTGGTACTGGTTCACCAGCGTCGTCAGCGTCTGCTCGATCGCGGCGAGCTGCGTCGACTGCACGTTGGTGAAGTTCGGGAAGACGAGTGCATCGTAGTTCACGAGCTTCGAGAGGTTCGTGAGATCGGCCTCGCTCAGCACGTCGTAGCGCACGCCGGCCATCGTGGCCTGGTTTTCGGCTGCCATGATGAGCTGCGCGTAGGACATCTGCGCCCAGTAATTCTTGGCGCTCGTGTCCGAGTAGACGATGCCGATGTGCTTCGAGAAGTCCGTGCGGACCGGCAGCGTTCCGACGTCCGTGACCGAGTACTGCGTCGCCGAGTAGTCGGACGGAAGGTACGTGTTGTCGTTGACGTCCCAGAGCGTATTGATCGCCTTGGGCGACCCGAGCGCTTTCGCCTGTACCGCGAACTCGACGGTCTTGTGATCAGCGGAATACCCGAAGAGGACCTGCGCGGACTGCTTGGTCTGGCCCGCCGCGCCCTTATAGAGGAGCGGCGTGCCGGCGCCATCGAAATTGATGTTGTATTCGGCGCCGCCGCTGGTTCCCCAGATCTGGTACCCGGTCGCGGAGTTCTGGTCGGTATTGAGCCAGACGGTGGTATTCGCGCCAACCGCAGTCGGCGCCTGGACGGCGAAGACGTAGTACCCGCCCGTCAGCTTCCCATAGAGGTCGTAGCCGGACGTGCTGAGCGATCTGTCGACCTGCTGGGCCGAAGTCCAGTCCGAGAGATTTCCGTCCAGGGTCACGGACCCTGCGACCGGCGCTGCGAATTCGACCGACGCGGTCTTGCCCTGGACCGTCACGGTGCCGTGATCGTCCTCGATCTTCAGCGCCGCGAGCTCGGATGCGCTCGGCGGGTTGCCCATGACGTACGCGGCGAAGATCTGACCCTCGTCGCCGGGCGCGTCGGTGGTATGAACACGCGCATCGATTGCGTGGCCGATCTCCTCGACGAGCGCGGCAGTGACGGCGGCAGGAGTGGCACTCGCGGCGAACTCGCGCGAGAGATAGATCGTGTTGCGCGCCGTGTCGTAAGCGGCACGCGCGCCGTTCAGCTCCATGTCGTCGACGAGCACGAGCTTCGGCCAGCCATGCCGGTCGAAATCGAGAATGACTGCCCCGACGGCGGCGGCGTCTACCCCGAATGCGTTGGTTGCAGCTGTTCCGAAGTCGCTGGCCGACGCGAATTTACGGATCGCGTCCTGCGCAGCGGCAAAGGATTTGTTCGCGGACATCCCAGCACCTCCTGCAAATCAATAACGGCGAGGATGCCGGGATGTGTGATTTTCTACCCGGACAAATGCCGGGAACGCGACGGATTCCCCGAAGCGCGCTGAGACTTTTTTAACACTCCGCTACACAAGGTTCGTCGCGACGTCGGTATCGATCAGGAGCTGCGCGCCGGAGCCCGTCCACACGTGATAGGTGTTCGAGCCGATCGTCTGATCGGCCGCGCGCGCCCAGTTGGCCGTGTCGAGCACCGTGACGCGGTCTCCGGCGTTGCCGTCGAAGCGCAGGTAATTGTCCCAGCACATCGTGAAGACGTCGTTGATCGAAAGCGTCGCCGCGTTATTGCCCGAACCGGTGAGGTCGATGACGCCGATGCCGTCGATCTGGTTTTTCGTAATCGCCTGCGCGAGATCGAGCGTGACGCCGCTGCCGGTGATGCGCAGGACATCCCGCGCACTCCCGGAATCGATCGCCGTATCGGCGGGATCCCAGATGAAAATGTCCGTGCCGTCGCCGCCATGCAGAGCATCCGCACCCGGCCCGCCGTCGATCGTGTCGTTGCCCGCGCCGCCCCAGATCGTATCGTTGCCGGCGCGCCCGTTCAGGATGTCATTTCCTTCGTTGCCGGACAGCGTGTCGTTCTCGGGCGTGCCGTTCAGCGTGTCGGCGTTCGCGGTGCCGTTGAGCGCCACGCCGTTCACGTTGGTGATCGTCACCGCGAGCGCCTGGGTATCGAGCCCGCCCGCGCTGTCGCGCGCGCCGACGATCACGTCGTAAACGTTGTTGGCGCCCGTATCGGCCGGCGCCTCGAAGTCGGGCGCGGTGATGAAGGACAGCGCGCCCGTCGTCGAGTTGATCGCAAATTTCGCCGCGTCGGCGCCGCCGCTGATTACGTAGGAGAGCGTCTGTCCGGCGTCCGAGTCCGTGGCGGTCACCGTCGTTACCGCAGTCAGGTTTTCGCCAAGCGAGATGGCACCCGATGCGCCGCCGCCGTTCGACGTGATTACTGGGGCGTGGTTCGTCGTTCCCTCGGCGACGTCGGTTACGCTGACCGTGATCACCTTGTTCGTGACGTTCGTCCCATCCGAAGCGGAGACCTGGACGACGTAGCTGTTGTTATGGTCCGTATCCGATGGATTCTCGTAATCGAGTGCGCTGGCGAAGACCAGATTGCCTGCCGAGATTGCGAACTTGACTGCGTCTGCGCCGCCCGTAATCGAGAACAGAGCTGGTTTCGTCCCGACTGTGTCCACGTCCGTCGAGGTGAGCGCTCCGATCGTCGTCGAATTCTCAGCAACGGAAAACGTAGCCGGCGTCGTGATCACCGGCGCGTTGTCGTTCACATCGGTTACATTCACCGTAATAGTCTGCGTATCGGACAGAACGGGGCTGCCGTTATCGCTCACGCGCACCTGCACCACGTAGCTGTTGTTGTGGTCTGCGTCCGTGGAGGCTTCGAAGTTGGGAGTCGTCCGGAACGTCAGCGCGCCGGTCGTGCCGATTGCGAACAGCGCCTGGTCAGCACCGCCGACGATCGCATAAGACTGCGTCTGCCCGGCGTCCGGATCCGTCGCTCTGACCGTGGTAACTGCCCTTGTGTTTTCGGCAACGCTGACCGTCGCCGTATCGCCGGCTCCGTTTGAAGTAATCGTCGGCACGCGGTTCGCCGCGGTCTCGGCGACGTCCGTCACGTTGACGGTGATCGTCCTGTTCGCGACGTTCGCGCCGTCAGAAGCGGTGACCTGTACGACGTAGCTGTTGTTGCGATCCGAATCGGCCGGATTCTCGTAATCCGGTGCATTTGCAAAGACGAGGTTTCCGCCGGATATCGCAAACCGCGCCGCATCGGCACCGCCGGTGATCGAAAACACCGCTGGCTTAGTGCCGACCGTGTCCGCATCGGTCGCAGCGAGCGCCGCAACGAGTGTGCTGTTCTCGGTAACGGCCTGCGTCGCAGCGGTCGTGATCACGGGTGCGTTGTCATTCACATCCGTCACGTTCACGGTGATCGTCTGAACATCGGACAGAACCGGGCTGCCGTTGTCGGACACGCGGACCTGAACGACGTAGCTATTGTTGTGATCGGCATCCGCGGGCGCTTCGAAGTTGCGGGCTGCGATGAAGCTCAAGGCTCCTGTCGCGCCCAGCTGGAAAAGAGCGGCATCCGCGCCGCCGACAATCGCGTAAGACTTCGTCTGCCCTGCGTCGGAATCGGTCGCGGTGATGGTCGTTACCGCCGTCTGGTTCTCGGCAACGGACAGAGTGGCGGTGTCGCCGCCGCCGTTCGAGGTGATGACTGGAGCATGGTTCGTCGCTGCGGCAGAAAGCGTCACGCTGACATCGTGCTGGCCGACCGCGCCGATGTTGAGCGTGAGGATCTCGCCGACGAGGCTCTTGATCGTCGCGCCGGTGACGTTCACCGTCTGTCCTGCCGGGTTCTTCAGGTCGATGACGACATCGCCTTCGCCGATCACCGAGAAGCTGAGATTCGATCCGTTCCCGCTGGCGGACACGAGCTCTGCGCGCATCGGCAGCTTGGTGATATGCGTGACGTCGTCGGCACTGGCGCCGACGTTGATCGTGTAGGACCCGCCGTTTCGCGGCAGGAACACGCTGTCGTTATCGTACGCATACCAGTTGCTCACGTTCTTGATGACCTGCGCGCCCAGGTTGTCGAGGTCGAGCGCAAACTTGCCCGCGTCCGGCGAAGTCACGCTCGCCGTGACGGTGCTTCCGGAAACGGAGGTCGTGATCCCCGAGTTATGGAACCACTCGATGCGCTGCGCGAGGTCGGCCAGCGTCACGAACTCCGCGCCGGCGTTGTAGGCCTTCGCGATGAAGTCCGTGAACATCTGCGTGGTATAGGGCGAATCCGCGGGCGGGTTCGTCGGCCAGTCGGCCGCGCCGTAGTCGTGCCACGGCCAAACGATGATCGGCACGTCGGCATGACTCGCAAGGCTGTTCCATTCCGCGTTCCACTCGGCGGTCGCCTGCGCGGAAGTCATGCCTTTGAACTCAACCAGCGAAAAATCGAACTCGATATTCGGCGCGATATAGGGCTTGTTTGCTGCCGCCATCGCGGGGTTCAGGTACCCGATCGCGCCCGGATAGCCGGCGCCGACGCCCGAGAACCCGCCCGAGATGTAGCTGTAGTACTGCGATATCGCGAGCGCGGTGGCGAGACTTTCGGGAGCGCCCGGAACGGCCGCACCATCCACGGTGAATGGCTTTCCGAGAATCTGCGACATCTGTTGCTCGATGATCGATTTCGAGCCCTGGAATTCCGTCTGAATCTGAGCGGCCGAAAGTAGGTTCGTGTTTTCCGGATGCGTAGTCGAATGTGAGCCGAGCTCGTTGCCCATGGCGAGGAGCTGCTTGTAATACTGGCCTGACTTCACCCAGTCGGTGCGCTGATCGGGTGGGTTGTTCCCGATGTCGATGTAGTACGAGCCGACGAAGTTGTACTGGGTCTTCCACTGCTGCAGGATCGGCAGGAGCTTGTCGTAGATTCCCGGGCCGCCGTTTTCGGGCGAAACGTCGAGCTGCTCCTGTGCCTGGTCCATGTCGGTTCGCGATGCGACGACGCTCGCGTTGCGTGACAGCTGTAGTCCCGCGGTGATGCCGCTGCCGTTGACGACGTAGTCGATCGCCTGCCACAGCATGTTGTTGTCAGCGAGCAGCGCGTCGGTGGCGAAGTGGACGTTGTGCCCGCCGGTCGTCGTCTCGATGACCGCGTTGTACGTCGCGCCGCCGATCGTTTGTTTCGCGAGTACGTCGCTGCCCGCCGTCGCGACAGGCGTGTACGCGAGCCATCCTGCGCCGGTGTAGCTGCGAATAAGCTCGTTCGAGGTGTAATCCTGCATCATCGGATGCGTCGTATCGCCCGCGTTGACCGTCACCGTCACGGGATAGCCACCGCCGACCGGCTGGAGGTCGAGCAGCGTTTTCATCCGCGAGTACGGGTCGCCTCCGAGCTCGGCGTTGTTCTGATTGTTGGTCATGAACTCGCCGGCCGCGATGAGACCGACGTGGTACTGGTTGACCAGGGTCGTGAGTGTGTTCTCGATCGCAGACAGCTGCGTCGACTGGACATTCGCAAAATAAGGAAACACGAGCGCGTCGTAGTTGACGAGCTTAGAGAGATTCGTGAGATCGCTTTCGCTGATCACGTCGTACCGCACGCCGGCCATCGTCGCCTGGTTCTCCGCGGACATGACGAGCTGGGCGTACGCCATCGGGTCCCAGTAGTTCTTCGCCGACGTGTCGGAATAGAGGATCGCGACCTTCTTCGTGAAATCCGTCCGCGTCGGCAAGGTGCCGCTATCGACGATGGTGTACTGCGTAGCGGAATAGTCCGACGGCAGATTCGTGTTGTTGTTGACGTCCCACAGCGTGTTCATGGCCTTCGGCGACCCAAGCGCGCTCGCCTGCACCGCGAACTCGACGATCTTGTGATCGGCGGAGTAGCCAAAGAGCACCGGCGCGGACTGCAGCGTCTGCCCGTCGGCGCCCGTGTAGAGGTGAGGCGTGCCGGACGCGTCGAAATTGATGTTGAACTCGGCGCCGCCCGCAAAGCCCCAGATCTTGTAGCCGGTATTCGCGTTCTGGTCCGTATTGAGCCAGACGGTCGTCGTCGAGCCGACCGCGACCGGCGCCTGCAGCGCGAAGACGTAGTAGCCGCCGCTCGTCTTCGCGTAGATGTCGTAGCCGGAGGTGCTCAGCGACTTGTCGATCTGCTGCGCGGTCGTCCAGTCCGAGAGGCTGCCATCCAGTGTGACGGTGCCCGCAACGGGCGCGGCGAACTCGACCGAAACGGCTTTGCCGTGAACGACGGCCGTCCCGTGATCGTTCTCCGCTTGCAGGGCCGCAAGCTCGGCCCCGGCTGGCGGATGTCCGAGCACGTAACCCGCAAAAATTGCCCCCTCGTCGCCGGGCGCGTCGGTCCCGTGCACGCGCGTGTCGATCGCGTGACCGATTTCCTCAACGAGCGCCGCCGTCACCGCGGCAGGCGTCGTGCTCGCGAGAAAGCCGCGGGACAGATAGATCGTGTTGTGCGCTGTATCGTAGGCGGCGCCACCACCATTCAGGTCGATGTCGTCGACCAGGACGAGCTTCGGCCATCCGTGCCGGTCGAAATCCACGATTGCGGAACGGATCGCGCCCGCAGTGATGCCGGCGCCGAAGATGGCCGATGACGCCGCATCGGTGGCATGGCCTGCGAACGCGCGGACGAGGTCCTGCGCGTCGGCAAAGGCGGTCTTGGAAAGTTGCCTGGCGTGGGTCGCTTTGGCAGCCAATGTAGTGCTCCTCGGACAGAATTATCGATTGGGCCACGGAGCAAAGATTGATCCGTGCCGGCAAAGCAGCATGATCGAGCATGCCGCAGGCGTGAACGCGCTCGAATGATACCCGCAACGCGCGTGAGGCGCCGCTGCGGGCGGATGACTTTTTTCTATCGTTCCGTCATCGCACGCTCGCGCGCGCGGTTGATCGGCTTCGTGAGGTAGTAGAGAACGGAGCGCCGGCCGGTAATAACGTCCACCGTCGCAAGCATGCCGGGACTGATCGACAAATGCTTGCCGTAATAGTCGATTGTGTTCTTGTTGGTGCGCACGTGAGCGATGTAGTACGGCTCGCCCTGCTGCGGGACGACCGAGTCGGCGGCCACGTACTCGATCTTTCCTTCGAGCCCGCCGAAGATGCTGTAGTCGTACGCACTTACCTTCACCACCGCTCGCTGGCCCGGATGCACGAACGCGATGTCCGAGGGCTTGATATGCGTTTCGATGAGGAGCGTGTCCTCGACCGGGACCATCTCCACCATCGGGCTGCCGGGCTGAACGACGCCGCCGACGGTCTTGTTGGGGATCGTCTTCACGATGCCGCGCATCGGCGCGCGCACGAGGGTGCGCGTCGCGCGGTCCTCCAGCGCGGGAATCTGCTCCGCGACCTTGGCGAGCTCGGCTTGGGCCTGCGCAAGGTCGCTTCCCGCCTGCGAGCGGAAGCTCGTGTCGGCATCGGCGAGGCGGCTTCGCGCTTCGTCGATCGCCGCCTTCGCGCGCGGGATCGAGAGGCGGGCCTGCTCCATGTCCTGCCGCGTCCGCGTCTGCTCGCGTTCGAGGCGCAGAATTTCGACCTCCGACACAACTCCGCGCTTCACGAGCGGCGCCGTGATGTTGATTTCACGGTCGACCAGGACGAGCTGCTCGGCGAGGCGGTCGGCCCGAGACTGAAGCTCACGAAGCTCACTTTCCCGCTGCGCGAGCTGCTGGCGGAGCACGGCCGTTTTGGTCGAGAGCTCGGCCTGGCGCGCGCGATAAAGCGCAGTCTCGTTCTGGGCGACGGTGCGATTGGCCTTCTGGACATCGGGCGGCATGACGAGGGGTGTGTGGTTCACCTCCGCGTTGAGCCGCGCGATCTTCGCCCTGAGTGCGAGCGAGCCCTGCTCGCCTTCGCGGTATGCCGACTCGAAGCGCGTCGGGTCCATGCGAATGAGCGGCTGGTCCTTCTCCACGACGTCGCCTTCGCGCACCATGATCTGGGCGATGATGCCGCCTTCGAGATTCGTGATGACCTGCACCTGGCTCTTCGTGATGACGCGGCCTTCGCCGCGGGTCACTTCCTCGATGTGGAAAACCGCGGCCCAGATGAGCGCGAGAACGAAAAAAAGCACGATGATGCCGAGCAGCACATGCGGAAGACGGCGCGAGCCAATCTCCATCGCCTCGAGCCTGTCGAGCAGCCAGTTGGGCTTGGGCGGCTGGGCCGCGGGAGTCGGGACCGGGGCTGGTGCGAGGCTCATCAGCCCGCCTTCCGCACGCGACCCTGCGCGAGCGCCTGCATGACATCGGCCTTCGGTCCGCCGGCGACCACGCGGCCGCCGTCCATGACGAGGAGCTTGTCGACCAGCGTCAGCATCGACTCGCGGTGCGTGACCACGATCAGCGTGCGGCCGGTCAGGACCTTCGACAGCCGTGCCTTGAACTGTTCCTCGCTGGCGATATCCATCGAAGCGGTCGGTTCGTCGAGGAGAATCACAGGCGGGTCGGTGAGCAGCGCGCGCGCCAGTGCAACGGCCTGCTTCTGGCCGCCGGACAGCGCGTCACCACGTTCGCCAACGGTCATGTCAAAGCCCTGCGGATGCCGGTTGATGTGCTCGTCCAGTCCGACCAGCTGCGCGGCGCGCACCATGGCCGCGTCATCCGCGTGCGGCGCGCCCATGGTCAGGTTCTGCCGGATCGTCCCGGAGAAGAGCACGACGTTCTGAGGCATGTATCCAATGTTCCGGCGCAGATCCGCCGGCTCGATCTGGCGCGTGTCGATGCCGTCGACGAGCACATTCCCCGCCTGTGGATGGTGGAGCCCGACGAGCAGCTTCGCGAACGTGCTCTTGCCCGAGCCCATGCGGCCGATCACGCCTACGCGGTCCCCCGGCGCAATCGAGAAGGAAAGCTCGCGGAGCGCATCGACCTGCTGCCCGGGGTAGCGGAACGTCACGTTCCGAAAATCGGTGCGGCCCTGCAGCTTGGGCCGCGCAACGAAGGTCTTGCCCACCTCGCGCTCGACGGGCGCCTGCATGATCTTGTTGAGCGCGACCAGCGCCGTCATTGCGCTGTGATAGCGGGTGAGCAGGCCCGCCACCTGGGTGAGCGGACCCACTGCGCGGCTCGTGATGATCGTGCAGGCGATGAGCGCACCCAGCGAGAGCTTGCCGTCGGTCGCCAGATACGCGCCCGTGATCAGCACCGCAATCGACACCGTGCCCTGCACCCATCCCGTGAAGTTGATCGCGAACGACGACAGCAGGCGCGACGTCAGGCTTTCCTTTGCGACGTACTCGACGAGTCCCTCCCACCGGCGCTGCAGCTGCGCGGCGGCATTGAGATGCTTGACCTGCTCGATCGCGCCCAGCGTTTCGATCACGGTCGAGTATTTCGCCTCGGTCGCCGCGAAGCTGCGCCGGATGTGGTCACGCAGCGCCGGCTGCAGCGCGAGGCCGACCAGGATCACGATCGGGATGGCAATGAGGACCGGCAGCACCATCAGGATGCCGCCCACCCACACGATCACCGCGAGGAAGAGGAAGACGAACGGCAGGTCCACGATCGAAGCGAGCGTGGCCGAGGTGAAAAACTCGCGCAGCGACTCGAACTCGCGCAGGTTGTTCGCGAGCGTCCCTGGCGACTGCCGTGGCTGGTCGAGCTTCAGATCCATCACGCGCGCGAACAACGCTGCGGAAAGCGCGAGGTCCGCGCGCTTGCCGGCCACGTCGATGAAATAGCCGCGCAGGATCTTCAGAATGAAGTCGAAGACCAGCACGAAGGCGAGTCCTCCGCCGAGCACCCAGAGCGTCTCCATCGCGTGGTTCGGCACGACGCGGTCGTACACGTTCATGAAAAAGAGCGGTGACGCGAGCGCAAAGAAGTTGATGAGCACTGTTGCCACCGCAACTTCGGAGTAAGTCCTGATCTCCCGCCGCAGCGTGCCCCAGAACCAGTGGTACTGATGCGCCAGCCGTTCAGTCTCGGTGCCCGCCTGGAAGCGCTGCATGCGCTCGAGCAGGATCGCGTGGCCGGAGTAATCGTCGCTGAGATCCGTCAACGCTACTGAAGTAGGCGTCTCCGGCGACTCGGGGAGCGCGATCTCGGCACGATCGCCCACCCGCTTGATCAGGACGCACGCGTCCCGGTCGGTCGTCAGCAGAACGACGGGCAATACCGAGTCCTCGATGTCCCGCAGCCCGACTTTGGCGACACGCGCCGACAAGCCCGCGCGTTCCGCCGCGCGCGCAGCGAGCGCAGGCGTGAGCCTGCCGTCTTCGAGCGGCAAGCCGGCAGTCAGCGCTTCGGGAGAGGTGGCATGACCGTGAAGCCGCGAGACGATGGCGAGGCAGGCGGCGAGAGGGTCGATGCCGATCTTCGTTGAGGACTCTGTGGCCATCGTTATCTCGTACCGCCTTCACCGACTTCGGGTAAATCGAAAGTCATCCTGAGTCCATTCTGCGTCTTTGCGGGCGAAACAACCGGCCTTGGCGCAACTGCGACCGCCGGGCGCGGCGCAGGTGCTGCGACCGGCTTCTCGCTCGCCTGCACGGGCTTCCTTTCCAGCACATTGGGATCCTAAGCTTAGAATTCCACGTGGACAAGTTGTCGCGG